>Ga0070735_10003671_pt1 | contig 13345 bp, 8 predicted proteins | sample Coa_R1_FD_66443 | JGI IMG/M metagenome (GOLD analysis project Ga0070735, IMG submission 66443) | Surface soil microbial communities from Centralia Pennsylvania, which are recovering from an underground coalmine fire - Coalmine... | ecosystem: Environmental > Terrestrial > Soil > Unclassified ...
GATTTCCGTTGCCGCGCTAGGCGGCGTGGCGGTCAAGGTGAACGTGCCGGCCGGCCTCGCGATTCTCGCCGTCGCCCCGCTGCTGTGGCAGATCGGCCGGCTCACCCCATCCGGCTCGCCCGGGCTGGCCTCGCCCGTGGCACGGGTGACGCGCATCCGTGTGATCACCGTGACGATCGTCGCCGTGTCGGTACTCTGCCTGATCGTCGCGCTGCTCGGCCCCGGCCTGCCTGGCGAACTACGCTAGGGCGAGCTCGGCGGGCGAACCGCAGGTCAGCTCCATCGGAACGGCGCCGCGGGCGCTAGCCTGGGTGTACCACTTCGGCGTCGCCGCCGCCGCGGCGGACCGGCTCGGCCGCGACTAGTATCCGGCCGTCGCCGAGGAACTCCAGACCAGAAGCCGCGCCGATAGTCGGGCTGATGATGATCGACGGGTTCAGCGGTGAGGTGTCGACCACGACGAAGGACTGGCCGAGCGCCTGCAGGCCCGGCGTCGTCGGCAGCGTCAGGAATTCCGGCTCGGCCTGGGTCAGCTTGCCGTTTCGCTGCGAGGCGCGCGGCGCCGCGATCGCCTCCGGCAGCGTCATACCGAAGTCGATCCGGTTCAGCAGGATCTGCAGCACCGTGGTGATGATCGAGGCGCCACCGGGCGAGCCGACGGCCAGGAACGGCTTGCCGTCGCGCAGCACGATCGTCGGCGCCATGCTAGACCTCGGCCGCTTCCCGCCGGCCGGCAGGTTCGGGTCGGGGACGCCGGCTTGCAGCGGCGCGAAGTCGAAATCGGTGAGCTCGTTGTTCAGCAGGAAGCCACGATCCGGCACGACGATGCCGCTCCCGCCGAGTTCCTCGATCGTGTTGGTATAGGAGACCACGTCACCCCACCGGTCGGCGACCACGAAGTGGTTGGTGCTGGCGCCGTCGGTCGGCTGGGCGGCGCTAGACGGCTGGGCGGGCACGCAGCCACCCGATCCGGCGAACGGGTCACCGGGCGCGACCGGGCTGGTCAGCGCCATCGCCGGGTTGATCAGGCACGCCCGCTGCCTGCCGAAATCCGCCGACAGCAGCTGGTCCTGCGGCACCGGGAAGAACGCCGGGTCGCCGATGTAGCGGTTACGGTCGGCGAACGCGAGCCTGGTCGCCTCCAGGTAGTGGTGCAGCGCCTGCACCGGGGTCATGGCGGCCAGGTCGAAGTTGGACAGGATGTTCAGCGACTCCCCCACCGTGATCCCGCCGCTGGACGGCGGCGCCATCCCGTACACGTCCAGTCCGCGATAGCTGACATGAGTCGGTGGCCGCACTGGCGCTTCGTAACGCGCGAGATCGGAGAGTCCCATGAGGCCGGTGATCGGAGTGAGCGTCGCGCCGGGTACCAGCGGCAGGTTGTGCACCGTCTGGACGATGTCCGCGCCAAGCTGGCCGCCGTAGAAGACACCGGCACCGTCCCGGCCGATCCGCGCGTAGGTCGCCGCGAGGTCGGGGTTACGGAACACCGAGCCGACCGCGGGCAGGCCGCCGCCGGGCAGGAACAGGTCGCTGGTGGACGAGAACTGGTCGAAGCGGAACGCGTTCTCCCGCACCTGCTCGCGAAACTCCGCGGTCACAGGGAAGCCGCGCCTCGCCACCTGCTCGGCCGGGCGCAGCGCCTGCGCCAGGCTCAGCGTGCCCCAGCGCCGCAGCGCGACGTCCCAGGTCATCAGCGTGCCGGGCACGCCCACCGACAGGCCGCTGGTCACCGCCACCGGGAAGGCGTACGGCTTGCCGGTGGCCGGATCTATGAACAGATCTTGCCCGGCGCTGGCCGGCGTGGTCTCCCGTCCGTCGATGGTGAACACGTGCTTGCTGCGCGCGTCGTAATAGGCCAGGAACCCGCCACCGCCGATGCCCGCCACGAACGGGTCGGTCACCCCGAGCGTCGCGGCCACCGCGACCGCCGCGTCGATCGCGTTCCCGCCGTGCCGCAGCACGTCGATGCCGGCGTCGGTGGACTGCACGGTGTCGGATGCCACCGCGCCGCCGGTGCCGACGGCGGTCGGATTGGGCGCCGTCGTCGCCGGGCTGGCTGGACTCCCTGGGCTCGCGGCGAACGCCTCCGACCCGGCAAGCAGGCCGCAGAGGGCCAGCCCGCCAACCGCGAGACGGCAGATGCGGGAGTTAACGGGAGACTTCATCTGCGGTCGCGTTCCTTCCGCGTTGCTGCCTTCCGCTCCGTGTTCCAAGCTTTCATAACGCCGAGGCTAAAGCCACCTTCGTTATGGGAAAATATTGACGGCTAAGGTTACGTTGGCCGAGCGCGGGCGTTGATGACGCGGTCGGGGGTGATGCCGAAACGCTCGGCGCGCTCACAGCCGCCGTCCAGCCAGTCGAGCTGGCCGGGCGCGTGCGCGTCGGTGTCGATGGCGAACAGGCAGCCGATTTCGACGGCAAGCCGCAGCAGGTCGTCGGGCGGATCCTGGCGCTCGGGCCTGCAGTTGATCTCCACCGCGACGCCGTGCTCGCGGCAGGCGGTGAATACCTTCTCGGCGTCGAACTGCGACTGCGGGCGGCCGCGGCCGACGATTATCCGTCCTGTGCAGTGACCGAGTATGTCGGTATGCGGGTTGCGGATCGCCGCGATCATGCGCTGGGTCATCGGGGCGGACGGCATCCGCAGCTTGGAGTGGACGCTGGCGACCACGACGTCGAGCCGCCCGAGCAGCTCATCGGTCTGGTCGAGCCCGCCGTTCTCCAGGATGTCCACCTCGATCCCGGACAGGACGCGGAACGGGGCGAGCGTGTCGTTCAGCTGATCGATCAGATCGAGCTGCGTGCGGAGCCGGTCAGCGGACAGGCCGTTGGCAACGGTCAGCCGGGGCGAGTGATCGGTGAGCGCGACCCACTCGTGCCCGACGTCTCGCGCTGACGACGCCATCTCCAGTGGCGGGCTGCCGCCGTCCGACCAGTCCGAGTGCATGTGGCAGTCGCCGCGCATCGCGGCGCGCAACTCCCCAGGCGGCGCGGGGGCACCGCCGCCGAGCAGGCGGGTCAGATACGCAGGTTCCTGGCCGGCCGCCGCCTGCGCGATCACCTGGGCGGTGCTCTCGCCGATCCCTGGCAGCTGCCGCAACGTCCCGTTCCTGGCGCGTTCGGCCAGGTCAGCCGGGGTCAGCGCGGCGGCCACCTCAGCGGCGCGACGGAACGCCCTGACCCGGTAAGTGGGTGCGCCGGTGCGCTCAAGCTGGAAGGCGATCTGCCGCAGCGCCCATACCGGATCCACAGCGGCCAGCTTACGAGGCTGTCAGGAATGGAGAAGCAGAGTCGGTCCCCTGGCCATAGCGTGATCTCTATGAGCGTTCGCCAGATCGACCAGACCGGCCAGGATGACCAGGCCAGTCAGGGCCGTCCGGGGTGGCCGGGGCTGGCCGGAAGGCTGGGCCTGGCCGGAAGGCTGGGCCTGGCCGGAAGGCTGGGCGCCTCGCCGTACTACCCGGCGCTGAGCCATCCCGTGGTGCGGCGGCTGCTGCCGGGCGCGGCTACCTCCTCGCTCGGCGACGGGATGAGCGCGGTGGCGATCGCCTGGCTGGCGCTGAAGCTGGCGCCGCCTGGCAGCCGCGGCCTATGGGTGGGCGCGGCGGTCGCCGCGTACACGCTGCCCGGCGCGCTGGGAACGGTGCTGTTCGGCCGCTGGCTACGCCGGTGGACCGGCAGCAGGATCGCCGCTGTCGATGCGGCGCTGCGAGCGGGTGTGCTCGGTCTGGCTGGCTGCCTCGCGCTGGCCGGGCGGCTGGCGCCGCTCGGGCTGGTCGTGCTGCTCGGCGTCTCCTCGCTGTTCAGCGCGTGGGGATTCGCGGGGAAGTACACGCTGATCGCTACCGTGCTGCCGCCGGAGCACCGGGTCGCTGGCAACACGGTGTTCGGCCTGGCCGACCAGATCAGCATCATGGCCGGCCCGGCTCTGGCCGGAGTGATCGCCGCGTCGGCCGGTCCCGCTCTGGTGATCACCATCGACGCCGCGACCTGGGCGGTGCTCGCGTACAGCTACGCCAGCGTCAGTTCGCTCCTCCGGCCGGCCGCTGGGTCGGGTTTGGCTTCGGTTCCGGCTTCGGTTCCGGCTTCGGGCTCGGCTCCGGCTTCGGGCGGGGCTTGGGCGCTGATCCGGTCGGCGCCGGTGCTTCCCGGGCTGCTGGCGCTGACGTTCCTGTTCTTCTTCCTGTACGGGCCGGTCGAGGTGGCCCTGCCGGTGCACGTCGCCACGGACCTGCACGGTTCGGCGGCCCTGCTCGGCGTGTTCTGGGCGGTGTTCGGCGTGGGCGCGATCATCGGCGAACTGGCCGCGCCGTATCTGCGCAGGCTGCGTACCTGGCCGACGATGACGGCGATCGTGCTTGGCTGGGGCGTGGCGCTGCTGCCGCTCGGGCTGCGTGTTCCGCTGTGGCTGGCGCTGGGAGCGTTCTTCACCGGCGCGGTGATCTGGGGTCCATGGACGTCGCTGTCGATGGCGGTCTTCCAGGAAGCCGCGCCGCCCGGGGCGCTCGCGTCGGTGCTCGCCGCACGGAGCACACTGCTCAAGCTCTCCTCTCCGCTCGGCACTGCGCTCGGCGGCCCGCTGGTAGCGGCCGTCGGCGCAGGCAGCACGCTGCTGATCTCCGCGCTGGCCACCATCGCGCTCGGCACGATCACGATGCTCGCGCTGCTGAAGAGGCGTCCTGCTTCAAGCCGCCACTAGCGCACGCCAACGGACAGCCCCCTTGCCGCCCTCACGCCCGATTTGCTGGAAATATGCGTGAAAGGTGGCGCCACCGACAGATGCGGTGGCGCCACCGGTTGGTTAGTTGACGGTCCAGCTTTCGCTGGAACCGCAGGCATAGATGTCGGCGTTGGATCCGGGCGATGTCGAGCCATGGCGGACGCTGAGGCACAACCCGGAGTTGTTGTTGGTGATGGTGCCACCGGAATTGACCGTCCACGACTCCGCGGCGCTACCGTTGCAGGTGTAGACGTCCGCGAAGGATGTCGACGCCGTGGAACCGCCCAAGACGCTCAGGCAAAGGCCAGAGCCGTTGACGATCGTGCCGTTGGATTTCACCGTCCACTGCTGCGCGCTGTCGCCGTCGCAGGTGTCGATGACCGCGTCCGTCCGGAGCGCGGTGGAGTCGCCCGCCAGGCTCAGGCACAGCCCTGAATGGTTACCGGTGATGGTGCCGGGTGTTCCGCCACCACCACCTCCGCCAGTGAAGCTAGATGGGTCGTAACAGGTGTTGGACGAGGAGTCGAACAGCGGTGTGGTGTCTACCGGTTCGTTGCCCGGCGGATTGATGATCACCTGTTCCGAGTTCTGCGTCAGGTTGTCTTCGCAGTTGATCACGTCAGTGGAGTTGCCGTTCTGCCCGCCGATCCACAGGTCGATGTGGTAAAGGCCGGGGCCGCCGTCCGGGCCATGTCCGGTCCAGTCCTGGTCGCACTCCACGCAGTCGTCTTCCATGATGAAGTACCGGTGCAGGTACGGGTAGTACACGATCGTGCCGATGGGGAGCTCGGCCTGGTCGGTGGCGTAGGTGATCGGATCGGAAAACGTCCCGGTACCGCTGGCCACGTTGTGGATGTCTGGATTGCCCTCATTGGCGGGATAGGCGATGGCGTTTCCTGGCGGCGAGTTGTCGGGCCAGCCGTACAAGGTGACCAGGAAGTTCCTGGTTGTGCTCGCTTTCGCGGTCCCGGACGGCACTGCCAGGCCCAGGACGGTCAGCGCGACCGCGAAGAGCCCGATGGCCAGCGTGTACAGACGTCGTCTGGTCAGCCGCATGCCGGTTATCCTCTCTGTAGTGGTGCATTGCCTTCGGCGGTGCGCTCGGCGGTGACGCCGGGACCCGGGCGGCGGTCCTACCCGCCGCCCAGGCCGGAATCGGCATCCCGTCTGTGTTCCCTCCTTCGCCGTATTGCTGGCACCGCCGGTTATCCCTGGAGCATCCCGTAGATGTCCAGGCGGTCCTGGTCCGCCACGATTACCAGCCCGTCAGCGGTAACCGGAGCGGTGAAGTGGTCGTAGTCGCCAGCCAGCATCCCGTCCCTGGCCGGGCGCTGATCGCTGCTCCATAGCTGCACGCGTACGTCGGCTGCGGCGAACGCGCGCAGCACCGCACCGTCCTGGTGGTCAGTGCGCGACGGGTCGATGACCCAGACGATCCCACTGCCGGGGCGTCCAGCGTCGCCCGACGTGACCGGTATCGCACCGGAATACCGTGCCTCGGCCACCGGGGACGGCGCGATCGTGCCGTCCGGCCGCAGCCGCCACTGGGTGAGCGTTCCGGCCGCGCCGCCGGCGTATACGTACCGGTCCGCGCCTTGCGCCCAGTATCCGAACGTTCCCCACATCCCGCCGGCCACGGTGCTGGCGGGCAGTTCCTGCTTGACCGCGTCCAGATCGGCGCGCGATTCAGCCGCTGACCCGCAGCGCGCCCCCGGCATCGGGTGGTAGCCGCCCAGCCGCGCCTCGTCCAGCACGTAGACGGCGCCGGCCTTCCCGGCCAGGATGAGCTCGTGCAGACCGGGCACGGCCAGCGGCGAGCCGGCGCCGAGGTCGAGGTCGTGCCGGTCCAGGCACCGCTGGTTGAACGGGGCGAAGTAGTCGACGACCTTCAGCGTGCCGTCGCGCGCAAGTGTCTCCATGACGCTGTCACCGGCGTCGCGGCCGCCCCGGTCCAGGTCGAAGGTGCCGTTCCCGCTGACCAGGAACAGGTGTCCGTGCGCGTCGGCGGTGATCCCCGCCTGCGATTCCCACAGCCCGCCGGCCCACCCGTCCGGCGAGTCGTTGTAGACGACCGCCCGTCGCAAGGTGGCGGCCGAATAGCCGATCACCCAGCCGTGGAACGGCGGGATCTCGCACCACGATCCGAATCCAGCGTAGATGGTCCCCGCGACCTCGGTCAGTGCCATCCGCTGCTGCTCGTCGGCGGCCCTGAACGTCACAACGCCGTTCACCGCGTCCATCCCGGCACCGGTCACGGTGGCGGCTACGAGCGCCGGGGGCATGGTGTCCCTGCCCGTGACGATGTCGAGTGCGTGCAGGCGATACGTCATCGTGCCGTGCTCCACGTCGAGCGCCATGACGTACGCGGTCCCGGTCGCCCAGTCCACCACGGGCGTGCTGGTGATGCCGACCTCCGGCGTGATCGAGCCGCAGGGACGACCGACGCCGACACGGTCGGTCGCGGGTTGCATCGGGCGAGCCCCTGGCATCAGCAACGAGACCCGCCACAACGGCGCGACCTGTCCGGCCTGCCCGACGCGCTCGGCGCGCTCGGCTGCTTGAGCGTCGAGGGCGTAGACGGAGTCATGCTCGGTGGCGACGATCACCACGTCATGGACGCGCGAGCCGATGCGCAGACCCGGCAGGAACAGCGGCTGCGCATAGACCTTGCCGTCCAGCCGGTATCCGATCCGCCTGCCGAACCGGCCCGAGGAGACCGCCGCCGGGCTGAGCGCGGGCTCCTGGTTGTCGAGTCCGAGCCGGGAGAGATCGCCGCGCGCGGTGAGTACGGCGTTCGCCGGTCCGGGCTTGAGGTCGATCCGCGCCAGCGCGCCGGTCCGGACGGCTGGCTGGGGGTCCTGGCCAGCAGGCGTGCGGATCACGAGGAACGCCAGCACCCCAGCCAGCGCCAGCGCTAGCAAGCCAGCCAGAGCCGGCAGAACGCGGCGGCCAGCGTGCGGCCGAGCCGCCGGGACAAACACAGTGCGGGGCATCGCCACTCCACCACGCTATGTTTAGGTAGGTAAGTTTCCTAACGAAAGGTACGCTTCTGAGCAACTCGCGTCAAGGGGATCATTAGGGCGGCGCTAGACATGATTAGAGTCCTGCGCGCCCGCTTGAGCGGATTAATCGCTGTACGGGTGCGTCGTGGCACCGTAGCCTGGAGTTATGAGGGTCAGGTGTCAGCGCATCGTGGCCGGGCGAGCTATCTGCTCACCGGTTGCCGCCGCCTGACCTGACTGTCTGACCACGATAGATCCTGCCGGCGACCGGGAACGGTCGGCCGGCGTGGGCTCATTGTTAGCTGAAACAGCTGCGCGTGCGGGCCCGTGTTCCCGGCGCCTCCGATACCGAGAGGGCGCGGCTGTCATGAATACCGACGACACAATTTCCACCTTCACCGGATTCTTCCGTGACCGCGGGCACCAGCAGATCATCAGCGGCTCGCTGCTGTCCCCGCCCGGCGATCCTGTGCTGTTCACCTCGGCGGGCATGCACCCGCTGACGCCATACCTGGCCGGACGGCCGCACCCGCTCGGGCGGCGGCTCACTGGGGTGCAGCGGTGCTTGCGGACTACCGACCTCGACGAGGTTGGCGACAGCTCGCACCTGACGGTGTTCCAGATGCTCGGATCGTGGTCGCTTGGCGACTACGACGGACCGCGGAGCCAGCGGTGGGGCCTTGAGCTGCTGTGTGACGTTTTCGGCCTGAGTAGGGACATGCTCTACGCGACGGTGTTCGGCGGGGACGGGCAGGTGGGGCCCGACCTCGCGGCGCAGCGGACCTGGGAGGAGCTTGGCCTGCCGACCGAGTTGCTCGGACCGGACGACAACTGGTGGTCGAACGGGCCGACCGGGCCGTGCGGTCCCGACTCGGAGCTTCATGTCTGGACCGGCGACGGGCCGCCCTGCGGGACTCCGAGCACCGACAGCCGCTGGATGGAGCTGTGGAACCACGTCACGATGCGCTACGAACGGCACGCGGACGGCAGCCTCACCGCACTGAGCCAGCCGGCGGTCGACACCGGCATGGGCCTGGAACGCCTGCTGACGGTGCTGCAGCAGACTGACTCGGTGTACGAAACCGACCTGTTCTCGCCCTGGCTGTCCGTGCTGTCGTCGCTGTGGCGACCCGGCCCGCGGTCGCTGCGGATCCTGACCGATCACCTGCGATCGGCGATCGTGGTGATCGGCGACGGCGTCCTGCCATCCAGCAACGGACGTGGCTACGTGCTGCGCAGGCTGCTACGCCGGGCTTTGATGGCGCTGGGGCACGGTGACGGAGGGCTGACGCTTGGCGACCTGCCCCGAGATCTCGTGCTCGATACCGCTGACCGGTTCGGGCAGGTCATCGAGCCGTCCGTGGTAACCGGGGTGCTGGTCACGGAGGAACGCAAGTTCCGGGAACTCGTCCGCCACGCCCAGCCGCTGCTGCGGCGGCTCTACCCGTCAGGCGAACTGGCCGAGCAGGATTACGAGTTCCTCCGCGACACACACGGGCTGCCCAGGGAACTGATCACCGAACTGCTGGACGAGCCCGCGCATGATGAGCCGGCGGATACGGCGCTCAGGCCGTGAGCGGCGCCGGGAGGGCCGCCGGATCGGCGCCAGTTGCCACGACCGTGCCGACGCCGTCGAGCAAGCAGAACGCGGGGTACCCATCCACGCCGAATGCCTCGCCGATCAGGTTGCCTGGCGGCTGCACGGATACCAGGGCCACTTCGGCGAGCCGGTCAAGATAGGGCGGCGGCCCTTCGTCGCCAAGCAGGAGGATCGTGAGCACGTCATCGCGGGCGATCCGGTTCGCCCGCACATACGCGGTGAACGGTGCGATGCGTGCTGAGCAGGCCGGACACCCGGCGCAGAAGAAACCCACGAGTGTCAGGCCGACAGGCCCGCCGACAGCGGTGCCATCCTCGGCTACCGCGATGAACGACACCGGGGCCTGTCCCACGCTCACCTGGTGGCTACGAAGCACGTCCGTACGCTCTCTCTTCATCACGGGCTGCCGGACAGTCGGGGAGGGCGCGGCGTCCAGCAAGTATTACGGTCGGTTGCGACGCTTTAGGTGTACCGTTACGATCATCTGCGAACGCCGTATCTTCGCCGTATCGTTGCCGTATCACGACTATCCGCAATCGTGGAGGGCCGATGGCTGGTCCGGTCGCCGGATCTGTGGGTGCGGCGCGGTTCGGCGTGCTAGGCCCGTTGCGGGTAGTGGACGCGGACGGGATCACCTGGCCGGTCCGGGCGGCGAAGCAACGAGTCGTGCTGGCCGCGCTGCTGCTGGGCGACGGCGGCACCGTCTCGGCGCAGAGCATGTCCGAGGCGCTCTGGGATTCGTGCCCGCCACCGAGCGCACCGGCCGTCATGCGGAACTATGTGATGCGGCTTCGGGTCGCCCTCGGGCCGCTCGGCGGCCGGGTGGTCCGCCGACCGTCCGGCTGGGCCATCATGCTCAGCGGAACGGACGAGCTTGACCTCACCGAGGTGGAGCGGCTGCGGAGCGCGGCCAGGGTGGCGGGTCAGGCAGGAGACTGGGAGCGGGTGTCGACACTGCTCCGAACGGCGCTCAGCCACTGGCGAGGTGAGCCGCTGATCGATGTTCCGTCAGCCGCGCTCACCCGTCGCGACGCCAGCCGGCTGGCTGAGCTGAGGCTTCAGCTCACCCTGTCCCGCATCGACGCCGACCTGGAGCTGGGCAGGCATACCGAGCTCGTGCCGGAGCTGCGGCGGCTGGCCGCCGACCATCCGCTGCATGAGCACGTCCGGGTCCAGCTCATGATCGCCTGTTACCGGTCCGGCAACCAGGCGGCGGCACTGGACGTATACCGGGACGCGCACCGGTCGCTCGCGGAGGAGCTCGGCGTCGCGCCGGGACTCGAGTTGCGTGAGACGCACCGCCGGATCCTGGCCGCCGACCAGGAGCTGAGCCTTCCGCCGCGGACGGCGGACGCCGCGGTCCCGTTCGTCATACCACGTCAGGTTCCGGGCGGCACGCGGCACTTCGCGGGCCGGGCAGAGGAGCTGAAGGTGCTCTCTGCTCTCGCCGACAGCGCAGGGGCCGCGGGTACCGCGGTAGTGATCTCGGCGGTCGGCGGCACCGCTGGGGTGGGAAAGACCGCTCTGGCGGTGCACTGGGCACACAAGGCGGCCAATCGGTTTCCTGATGGCCAGCTGTACGCGGATTTGCGCGGATGGGGTCCGGCCGCCGATCCGGTTTCGCCCGCGGACCTGGTCATCAGGTTCCTGGATGCTCTGGGCGTGCCGGCCGACCAGGTACCGGCGGACGCCGAAGCCCGGCAGGCCCTCTATCGCAGCATGCTGGCCGGCCGGCGGATGCTGATCATCCTGGACAATGCCCGCGACGCGGCACAGGTACGTCCGCTGCTGCCTGGCGGTTCGTCCGCCTGCGTGGTCCTGGTGACCAGCCGGAGCCGGCTGGCCAGCCTGGTCGCGGCGGAAGCCGCCTGCCCGATGCCGCTCGATGTGCTCACCGCGGATGACGCAGACGAGATGCTGGCCAGGCGGCTTGGCGCGGAGCGTATCGCCGCAGAACCTGACGCGGCCCGCGAGGTGTCAGAACTTTGCGCCCGCCTGCCGCTGGCGCTTGCTATCACCGCGTCGCGCGCCGCACTGCGGCCGGCCGTGCCCCTGCGGATGCTGGCCGGCGAGCTACGAGACGCGAGCGCGCGCACCGCCGCTCTCGACGCCGGAGAAGGCGTCAGCGTGGCGACGGTGTTCGCGTGGTCCTACGACCATCTTCCCGACCCCGCCAGGCGGATGTTCCGGCTGCTCGGCATCCATCCCGGACCCGACATCACCGTCGCCGCTGCCGCGAGCCTGGCGGCGGTCAGCCTGGATCAGGCAGGCGCGCTGCTCGGCCGGCTGACGGAGGCCGGCTTGCTCACGGAGCACGCGTCCGGCCGGTACCGGTTCCACGATCTGCTGCGCGACTACGCCGCCGGCCGGGCACGCGCCGAGGACAGCGAACGCCGTGGGCACGCCGCCCTCAACCGATCCATGAGTCATTACCTATATAGCGCCCAGATGGCCGTCCTCAGGTTGCGGCCTTGTCATGTCGCCAGCGCGCCCGCACCGCCACTCCGCGGGGTACTGCCCGAACTCGCCCGCGACTTCGGGCAGGCGATGGCATGGTTCGCCGCCGAGGAACACGTGCTCACGACCCTGGTAGACCAAGCGGCCGGCACCGCCTTCGACGCGCAGGGATGGCAGCTGGCCATGGCCCTGGGCCTGTACTACGAGCGCAGGGGACACGCCGACGACGCCCTGGCGTTTCGGCTAGCGGCACTCGCCGCCGCACGGCGGCTCGGCGATCGCCACGCGCGAGCACAGGCGCACTGTCACAGCGGCACCACCCTGGTGCGCGTCGGTGCGTATCGGGATGCGGAGAGCCACTACCAGCAGGCGCTCGACCTCTACCAGGAACTCGGCGACAGTGCGGGCCAGGCGCTGGTCCACCTAGGCCTCGCCTTCTGGGCCGACGAGCAGGGCCGATCCCGGGAAGCGCTCCTGCACGCCTCCAGCAGCCTGGCACTGAGCAGGTCGACGCAGGACCTGGCGCTTCAGGCGAACGCCTTGAACAACGTCGGCTGGTTCCGGGCGAGGCTGGGCGACTACGAGCATGCGCTCGGATACTGCCGGGAGTCGGTGAGCATGCATCGCAAGGTCGCAGACGGGTACCACGGTGCACTGGCGCTGGACAGCCTCGGCTACGTCCAGAGCCACCTGCACCTGCACGCCGAGGCGGTGTCCAGCTATGAGCAGGCGCTGGATATGCTGCGGCAGATCGACGCCCGTTCCGTCGAGGGCATCATTCTGGCTAACCTCGCCGACGCCTACGAAGCGGCCGGCGAGCCGCGACTGGCGTCCCAGGCGCGACAGCGGGCGCAGGTCATCGACGAAGAACTCAAGACCGCCAGGAGCGCGTGAGGCAGCTCAGCGCGGGTCCGCTTTGCCATAGGCCATGAGCGAGCTTGACCCGCCTGCCAGCACAGTCGAGATCAGGGCGCGGACAGCCGGCCTGTGCTCGGTACGCGGATTGGCCTGCAGGACCAGGTCGATCGTGCCGAGCTCGGGCAGGCCGTACCCGGGACCGAGCGTGGTGAGCTGGATCGGCACCAGGCTGGCGGCCAGCGCGGAGATGCCCACGCCGGCCGCGACGGCCGCGATCAGGCCGTTGACTCCGCGGCAGACACAGGCCGTGCGAAACGGCAGGCGCGCCCGGTGCAGCGCACGGCGTATCTCGGTGCGGGACAGGCTCGGCGCCGGATAGACGACAAGCCGCAGCGGCCTGGCCAGGTCGACCTTCGTGGCGGGAGTGCCCACCCAGACCAGGTGATCCCGCTTGACCAGGCGGCCGCGATCCTCGCCGCTGGGCCGCTTCCCGATGAACACATCCAGCTTGTCCCCCTCGAGCCGCTGGTGCAGCAGGCCACTCTGGTCGACCGTGAGGTCCAGGTCGACGAGCGGGTTATCCCGCCGGAAGTCGCGCAGGATCTGCGGCAGCCGGGTCAGCGCGAGGTCGTCGGAGAAGCCTATGCGCAGCCGGCCGCGCGGCCGTGACCCGCTGAAGTAGGCCGCCGCATGATCGCAGGCGGC
>Ga0070735_10003673_pt1 | contig 13341 bp, 11 predicted proteins | sample Coa_R1_FD_66443 | JGI IMG/M metagenome (GOLD analysis project Ga0070735, IMG submission 66443) | Surface soil microbial communities from Centralia Pennsylvania, which are recovering from an underground coalmine fire - Coalmine... | ecosystem: Environmental > Terrestrial > Soil > Unclassified ...
ATCTCCTGTTCGCAGATGGAGCCATTTCCAAGCCACCAGGAACCATGCCAGACCCATGGTGAGCTGCGGGAAGAGATAGTGATAGACGATGGTGAAGGCGAACTGAATCCGGTGCCAGAACGCTGCATCGTCAATCATGCTGGCCGCCTCCTGGTGTGCAGGTCCTTTATTAAGCTTGCCACATTGCCGGAATCATAGAAGAATCCTTGCACGGCAATACAAACTTTTGATTGGACTCGACTTACGATTCCCGATAGACTGGCATTTCCCGGCGAGCCCATCCCGTCCAGTTGCAGGCAGAGTCATGCTTGTGCGCCAGCCCGCTGGAGCGAGCGCGCCGCATGACTACTACGACTACAGTTCACATTCAAGAGACTCTTCAGAGCGTTTACGAAAAGTATAGGGACGTTCGCGACGGCGAGGTCGCCAGCTATATTCCCGAGTTGGCCAAGGCCCGGCCGGACGACTTCGGCATCAGCCTGACCACCGTGGACGGCCAGGTGTTTTCGGTTGGAGACTGGGAGAAGGAATTCACTATCCAATCGATCTGCAAGCCTTTCGCGTTCCTGATGGCTTTGGAGGAGTTCGGCCGGGACGCGGTGCTCGAAAAGGTGTGTGTCGAGCCGAGCGGCGATGCCTTCAACTCGATCGAGCTGGAGCCCAAGACCATGCGCCCGTTCAACCCTATGATCAACGCGGGGGCAATCGCGATCGCATCCATGATCAAGAAGTCCTCGCGCGACTGCGGCGTCCAGCATTTTATGGAAAAAATGGGACGGGCGGCGGGCCGGAAGTTGGATATCGATCAAGCGGTTCTTGCATCCGAGACAGAAACGGGCAATCGCAATCGGGCGATCGCGTATCTCATGCTGAACTTCGGCATTATCGATGCGGCCGTGGATCACTCACTGCACCAGTATTTCGCGCAGTGCTCGCTCAAGGTGAATTGTCAGGACCTGGCGATGATATCGGCTACGCTGGCGAATATGGGAATTAATCCCGTTACCAAGCAGCACGCGTTCGGAATGGAGTATGTCAAGGATGTTCTGGCGGTGATGTTCACCTGCGGCTTGTACGATTACGCGGGCGAGTGGGCCTACCGGGTGGGTCTTCCGGCGAAGAGCGGCGTGGGCGGCGGCATCGTCGCGGTTGTCAATCGCCAATTGGGAATCGCGGTTTACTCTCCCAGGTTGGACGCGAAAGGTAATAGCGTCCGGGGTATTGCCGTGTGCAAGGAACTGGCGCTTCACCTGGGCCTGCACGCGTTCGAGTTCACCAACGTCGGATCGAGCTTCATGGAGTGGTTAACGGCTGTGAAGTAGGCGCAGACGTCCGCGGGCGTAACATAGAGGGTTATTGTCGGAAGAGCCCTTATGCCCGTAGAACATCTCACAGAGCCCGAAGTCCCGAATTCGCAATGGGGAAAATCCACCTCCAGTCCGGAGGAAGAACTTTTCCTCGAAGGTCCTCGCAGCCGTGGTTTTGAACTCGGAAGAGCCTTCCGCATATTTCGGGAACTGATTTACGGTTTTCGCGCGCTGCATTTTGTGGGCCCGTGTATTACGGTGTTCGGGTCGGCGCGCTTTCGCCAGGATCATCCTTACTACGCCCTGACGCGCGAGCTCGGAGCGCGAATTGCGCGAGCGCAGTTCACGGTGATGACCGGCGGCGGGCCGGGTTTGATGGAAGCGGCGAACCGAGGTGCGAAGGATGCTCGCGGCGTTTCGATCGGCTGCAACATTGTTCTTCCGCAAGAACAAAAGCCCAACCCCTATTTGGACAAGTTTGTAGAGTTCCGATATTTCTTCATCCGGAAGATGATGCTGGTGAAGTACTCTTACGGATTCGTCGCAGTGCCGGGGGGATTCGGGACGATGGACGAACTGTTTGAAGTCGCAACGCTGATCCAGACCGGCAAGATAAGGAACTTTCCGGTGGTTTTGTTGGGCGTCGAATACTGGTCGCCTCTGCTGGCGTTTCTTCGGCAATCTCTGCTGGCGAACGCGGCCATCTCAGCCCAGGATCTGGAGGCAATCCTGTTAACGGACTCTCCTACCGAAGCCGTAGCCCACATTCAACAGTGCGCTACCGAACACTTCGGAATACGATATCTCCCGCGGAAGCCGGCGAAACTTCTGTTTGAGCGCGGAGCCTAGTTCGGCTGACAGGGGACAATAGCGAAGTGGGATACTCCCGGTCAGAATCACCGAAACGCCGCGGATTTCACCCCCTGACGTGGCTGGGCGGGCACGAGATGGCGGTCTTGCTTGCGCTGGCCGGCGTGGTGGCGGGAGTGTGGGGGTTTGCACTGCTTGCGGACGAGGTTCTGGAGGGCGGAACCCAAGCCTTCGACCAGAGACTGCTGCTGGCGTTCCGCACCGGACCTGAACATGCTCCTGTGGGTCCGCCGCCGGTGCAGGAAGCCGCACGCGATATCACTTCGCTGGGTGGCACGGCCGTGCTGACGATCATCACGGCAATTGCGGCCGGATTTCTGGCCCTTGACGGCAAAAGACACATGGCGCTGTTCCTCTGCGGGTCGGTGCTGGGGGGTGTGGCTGCCGGGACCATCCTCAAAGACGTGTTCCAACGTCCGCGGCCTGATCTGGTTCCGTACTCGGTCTATGTCTCGGGCGCAAGCTTTCCCAGCGGGCACTCCATGATGTCGGCTGTGACGTATTTGACGCTGGGGGCCCTGCTCGCGCGCTCTCACGAACGGAAGCGACTGAAGGCGTACTTTCTGCTAGTGGCGATGAGCCTGACTTTCGCGGTCGGCGTCACCCGAGTGTACCTGGGCGTTCACTGGCCCACTGACGTTCTAGCTGGTTGGACCGCGGGCTCGGTCTGGGCGCTCCTCTGCTGGCTTTTGGCGCGCTGGCTGCAATCGCGGCGGACATTGGAACCAGAGTCGGAGCTGAAGGATAATCTTTGAATGCGCATCAGCGATATCCGCGCCACCAGCGTTACCGTTCCGCTGGAAGCGCCGCTCCGCCACGCCAATGGCTGCCACTGGGGCCGCTTCGTGCGGACGATCGTCGAAGTCGAGACCGACAACGGCCTGATCGGCTTGGGCGAAATGGGTGGCGGCGGAGAATCGGCTGAGGCAGTTTTCCGCGCGATGAAGCAGTATCTGATGGGGCACGACCCGGCGCGCCGGGAGGAGATGCGATTCCTGATTGCGAACCCTACGGCATCGCTGTACAACAACCGGACGCAGGTGCTCGCGGCGCTGGAGTTCGCTTGTCTCGATATCCTGGGGCAGGCGTGGGGCGTGCCGGTGTGCGACATTCTCGGCGGCCGGCTGCGCGACCGCATTCCATTCGCCTCCTACTGTTTCTTTCGCTATCCCGATCCGCGAACGGGCTTAGGCGAGGTCCGCACGGTCGAGCAACTGGTGGAACACACCTGCGAACTGAAACGCCGCTTCGGATTCACGACGCACAAACTGAAAGGCGGCGTGTTCCATCCGGATTACGAACTGGAAGCCTATCGCGCTCTCGCCCACGCCTTTCCGGAAGACAGGTTGCGCTTCGATCCGAACGGTGTGTGGTCCACCGAACAGGCCATCCGCTTCGGCCAGGCTATCGAGAATCTGCGCAACGATTATCTGGAAGATCCCGTGTTCGGAATGAACGGCATGCGGCGCACGCGCGAAAAAGTCCGCGTGCCGCTGGCCACGAACACTGTGGTGGTGAACTTCGAGCAGCTCGCGGCGAACGTACTCGACACCGCCGTGGACGTGATTCTGCTCGACACGACGTTCTGGGGCGGCATCCAAGCGTGCGTGAAGGCTGCAGGTGTGTGCGAGACTTTCCAACTCGGCGTCGCGGTACACTCGTCGGGCGAGCTAGGCGTTCAGCTTGCAACCATGCTGCACCTGGGAGCGGCGATTCCGAATCTCTCCTTCGCCGCGGACGCGCACTATCATCACTTGATGGACGACGTGATTGAGGGCGGCCTGATGCGATATCAAGAAGGCGCGATCAAAGTGCCGAACGGGACGGGGCTGGGCGTGAAGCTGGATCGCGAGAAGCTCGGACAATACAACGAGCTCTATAAGCGGTTGGGCAATTATCCCTATGATCAGGATCCCGGGCGGCCCGGGTGGACACCGATTATTCCGAACGACCGTTGGGCGGATCCGAAAGACGAGCGCCCCGTGGAGATTCCTTATTAACATGTCGAACCTGTTTGATTTGAGTGGCCGCGTGGCGGTGGTAGTAGGCGCGACTTCGGGGCTCGGGCGTGCGATCGCGATTGGTTTAGCTCAGCACGGCGCGGATGTTGTGCCGAGCGGCCGGCGGAAGGAACTGGTCGAGAGCGCGTGCGAGGAAATCAAGACCCTTGGCCGTAAGACGCTGGTTCATCCGGCGAATGTACACGACCGGCAATCGATCGACGCATTGCGCGATGCCGTGCTGAAGCATCTGGGAAGGGTCGACATTCTGGTGAACGCCGCTGGGAATGTGATTCGCCAGCCGACCGTCGAGGTTCTGGAAGAGCAATGGACGTCGGTGCTGGATACGCATTTGAACGGCGCGTTGCGGGCCTGCCAGAGCTTTTACGAACCGTTGAAGGCAAGCGGACGCGGGCGCATTATCAACATCGCGTCATTAAGCTCCTTTGCAGCGTTTTATCAAGTGGCTGCTTATTCCGCGGCGAAAACCGCCATCGTTTCCCTGACGCGAACCCTGGCCTGCGAGTGGGCGAAGGATGGGATTCGCGTGAACGCCATCGCGCCGGGCGTGTTTCCTACCGACTTGAATCGACCGACCATTATGGGAACGCCGCGGGGCCAAGAGCTGCTGATGCGCACACCCATGGGCCGATTTGGTCAACCGGAGGAGCTAGTCGGTGCGGCAGTCCTGTTGGCATCGGATGGCGCGAGTTTTCTGACAGGCCAGTGCATCGCCGTCGATGGAGGATATCTTGCTTCGGGCGTTAATTCCTAGCTTTCTGCTGGCCGTTGCTGCGCAGGCAGAGTCTGGCCACGATGCTTGGTTGCGGTATTCACCGTCTGGATCCGCCCCAGTCATCACGGTCGTAGGGAGTTCGGCACTTCTGGAAAGCGCACGCCAGGAACTTGCCCGGGGGTTTCGCACACCCAAGACTCAGGCGATCGTGCTGGGCGGTGCCGCCGCCAATCTTCGACCCGATGGATATGAGTTAAAGACGGTCGACGGCAAGATCGTAATCACGGGCGCCGACGATCGCGGTGTGCTTTACGGCGCATTCGCGTTGTTGCGCAAGGCGGCGCTGGGTGAATCAGTTGCACGCTTGGACGAGAAAGGCGAGCCTCACGTCCCTGTACGCTGGGTGAATCACTGGGACAATCTCGATGGCTCCATCGAGCGCGGCTACGGCGGCCGTTCGATCTTCTGGGACAACGGCACCGCGCGAACGGATCTTTCTCGCGTGAACGATTACGGGCGGATGCTCGCATCTCTGGGAATCAACGGGACGTCGATCAACAACGTCAACGTGAATCCGCGCATCCTGGCTCCGGACTTCTTGCCCGAGATCGTGAGAATCGCGAACACGTTACGTCCGTGGGGGGTCCGCACCGTGCTGTCCGTCGATTTCGGAAGCCCGCAGAAAATCGGGGGGCTCGACACTTTCGATCCGTTGGATCCGAAGGTGACTGCCTGGTGGAAGGCGAAGACCGACGAGATCTATCGGGCTATTCCCGATCTTGGCGGTTTCATCATCAAGGCGGATTCGGAAGGCCGCGTGGGTCCGTCGGTCTATGGCCGTACGCATGCGGACGCGGCTAACGTGGTCGCGCGTGCGCTAAAACCGCATGGCGGAATGATCTTCTATCGCGGATTCGTCTACGACAACAAAATGGATTGGCGCAATCTGAAGAATGATCGCGCTCGCGCCGCGGACGACAACTTCCGCTCGCTTGACGGCAAGTTCGACGACAACGTCGTGATCCAGATCAAAAACGGTCCCATCGATTTCCAGGTGCGCGAGCCGGCGTCGCCATTGTTTGGAACACTTGCGAAAACCAAGCAGGCGATCGAACTGCAGATCACACAGGAATACATGGGCCAAGCCCGGCATACCGTGTTTTTGGTGCCGATGTGGAAAGAAGCGCTCGATTTCGACCTGCGCGTTAATGATCGAGCGACGCCCGTGAAATCGCGCGTGAACGCTATGGTCGGCGTTTCTAATGTGGGCCTGGACGACAACTGGTTCGGCAATCACATGTCGCAGGCGAATCTGTACGGCTTCGGACGGCTGGCGTGGAATCCCGACTTGAGTTCCCGCCAGATCGCGGAGGAGTGGACCCGGCTGACTTTTGGAAGTGATTCCAAGGTTATCCAGACGATCGCGGATATGCAGCTCACGTCGTGGCGAACGTATGAGAACTACACGGGCCCGCTGGGGTTGCAGACTTTGACCGACATCACCGGCAACCATTATGGCGTGAATGTGGAAGCCTCTGAGCGCAACGGATGGGGCCAGTGGCACCGCGCCGACGAGAATGGCGTTGGTATGGATCGGACGGTGGCCACCGGCACGGGTTTCATCGGACAGTACACTCCTGCGGTGGCACAGATGTACGAATCTCTTGCGACCTGTCCAGACGATCTGCTCCTATTTATGCATCACGTGCCTTACACGCATTTACTGAATTCCGGCAAAACCGTGATCCAGTATCTGTACGATTCGCATTATGAGGGTTCCGAGGCTGTCGAGGGCTATGTTCGCGGATGGAAATCACTGCAAGGACGCATGGATGACCAGCGTTATCGGGAAGTGCTTGCGCAGCTTGAGTATCAGGCAGGCCAAGCTGAAGTCTGGAGGGACGCGGTCTCGAACTGGTTCCTGCGCGCTTCCGGAATCCCGGATGCGAAGGGCCGCGTCGGCAATTACCCGGGTCGCATGGAGGCGGAATCCTCACGGCTTGATGGGTACAGGGCGATTGATGTCGCACCCTGGGAGGCGGCATCGAGGGGCAGGGCCGTTGAGTGCACTGCGGCTTCAGGTTGTTCCGCAACATTCCGGTATAACGGAGCTGCTGGTGTGTACCAGGTGCGCGTGCGCTACTTCGATACCAACACCGGTGTCTCGCGCTTCCGTGCGCTCATTGGGAGCCGGGTGCTGGATGAATGGACTTCGAACGATCGCGTGCCTACTCGCAAAATCGATGGCTCGTCATCCGCGCTTCACGTCATTAACGGAATTCCGCTCAAGGAAGGAGCCGAGATCCGTATCGAAGGAACACCAGACGGCGGTGAGACTGCGGCGCTCGATTACATTGAAATCCGGTAATTACTTACCCTGGCATTTGCCGCCGGGGCAGCGGTTGTTCTCTTCGCACACGTACTCGTATAAGCCGGCCGCTTCCCACTCCGGTTTCGCCGCGATGGAAAATTCCTGCGACCACGCGGCGGTGAAAGTCTTGGGATCGTCGATAGTCAGGATGTACGAAAGCGTCTTCGGATTCTTCCAGGAGATCCGCTCGATGGTCTTGAGCGCGTCGCTGTGCATGCGGTATTCGTTGGGGTTGGTGTAGAAGTAGTCGTCCAGGCCCCAACGCTTGAAATTCGTGGTCTCAATCACCAGAGTGTCGCCTTCCCAGTGGCCCACGGGATCGCCGTAGAACGATGGCTCGATGTCTTCGCGATGCTTGCGTCCGTCCAGCGGAATCACGCGGGTCATGCGTTGGAATTCGTGAACGATGATCAGGTAATCCTTGGTCTGGAAAAACTGCATGGCGTTGGCCGAGAGCATGCCGGAAGGGAATCCGGCGGGCATGCAGAAATCGCGCGGCTCATCATGGCGCGGATCGCCCGTGCGAGGCTCGTAGAACGGCTCGCCGCCGGGCTTGAGCGGCGCAAACAGTTTCCGGTTGAAGATGGTCGCTGAGCAGCGGCATTGCTCGCCGCTGAGAGCTTTGGGCCATTCATAGGTCCCGCTGAAATTCGGCTTGGCCTCGGCGGTGCGAGGGATTCCGGCGGGTGCCTTGCTCTGGTTCTGGGCCAACGAGGCACAGGTCATGACGGCGAAGGCGAGACAGAGTTTCTTCATCTATTTGTCCTTCCCGTCGCCGGGAGCGCGATCTTCTGAACCGGCCGTGAATACGCTGCGCCCATCGGAAAATGTCACACGGGCACCGTTGGCATTGTTGGAGCCGTCTTTTGAACGGAATCCTTCCACAGTGATGGTCATGCCTTCCTGAATCACTTTTCTGGTGATGCCGCGTCGCTGCAGCTGCCCCGGCGCGCCGCCCGAAAAGCCCCAATTCGTCACTTTGCCGTCGTCGCCCTTGACGTCGACATAGAACCAGATGTGCGGATTCTGCCATTCGACTTTAGTGACAATTCCAGTCATCTTGACCGGTTTGGCGGTGTCGAACTCGGCGGCGAAAGAATGATGCGCCTGGGCCATAGCGGCCACAACAGCCAGGAGCATCGCGAGCATGACGGGCTTGTGCATTCATTCATTTTTACACTGGCCAGGAGGCCCTTGCTACTGGTGATATAATCCCGCCAGGCTTTATGCGGCGGGTTCTATTACTGATGTTGACGATCGTGCCCCTTTGGGCTCAGACGGGTGCCAAGAACGGAGAGTGGCCGACGTATGGGGCTGACCTCGGGAACACGCACTATTCGCCGCTCGATCAGATCAACGCCGGCAATTTCAATAAGCTGCAGGTGGTCTGGAGGCTCAAAACCGACAACTTCGGTCCCCGACCTGAAACCAATCTCCAGTCGACTCCACTGATGGTCAAGGGAGTTCTGTACACGACCGCAGGCACTCGCCGGGCAGTGGTGGCGGCGAACGCGGCGACGGGCGAGGTGCTGTGGATGCACAGCGAGGACGAAGGCGCTCGCGGGGCCAACGCTCCGCGGCAGCTCTCGGGACGCGGCTTGGCCTACTGGACCGATGGTCGCGAAGAGCGGATCCTGTACGTGACACCCGGGTATCGACTGATCGCACTCAGCGCCAAAACCGGCCGTCCGATTCCGGGTTTCGGCCGCAACGGCGTCGTCGATCTGAAGCTGGACGACGATCAAGTCATCGATCTCGAGACCGGAGAGGTCGGCCTGCATGCGACGCCCGTGGTGGCGGGCGATGTCGTGATCGTCGGCGCGGCTCACCGGGCATCGGGTGCGCCGAAAGTAAAACACAACGTTAATGGCTACGTGCGCGGGTTCGACGTCCGCACGGGCAAGCGCTTGTGGATCTTCCATACCATTCCACGTCCGGGCGAATTCGGGCACGATACCTGGGAAAAAGATTCCGCCGAGACCACGGGCAACGCCGGCGTTTGGGGACAGATCAGCGTGGATCCGGATTTGGGAATGGCGTTCATCCCAGTGGAGCTTCCCACCGGCGACGAATATGGAGGTCACCGGCCGGGAAATGGTTTGTTCGGAGAAAGCGTGGTGGCGCTGGACTTGAAAACCGGTCAGCGAAAATGGCACTACCAATTGGTGCACCACGGCATCTGGGATTTCGATATACCCTGCGCACCGATGCTGATCGATATCACTATCGACGGACGCACGGTGAAAGCGGTCGCGCAGCCCACCAAGCAAGGCATTCTCTACGCCTTCGATCGTGTGACCGGACAGCCCATCTGGCCCTTCGAGGAAAAGCCCGTGCCCAAAGGCGACGTGCCCGGCGAGTGGTATTCGCCGACGCAACCCATGCCCACAAAGCCTCCTGCTTACGGCGTCGCCGGCATTCCTTCGGTGGACGATCTGATCGACTTCACGCCGGAGCTTCGCGCCGAGGCTTTGAAGATCGTGTCGAAATATAAGATCGGCCCGATCTTTACTCCGATCGTAGTGAGTAGACCGGAGGGACCGTTCGGGACGATCTTGACTACAGGGGTTACGAACTGGCCGGGCGGATCATACGATCCGGAATTGCACATTCTGTATGTACACGCGTCGACGGGGATGGTTTCGAACGGTCTGGTTCCCGGAGATCCTGCTCGCACGGAGTTCTCCTGGATAGGAGGTAACGCGGCGGCCGCTGGAGAAGCTCCTGCGCTGCGCGTGCAAGGCCTGCCGCTGGTGAAGCCGCCATGGGGCAGCATCGTCGCCATCGATATGAACAAGGGCGAGATCCTCTGGAAAATCGCGAATGCGGAGACGCCGGACAATGTTCGCAACAATCCGGCGCTGAAGGGTTTGAACATTCCGCGCACGGGCCGGTCGGCTAATACCATCGGGCTTCTGATCACCAAAACGCTGATGATCGCGGGCGAGCCTGGGACATTTACATTGCCCGACGGCCGGCAAGGCGCGATGCTGCGAGCCTATGACAAAGCCAGCGGCAAGGAGCAGGGCGCGGTCTATATGCCGACAGGCCAGACCGGCACTCCGATGACTTACATGCTGAACGGGAAGCAGTACATTGTAGTGGCCATCTCTTCGGCGAATTATCCGGCGGAGCTGGTCGCATTCCGGTTGCCAGATTGAGGTGATGATATGAATTCGAAGATTTTGGGCGGCATGCTGTTCGTCGCTCTGGTAATCTCGGGCGCGACGTACCTGCGGCGGCAGCCGACGAAGGCCGATACGCCCCAAAACGGCGTGCCCAAGTTCGAAGTCGATCCGTACTGGCCCAAGGACCTGCCGAACCAGTGGATGATGGGCCAGGTTGCGGGAATCTTCGTCGATTCGCACGATCATGTGTGGGTGACGAACCGTCCGCGCAGCCTGGAGGATCACGATAAGTACGCGGCATTCGATCCGCCGCAAGCCGATTGCTGCAAACCGGCTCCGGCTGTTCTGGAATTCGACGCGGCCGGAAACTTCGTGCAGGGCTGGGGCGGTCCGGGCGAGTCAGGAGCACGATATGAGTGGCCCGACAACGAGCACGGTATGTTCGTCGATTACAAGGAGAATGTCTGGATCGGCGGCAACGGGATGAAGGATACCAACATCCTGAAGTTCACCAAAGACGGGAAATTTCTGTTGCAGATCGGCCATCACGGGAAGACAGGCGGCAGTAACGACACAGAGAATCTGAATCGGCCGGCCGGTTTTGTGGTGTACCCCAAGACCAACGAGGTTTTTGTGGCGGACGGATATGGGAATCGCCGCGTGATCGTCTTCGATGCCGACACGGGGGCCTACAAGCGCCACTGGGGTGCTTATGGGAAGAAGCCTGACGACCAGGAATCGAACGCCCGGACGTTCGGGGGCGATGGTCCGAAGCAGTTCAATACCGTGCACTCGCTCCGAATTTCAAACGATGACCTGGTGTACGTCGGCGATCGCAGGAACAATCGCATCCAGGTGTTCAAGCCCGACGGGACATATCTGAAAGAAGCCTACGTCGAGCGGAAAACGACCGGCGAGGAGGGCACGACGTTCGACTTCGCGTTCTCGCCGGATGCCCAGCAGCAATTCATCTATATCCCGGACGGAACCAATAAGAAGGTTCAGATTCTGAACCGCCAGACACTCGAGGTGGTGGGAACGTTCGGCGGCCATGGCGGGCATGGTGCCGCGCAGTTCTTCCATATCCACAGCATCGCGACGGACTCGAAGGGTAACATCTACCTGGGTGAGTCGTTCGGGAAGCGTGCGCTGAAGTGGAGTTATAAAGGGATGGAGTCTACCCGATGAAAGCCATTGCCGGAATTCTATTGGCCGCAGCTTTCGCGGCCGCAAACCTGTTTTCACAAGCCTCCAAACCCTGGACTCCGCCGCGCACGCCGGACGGTCAGCCCGATATCCAAGGAGTTTGGTCCACGGCGACTACGACTCCACTGGAACGACCTGCGGAGCTCGCCGGGAAGCCGACCCTGACCGCCGCGGAAGCCGCCGAGTATCAGAAAAAAGCGATTTATGACGTCAACGGCGACCGGCGCGATGGTGGCGGCGCGGCCGACGTCGGTCGTGCGTATAACGAGTTTTGGCGCGAGCGCGGCCAAGTGGTTCCCGACCTGCGCACTTCCTTGATCACCGATCCACCGGATGGAAAAATTCCGCCACTGACTCCGGAAGCCCAGAAGCGGCAAGCGGATCGCGCAGCCGCGGCGCGCGGGCACGAGTTTGATGGTCCTGAGAATCGCAGCTTGCAGGAGCGCTGCCTGCTGGCGACCAACGCGGGTCCGCCGATGACACCGGCCAACTACAGCGCCAATTATCAGATCGCGCAGGGTCCGGGATGGGTGGTTCTGGTGAATGAGATGGCCCACGATGCTCGCGTGATTCCACTCGACGGGCGTCCGCATGTTCCGCAAGAGATTCGTCAGTGGATGGGCGATGCGCGCGGCCATTGGGAAGGGAACACGCTAGTGGTCGAGACCACCAACTTCACGGATAAAACCGCGTTTCGCGGATCGAGTGACAAAATGCGTCTGGTGGAGCGTTTTACTCGCACCGGTCCCGATGTGCTCATGTACGAATTCACAGTGGACGATCCGACGACGTTCGGCAGGCCCTGGACGGCCAAGATTCCGACCACACGGGCCGAAGGCGTGATGTACGAGTTCGCTTGCCATGAGGGCAACTACGGTATGGAAGGGATTCTTTCCGGTGGGCGTGTTTCGGAAGGGGCCAAGCTGACCCGGTGATTTCGCGAAAGATTGCATTATTTCTCCTGGCGGCGTGCGCTGGACTCGGCCAGCAAGCGCGGACTCGGGAGCTTGTCCGACGCGAGAACGTCACCATCGAGGTGATCTCCGAAGGGCGCGGGCCGCTGATCGTGATGCTGCCCTCGCTGGGGCGCGATTCCGAGGAGTTCGATCCGGCGGCGAAACGCATCGCGGCAGCCGGATTTCGGGTGCTTCGGCCGCAACCGCGCGGATATGGCCGGAGTGTTGGACCGATGGAAAATCTGACGCTGCACGATCTGGCGAAGGATGTCGCCGCGGTGATCGAGCGGGAGAATTCCGGACCTGCGATTATCGCGGGTCACGCGTTCGGCCACTTTGTCGCAAAGATGACGGCGGTGGATTTTCCGAAACTCGTTCGCGGCGTAATTCTGATCGGCGCGGCGCAGAAGACACCCGACCCAAAGGTGCAGCAATCGGTCGCGATCGCCACGGACCCGACGCAGCCGGAGGCCGAGCGTCTCAAGCATCTGAAGATCGTGTTTTTCGCCCCAGGCAATGACGCGCGGCTGTGGCTTACGGGATTCCACGCCAACGTCCGCGCAGCCGAGATCATCGCGCGCGATGCGACTCCGCAGAAGGAGTATTACGCCGCGGGAAATGTGCCGCTTTTGGACATCCAAGGCGAAGACGATCCTTACAAGCCTCCTTCTGCTAAGAACGAACTAGTCGACGAGTTCGGAGCAAAGCGGGTCACCGTTGTGCGAGTGCCGCACGCGGCGCACGCAATTATCGTCGAGCAGCCTAAT
>Ga0070735_10003674_pt1 | contig 13341 bp, 12 predicted proteins | sample Coa_R1_FD_66443 | JGI IMG/M metagenome (GOLD analysis project Ga0070735, IMG submission 66443) | Surface soil microbial communities from Centralia Pennsylvania, which are recovering from an underground coalmine fire - Coalmine... | ecosystem: Environmental > Terrestrial > Soil > Unclassified ...
TGGCCGATCGGGCGCGGCGATATATCGATTGCCACGGACTGCGCCGGCCGGCTCCTCGGCGCGATGCCGTCCACCTCCAGAGTCCACCCGATCGGACAGCGCCCATCGCTCGCCTCAAACTGGACGCCGCGCTCCGCGAACCGTCCCCTCTCCGAGGTGTGGCTGACCGAGGCGATTGGCGAGCCGAAGGCTAGCCGCTGACGAACGAAGATGACTTCGATTCGAGACTCGCGCGAGTGGTCTAGCCGGCCGTGAAGCAGCCGCCGGTCGATCCACGCAAGCGGCCCGTTCAGTGGCGCGGGGGAAAGCGTCACTCGCGACACCAGGGGAGCGTAGCGTCCCAGTCCCGCGGCCGATACGTAGGTAACGCGCCAACTCGCCGGAAACGAAACCGTCAGCCGGCCCGGTTTCACGCCGCCCGCGTCGATCGAGACGCTCGCATACCGCTGTCGCTGCCCGAACCGGCCGATAACCAGCGCGCCAATTGCCGCGATCGCCACGAGCAGCAGGCAAGCGGCGGCGCGGCGGGGCCGCTTGCGGCGGCCGCGCGCTGGCCGATCACTTTGCATGGCTCCGACCTGCATGGTGCGATGTTCCGTGCGGCGGGGCTGTTTACCTCTCGCCGCCGTAGGCCGAGTCCGCTGACCATTTGAGGGTTACGCCCGGCGGCTACTGCTGCGGATCGAGCTGGAGCCGCGAAATGACACCTATCGCAATCTCGCGAACGTTGCCTTCGAGACCGCGGCCGGCATCCGCCTCGACGATGACCTCGTAATTCCGGCGGCCTGGCCTGGCACGCGGATAGAGTAAGAGGAGGGTCGATGTCGGCGCGCCGCTCGTCGGCCCGTTGCTTATGGTCACTTCATCCAGGATCCCGGCCGCGCTGGAACGCGAGGCGATCCGGAACCGGCCGTTCACGGCCTGAAGCATGCTCGTAATGTGCCGCGTGCGGGCGGCCTGGTCGGTCGCTTGAAACGACGGCGATATGTCATTTACGACAATCGCGATTTCGGTGTCGGACCACGACTTCGCGCCGAGGTGAAGGATGCGCTCGTCGACGAGAGCCAGAAGGCCTCGCGGCGGTATCGGACTGAGCTGCAGCCGCGCTACAGGCGGCTCATAAGGCGGATATTGCGAGAGTGTCCAGTCGTAGACCCTCCAACCGGCCGGATATTCTACCTCCATAGGCGGGTTATGGCCGACCGTCTTCGCACGGTACGTACGCCATCGCGGCTGGCTCGCGGACCAGAGTGCTGCTCCGCTGGCGACCAGGAGTCCCGCGCATGCCGCGCCTGCAACGAGTCGCTTCCGGATGCGCCCGCTCGGTTGGGGCCGGAGGTCGTCTTTCTGTTTTGCCATAGGTTGAGCCGAACGCCGAAGGTATACTTATCGCGCAACCGGACCCAATGGATCCGGAGTGGAGGACCGGAAATGCTGCTCGCGCTCGACGTCGGCAATACGAATATCGTCCTGGCGGTCTACCGGCGCGGCGACACGGAATCGCCCCTGGTAGATCACTGGCGCATCCGAACGGACCGTGACCGGACCACGGATGAGCACGGCATGCTCGTAAAGGAGCTGATCGAGCACAGCGGCCACCGTCTCTCCGATATCCACCACGTCGCGGTCTCCAGCGTGGTGCCGACTATGAACGAGACGCTGGCGGACTTCGCCCGCAGGTACGTCTGCGTCGAGCCGTACTTCGTGAGCGCCGCCTCCGACAGCGGCATTGCGATCCTCTACCAGCCGCCCAGCGACGTGGGCGCGGACCGGATTTGCAACGCGGTCGGCGCGTACGCCAAGTACGGCGGCCCGGCGATCGTGGTCGATTATGGCACGGCCACCACCTTCGACGCCATTGCGGACAACGGCGACTACATCGGCGGCGCGATACTGCCCGGAATCGGCATCTCGATGGACGCGCTCTTCAAGCAGGCGGCCCGGCTGTATCGCGTAGAGTTCACGGCCCCACCGGACGCCATCGGCCGTAACACGGTACACGCGATGCAGAGCGGACTGGTCTTCGGCTTCGCGGGCCAGACCGACGCAATGGTGGAGCGATTTCGGCGCGAGCTGGGCCCGAAGACGCGCGTCATCGCAACCGGCGGCCTCGCCGAGCTCATCCAGCAGGAGAGCCGCACCATCGAGCTTGTAGACCAGCTCGTAACGCTCGACGGCCTGCGGCTGATCTTCGAGCGGCAGGCCGGCGGTTAGAGGTGTCCGGCCGCCCTTACCGCTCCGCCGGATCCTGGTTGTAGAAGGCCTTCAGGACCTCATACAGGTCGGCGTGCGTCTCGCGCATCTGGGGGGACTTCTCGAAGAAGCATTCGGTGGCGACGGCGAAGAACTCCGCCGCGTTGGTGGCGGCGTATTCGTCCAGCAGGGTCGCGTGGCCGTGCTCCACGTCGCGAACGAGCCGCTCGTACTCCGCGCTCATCACGTCTGCCCACTGCTCGTACTGCGCATCGTCCTTCAGGCGAGGCACTCCGTTCGCGGAGCCGTCCGTCAGGTCCAGCTTGTGCGCGAACTCGTGCAGCACCACGTTCCTGCCGTCCTGGCCGTTCATCGCGCCCGTCTTCACGTCCAGCCAGGAGAGGACGACGGGGCCGTTGCGCCAGGCCTCACCGAGCCGCGCGCTCGGTCCCTCCCGCACCACGCCGTCCGGCCCCACAGCCCGGTCGCGCGCAACGTAGCCGGTGGGATAGACCAGGATGGACTCGACGTTGGCGAAATAGTCGTGCGGCCGGGCGAGCACCAGCAGGCAGGCGAGGCCGGCGATCGTCACGCGGGCCTCGTCCGTCATCTCGAAGCCGCCGCAGCCCTCCCAGCTCTTCTCATGCGCGAAAACCCTCAGGTCGTCCTGCAGCTTTGCGCGCTCCTCCTGGTTCAGCAGCGCGTAGTGCGAGACGTTCCGCTCCAAATAGCCGGCCCACTCGGCGGGGAACGGCGCTGCAAGTAACTCCTTGCGATGATGCTCTCTAATCCAGTCGAAGATCAATCCCAGCTCCCATGCTTAACGCGCCGGCTCCGCGGCTGCCTCCAGGCGGCGCCGCGCGCTGACACTCCAGGCGTAGATGAGCAGTGTAATGACAAGGCATACGATGGCGTTGATCCGGATTGCGGCAAATGCCCCGAAGCGGTTTGCCAGGAAGCCCATCTCGAGGCCGCCAACCGGGAATAGGCCCTGGAACACAAGCGAATAGACCGCCATCACCCTGCCGCGGAGCTCATCCGGCACCTCCTCCTGAACCAGCGTCTGCGACGCCATCCCGAACACGATCATCGCGAAGCCGCTGACCACGAGGAGGGCGATAACCTGCCAGAACGCCGACGAGAACGACATTACCAGCAGCGCGACACAGAACAGACCGGAGCCGCCGTACACCTGCAGCCTGCGGTGCGCCGTGCCCGCCGCGGCGGCCAGGAGACCGGCGCCCACGGCAGCCCCTACGCCGTTGAATATCATGATCAGCGTGAAGCCGGCCTGCACACCTTTCGGGCCCTGCCGATGCAGCATCACGTCCGCCAGCATGGGGAACAGCGTCGAGACGGACCATGTGAAGAGGCTGCCACCGCCAATCAGCAGGATGATCCTGAGGACCCGCCGCGTTCGCAGGATGTACCGGAAGCCCTCGAGAACGTGCATCTTGTGGTCGGTCGGCGTAACCTGAGGCACGTGCATCATCCAGAGGCAGATGATGACGGCGATAAAGCTCATCCCGTTGACGCCGAAACATACCGCCGCGCCGAACTTTTGGAGTGCCAGTCCGGCGAGCATCGGCCCGGCCACGCGGGCGAGGTTGAACCGGAGCGAGCTGAGGGCAATTGCATTTCCGAGCGCGTCACGGCGGTCCACCAGTTCCACGACGAACGCCTGCTGCGCGGGCATGTTAAAGGCGCTGCTCAGGCCGAGCAGCCCGGACAGCAGGACGATGTGCCAGGCCTCCATCTTGACGAGCCGGTTCGTCGCCAGGACCGCCAGCGCGAAGGCGAGGATCATCTGCGCGGTCTGGTTGACGATCAGGATGGTGCGCTTCGAGTGGCGATCGGCGAGGTGCCCGCCCCACATGGAGAACAGAACGTAAGGAATCGCGTTGGCCGCGGAGACGAAACCGAGCCAGCGCGGGTCCTTGGTCAGGTCCCACACGACCCAGTTCTGCGCGACCGTCTGCATCCAGGTGCCAGCCACGGAGATGAGCTGGCCGATGAAGAAGAGGCGGAAATTGCGAAACGTGAGGGCATAGAATGGGCCGCGCGATTGCGCGGCCGGCACGTAGGCGAGCGCCGCATCCACTTCGGGCTGGGCCATTCGCTCGACGCCGGCAAGCGGTATTTCGGCATGCTTCTCGGCGCCAGCGGGGGCGGGGCCATCGCTCATAGTGATTCCACTAAGCAGTTCGCCGCACTAAAGTACCGGTCCTGGTTTACGCTATCCGCCATCGCGGGTTCGGCCGCCTGCGGGGGCCCTCGTAAACCTGGCCCGGGGTTTCTAGCCCGCGGCGCGGCGGATTTCGCACCTATTCGAACCGCAGGGCGACGATCGGATGGAGCTGCGCGGCCTTGCTCGCCGGGTAGATGCCGAAGAACAGTCCCACCCCGACCGAAACCGCAACGGCGGCCACCACGGCCGTCATATTCACGATGGCGCTCCAGCCGCCGACGGTTGCGAGCAGGTAGGCTCCGCTCACGCCGAGGCCGATGCCGATAAGACCGCCGATCAGCGACAGGATGGACGACTCGATCAGGAACTGCAGGAGGATGTCGCGCGGCGTGGCGCCGATCGCCTTACGGATGCCTATCTCGCGCGTCCGCTCGGTAACGGAGACGAGCATGATGTTCATGATGCCGATGCCGCCCACCACGAGCGAGATCACCGCGACGGCGCTCAGGAGACTGGTCATGGTTCCCGTCACGCTCTGCTGCGTCTGAAGCAGGTCGGTCTGGCTGAAGATCTTGAAGTCGTCGTTGTCCGGATACGGCGGCGGCGTGTGGTGGCGCACTCGCAGGAAGTTGGACATCTGCTCCTGCGCCAGCGGCATCGTGTCCTGCGTGGTGCAGCGGACCGAGATCATGTCGATGTTGCGCCGGTTCAGGATACGGCGCATTGCGGTCGTGATAGGCACGATGAGGATGTCGTCCTGATCCTGGCCCCAAGAGGTCGCGCCCTTCGGAGCCTGCATCCCGACGACCTGAAAGTTCTGGCCGTTCACGGCAATAGTCTGGCCCGTAAGGTCTATGTGCGCGTCACCCATGAGCTTCTCCGCGATCGTGGTGCCGGCTACGCAGACCTTGCGGCTGCCCTCCTGCTCGGCCTCATTGAAGAAGCGGCCGCGATCCACCTCGATGCTCTTTACGTACGGATAATCGACCGTCGTGCCCGTGACGCGGGTCGTGGAGTTCGCGTTGCCGCTGCGGATCGTCACGTTGCTGTTGACGGAAGGCGCGACGGCGTCGATGGTCTTCTTGAATTGCGCGGCGATCTGGTTCGAGTCGTCCATCGTCATGCGGTTGGTCATTCCGCCGCCGGACGTCGAAGTCGAGGTAGAAGATGAAGTCGACGTGCTCGACGTGGTGGTTGCCGCGCTCGCTCGCACACGGCTGGACCCCGCAAACACGGTGAGCAGGTTGGTGCCGAGCGAATTGACCGTCTCGGTGACGCGCCGCGTGGCCCCCTCGCCGATTGCGACCACCAGGATCACGACGCCCACGCCGATAATGATGCCGAGCATGGTCAGGGCAGACCGCATCTTGTTGTTGGCGAGCCCCCGAATGGACACGCGGAAGCTCTCGATCAGATTCAATACGCTATCTCCCTGCTGCGGCAAGCGCCGCGGCCTTGCGCTGTTCGTCGCGCAGGCGCTCCTGCCGCATCTCCTCCAGAACGTTGACCGCAATGAGCCGGTCGCTGACGGCCTCATCGTCCAGCACCTGACCGTCCTTGATGTGTACCATGCGCTTGCAGTGCTGCCCGATATCCGTCTCGTGCGTGACCATAACCACGGTCCCGCCCTCGTCGTTCAGCTCCTGGAAGATCTGCATTATCTCTTCGCTCTGGAGGCTGGCCAGGTTGCCGGTCGGCTCATCGGCGAGGATCAGGCGCGGCTCGGACGCGATGGCGCGCGCGATCGCTACGCGCTGCTGCTGGCCGCCCGACAGCTCGTTCGGGCGGTGGTCCAGCCGGTTGCCGAGGCCCACGCGCTCCAGCGCGCGGATCGCCCTGGCTCGCCGGTCCTTGCGATGGCCGTAGAGCATCGGCAGCTCGACGTTCTCCAGCGCCGTGGTCCGGGCCAGCAGGTTGAACCCCTGGAATACGAAGCCGATCTTCTGGTTGCGGATTTTGGCGAGCTCGAAGTCGTCCATGTCCGCGACCTCCACGCCGTCGATGAGGTACGAGCCCTCGGTCGGCGCGTCGAGGCAGCCGATGATGTGCATCAGCGTCGACTTGCCGGAGCCGGACGGACCCATGATTGCGACGAACTCGCCCTCGTGGATGTCCACGGAGAGGCCGTCGAGGGCCCGCACTACCTGGTCCCCCATGACGTACGTTTTGTAGATGTCGCGAAGCGAAAGGAGCGGAGGCATGCCTACCCTCCCCGCCGCGCGCCACCGCCGCCGGCGCCGCTGCTGCCTCCGGCGCGGTTACCGCCGCTCGGGCCGAATGGCGACTGTGGGCCAAAGCGCGGGCCGCCCTGGTCCAGCCCGGCGAGAACGATTTTGTCGCCCTCCTTCACGCCGTCTCGGATCTCCGTGAAGGTGCCGTCGGTCCCGCCGGTGCGCACCTTGGTCGGCGTCGGAATGTCTTTGCCGTCGGGACCCTTGACCAGCAGCGTAACGGTGGTTCCGCGCTTGCCGACCTTTACCGCCTCGGACGGCACGAGCAGCACGTCCTTCCGCACGCCGGTCTGGATGGTCACGCTTGCGGTCATGTCCGGCTTGAGCAGTTTCATCGGGTTGACCTGCCGGCCGCCTGTGGCATCCTGCCCGGCGCTGTCTCCCGCGCCGCCGCCCTGTCCCGCGCCGGTATCGGCGCCCCCCGCGCGACCGGGACCGCCTGTGGCTGGGCCGCCCGCGGCTGGTCGGCCGCCTGCGCCACGCCGGGCGCCAGCCGCGCCACGGCCGGCGGCAGCGGTGGCCGGCGCCTGCTTGCGGATGCCGTCGAGCGCGATGGTCACATCGTAGGTAATCACGCCCTGCTGGATCGTCGAGCCGGAGGCAACCTTCGTGACGTGGCCCTTGAACACGCGCTTCGGGAACGCGTCGACGGTTATGTCCGCCTCCTGGCCCAGGTGTATCTTACCGATGTCCGTCTCGTCCACGAACGCATCCACCTGAAGCCGGTTGAGGTCGGCGACGATAATAAGCGTCGGCGCGGACAGGCCGGCCGCCAGCGTCTCGCCCTGCTGCGAGGCGAGCTGCAGGACCGTCCCGGAGATCGGCGACTTGATGATCGTCTTGTTAAGCTGCGCCTGGTTGTACGCTACCTGCGCCTGCGCCTCCCGGACCGCCTCGCGGGCCTGTTCCACGTCCTGCCCTTTGAGCACGTCCTGGCTCACGTTGCCCCGCGCGGTCCGCAGCGCGGCCTCCATCTGCCGCACCTTGGCGCGCGCGTTGACTACGTCGGCATTGCGCGCCGCCACCGTGAAGGTACCGGCCTGCGCGGAAGTGAGTGCGGCCTGCGCCGACGCCAGGTTCTGCTGCGCCTGCGAAACCTGGTCCTTCGCGGACTGAACGTCCGCCGCCACTTTCTCTTTCACCAGCGAGACGTTCTGCTGCGCCGCGGCGATCTGGGACTGCGCGACGCTGTCCGCTGCCTGCGCGGCATCGACTACGCTGGCCGCAACGAAGCCCTGCTTGAGCAGGTCCTGGTTTCGCTTGAGGGTGATAGCCGTATTCTTCGCCGTCGCCTGCGCCTGGTTCACCTGCTCCTGCGCATTCGAGATCTGCAAGTTCGCGCTCGCCTGCACCTGTTTGAGCGTGGAGTTGGCCGTCGAGAGCGCGGCCTGCGCCGTACCCACGGCCGATTCGGCGCGCTTGATATCGTTGGGCGTCTCAGCCGTCTGCTGGCTGGCGACAGCCTGCGCGGATCGCAGCGCGGCGTTCGCGCTGTTCAAGTCGGCCTGCGCCTGCGCTACCGCGCTGGATGTCTGGGTGTGCTCCATCGCTACGCCGGACTGCTGCTGCTGGAGCTTGGTCTGCGCCGCGTCGAGATTGGCCTGCGCCTGGACGAGCTGCGCGCGGATGTCGGGCAGGTCGAGCTCGGCGATCGTCTCGCCTGCTTTGACCTTGCTGCCGACATCGGCGTAGAGCCGGCGGATCACGCCTGTGATCTGAGAGCCGATCTTCACCTGCGCGCCGGTCTGCGCGGTCACGCTGCCGGATGCCGAGACCGATTCGATGAGGTCGCCCTTCTTCACGGTATCCGTCAGCAGCTTGGCATTGGGATCTTCGGGCGGATGCGTTTTCACCCAGCCAAACCAGCCTCCACCGGCCAGCACCGCCAGAACGGTGAACCCTATCAGCGGCCGCATATTTCGCTTCGCCTTACGCCGGACCGTCGGCGGCGCGGCTGCCTGTTCCGATACCATGGAAGACACTCCTTACGTCGAGCGCCGATTTGCGCACTGGTGGGCGGGCTGCGCCGCGGAACATTCAGCGTTCCACGGGCCGCAACGCGCTCGGCGCTGCCTACTCTTCAAACCTTGGTCTTCAAACGCTTGTTGTAACCACGAAAGACTATCGTTAATTTGGCCCGCCGATGCGCGCCGCAGCGCCGTTCGCGGCGCCCACCGTGAAGCGCGCAAGCGTCTCCTCGACGGTCGGAAGCTGCCGCCTCGGCTCCCTGACGTGAGACACTGCCGCAGGCAGACTGTTTCCTTCCAAGTCCTGCTCCGGGTGGGTATCCAGCCGCTGCGCCACCGCCTCTAAAACGTTCACGGCATGCAGAAACTCCTGCCGCTCGCCCTCGTTCAGTTCGGCCCAGAGCGCGCCAAGATGCTCGTGACGTCGCTCGCGCCGCTGGCGAACCCAATCGGCTCCCGTCTTCGTAAGCCGCAGACGCACGACGCGCCGGTCGTGCGGATCGCTCAGCCGCTCCGCAAGCCCGTGCCGCACCAAACGGTCCGCAGCCTGCGTCAGCGCGTTTTGCCGCACCCCGAGCTGCTCGCTCAGTCGGCCCATGGTCTCGCCGGGTCCCGCGGCATCCGGGGAGTCGGACTCGGGGTAGAGCGCGTAGGCAAGACGCATCTGCGCCAGCGGAAGCTGGAACAGCGGCATGTCCAGGTTCTCCGAGTCCATCAGGCGACGCATTATTCTCGGCAGGACCCGCTCCATCCACGCCAGCTCGGCGGTGAGCGGCGCCCGCTCCCCCTCTGTAGTTTTGCTGCACGCCGATACGTCCATGAGTTCCATTCACCGGATAATCCATGCTGGGTCGCGGGGCCTGCAACTCCCGCAAGTCACGTAACAATGATCATTATACAATATGAATCGTGAAAATATCACGGTAATGAACTAATGTCGTGACGCGATTGCGGATATTGTTACCAGGCATCCCGTTTGGCGTTGTGTGGCACAACCATGTTGCGATCTCTTTGCGGACCTGAGCGCCAACTGGCGGCGCACCGCCCAGGGCCCGAAGATCGCGGCAACACTGCACGACGGGAGGGACGGGTGAATGACAACAAGAAGCAGTGAGGGACTGGGCGCCACGCCGATCTATGGACGCTACAGCCACGTCAAGCTGAAGGCGCACCAGGCAAATGAGCGCACTCTAATCGCATGGGTGTTCGTGGGCATGCTGATCATGATACTGAGCGTCCCGGCCGCACAGTTCAACCACCAGATCGACACGAATCCCTTCCTGAGCACGGTGATGACGATCAAGCCGTACCAGGCGAGCTCGGTCCTCGGACTGGCGGCGCTGATCTCCGGCGTCGTGATCGCCGTAATGTCCTGCGTCCGCTACGTGCGCGCAAGGCACAACATCGAGGAGGGCATATATCGCGGTCCGGACTTCTTCCATCTCGCCTTCCTCGGCATGATCCTGTTCGCGAGCCTGTTCATCGGGCTCTTCGTAATGGAGCTTCGCGGCGCGCATTGGGCGAGCCGGACCGACGGCTCGACTGCGGTTCAGTATACACAGGCCACCCAGGTCGGCGGCCGCGTCGGCACCGTCCCGATCGGCGAGGTGTAACGACGAAATCGCGGGCGCCCGGCCTCCCCCCGGCCACGGCGCCCGCGATTACTGCCCGCACCCGGAGGCGCAGCCCAACCCTACGCGGCGCTGCCGGTCTGCGTCACCTTCAGCCGCGACCTCAGGACCCTCGCGAACTCAGGCGGCGCCACCACGAAGTGGCCGCGGGTCTTTCCCCTTGCGACCATGTCCTGGATGCTGAACTCACTGCCGTCCAGATATTCCACCACGCATCCGGCCTCCGTGCATATGCAGAGCGACGCGGCGAGGTCGTTGATGCCCTCATGGCATCCAACGTGGCTGCACAGCCGGCCGTGCGCGGTGTAGACGAACTCGATCGCTATGCTGCCGATGCAGCGAATCCGGCCCTCCAGAACCCAGGGGTTGAGCGTCTTGACGGAGGAGCTCGTCATCCCGAGCGTGTCCTCGCCATGAATAGCGGTGCGGTCCGGCGGCGCGAGCCGCACGCCGTTGCAGTAGGCGCCCTCGCCCCGCACCGCCCAGTACATCTCGTTCGTGTTCGGAATGTAGACGGCGCCGCCGGCCGCCTCGCCGCCCTCGATGAGTCCGATCGAGACGCACCAGTGCGTAAGGCCATAGACCATATTCGTCGTGCCGTCGATCGGGTCGACGCACCAGAGGGGCCGCGATGGATCGCCGAACCGGCCGTACTCCTCGCCCTGGAACGAATGGTCGGGATACCGCTCGGCGATCCTCTCGCGGATCAGCTCCTCGGTCTGCCGGTCGATGTGCGTGACGTACGAGCCGTCCGCCTTGTACTCCGGCTGCATTGCGCTGAGCATGGTCAGCGCGCGGTCACCCGCCTCGCGCGCCAGCGCTTTCACAAACTCGATATCGAGCGCGCTCAAGGCTGGGCCTCCCAGTCGCCGTACCGGTTCGCTGGAATCTTCGCGCCCTCCGGATAGATCAGATAGACGGTGTTGCGGGACTTCGCCCACGCCTTGAGAAAGTCGGCGCGCGGGAAAACGCGGCGGCAGCGCTCGCCCTTGTCCGCATGGTACGCGGGGTCGTTAAGCACGATGTCTCCCTTCTGGTCAAACCCATCGCACACCATGAGATGGCCGGGATCGTTGATTGGGTCCTGGTTCTTCAGGATCGCGTAGGATACGGAGACGATCGGCGGTATGCCGCTCTCCACCCAATCCTCCAGCTCGCGGATGTCGCCGAACCGGGAAACGTAGGCGCGCATGCCAGGAAACGAGCCTGCGAATGCCGTGTTGAACGGCCAGTTGCCGGTGCCGCCGAAAACCCTGTCGTGAATGGCGTGCGCGGCATCGGGCACGGGCAGGTCCAGCTCGGGCCGCGCGAGCCGCTTCGACCAGAACGCGAGCGCCATGTCGGTGCTCGTCGGACTGCACCAGCCGCGCCCGCCCGGCCATCCGAGCTGCGTGCGCGAAGGCACCGCAACCTCCTTGCCCCATGCCGCGCGGTTCGGGTCGAGCGCGGGAGCCGCCGCTCGCGTGTCCAGCGCGGAGATGCCGATGAACTTCAGCGTGGGCGAAACCGCCGGCGGCGCGAAGCGAAGCGTCACGCGGAGCTGGATCTTCGGCGCCGGCTGCGTCAGTACCAGCGTGTCCGTGTCTACGTCGCCATCAGCGTCCTTCTGGCCGGAGACGCTTGCGCGCGGGAACTTGCCGTCGTCTTTGGACCAGCGGCCCATGCTGTACCACTTCGTCGCGTGGTCGGGCATTATCCCGCGCGCCTCGACCTCCAGGCCCGTGCCGGCCGGGGCGTCCGCGTTCCACGATACGACCACCTCGTTGGCGGGGACCGGCAGCGTCAGTTCCGGCGAGCTGAGGACGACCGCGCCTTCCACGAGAGTTCGCTCCCACGCCGTAAAATCGCGCACGCCCACAAATCCGCAGCATCGCCCGCTCGCTTGTGCCAGCACCGTTGATTCCCTCTTATCACCGGAAGTATCCGTCTGCTTGCTCCTATCTCGAAGTGAGGCGGGCGCAAGTGCGCTGCTCCCGGCGGTCTGGCCGCCCGCGGACGCGTCCGGTCGCGGGCCGTCTGCAACGGGCCAGCAGCCGACGAGCAGGACCGCGGCACCCGCAATCCGCGCGAACAGCCCCCTTCCAAAGAAGCCACAAATCATTCGCATCGTGTCGCCTCTGCCGGTGGCCGAATTAGCTGGTCGCCTGGCTTCTCGCTGGCGACGGCAGCTCGGGCGGCGCTCGGCGTACTGCCTTGCGCCGTTGGACGAGTAGTCGCGCTCACCCGCCGACCCGCGCCATCGCCAGATCCGGCGTCATCCCGGCGTAGATAACGCTCATGATACCCGGCAGGTACTTGTCCGTCATCAGCAGGTTCGTGTAGACCAGCGTGTGGAACAGCTCTCGCGAAGGCAGCAGCTCTTCGAGGTAGGCGCTTGTCTTGTAGCGGATTTCGCCGTCCGTGTAGTCCAGCTCGAAGTTGCCGAGCACCATTCCGTAGTTCGCCCGCGCGATGAACTCTGCGACTGCGGAGCGCTCGGCAGCCGGCGCGCGGACAGCCAGCACAGAGTAGAAGAGGAACCTTCCCGGATTCTCCTTGATCTGGGCGACGCAGGTCCAGTCGCCGTTCTCTCCCGTGCAGCCCAGACGGACCGCCGACTGGCCCTCGATTTCGTGAAACTTCCACTGCTCCTCTTCGAAGAAGCGCCGCATCGCCGCGTAGAGCTGGCCCGGCTCGGGCGGCGCGCTATCGCGCCGCCGCGGTCGCAGCGACCGCTTGCTCCAAGTCTGTTCCGCATCGTCAGGCTGACCGGGCATGGCTTATACTTTACTCCACTCGCCCATGTCGGGGACGGGAACCCATGGTTCGCTGCCGTTATACCGGCCGGATCGCGGACGCGCGGATTCCGTGCGGCGCAGCGACGTAGCCGCGGAATGCCCGGTCATTGCCGGTGCGCTGCTCAAGGTCCGATAGCCTCGCCGATCCGTGCCAGAAGGCGGGCGAGGTGGCGCGTGCCGCGCGAAAAGTCTGCCAGGCGGATGTGCTCATTCGGGGCGTGGACGCGGACGCCGGGGTACTCGATGCCTGGGCTCGTAACCGGCATTCCCAGGAAGCCGCTGAACCACCACATGGGTCCGGAGCCTCCCACGATCGGGACGATCCGGGAGGGCAGGCCATACACTTCCTCGCCA
>Ga0070735_10003675_pt1 | contig 13340 bp, 10 predicted proteins | sample Coa_R1_FD_66443 | JGI IMG/M metagenome (GOLD analysis project Ga0070735, IMG submission 66443) | Surface soil microbial communities from Centralia Pennsylvania, which are recovering from an underground coalmine fire - Coalmine... | ecosystem: Environmental > Terrestrial > Soil > Unclassified ...
GTCCACCGCCGACCGCACCGAGGAGCCTGACTACTGGGCGACGTACGGGCCCGACATCTTCGCCCACAGCTACCACGCCGATCGGTACGGCCGCACGCACGACCCCGAGTCCCAGGCCCGCGCGGCGGCCGCTCGGGCGGCCGTCCCCCCGGCCGTGCTCGCGGACGTCCGCTGGCGGCGCGCGAGGAACCTTGCCGTGCTGCTCGTGCTCGTGGACCTCGCCGCGGACGGCGTGCTGGACGCGCTCCTCGTGGGGCAGGACGACGCGGCGGAGTACGGCTGGACCCGGCGCGATCTCGGCGCCGTGGAGACCGCGGTGCGGGAGCGCGGCGCCTCCTCCCGCGCATGGGTGACGTACGGGACCGATGAACTCGCGGTCCGGCTGCTCGCCCGCGCCGTCGTCCAGGCCCGCGATGCGCGCCCGCGCGTGCGCGTCGTCTACTCGCACCCCGACAACCTCGGCGCGATCCCCCGCTACGAGGGCCAGGGGGTGGACGCCACCGTCACGTCGCACGTCGAGACCGCAGGATGCCGCCGGACCGCCGGCGAGGCGGACCTGGCCCTGTTCGTCCACAACTTCCCCGGCGCGCAGCAGGAGGCGCCGCACCAGCGGCCCTACGACGCGCGCGCCCTCGACGCGTTCCTGGACGCCCTCGCCGAGGCCGCGTCGCGGGGGCCGTGCGCGCTCGCCGACGTCCGATACAGCAACGGGGCCGACCGCACGCTCGTTGCGCGGGTGCTCGGATCGCCGTGGCCACGCGGCCTGCGCGCGTACGGCGGATGGAACACGCTCAGCAACACGCTTGGCATGGCGCTCGCGCAGGCGCTGGTCGCGCGGGGCGACGCGGGGCGCGAGTTCACGGTCCTTCGGCTGCTCGACGACTGGGCCTATCAGGCCGATATCCGGCAGCGCTTGGCGGTCGAGGTCCTGCCCGGCCATCCGGAGGCCTCGCCCCAAGATCTCGGCGACGCGTATCCGGCGTGCCGGGACGCGGCGCGCGCGTGGCTCGTGCGCGAATTCATCCCGCCGATCGAGCGCTGCCTCGGGTGCGCGATCGAGCTCCACCGTGTCGAGTTCCCCTGGCGGCGCCTGTTCAACATCGAGCTGGGGCTCCGGGTGCGGTGACGCGTTCAGTCCGCGGCGTCGTCCGGGTGTCTCCCTTTACACCGTCGACGGTGCCGGACCTCGTCGAGGTCTGGAACGCCGCGGCGGGCGATACGTTTCCGCTGCGTGAAGCGCTCTTCCGGCAGAACACCGTGGACGACCCGCATTTCGACCCCGTGGGCTGTCTCGTGGGGCGCGCCGTGCAGTCCGATCTGGTCATCGGTTTTTGCCTCGCCAAAGTCGCCCGCGTGCCGCTCGGGGCGGACGGGCTCCGCGCCGACCGCGGCTGGATCAGCATGCTGGCCGTCCGTCCGCACAGCCAGCGGCGCGGCGTCGGGACGGCGCTGCTCAGGGCCGGCGAGGCGTTTCTGCGGGCCCGCGGCCGGCGCCGATCGGTGCTCGGTGGCGACCCGGCGCATTTCTTCCCCGGCGTGCCCGACGACACCGGCGCGGCGCCGTTCTTCGCAGCCCGAAGCTACACGCTGCGGGGCGACGCCTACGATCTCCGGCGCCGGCTGCGCGACTACAAGACCCCGGCCGCCGTGGCGGCGGTCCGCTGCGCCAATCCGGACCTGGAGATCCGGCCTCTCGAGCCGCGCGACCGCACCGGCCTCCTCGCGTTCCTCGACGCGACGTTCCCGGGCCGATGGCGCTACACGGTGGCGCGGTTCCTCGACGGCGGCGGGCCGATTGGAGACGTGATGGGTATCGTGCGCGGGAGCGTGGTGCTCGGCTTCGCCCACCTCTTCCCGCCCGACGCCCGGTGGCTCGGTCCGAGTATTGCCTGGTCGCCGGTGGACCCCGGCGGCGGGGCCGCGACCCGCGTCGCGGGACTCGGGCCGATGGGCGTGTCGCCGGCGATTCGGGGCCGCGGTCTCGGCCTCGCGCTCCTCGATCGCTCGGTGGCGCACCTCGCGGCACTCGGCGCCGACGAGATGGTGATCGACTGGACGAACCTCCTGGGCTTCTACGGAAAACTGGGGTTCGCGCCGTACCGGCGGTATCGGGCCGGCGCACGGCGCCTCCGCCCGGCCGGTCGACGCCCTGCCCGGCCTGGGCTTAGTCGGTGAGCACCGACTCGGTCGTGCCCGCGTCGACCCGGACCAACCGATCCACCTTGAGCACGAAGGCGATGCCGCCGTCGGTGGGCCCGGCTGGCTCCCGCGAGGGACGCGTTCGCGTGATCACCTGGAGCGCGTCATCGACCTGGGCGTCCTCCGTCCCGATCAGCAGGGTCACGTTCCCCTTCTTCAAGAAGCCGCCCATGCTGGCGAGCTTGGTGACCTGCAGTTTTGCCGCCACCAGCGCCTCCATTACGACCGGTGCGTCCCGCTGCGTCACGACGGCAAGAATCAGCTTCATCTCAGTCGCATCATACGCGCGTTCCGGCTTCGGCTGCAAGGCGAAACCGCGTTCGACCGTCCGCGCCGACCTCCCCTCGCCTGACCGTCACGCCCACGTAGAGGACGTCAATGAGCCTGCGTGCGCCCGAAAGATGGACAGGCGCAGATGCCTCGCCGTCGGCGCGACCGACGGGCAGGGCCTTCTGGACTCCTTCAGGAAGTTGGGGGCACGGGAGGGCAACGTCCATGAATCTGCATCAGCGTCTGCTCGAGCGCGAGGCGGCGGGCACGCCGCTTCGCGTCGCCCTGATCGGCGCCGGGAAGTTCGGGTCGATGTTTCTCTCGCAGATCCGGCGCACCCCCGGGCTGCATCTCATCGGCGTCGCGGATCTGGCGCCCGAGCGTGCGCGGGCGAACCTGCAGCGCGTCGGCTGGCCCGCGGAACGCCTCGCCGCGCGTTCCCCCGGCGACGCCGTAGATCAGGGCACGACGTGGGTCGGGGATGACGCGACGGTGTTGATCCAACATCCGGCGGTTGATGTGGCGATCGACGCGACCGGTCATCCCCCGGCCGGCATCGCGCACGCGCTCGCGGCGATCGCCAACGGGAAGCACATCGTGATGGTGAACGTCGAGGCCGACGCGCTCGCCGGCCCGTGGCTCGCCCGCAAGGCCAAAGCGGGTGGGGTCGTGTACAGTCTCGCGTACGGCGACCAACCGGCGCTCATCGTCGAGCAGGTCGACTGGGCCCGCACGTGCGGATTCGAGGTGGTCGCCGCGGGGAAAGGCACCAAGTACCTACCGGCTTACCACCAGTCGACGCCGGAGACCGTGTGGACCCACTACGGTCTCAGCGCGGAGCAGGCGCGGCTCGGCGGCATGAACCCGCAAATGTTCAACTCATTCATCGATGGGACGAAGTCGGGCATCGAGATGGCGGCCGTGGCGAACGCGACGGGCCTCACACCGGCGCCCGACGGGCTGCGCTTCCCGCCGTGCGCCATCGATGACCTCCCGCGGGTGCTGCGTCCCGAGACCGACGGCGGTGCGCTTCGCCACAAGGGGCAGGTCGAGGTCGTCTCGAGCGTCGCGCGGGACGGCACGCCGGTGCCGCGCAATCTGCGGTGGGGCGTGTACGTAGTATTTGAGGCGGCGTCCGATTATGTCAGGCGGTGTTTCGCCGAGTACGGAATCGCGACCGACCCCGAGGGTCGCTACGCCGCGCTGTACCGGCCCTCCCACCTCGTCGGACTCGAGCTCGGCGTCTCCGTCGCCAGCGTCGGCCTCCGCGGCGAGCCCACGGGCGCGCCCACGGGATTCCGGGGCGACGTCGTCGCGACCGCGAAGCGCGACCTCGCCGCCGGCACGCTGCTCGACGGTGAAGGCGGGTTTACCGTGTGGGGCAAACTCCTGCCGGCCGCCGAGAGCCTCCGAGTGGGCGGCCTGCCGATCGGGCTCGCGGACGGCGTCACGCTGCGCCGCGCGGTCACGAGCGGGGCCGTCGTGCGATGGAGCGATGTCGTGGTGGACGAGAGCAGCGAGCCGGTGCGGGTGCGCCGCGAGATGGAAGCGATGTTCGCCGCCGACCTCGGAGGACCGGCGTCGACGACCTAGACGCTCAACGCGCCGGCGCGTCTGACGCGGGAACGATGACGGCCGCCCCGGCGAGCGCGGGGAACCGATGGGGCGTTGCGCCGTGCTGGGATGGGATCCCCGGGTTGGATGATGTGGACCGCCCCGCTAGCCAGCGCCGAATCGCTCGGGTTCGAGACGCCGCAAATCCTCGATGAATCCGGTCGTGTCCGGCGGATTGATGATGAACGAGCGTACCCACCCGCTGCGGCGGCGCAGCACGACGAAGCGGGACGGCCAGAAGTTGCACCAGTGTTCGTTCCACAGCGGCACGCGAAGACCACGCGCCTGCTCGACCCGCTCGATGTCGCTCACGAGGATTCGCCGCACGACCCATGAGCCGATGCGCACCTGGACCTCCGTCGGCGTCACGAGGAAGTTGAACGGTCCCACGGTGTCGCTCCGCATGTTGCATGGATCGGCGAGCGTTCCGACCAAAAAATCGGGAGGCGCTCGTCCAACCGGCTTCTCACCGTCTTCGGCCCTCGCCGCCGGTGCCTACTGCCCGTCAGCCGTTCTCCGGGGTTACCCCCGAAGTACACTTGACCAGCTTTCGGCGTCCACGTGCGCGAGCGTTTGAGTCGGCTCACTCGCCGGAGGGCTTGCGCCTCCACCATTACTTATAGCATGCCCCCGCGCACCGGGCAATCCGGAAACTCCGTTCGCGCGATTTCGGGACAATGTGGCTAGTATCGTGTGGATAACCGACACGAGGTACCCGGTGACCCCGCGCGCGCCCGGTTCGGCGGACCATTCCCGCGCGAGTGGGATCAGCTGCCCCGCTCCGCTCGTAGGAACGCGTCCAGGGCGGCCCAACCGTAGGCGACTTCCTCGGTCCGCTGTCCCGATGATCACACGCGTCGGGTACCCCACAAATAAGGGACCTACGGTCCGACCATCGTGCGCCACAGCCGAGCATACACCGGCCGCCCGGCCGCATCGATCGGCGTCCGCGCATCCGCCGCCACGCTGCCGTGGTATGCGTTCGCGATCGCCGGCAACACGGGCGCGGCGGGGTTGAGACGCGGCGGCAGCGTGACGACAAACTGGTGGGTGCCGCGCGGCGGGATCGGCCCGTCGGCAACCACGGGCGTTCCGGGGATCCCGAGCGTCGTGTAGGCGGCGAGCAGCGCCGCCGCACCGGCCTCATCGCGATGCACAACACCGTACCACCGGTCGGACGGAGTGGCGCTCGGCGCCGAGAGCCACGGCGCCATGCTGTGCGTCGCCACGACGTAGTCGGCGGGCCCGGACCACAGCACGACCCTGGCCACGGTGTGGGTCTTGGCCAGGAACGCCGCCATGCCTGCTCCCTGCGAGTGGCCGCCGATCGCGACGAGGTCCCATGCGACACGGCCGTTGAGCAGGAACCGGTCCCACCCGTCTGCAGGGTGCTCCTGCGCAAGATACGCGAGCAACTTCTCGAGCCGGTTCTGAAGGCCGTCGGCCGGAGCGACGATCACGCCGTCCGCCGCGCCCCCCAGGATCCGAACGGTGCGGACGCGGGCGCTGCAGCCGGGGTTGGGATTCCGCAGGCAGATCTGCCCGACCGCGCTGGCCTTCGGGTCCAAGGTGTCGTCAGCATACTCGAGCCCGATCGCCTTGTACCCCGCGCGCGCGGCCTCGTCCAAGATCCGTTGATACGCGACCGGGCGGCCCCAGGTGCCTGGAAGAAACACGAACAGCTTCCCGTTCTGCGGGACCGTGCGATCGTAAACCACGTCGTGATCCCGGAGGAAGCGGACGATCTGGGGATCCGTCTCGCGCGGCCGCACGCGGTACACGACGCGTCCAGGATCGGCCGCTAGTGGGCTGCGGGCACGCTCTGCCCCCGTGGATGGGCGGTCGTTGGCCGCGGCGGCGCGCCGCAACACGTCCCACGGGGCGACGAGCGGTTGGGGCCACACCGTCGTGGCCGCGAGGCTGCAGGCGAAGACGGCGCACAGCGTTGCGCAGGCGACACACCCGACCGCGCGGCGGCGCGCCCTCACCCCACAAGACAGACGAGTCGTCGATTCTCCTTCCGCGGCGGCGCCCTGTCGCCGCTTCGGGCACGACGATCTTAGCGCCTGCGGCCAGCCCGATAGTTCCTCGGGGGCCGCGACCTCACCGGCCGCCTGACGCGCCGGTTCCCCAGAGGTCCCAGACCGCCATGCTCGTCAACACGGCGGTCGGTGCCGCGAGCGCCCACAGACCCCAGCGGAACTCCGCAAACCCGCCGGTGAGCGCCCCGGCCAGGTACGATCCCCACACACCCGCCAGGAGCGCCGTGCCCCCTTGACGCGCGCGGCCCTCGACGCCTTGACCGCGGCGTCTTGCGCCGGTCAGCAAATCCGCCGCCACGTCGGTGGCCAAGCTGGTCAGCGTTCCGGTCACGTACGTGGTGGAGATCCGGTGTTCGCCCACCCGGCGCACCGCCGCGCTCTGGATGCCCATCGCGATGCTGAACAGCGCGATCAGCGCGAGCGCCCCGGGGGCCTCGACCGTCCCGCGCGCTCGTCCGAGGGCCGCGTCCCAGTACGCGAGGCCCGCGAGGAGCGCCGCGGCCTCTGCGGCTAGCAGACCCGCCAGCCGAATCTGACGCCGTGCCGCCACCCCGGCCAGCGTCGCGCCGACAAAGAACAGCGCGAGCGCAAGCAGAGCGCGTCCGGCAGCGCTCCACCGCCCTTCGCCGGCGAAGATGCCGAGCAGGACGGTGTTCCCGGTCATGTTCGCGGTGAACAGCCCAAGCGTGAGGTAGCCGACCGCGTCCAGGTACCCTGCGGAACCACCGAGCAGCAGAGCCACCCGGCGTCTCGGTGTCATGCGCTGCGCGGGGGGCATCGCCACGATGGGTCCCTCCGTCTCGCTACGGATTCGCCGGCGGGCCCGACACGCGCACCGGCGTATGGGATTCCCAGCACCGGGCGAACGATTCCTGCTCACGGGGCACGTTGACGCGTGTCGTGGTTCGAGAGTATCATGCAACCCGATGGACGCGCACGCCTCGATCGGTCAACTGTTCATGGTGGACTTCACGGGCTACGTCCCGAACGCCGACGTCGTCCGGTTGATCGAGCGCGAGGGCGTCGGCGGTGTGATCCTGTTCGTCAAGAACGTCGATTCGGCACACCAGGTAGCCGCGCTCACGAACGCGCTGCAGGAGATCGCGACGGGGGCCGGACACGCGCCGCTGCTCGTCAGCGCCGACCAGGAGGGCGGACCCGTGACCCGCCTCCCCCGGGAAGCCACCCACTTCCCGAGCGCGATGGCGTTCGGCGCGGCCGCGAGCGAGGCGCTCGCGGCGTCGGCCGCCGGCGTTACGGCCCGCGAACTGCGCGCGGTCGGGATTCGCATGAACATGGCCCCGGACGTGGACGTCAACAACAACCCCGCGAACCCCGTCATCGGCGTCCGGTCGTTCGGCGAGGACCCGCGGCTCGTCGCGCGGCTCGGCAGCGCGGTGGTCCGCGCCACGCAAGCCGCCGGCGTCCTCGCGACGGCGAAGCACTTTCCCGGGCACGGCGACACCGCGACGGACTCGCACCTCGATCTCCCGGTGGTGGCCCACCCGTCGGCGCATCTGGACGCGATCGAGCTCCCACCGTTTGTGGCAGCGATGCGAGCGGGCGTCGGCGCGGTGATGTCCGCGCACGTCGTCTATCCGGCGCTGGACCCGGACCGGCCCGCGACGTTGTCCCCGCGCGTGCTCGGCGTGCTTCGCGAACGGTTCGGGTTCTCCGGCCTCATCGTGACTGACTCGATGGCGATGCGCGCGATCACGGACCGGCTGTCCCCCGGCGACGCGGCCGTGCAGGCGATCCTGGCCGGCGTGGACATCGTGCTCGCATGCGGGCCCGTCGCGGCGCAGCAGGAGGCGATCGACGCGGTCCGACGCGCGGTCGCCGACGGGCACATTCCCGCGTCGCGCATCGCGGAGGCCGCCGCACGGATCGAGGCGGCGAAACGGCGGCTCGGCCTCATGGAGCGGGCGACCGTCAACCCGGACGAGGCCGCCTCAGAGGTCGGGGCGTCAGCCCATCGCGACGTTGCCGACCACGCCGCGGAAGCGGCGGTCACGCTCGTGCGCGGCGGCCGGTCGGCGGTCCCTCTCCCCCCCGGCCCGATCGCAGTGGCGGTGCTCGCGGACGCGGCGTCGGGTGTGCCCGAGCGGCTCGCGGCCGCGTTACGGGCCGTCGGGCGGGAGGCGGTCCCCGTCCCGCTCGGCGCCGACGCGATCCCGAGGGGCAGCGCGCTGGTGTTGGTGGTCGGACGGGACGTCGGAAACGGCGGGACCGCGGCGGACACGCTCGGCACGATCGTGCGTCGTGCGGTCGCCGGAGGGCCGGTCGCGGCGGTGGCGGTGGGCGTCCCCTACGGGCTCGCGCGTCTCCCCCGCGACATCGGGTGCCTGGCCGTGTACGGGTCCGACCCCGCGTCGCTCCGCGCCGCGGCACGAGTGCTGGCCGGGACTCTCCAACCCCGCGGGCGCCTACCCGTCACGCTCGCCGAGCCTCACGAGTCGCACCCGGAGACGATCGGCGAGGCGTGACAGCGCGGCAGGGTCTTTTCCGAGCAGCCCCCTGATTCCGGCGGGAAACGACTCCGCGATCGAGAGCGCCTCGCGCGTGGCCGCCAGCGCACCCGCGAGATCACCGCGCTTCGTGCGCGTTTTCGCGACTTCCTCGAGCACGTGCGCGCGCAGCCGGTCGGGTTCCGTCCAGGTGGCGGCCTCGGTCTCCCACCGCCTCCGGGCGGCGTCTGCGTCGCCTGCGGCCCGGTGGGCGCGCGTGACTTTCTGTAGCACCCGCCACCGGTCGCCGGGCCGATCGGTGGCGTCGAGCGCCCGCTCGAAACACTCGATCGCCGTGGCGTGCGCGCCCCGCCGGCCCACGAGCACGCCGGTCCCCTCCCAGTCGAGCGGCACCCCGGCGTCATGCGGCGAGCGCAGGATCCGCGCGACCTCTCCGTGCAGCAGCACCAACGCGAGCAGATCGGACCGGTTGTGGACGAGGATCGGGTTCAACGCGGAGCGGTCCGTGTCGCGGAGATACCGAACATAGATCCCGGGAATTTCCCATCCGGGCACGTCATCGTACCGCGGCGCGCCCAACACCTCGGCTTCAAGCGCGCTCAAGCGATGCGTCCCGAGCACGCGATGCCACAGGCGGCGAGCCGGATGGATCAGATCCGTGTGCACGACGAACGCGGCCGGCTGTTGCCGCGCGAGCACAAACCGGGCTTCGATGATCGGCCAGTCGAACCGCTGGCCGTTGAACGTGACCAAGCGCCGCGCCCGCCCCAACCGTTCCGCCAACGCCGCGAGGAGATGGCGCTCGGCGGAGAGGCGCCTGAGCAACAGTTGCTCGATGACCAGCCGATCGTCGTCAAGATACGCGAGCCCCACGAGGAACGCGTACGTCCCGGTGCCCCCGGCCAGGCCGGTCGTCTCGGTATCGAGCCAGACGGTGTGCGCCAAGTCGTCCACGTCGGCGAGCGTGCGGAGCGTGTCGCCCAGGACGCACCGTCCGTGCCGGTGCCCGCGTCCGAACGTGGCCCGCACCACTTCGACGCCGTCGCCCACCGGCGCCGGGCGCGCGACGGAGGCGATCGGCGCCGGCGCGCGGCTCGTCGTGGCGGGAGGTGCAGGGACGCGCCCCGCGCCGCCTACGCCGAGGCGCCGCAGCCGCTCCCGGACGCTGTCCGGCGCGGTCGTGGGAAGCGCGGGCTCAGGCGGGCACACAGACATGCTGGAGGAGATGCAGCGTGCGCCGCTTCGCCTCCGGGCCGAGCTCAAGGACGGGACCCACGCACGACGGGCACCCCTGCGCGCAGCCGCAGCGTTCGACGAGCGACGCCGCGGCGTCCAGCAGTTCCCCGCGTAGAGCGAACAACCGTTCCGCGAGGCCGACGCCGCCGGGGACCTCTTCGAACAGGGTCACCGTCGGCTCGCCCGTGTGCGGCGATCGAATCTCCACGGTGGAGCCGAGGTCTCGCGGGTCGGTCATCAGGTAGAGGGGCGCAACGTTCTGGAGCGCGTGCGCCACACCCAACAGCGCACCCTGGAGCGCGTCGGTGTCCATCTCGGGGACCCGGCCCCGCGGGAACACCCACCACGCTGCGGTGGTGTGCAGGGTCGTCTCCGGTAGGTGGATCGTCCCGAAGCCAACGTTCTCGTGCGTGGCGAGCCGCAGCTTCTTGAAGATCGTCGGCCGGAACGTCACGGCCGCCTCTCCGTGGGCCGCGTCCCGTTCGTGCGCGAACTCTTCCAGCACCCGCACGCCCACCGCGATCTGCGCGTCGGTGTAGTAGTCGACGTCCACGCGCCGGACGTACGCCTTGCGCTCGTCCCAGTCGAGGCGGTCCACGTGGAACTGTTGTCCCAAGTGGATGTAGATCGCGTCCTCGTGCACGAACGCCGGCGCGGACGGGAGGTCAATCTCGCCGATGACGCGCGGCCGGGGCTCCGTCGTGTCAATGATCACGACGTTCTCCTCGCTCGCGCTCCTGAGGCTGATCCCCTCGGCAGGGTACGCGTCGGCCACGTAGTGCCAGGCGTCGGCGTCGTGGTGCAGCACGCCCTGCTCCTCCAGGTACGCCAGGATCTCGGGCAGCGTGCTTGGACCGAACGTCTCGCCGTCGCGCACCGGCAGCTCGAACGCCGCGCACTTCACGTGGCTGGCCAGCACGAGAAGGTTGTCGGGGTTGATTCGAGCCTCCTCGACGGGCTGGTCGAACAGATAGCCGGGATGCGTCGCGATGAACTGGTCGAGGGCTCCGCTCGTCGCGACGAGCACCGCGAGCGAGCGGTCGGCTCGGCGTCCGGCACGCCCCATCTGCTGTCGCGTGCTCGCTATCGTCCCCGGGTAGCCGACGAGCACGGCCGCCGAGAGCTGGCCGATGTCGATGCCGAGCTCGAGCGCGTTGGTCGCCGCCACGGCGCGCACCGCGCCGCTGCGGAGCCCGGCCTCGATCTTCCGCCGCTCGTTCGGGAGGTAGCCCGCCCGATATCCGCAGATCGCGTCGGGATCGAGGTGGTGGCGCCGGGCGGTCTCGCGCAGGTATGTGGTCAACAGCTCCGCCCGGAGCCGTGTCCGCGCGAAGAAGATCGTCTGGACGCGGCCCTTCAACAGTTCCTCGGTCAGCGCGACCGACTCCCGCACCGCGTCCCGCCGAATGCCGAGCGCCGGGTTCACGACCGGCGGGTTGTAGACCGCGATCGTGCGCTCGCCGCTCGGGGCCCCGCTCTCGTCCAGTACGGTCACGGGCCGGCCGATCAGACGCGCCGCGTGTTCGCCGGGGTTGCCGATCGTCGCCGAGCAGCAGATGAACTGCGGGGTGCTCCCGTAGAACCGGCAAATGCGCATGAGCCGTCGCAGCACGTTCGCCAGGTGCGATCCGAACACACCCCGGTAGTGGTGCAGCTCGTCGAGCACCACGTACCGGAGGTTCTCGAACAGGCGGAGCCACTTCGTGTGGTGCGGCAGGATCGCGGTGTGAAGCATGTCCGGGTTTGTGACCACGATGTGCCCGGCCGCGCGGATCGTGCGGCGCGCGTCGCCGGGCGTGTCCCCGTCGTACGTGTATGCGCCGATCTCGACGCCGAGTGCCGCGATAAGCTGCTGCAGTTCGTCCACCTGGTCAGCCCCAAGGGCTTTCGTCGGAAACAGGTACAGCGCACGCGGCCCGCCCCCGCGGAGGATCGCGTCGAGCACGGGGAGGTTGTAGCAGAGCGTCTTGCCGGAAGCCGTCGGGGTGACGACGACGACGTCGCGTCCCGCGCCGATGTCGTCGAATGCTCGAGCCTGATGCGTATAGAGCCGGCTGATGCCGCACCCGGCGAGCGCCTGGCGCAAGCGGGGGTCAACGCCGCCCGGAAAGTCAGCGTATTGGGGAGGCTTCGCCGGAAGCGTGTGCCACGCCGTGAACTGCGGCGCGAAACGAGGACGCGTTCGATAGGCGTCGAGGATCTGCTCCAATGTCATGCGTCGCCCCCTGGTGCGTTCACCGGCGTCATGATGATGCGCGGATCACCCGCGACAGGCTTCAGCGCAGGCTAACAGCTGTTCGCGAACGCACGTTCGTCCTCGGCCCTCGCGAATCCTCCCGCGACGCCCGGAGATCCCACGCGGGCACGCTTGCTTGTGAATCGAAGAACCAGAGCCACCGCGTCGAAGGCCACGCCCACATCAACAAGGGGAGACCGCGATGCGGAGATTCGGGGCCATTGTGATGGTCTGCATCCTGTGTGGCGTTCGCCCCGGTCACGCCGGTCAGGCCGGCGGCGTCGTCGTTGGGGTGAATGTGTACAACGAAGGATTCATCTCCCGCACCGCTCAGGACGTGGAAATCGCGCGGTTGGCGCAAACCGGCGTGAAGATCATACGGACGAGTCTCGGTGCCAACACGATCTATTTCATCACCCAGGCGTTTCAGCACGGCATAGGTTCCGTGGTGATCGTGTATCCCTTCAATGGGTCCAAGGCCACGCTGAAGGGGCCGTGGGCAGAAATCCCGCTTTCGGAATCCCACCCACAGGGGTTCCGCGAGTGGTTTCAACCACTGCTCGACGAGTTGGAGACGGCCGGCGTGCGTCTCACCGCCATTGAGCTTGGCAATGAGATCGACACCTCAGGCTACAACGGTGATCTTGCCGACCCCGGGGGCGGACGCGTGCTGGGCATATCGGACCTCAACAATCCCTATGATCCTGAAGCGCACGTAGTCGCCGGCGGATATCGAGCGTATCTCGAGGTCATGGCGGCGCTGCAGGTTGTGCGGGACCATTCCAAACTGAACACGGCCACGCCCATTCTCTTGGCTGGCTTGGCGGATTGGGGGCTGCCGTCACCCACGCCCTGGGACAGGAAGGTGGGCGTGAGTGTCCCGGATACGAGTCAGTTTCTGCGTCAATACGGCATGGACAAACTGGTTGATGGTTATGGCGTGCATGTCTATGCGAACGGCGATCCGCGCAGGTCGATCTCGGCACGCATTTCGGAGCTTGAACAGAAGAAGATTTTCGCGGAGTGCGGACCAGGCACCAAGCCGTGCTGGCTGACGGAATGGGGGTTCGGCAACCCCGATCAATCCTGTCCGCTCAACGACGAGAAGCGGATGCAGGCGATTGAGGCCGAGCGCAGTGCGTTCAAACAGTTTATGGGTAGTGTCAAGTCTTTTGTGTAAATTCCCGTGAGGGAGAGCGTCTCGCCTGGCGTCTGTTCGTAGCCTGGAAGATCGCATAAACAATGCGCTCGCAACTGGCGACGTTGGTGAAGCAC
>Ga0070735_10003676_pt1 | contig 13340 bp, 19 predicted proteins | sample Coa_R1_FD_66443 | JGI IMG/M metagenome (GOLD analysis project Ga0070735, IMG submission 66443) | Surface soil microbial communities from Centralia Pennsylvania, which are recovering from an underground coalmine fire - Coalmine... | ecosystem: Environmental > Terrestrial > Soil > Unclassified ...
AAAGCGCTCCTCGCCCTTGACCGCCGCCTTGATCATGGTTAACCGCTCGGCTTGTGTAGGCAGGTAGTGCTCAAGCATTTGCAGAGTGACGGTCGGCTCCTCCGTCTCAAGCGCGCGAGCGAGGGCGCGTATACAGATTCCTTTCAGGTTGCCGATGCAGCCGATGGAGCTCTCGTACAGCATTTCCCAGTGCGCCTCGAGGTCGGGCTCAATCCGCAGGTGACGGCAACACCCTCCCCGTCAAGGGCGACAACCGGAGTCACCGAGAGGAGCTTCTTCCCCTCCAAGGGTTGGAGGACTACCTTGGCTTGGACGTGTTGACCGACAGTCAATGTGAGATGGCGCTGACGCGCGAGATGATAGAGCTTCGTGCCCGCACGGACCAGGGGAGCGGAGGGAACCCCCAGACAAGCATGGCTGGGACGCCCTCTATTGGGTGCGCAGGTATGCAGAAGCGCCGGAGCCACCGACGTAGACCAGAGCCTGCGACATCTGTGCCTGCGACATCTCCGCCTTCCTCATCGCGCCTTCACCCGATGCCCACTGAGGAGACCGCTGGCAGGTCAGTCTGAATCTCGACTTCCTGGGCTCATGGAGGTTCTCCCCCTGGAACTCGTACCAGGGACTGTCCTCGCCGAAAACGTCGCGCGCCGGCCGAGCCGTCTCTTCTCCCGGTGGTCCAACTGGCGTGTCTTTGAGCGCCTCGGCGATCTCCGCGGCCGGCCGCCCGGCGAGCGAGTGCCAGAGCTCGTTCTGCGCGCGGTGGTGCCTCTCCTCGGTGGGATGGTTCTCAATAGACAGCGGTGCGTCTCCAGTGATGACCGCACGTACTAGCTCGGGATGCTGTTCCGCCAGCATGATCGCCACCCCGCCGCCGAGCGAGTGTCCGTACAGGATTGCCGGCTCTCCCACTAGCTGGGCCAGGAACGCCACCGTATCGCCAACGTAGTCCTGCGAGCTGTATCGGCCCTCCACGTGCCCCGACTTCCCGTGCCCCCGAAAGTCAGGCGCGTAAACGTGCCAGGCAGGGACCAGAGCCTCGACGAAGCGCTGCCCAATCCGCCAGCTCCCGGCGCCGGCGTGTAACACGACAAAGGGCGGCCCGCTGTCCGGTCCCTCCGCGTAGTTGACGTCAACCGTGCCCGTGTGGAATCGTCGTTCGCACAGCATCGACCGAAGTATGGTCGATGCCGACGGCGTTTCCCAAAGTTCCCGATGAGGTGACGGGCGTCTTCATGAAGACGGCGCGGCACTCGCGCGTGATGCCCCTCCCCACGGCAACCCGTGGACCGGCGCGGTTCGCGCGGTTTTATGTCAATATGTGAACACTTGACTTCCTGAGAAATCGTGGTATTGTGGCCATAGGCGGCGGTTGTTTCTGACGATCTTCGGAAGAGCGGACCCGGCTCGCCCGTGCCGCCATGGACCAAGCGGGGTGCGCGTCCGTTGACACCATCCTTCTACCGGGCCCAGGAGATGCCCGCGGGACATGCGGCGGGCAGAAAGGGGCAGCATGACGAGATGAGGCGTCACGTGTAGATGCGTGTCGCCGGCGCAGCTCGCACTTCGGGTCTGCGCGCCGGCACGCGCGTTCGGAAGGAGGATCTTATGACCAGAACCTGGTTCAAATCGCGAGGCACGGGGAGGAAGTACCTTTCCGTGCTAACCGCGGCGGCTGTGGCCACGCTCGTGGTCGCCGGCTCGGTCGCGGTCGCGAGCATCCCGTCGTCGAACGGGATGATTCATGCCTGCTTCGACAAGCAGTCGCACGTGCTTCGAGTCATCGACGCGTACCATGCGAGCTGCAAGTCAACCGAGAAGGCGCTCGCCTGGGCACAGCAGGGTACAACCGGACCGCGCGGTCCGCGGGGCGCGCGAGGACCGGCCGGCCCGCAGGGTGCCGCGGGGCCGGCGGGGCCGCAGGGGGCTACCGGTCCGCAAGGCGCAACCGGCGCTACAGGGGCGACTGGCGCCACCGGAGCCACCGGTCCGCAGGGGCCGCGCGGTCTGCAGGGCAACCCAGGACCAGTCGGGCTCAACTGGCGTGCCGCCTGGAACAGCACGGTCGCGTATGCCGCGGGCGATGGGGTCAGCTACCAGGGGTCGAGCTGGATCGCTACCACCAGCAGCGTTGGCATCGCACCGGCGAATCCCAGTCCGGTGTGGTCGCTCCTCGCGGCGGTAGGCGCCACCGGTCCGCAGGGCCCACCCGGTACGTCTGGCTCCAACAACGTCGCGGCGGTCACCTCGCTCGGGACGCTCGATCACGGCAACGGCGTGTCGTACGTCTCCCATCTCGGGATCGGTGCGTACACCGTGGCATTCAACCGCGACGTAACTCGCTGCGTGTACGAAGCAACACTGGGGCAGCCGGTGAACGGAACGGCCTTCGGCTTCATCTCCACAACGCGCGACCCTACCTTCGGCCAGGCCGTGCAGGTGCGCATCCGGGATACCGGCGGCGTCAACGCGATGGACGCGCCGTTCCAGCTCGCCGTGCTCTGCTGAGCGGGAAGCCGTCTCCTCGTCCGGGAAACGGTACTTCGCCCTGTCCTATCGCATTCGAAAAGAAGAGCCCCGCGGAAGGAGATGCTGCGTTGGAAGCTCCTCCCGCGGGGCTTGTTGCCGTCGAATCGCTACCGCCTCAGGAGGCCGGAAGCTCCCCCAGGTGAACGTGCACGGTGGACGTGGCGCCGTTGCGATTTATGGAAAGTGTGATCGTGTCGCCCGGTTTCTCCCCGGCCAGGATCTGCAGGAGATCCTGAGCGTCGGAAACCGTTCGGCCATTCGCCCCGGTGATGACGTCGCCCTGCTGGAGACCTGCTTTCGCCGCAGGTCCGCTTGACGCGATCTGCTGAACAAGCGCCCCACTGATCGGCGATCCGCCGTTACCGCCCCCGAAGAACCCGCCGCCGAAGCCGCCCCCGGATCCAGCGGTGGAGTCGGTCGGCGAGATGCCCAGGTAGGCGCGGCCGGTATGTTGAACTTTCCCGGTGGCGATGATCTGGTTGGCGACGTACGTGATGCGCTGACTGGGAATGGCGAACCCGATGTCCTGTGCAGCGTTCCCGTTCGATGTGCTGGTCTGTTCGAGGGTGGGCATTCCGACCACCACGCCGTCGAGTGTTACCAGCGCTCCCCCGGAGTTCCCCGGGTTAATCGGCGCCGAGGTCTGGATCGCGCTCGGCAGGTAAGCGCCGTTCGGCTCCTGCTCAACCCGTCCGAGGCCGCTGATCAGTCCCGAAGACACGCTCTGCTGCAGTCCGAGCGGGCTGCCGATGGCGAGCACCGTCTGCGCCACCTGGTAGCTTCCGGCGGCCGCAAAGGTGGCGGCCTTCAGGCCTGGGGCATTGGTCCGAATCACCGCCAGGTCATCGGCCGAATCGGTGCCGACGATCGTGGCCCCATAGGTCTTCCCGTTGTTCAGGGTCACCTGCAGCTTCGAGGCCCCGGAAACGACGTGGTAGTTTGTCACTATGTCTCCGCGGCTGTCGTATATGATCCCTGACCCGCTTCCCGTGCCGACATTGTCGACGTACACGATGGAGGGACTGGCGACCGCGTATGCGTGCTCCGTGGCGGCATCCACGGCGCTGGCGGACGGCGCGGTGGAGACAGTGGCAGTGGTGCCGGGATTCTGGACGGCGGTCGACGCCAGTGCCGGCGGATTGGGTGAAGCACTGCCCGCAATCAGCCGATCGGCAACGGCGCCGGTGACAATGAGCGCTGCCGCCAGGAATGGAATGGCGATGCGTCGCATGAAGTTGCTCCTCTCGCTTGGGACGGTTCGCTTTCAAGCTCGTCGTTTGGTGGCTTTCATCCCTATCGTGCGTCTCCCCGATGGGAAGTTTCTGTGACCTGTCTGAAAGTTTTCTAATGTTTGGAGTACCTGGCGCAGCCTCGGATACAGCGCGGGAGGGACGTCGATGACGCGAAAAGTGCGTTTCCGAAACGTGGGGGCCGGCCGCGGGATCAAGTCTGAGCTCGACGAGACAACCCTGAAGCGGCTCCTGATCGACGAGCGACTGACCCAGGGCGCCGTCGCTCGCCGCTACGGCTGCTCTCCCCAGTTCGTCTCCCAGCTTGCCAGGGAGTACGGCCTTGCGCGGCGCGGCCAGGGTGAAGCAGGCAGTCGGCGTGACCGATGAATGGCGGCTGGAGTCGAGCGGGCCCGTATCTCCCGACATGAGGTCCACCCCGCGAATCGGCGTATCGCTCGCTCCCCGCGGTGATCTGGGCGTGCGGGATGTGCTGGAGCTGGCCGGCCTGGCCGACGAGCTCGGGTACGAGTCGCTGTGGATTCCCGAGAGTTGGGGCTATGACGCCACAACCATCCTGGGAGCGGTCGCAGCCCGAACATCGCGCCTTCGCCTGGCAAGCGGCATTTTCAACGTCTACAGCCGGACGCCGGCACTGATCGCTCAGATCGCCGCCACGCTGCAGTCGATGTCGTCAGGAAGGTTCATTCTGGGTCTCGGCACCAGCGGCCCGCAGGTCGTCGAGCGCTGGCATGGCGTTCCGTTTCGCCGCCCCCTCGGGCGCACCCGGGAGTGCGTCGAGATTGTGCGGCTTGCCCTGAGCGGGGGGCGAGTCGACTATTCCGGCCGCGACTTCACCCTCTCCGGGTTCAAGCTGGCGGCGCCCACCGGGCCTGTGCCAATATTCCTGGCCGCTCTCGGACCGGCGAACATACGTCTCACGGCCCAAATCGCCGATGGCTGGCTCCCCATCTTCGCCGCACGCGGAGGCATGGAGGCCATGCTACAGAGCTTCCATGCAAGCCTGAGCGAGGCCGGGCGCTCCAGGAACGAGGTAGACGTCGCCGCCTACATTCCGTGTCTGGCCGGCTCCTCCGGCCCCCGGCTGGCGCGAGCACAGATTGCCTACTACATCGGCGGCATGGGCACGTTTTATCACGATTTCGCGTACCGCATGCGCTTTGCGCGAGAGGCTGACGCGATCGCGACATACTGGCGGGCCGGAGACCGAGATGCCGCAGCCTCGGCTGTGTCCGAGGACATGCTTCGGGCCTGCGCAATCCTGGAGGGGCCGGAGCCCCTGCATGACCAGCTCGCTGCTTTCCGGCGCGAGGGCGTCCAGCTGTCGATTCTCACCCCACCCTACGGTTCGAGCCGCGAGGCGATCGCGTCGACGTTGAGAGTATTCGCTCCTCGGTGATTGCCGCGGGTGGCGAGTCCACGCGGCGGGCACCGGCCGGTTACCGGGTACAATTCGGTCATGACGACCCTGCTGGTGGCGCGCCACCCCGAAACCACGTGGAACGTGGAGGAGCGCTACCAGGGCCGTCTGGAGTCGCCTCTCAGCGAGCGCGGACGTGCTCAGGCGGCGCTCACCGCCGCGCACCTGGCGGAGTTGGGCATCGCCGCGATCTATGCCAGTCCGCTGCGCCGGGCACTGGAGCTGGCGGTTACTGTCGGCGCGACGACCGGCGTCCCGGTACGCACCGATGAACGGCTGACCGAGATCGCCCAGACACCGTGGGAAGGTCTGACCCGGACAGAGATCGAGCAGTGCTTCCCCGAGCTGTTTCGCACCTGGCGAGAGAGGCCGGACCGCGTTCGCTTTCAGTACGGTGAGTCCGTGCAGGATGTAATGCTGCGGACGAGCTCCATGCTTCGCGAGCTCTATGACAGGCACGACGGTGATACGGTGCTGCTGGTCACGCATTCGGTCGCGGTCCAGACCATCGCCGCATGGAGCCTGAATCTGGAGCTTCGCTATCTGCACCGTGTGGCCGCATCGAATGCGAGTATCACGACGTTTCGCGGTACCACGGCCCCCGGCTATCTTGTTAGCTTGAACGTGACCGAGCATCTGGCGGACGCATCAGTCGGTGCGTCCACGATCGAGAGTCTTTCGGTGGTGAGAAAGAGGAAGGCGTCATGATCAAGCCCATCTACAATCGGCAGTCGCGCACCTTCTCGTCCGAGCAGTACCAGCTGATGGACGGAGACACCCAGCTCGGACATCTTGATCTGCACTTCGGAGCTCACGAGGTGTTCGGCACCCTGGTACTCGATCGGGAGCTCAGCGAGGAGCAGTCGACCCAACTGATCGAGCAGATTGACGAGGACCTTGTCCTGTCGGCTGAGGTACCGCGCGAGGACTTTCTGTGTCGCGTGTATGTTGGTCGTGAGGTCGGTCTGTTCAGCGACGAGCTCCTGCAGGACGAACTGGTAATCGATGGGCACGAGGACTTTGACGACGAGTCATGACGATATGGTGAGAGCGGCCGCCCCAGGCAGCTCGCCGCGCACGGGAGGCGCCGAGGAATGAACATTTACGAGCAGCTGCAGGCGGTCAAGCAAGACCTCGAACGCCAGGGCGCAAAGGCCAAAACACTTCGCGTGGTGGATAATCTTGCGGCCCGCGCAGAGCCGCAGCGAGACAGCGGACTGAACTTCACGCGGCTGCAGGTGCTCCGTCGAGTCATGCAGACCCCCGAGGTCCTCAATGATGAGGACGTGCGGCTTGACCTGATTGCGCTCGAGGGAGACCTCGAAGAGGCGGCGGCGCAGCGCGCCGAAGCCGAGCCGGCGTACGAAGCGCCAACGGCGCGACCGAAGCTCAAGAAGTACTACAAGAAGAAGTGATCGGGACCGAGGGATAACCCCGGTTGCGGTCCGCCTCAGCTACCGGCGGCAGCGCCGCTGGTGGACTCCGGCTTGCTCTCCTTGGCGGCCGGCTTGCTCTCTGGCTTGGTCTCTGCCGGCTTGGTAGACGCCGGTGTCTTCTTGGAATCGGTGGCGTAAAAGCCGGTTCCTTTGAACACGATTCCCACCGGGTGAATCACTCGCCGCACTTCGCCGCCGCACTCTGGACAGGTCCGGACCGGGTCGTCGTTAATGCCCTGCCGAACCTCAAACCTGTGATGTTCGGGGACGCATTGGTATTCGTACAGCGGCACCTGGCAATCCTCACAAAGACGCGTGGAGAGGCCCGGTGGGCCTCTCTAGGGCCATTCTACGCCGCACGGCGGCGCGGCGGCAATTCCAGGACGCTATAATTCAGCGCGTTTTGCGGGCCGCCACGCCGGCCCATTTTCTATCTGGCCGGAGCCTTACCGTGTCCGTCCTTGGCCCATTCGACCTTCAACGGGCGATTGAGATGATAATCATCGTCTTGATCGCCATCGACATTCACGAGCTGGCCCACGCCGTGGTGGCCGATCGTCTCGGCGACCCGACCCCCCGCCGGCTCGGCGAGCTGTCGCTGAATCCCTTCGTGCACATGGACCAGTTCGGTATCGTGCTGCTGCTTCTGACCTCGATCAGTCCCCTGGCGTTCACCTACGGTCGAACCCACGTGACACCGACCAACCTCAAGTTCGGCCCGCAGCGCGGTAACGCTATCGTGGCCCTCGCCGGCCCGCTGTCCAATCTGGGCCTGGCGGCGATCCTGGGCTTCGTCGTCACCGCCTGGGCCAATGGAACCCTCTCGCTCACCCAGGCGCAGTTCAACTTCGTCTTTCTGGCCTTCCAGATCAACGTGCTTCTCTTCGTGCTGAATCTTCTGCCGCTTCCGCCCCTCGACGGATTCACCGTTCTGGGAGGGTTTCTGACCGCCAGGCAGATGTACTCACTCGAGCCGCTCCGGCAGTGGGGACCGCTCGTCCTGGTCCTCCTTTTCGTGCTCGATCCTCAGATCGGCGTGATCAGCCGCGTGCTGCAACCGGCGATGTTACACGTAATGAATCTGTTGTGTTCGAACTGCGTAGCAACCTCGTGAGCACGGCACGCTTTCCGCTATATCGGATGCCTGCCGTCCGGCGAGTCGTTCGATGAGTGAGGGCGCCGCGATCCGAGTCGAATTGCCGTTCTTCGCGGGCGACCTGGAAGAGCTGGTGCGACGCGTGCTGCGGCGAGAGATCGACCCGAGCCATCTCTCCGTCGCCGCGGTCACCAGCCAGCTCGCGGCGAATGTGGCGGGCGCCGCCACACTCGACCTGGACCTTGCTGGGACGGCGCTCGCCCTATCGGCACACTTGCTCTCGCACGTATCGTCGTCGTTGCTCATGGCGCCTGGGCGAGAGGACGAAGCGGATCTGGCTGCGCCTGCCGCTGCGATCGACCGGGATCTCCTGGCACAGGCTGCCGACCGCTTCAGAGAGCGCGAGGGGCTCGAAGTCTTCGTCGCTCCTCCGCGCGTGGATCTCGTCGAGCGCCCCGTCCAGCCGCGCAACCCTTCGGTTCTGGCCCGGCTCTGGAGCGAGATGTACCAGCGCCGGCCCATGGCGCCGGTGCGCGTTTCCGTGCCCGCCTTCGTCCGGCTCGAGTCCGCGGTGAGCTCGTTGATCAGGCAGCTGAAGGCGGGTGGCGGAGTGCGGCTCGGCCGTCTGCTCCGTGGGTCATCCCGCGGCGACGCGGTCGTCCATTTCCTGGCGGTGCTGGAGCTGGTACGCCGGCGGCAGGCAAGGGCCCACCAGGCAGGACCGTTCGGCGAGATAACGCTCGAGTATGCGCAGGACGGGTCTGATGCCGCCTCCCGCGCCGGATGACGGCAGGCTCTCGGCCCTGGCAAGCGTCCTGCTGGTGGCGGGAGGACCCGTCAAGATCGGCGCTCTCGCCGAGGCACTGCAGTGCTCGCGGCGAGAGGTATCAACGCTGCTCGACGCCCTCGAGCTGGAACTGACCGCCGGCATACGGCTTCAGCGGCAGCTCGACGAGGTCCAGCTTACGACGGCGCCGGAGAATGCCGATGTGATTCAGCGATTTCTCGGCGCGGCCCATCCTCCCGCGCTCACCAGGGCGTCGCTGGAGGTGCTGACCATCGTCGCCTACCACCAGCCAGTCACCCGCGCCGAGGTGGAGGCGATGCGCGGCGTGAACAGCGACCGCGCGATTCAGACTCTGCTCTCGCGGGACCTCATCGAGGAGCGGGGCCAGAGGCCGGTACTCGGCCGGCCGATGGAGTATGGTACGTCTTTCCGGTTCCTTGAGTACTTCGGCCTCACCTCGCTCGACGACCTTCCGCCTCTTCCCGACGCGGAGAGCGCGCAGCACGCGCCGGACGTGGGAATCCGTCGGTAAGGGTCAGCGCTTCGTGTACTGCGGCGCCTTGCGCGCGCGCTTCAGGCCGTACTTCTTGCGCTCTTTCATCCGCGCGTCGCGAGTGAGAAAGCCACCCTTACGCAGCTGCGGACGCAGCTCTTCGTCCGAGGCGACGAGTGCCCGGGAGATGGCATGCCGGATCGCGCCGGCCTGCCCGGAGAGTCCACCGCCGACGACTTTGACGTCGACGTTGAAGCGCCCTGCCTGGTTCACAAACTGAAACGGCTCGTGAACGGTCGCGGTCCAGATGTCACCGCCGAAGTACTCGTCGATGGGCTTTCCGTTGACCACGACCTGGCCAACTCCGGGCACGAGCCGCGCTCGGGCCACTGATGTCTTGCGCCGGCCGACGCCGGCATAGTACTGCTGAATTGCCATTAGCTCGCCTCACTAACTGTGGCGTAGCGCGCGCCCGTCGGCTGCCCGCCCCCAAATGCCTCGCCCAGATCGCGAGGTTGCTGCGCCTCATGCGGGTGATCCGGCCCCGCGTACACCTTTAGCTTTCGGTACACATCGTCGCCGAGATGGTTGTGCGGAATCATGCCGCGCACCGCCTTCTCCAGGACGCGCTCAGGGTGTTTCGCGAGCATGTCCTGGAGTGTCATCTCGGTCAGTCCTCCCGGATAGCCGGAGTGCCGGTAATACATCTTGTCGGTGAGCTTCTTGCCGGTGAAGGCCACCTTGCCGGCGTTGACGACGATGACGTAGTCGCCGACATCCGCGTTCGGCGTGAACGTCGGCTTGTGTTTTCCGCGCAGCACGCGGGCGATATCCGACGCCAGCCGGCCGAGATTCTTGCCGGAGGCATCAACGACGTACCAACTGCGCTCGATCTCTCCCTGTTTCGGGACGTAGGTTTTCATCTCATCTCCTCGTGTCGGTCGGCCGCGGGCAGGCTGACCAGTCCCGCGATCCTCTCACTCAGCTCTTGCGTTGCCCGTTGCGGGCCAGACAAAGGTGCCACCGGCTGCTCTACGGGGCCGGCGACTTCGTACGAGCCGCATGGGAACGTGCCGTTCTCGGCGACCGAGCCCGTCTGCGAATGCTCATCATACGAAACCTCGACCAGGTAAAGCCCGCAGGCGGGGGCCGTCGTCCCGGCGAGCGATCTATCGCCGGATTGCACAATGTGCAGAAATTCTGAAATTGCGAGCCGGCCGGTTCCGACCGTGACCAGGGTACCCACCAGCGCACGCATCATTTGCTTCATAAACCCGCTGGCCGTGACTTCCACCATCACCAGGTGCCCGTCCCGCCGGCAGCTCGCGTCGAATATCGTGCGGGTGCGCGAGCCTTCGGTGCTCACAGGGACAAACGCACTCACGTCGCACGGTCCCACAAGAGTCTGAAGGGCCAGATGCATAGTCGTTTCGTCGAGCGGCTTCCGCACATGAGCGGCGCGGCCGAGGAGGAAGGGGGAATGGGTTGGCCGGTTCCAGATCACGTACCGATAGGTGCGGCTCAACGCGTCGTGTCGCGGGTTGAATGTTGGAGTTGCCTCTTCGCACACGACTACCCTCACATCTTCCGGAAGATGCGCATTGAGCGCATGCAGGAGCGTATCGCATGGCAGGTCTCGCGCTGTGTCAAACGCAACGACCTGTCCGAGGGCGTGCGCTCCGGCGTCAGTCCTGCCGGACCCGACCACCCGCACATCCTCTTGCGTTACTGCGAATATCGCCTGTTCGAGCGTGCTCTGCACCGTTACCTTACCTGGTTGCCCCTGGAATCCGGCATACGCCGCGCCCACGTACTCGACGCGGCAGCGAATTCTCCGCTTGATTAGACTGCCGCCTCTTCCATTTCCTCGACGAATTCGATCCGCGCCATGGGAGCGGCGTCGCCGTGCCGGTGACCAAGCTTGATGATTCTTGTGTAGCCACCCGGCCGGTTCTTGTAGCGGGGTCCGTAGACCTCGAACAGCTTCTCGACGAGAAGCTTGTCCGGCAGGCGCTTGAGCGCCAGCCGGCGCGCCGGCAGGTCTCCTCGCTTGCTGATGGTCACCAGCCGCTCGACGAAGCGGCGGAGCTCTTTAGCCCGCGGCTCGGTCGTGTTGATGCCCTCATGAATCAGCATCGACGATGCGAGGCCGCGCAGCAGGGCCTTCCTGCGGTCCATGGGCATTCCGAGTCGGCGCCCGGCTTTGCGATGTCTCACGTTGTCCCCTCGTCTATCGTTTCACTGGACCGGCCGCACTCGTCACAGGCGGCGGGCCGGCCTGCTTGTTTAGGTGTCGCTGCCGACGTTGACGTTATCGGCGAAATCCTCCGGCACAAGCTTGCGCAGCTTCAGCCGCTCGATCAGCTCGTGATACGACTTCTGACCGAAGTTTCGGATGGAAAGCAGGTCTTCGGGATTCATGGTGACGAGCTGGCCCACCTTGGTGATACCCGCCCGCTTCAACGAGTTCTCGGCTCGCGCCGACAGGTTGAGGTCCTCGACCGGCATCTCTGCTTCCTGTGCCGGGAGCGGCCGCGGAGTCAGCGTGGGCTTGCCCTGACCGACCACGACCTCCTGACCGAAGGTCGAGAGATGCTGGAAGTGCTGGGTCAGAATGGTCGCCGCCTGGGTCAATGCGTCGTTTGGATGAATCGTTCCGTCGGTCCAGATCTCGAGGATCAGCCGCTCGAAGTTCGTCATCTGGCCCACGCGCACGTGCTCAACGTTGAGATTGACGCGCTCGACCGGCGAGAAGATGCCATCGACCGGAATGGTGCCGATCGGCCCTTCCTCGCGGAGGTCAGTGATTTCGTGGTAGCCGGTGCCTCGCTCGACGACGATCTCCGCGGAGAGCTCCGAGCCGTTTCCGTCGAGAGTCGCCAGGTGCTGGTCGGGATTGACAATCTCGACCAGGTCGGTGGTCTGGATGTCGGCCGCCGTGACTTCGGTCTCACCTCTGGCCTCGAGCGTGAGGTGTACGGCCTCCTCCCCGAAGGAGCGCAGCCGGACCTTCTTGAGATTGAGTATGAATTCGGTGACATCCTCCTTCACGCCATCAATGTCCGAGAACTCGTGGCGGATACCGTCGATCTGCACGGCGGTAATGGCCGCCCCAGGCAGAGACGAGAGGAGGACTCTTCGCAGCGCATTTCCCAGCGTCACGCCGTATCCACGCTCCAGCGGCTCGATCTCGAACCGCCCGTAGGTGTCGGCGCTGGTCGTGCACTCGATTCGAGGCAAAGAGATATCCAAAGAGTTGATCTCCCTATTTGGTTAACGCGAGTAGTGCTCGACGATGAGCTGCTCGCTGACAAGAGCGTCCACATCGGAACGCTGCGGGGGCGTCAGGACACGACCGGTCATTGAACCCTGGTCGACCTGAACCCATTGCGGCGCCTGGGCGCGGGCGCTGCCGAACGCGGCGCCTGCCTGGAAGAATTCGGTCTTTTCGCTGCCTTCGTCGAGGGTGACGACATCACCCGGCTTGAGGCGCATCGACGGGATATTCGCCTTCTTCCCGTTCACCCGGAAGTGTGCGTGAGTGACGAGCTGGCGCGCCTGATCGCGCGACGAGGCGAAGCCCATACGATAGATAACGTTGTCGAACCGAAGCTCGAGAAGCTGGAGCAGGTTCTCGCCGGTCATTCCTGGCCGGCGCTCGGCCTCTTCAAAGATGTGCCTGAACTGGTCCTCTAGTACTCCGTAGATGCGGCGCACCTTCTGCTTCTCGCGATGCTGCATCGCGTACTCCGAGGGCTTGCGGCGGCGGCCCTGCCCAGCCTGGCCGGGCGGATATGGCCGGCGCTCGATGGCGCACTTCTTGGTGAGACAGCGTTCACCTTTCAGAAACAGTTTCATGCCCTCTCTGCGGCAAAGCTTGCAGTCTGGGCCGGTATATCGTGCCATTCAAACTCCGTTAGTGGCTTGGAGCCGTGGGCGGCGCGGTCTGGGCACCGCTGCGACTCGGGTGGTTTCTCTGACTACACGCGTCGGCGTTTCCGCGGTCGCGTGCCGTTGTGCGGGACAGGCGTGACATCCGTTATGGAAAGCACGGTCAGCCCGGTCGCCTGAAGCGCGCGGATTGCCGATTCTCGACCGGGACCGGGGCCTTTCACATAGACGTCGATCGACTGCATGCCATGCTCCATCGCACGCCGAGCGGCGGTTTCCGCGCTCATCTGCGCGGCGAATGGAGTACTCTTGCGCGATCCCTTGAACCCGGCCGCCCCGGCGCTACCCCATGCGATCGGGTTGCCGGTCATGTCTGTGATCGTGATCAGCGTGTTGTTGAAGGTGGCGTGGACGTGGGCCTGGCCGCGTGGAATAACC
>Ga0070735_10003677_pt1 | contig 13338 bp, 11 predicted proteins | sample Coa_R1_FD_66443 | JGI IMG/M metagenome (GOLD analysis project Ga0070735, IMG submission 66443) | Surface soil microbial communities from Centralia Pennsylvania, which are recovering from an underground coalmine fire - Coalmine... | ecosystem: Environmental > Terrestrial > Soil > Unclassified ...
TTGAGTAGCCGGCGCATTCCCAGTTGGGATGCCAGCGTGTGAGGACAAAATGTCAGATGAGAAGAAATCCTTCGATCGTAGAGATTTTCTAAAAGGCGCGAGCGGCGTAGGGGTGTCCCTCGGCTTGGCCAAGTCGGCGTTTGCAGGACGCGGGGCCAAGATGTCCAGCCGGATCGTCGGCGCCAATGACCGCATTCAAATTGGTGTCGTTGGGGTCGGCGGGCGGGGCAGTTCCGATGCCCGCAGTTTCGAGAGATTCGGCGAGGAAAACAATAATGCCTGCAAGGTTGTCGCCGTCTGCGATGTGTATGCTAAACGCAAGCGGCTGGCGGCAGAGCGCCATAAGTGCGAAGGCTATCAGGATTACCGTGAGCTGCTGGCTCGTAGTGACATCGACGCTGTCGTAGTTGCCACGCCGGACCACTGGCACGCCCGGGTTGCGCTGGACGCAATGGATCGCGGCAAAGACGTATATTGCGAAAAACCAATGTGTCACACCAACGAGGAAGCGCGCATGTTGGTGAACACAGTCAAGGAAACCAAGCGTGTCTTGCAGGTCGGTTCGCAGACCACGTCGGCCGATCAGTGGTGGCAGGCCAAGAAGGCCATCGCTGAAGGCATGATCGGCAAAATGATTATGAGCCAGGGCTCCTATCACCGCAATTCTGTGGAAGGTGAATGGAACTACAAGATCGACCCTGAAGCCGGCCCCGAGGGCAAGGGCGATAACTACATCGATTGGAAGACATGGTTAGGGCCTGCGCCCAAGCGGCCTTTTGACGCGGATCGCTTTTTCCGCTTCCGTAAGTATTGGGATTATTCCGGCGGCATCGCCACCGATCTTTTCTATCACGTGGTGGCCCCGTTGAACATCTGTTGGGACAAGGCGCAGATGCCGCTGCGCGTCAGCTCTGGCGGCGGCATTTACGGCGGCCCTGCGTTTGAAGAGAAGCGCGAAGTACCGGACACTTTCAATCTGATCGCCGATTACGCCGAAGGCCATTGCCTGGTCCTCAGCTCCTCTATGGCGAACTCTCAACATATTCCCGGTCTGATCCGCGGCCATGAGGGGACCATCATTATGGTCGAACACGGCATGTTTGAGCGGCCGACCGAGTTCATTACTGTTCGCCCGGAAGTGCTGCATCGCCGTGGCGAGGAAAACAAGCCCATCAATCCGAATTACAAGTTCGGCGTCAAGGAGTTCACGATTCCGGTGAAACAGCGGGACATGATGGACGCGCACATCGATAATTTCCTGCACTGCATGCGGACGCGCGAAAAGCCGCACCTGGATGTGGAGACGGCCGCCTGCGCAAACGTGGTTATCAACCTTTCGGTGCAGTCCTACCGGGAGGGCAAGGTTCTTTTCTGGGACGAGAAGAACTGGAAAGTCTCAACGAAGGCTCCGAAAACCGCTTAGTCGGTTTCCAGCCCGCGGGGACCTCGTTCTCTATAGCGCACGAAACGCCAGAACGGCGTTCAATCCTCCGAAAGCGAACGAATTCGAGAGTGCACACTCAAGCTGGGCATGACGTGCAATATTTGGCGCCACATCCAGGTCGCATTCCGGATCGGGCTCAAGGTAGTTCGCAGTCGGAGGGACCAAGCCCCGCGCCAGCGCGAGGACCGTGGCCACAGCCTCTAGCGCGCCCGCGGCGCCAAGCGCGTGTCCATGCATCGACTTGGTCGAACTGACCAGCAGCTTCTCTGCCTGCGATCCGAGCGCCGAGCGGATCGCAGCCGTCTCGGTGGAATCGTTCGCTGCTGTGCCCGTGCCATGGGCATTGATGTAACCGATCTGCTCCGGTGCAAGCCCGGCATCGCCCAGCGCCCAGCGCATAGCGGATGCCGCGCCTTCGGCGGAAGGTTGTGTCAGGTGATACGCGTCGGAGGACATGCCGAATCCGGCGAGTTCCGCGTACACGTTTGCGCCTCGAGAGCGCGCGGACTCCAGCGGCTCCAGCACAAGCATCGCGCCGCCCTCCCCAAGAATTAAACCATGCCGGTCTTTTGAGAATGGGCGGCACGTGTCCGGAGAAACCACGCGCAGCAATTCCCAGGACTTCAGCATCCCCATGCTAAACGGCGCTTCGCTGCCGCCCGCGATCGCCATTTCGGCCGCACCCTGCCGCACCATCCAGAACGCGTGACCTAACGCGTGATTGGCCGAGGAACAGGCCGTGCTGATCGTGTATACCGGCCCGCGGATCCCGTGCTCCATGGAAATCCAACTGGCGCCCGCATTCGCCATCGTTCGCGGGACGGTCAGCGGATTCAGGCGATTCGCTTTCTGGCCATAGAGTTGGAAAAATCCTTCATCCTGCGTACCCTGGCCGCCGACACATGTGCCGGTGACGATGGCCGTGCGCTCACGCAGAGCATTCGTCCATTCGATGCCCGCATCTTTGATCGCGGCACGGGCCGCGATGACCGCGAATTGCGCGAACCGGTCCAGGTAGTTTATCTCTTTACCGGTGAAATGGGCGGAGGGGTCGAAATCGATAATTTCGGCGCCACTCGAAAACCGCAACAAACCTGCCGGGACCGATTGCAGAGGATGGATCCCACATCGGCCCTTTGCCAGTGCGGTCCAGAATTCCGCCACCGTAGGGCCCAGTGCCGAAATCACTCCAATACCGGTAACGGCAACGCGCCTGTTTATCATGCTGAGGCGCGTTTCAACTGGCCAGCGCTCCCTTTGCACCGCTGCCGGCGGAAACAAGTTTGTCCACGCCCTCGACCATCTCCCGAACCGACCGAATCGCCTTGGCGGCATCGTCCGGAATGCTGATGTTGAATTCGTTTTCGACGGCGAATAGGATGTTAATGCCGTCAAGCGAATCGATCCCCAGTTCCTCGAAAGTGCTGTCAAGCGTAATCTTCTCAGGTGCGATGTGCTGCGTGGCGGCAACCACCGAGATGACGCGCTGGCTCAAATCGTCGGGCATAGGAGTTGGCTCACGGTTTGGAATTGATACCCTTTCTCCAACAGTATAGGTAAGATGCGCCGCACGGCTTCTACCGTTGCGCGAATATCCGGCGCAGTCTGCAGAATTCGTCCGTCATGCAGACAGACGATGGCGCCCTTCGCAGCGCCCCGGAGCACGGTTCCCGCGATGCAGTCCGCCGGCTCCTTCCAATCCCGGCCGATGATCGTCCACATCACGCCGAGCAGATGCAACTCCTGCTGCGCCTCGCGCAGGCCGAACCAACGCACGCCATACGGAGCGCGGAACAGCGCCGGCACTACACCGGTCGTATCCTCAATCGCTTGCTGCGCGCGCGCCAGTTCATCTCGGATATACGCCGGGGAATGAAACTGGAGCATGGGATGCGAATCGGTGTGGTTGCCAATCTCATGTCCCGCGCCTGCAATCTGGCGGGCCAGGCGCGGAAGGCGGCGAACGTTTGCGCCACACTGGAAAAATGTCGCCGGCACGCGGTAACGATCTAACACTTCCAATAAATCTGGCGTTGATTCGCTCGGTCCATCGTCGAAAGTGAGGGCGATGGCGGGCCGATCCCTCGGGCCACGATGAATGGAAGGTCCTAAAAGCGCCGAGGATGGTCCGCGAACCGCGTAGGCGAGAGTGCCTGCCGCTAGCAACGCACCTCCCGCCACAGCCTCAGTCAGCATACGCACCCATGATAAAACAGTATCGCCGGGCGCGATTATGAGACCGGCTCGGCTAAGGCGCCCCTGTGATCCGCCGTCGCGGCCGTTGGCGAGTCAAGCTGGAAATACGACCACGGACCCGGAACCCAAGGGTAGCGTTCAACTGACGCGCTCGTCCACCCTATCGCCGGGCGCGATTATGAGACCGGCTCCGCTAAGGTGCCCCTGTGGACCATTTCTGGCTGTGATCCGCCGTCACGGCCCAAGTCCCCGTTGGCGAATCAAGCTGGAAATACGACCACGGACCCGGAACCCAAGGGTAGCGTTCAATTACGCGCTCGTCCACCGCAACACCGAGCCCCGGGCTTTGGGGAACCGTCAGTTGGCCATGATCGATCTGCAGTGGATCTTTCAAAATCTCCGCGGCTAGAGGGAACGGATACATTCCGGGCTTCGACGAAGTTGAGTAGCAGGGATATTCCAGCCATTCCACAATCGTTTCAGGCCAGCAGATACCCACATGCGCCGCGGCGATTACTTCGAGCGCAGTCCCCCAGCTATGAAACGCGAACCGCAAACCTTCACGCCCGATCTCGGCGAACAGGCGGCGCGCCACCGGGTACCCGCCCTGGCAGATTACGTCGGCCTGAACATAATCGACGCAGTCGGTCTGGATCAGGTCCAGATAACGTAATTCATCCGGCTCGTGTTCCCCGCTGGCGAGCGGCACATAGTCGAGCGCCTTTAAATGGCGGTACGCTTCGTGATCGTCCGGGGCCAGCGGTTCTTCGAGCCAGGCGATGTGATAATTGCTGAGCTCCTTGGCTATCTGTTCCACGGTGGAGCGCAAATAACTGCTGTCACCCATGCGCCACCATGTGTGGGCGTCTATCATCAGATCGATATCGGGCCCCACCGCCTGACGCATCTGCCGTACGGTCTCGACGTCCTTCTCGGGTCCATTGCCAGCGCGCATTTTATAGGCATTGAAGCCGAGCGCTGCAATCGCCATCGCCTCTTCGGCGTAGCGTTCCGGCGTCATATACATGCCCGCGCTGCCATAAAGCCGGATGCGGTCGCGCACGCGGCCTCCGAGGAGTTCGGAAACAGGAGCGCCTTTCTCTTTGCCGAGCAGATCGTACAGCGCGATTTCCACCGCGCTGTAAACCTTCATCAATTCCGCGTCCGCGCCAGGCCCACGCTCAAAATGAATACGCAGCGCATCGGGGTCGGCTAGCACGTGCCCCTTTAGAAACGGCGCGATTACGTTCTCAATGGACTGGTGCGCTTTCTCGCTACCCTGGCCCGGCGCATAGCCAACCAAACCATTATCGGCCTCGACACGAATCAGCATGGCGTCGCGCTTCAGGATCGTGCGTTGACCGCCGTGATAGGTAAGGCGGATAGGCTCGGGGAAGACGTACGACAGAAGAAAGGACTGGATACGGGAGATTCTCATCACTCGGGCCGCGCGCCCAGGCGCTCTCAATAATCTTTATAGCAAAAAGCAGCGGTAGCCAAAAAAAGCCGGGCGCTGGTCGGGCACCCGGCGGAGGAGCACCCACAAGCCGCTCGGAGGTTACGGCTTGTGGCAGTGGAGGAGCTCTTCAAACATTGCGCACAACCCAGCGGGCCGCTAACTCTCGCATCACCGTACAGGGCAGCAGTGTATTTTCCCGCCCCAATTCAAGCGTCGCGTCCCCGTGCGCTTCTAATTACCCGAGAAGGCCGCCGTGACCCAGACAGGCTACTTCCCAACCAGATACTCTATAACGTGCGAGCATTGCTGGCAACACCAAATCCACTACATTCGGCTTCACGGAGCGAAAACACCCCGGCGCCGAGACAATTGGAATATCGTCTCTATAGCTTAGCATCAAGAGGTTGCCCGGTTCTACCGGGGCTAGGAACCGCTCCAAATGGCACCCCAGACGTGCCATAGAGCGCCCGATAACATCCTCTGGCCCCGCAGGCGCGGTGGTCGATGCAACGAGGATGCTAGTGGGCTTTGTGCGCAGTAAATGCTGCAGCGCGCGTGCCACCGCGGTCTCCTCCTCCACCACTGCCATAACGTAGCTCGCGCTCGCTCCCAGCTTTTCCAAACGCTGTTGGATAATGCTGTCAAACAACTGGCGGGCTCGCTCGCCATTTCCTGGATCGCTGTAGAGCACCCCGACTTTCGGATCGCGGATGGGCCGCGCCTGCAGAATGGGCCCGCGCTCCTTCAAAATCGAAATTACCGCGTCGAGTTCGGTCTGCGCTACGGCGAATGGAGTGCTCTTCACCGTCGCGATCCGGTCTCCGGCCCTGGCATAGCTGAAATTCGACGTGGTCGCAATGACGACACTAGCCGTGCAATTAATCTGCTTCAGCAGTTCATCATCGATTAAAATACAGCAATTTTCTGTCGCAAAAAGATTTGCGCGGCCGCCGGCAGCCAGTCGAATTTCCAGACAGCCGCAGCTAATTTCGCTGGCAACCTGAGTGACAGCGGCATCTTCGCCGACCTCGCCCTCCTCAAGCTCTGTCACCCATACCTGCCCCATTCCCTCCGTTTCCAGAAGGCGGACGTCCTCTTCGCTTAGCAGGTGGCCCTTCGCCAGGAGTTTTCGTCCTCCGGGCCGGAAGATCGTGCAGCAGAGGATTCTACCGGTGGATTCTCTGACATCAACGGTCTGAGCTTTCATGTCCATCTCCCCAACAGCGGCTTGCAGATTCGGATTATACAGAGTATAGGTAGAAATCCCGGGTATTTTTCTCATTACCTGGACAAAAATCTCTAAATTTTTTTCGCCCATCCTAAAACACTGAAACGCGGGGGGAAACTAAGACTATTTACCGATGCTCGGCTCGAAGTACCGGGCGAACTAGTGCCAAATATCACCCTGGAACCAAGGCGTCCGGCCAGTTCCTTTCCGTAATCTACTGGCTGCCCGCGCCTGCGCGGCTGGACGAGAGCGCCTGCCGGTATCTGAGTTTGAGGCCGCGCAAGCACTTCGTAACAGTTTCCCGCCTTACGGCATCCATCGACAGGGAGAGCGCACAGGCCGCGGCGGTCTCCTCAATCGGGACCAATCACACGCTTCCGCCGCGTTCCTTTGTGCGCGTGTTACTGGGGAGCCAAGAGGAGCCAATATGATCAGCGCTGAAGTGATCAAAGGAGTTGAGCAGTTGCTTCAGGAACGGGGTGGGCGGCAAGGACCGAATGAACGATTCGGCGACTTCGTGGCACGGGAGCTGGGAATTCCCCCGAACCAGGCCGAAATCCTGCTGGCCTCGTTGCATGACGGGAATTCTGTCGAGCAGGCCACCCGCGCTGCCGGTATCGACCCGGCCACTCTGAATCAAGATCTGCTGGTCCAAGTGGCACGTGCGATCGGATCTGCGCTGGGCCGCATCGCTCCTGGCCAATGATCGGCCTGGATCGCACCCACGATTGGGTTTCGTCCACTCGCCGTCCTGTTTTCCGATATAATCACTAGCGGTTCGCATATGAAATTCTATATTTGGTTATCCGCACTTGTCGTGTGCGCTGTGCCCTCGTTTGGACAATTAGGGATGTTCTCTACGGAGCAGCGAACCGATATTACCCGGGCCTGGAAGGGAGAGCGCTTCTCCGACGGCAGGCCGAAGGTGCCGGACGAAGTGTTAGACAGGCTGAAGCACACCACCGCCGAGGAAGCCTGGGGAACTCTTCGACGGCACGGATACACGCTTCAATTTGAGGGCAACTGGAAGACGATCAATGTAAAACCAGGCGATCGCCTGGTGGGCCGGGTTGTAACGGCACAATTTATGCCACGCCGTCCCGACATGAACGCCGTAATCAACGATCACGCCAAGCAGGAGGGTCGCGTTGGGCACGGCCAAAATTCCTGGGTGATCGACACTTTGGTAAAACGCGATGTACTGGTGGTGGACCTCTATGGCAAGATCGACGGCGGCACGATCATTGGCGATAATCTTGGCACGTCGATCATGACCAAGACCGGTACAGGCCTGGTGGTGAATGGCGCAGTTCGCGACCCAAGTGGCCTTTCCGAGATCGAGGGCTTTAAAGTCTTCGCGCGCGGTTTCCATCCGAGCGCAATCGCCGATGCAACTCTGATGGGCTGGAACATTCCAATCCGCATCGGTGAGGTCACGGTGCTTCCCGGCGACGTGGTGCTGAGCGATCCGGATGGAATCATGTTTATCCCGGCGCAGATGGCGGAGGAAGTGGCCAATGAAAGCGAGTTAACACAGCTTCGCGACGAGTGGGGCCATACAATGCTGCGGGAACAGAAATACACGCCCGGACAGATAGACGCGCAGTGGACTCCGCAGATGGTGGATGAGTTCAATAAATGGGCCGAATCCAAGGGCTCGAAAATGCGCATGAAAACCCCCAACCGGTGAGGTGGACCACCAATGAGGTGGACCACCCTTGCCTCTGAAGCTGATAGGTGTTGTAATACTGCTGTCAGGCTGCTTGAGCCTAGGAGGATAACCCATGGAGCGCGAAACCAAACAAAATACGCCGGCAGTTAGCCGTCGCCGGTTCCTCGGCGCAAGTTCTCTCATCGTCAGCACCGGCGGCGCAGGGTTAGCGCTTGGATCTCCAGCCGCGCGCGGCGATCTGGATAAACTGGCGGTGTTAGGTGGCAAACCTATCAAATCCGACGCGTTTCCCGGCTGGCCGGTTGAGGATTCGACCGACGAAAACGCCGTGGCGGAAGTGGTGCGCAGCGGCAAATGGTACCGGGGCACGGGCACGAAGGTTCTGAAATTTGAGCAACTCTTTTCCCAGTTGATGGATGCCAAACACTGTCTCGCGACGTCCAGCGGCACAGCGGCGCTGCTGACATCTCTGAATGTCATGGGCATCGGACCGGGAGACGAGGTGATCGTGCCGCCTTACACCTTTGTCGCCTGCGTGAACGTGATTTTGGCGTGCCACGCGTTGCCGGTTTTCGTCGACACGGATCGCGAAACATTCCAGCTCGACGCCAGCAAGTTGGAGGGGGTCATTACGGAGCATACCGCCGCCATCATGGCGGTGCAGTTGGGCGGCTCAACATTTGACGTAGATGCTGTGCAGGCTGTCGCGCGCAAGCATAGGCTCCCCCTGCTGGAAGACAGTTGCCAATCGCATTTGGCGGAATGGCGCGGTCATCGCACCGGCTCGTTCGGTACCGCCGGTTGCTTCAGCTTCCAGGCCAGCAAGAATCTGAATTCCGGTGAAGGCGGGGCGATTCTAACTTCCGACGAAGAGTTTCGCGAGCGGTGCTATACGTTCCACAATAACGGGCGCGGGCGCGTCCAACGCGGCGAGGATTTCACGTACGCCGCTCAGGGTCTGAATCTGCGTCTAACCGAGTTCCAGGCCGGGCTGCTGGCGAGTCAGATGACCCGGCTCGAAGCCCAATCGGACAGGCGGCGAGCAAACGCGAAGTATCTGACCAGTTTGTTGCGCGAGATTCCCGGCATAACGCCCGCTAAGATGTATGCAGGTTGTACGCGGAATGCCTATCACCTCTACATGCTGCGCTATGACCCGGCCCAGTTCACCGGACTTCCGCGTAAAACATTTCTGAAGGCTTTGAAAGCGGAAGGTATTCCGGCCTCAGCCGGATACGCGCCCCTCAATAAGGATCAATTTTTGAAGAGGACCTTCGCCACGCGCGGATTCCAGACAATTTATGGCAAGGAGCGCCTGGCGCGTTGGGAGCAAAACAACAATTGTCCGGCCAACGACCGCCTTTGCAGCGAGGCAGTGTGGTTCACCCAGAATATGCTGCTAGGCCCGAGAAGCGACATGGATCAGATCGCCGACGCCATCCGGAAGATCCAACATCATGCCGGTGAACTGGCGAAAAGCTAATCCCCGCTACTATGGTTTGATATCGGCCGCGTTCGCGGCATTTTTACTGATGACGCCGTCGCTCAAGGCTCAGCCGCATGAATTGCGTCTGATTCTGCTGGACCCTGGGCATCCTCATGCAGCGCAGGTGCAGGCCGCCATGCTTCCAGGATTCTCTCCGGAAGTCCACGTCTATGCGCCACTCGGGCCCGAATTGACGGCGCACCTGAACAGCGTCGCACGCTTTAACGATCGCGCTGCAAATCCGACGCATTGGTCGTTCCTTGTGTACGCCGGTCCCGATTTTCTACAAAGAGCGCTCCAGGAGCCGCCGGGAAATGTCGTTGTGTTATCCGGCCGCAATCAGCCGAAGATCGACTACATTCTTTCCAGCCTTCGCGCAGGGCAAAATGTGCTGGCCGATAAGCCCTGGATTATCGAGTCGCGGGATTTGCCTAAACTGGAGGCTGCTCTGAAGATGGCCGAAGCGAAACGGCTTGCGGCATACGACTGCATGACGCAACGGTTTGACACGGCCTACCAGATCCAGAGAGAACTGGTAGGGGACCCGGAGATATTCGGGCGTCCGCTCGTGGGATCTCCCACACACCCGGCAGTTCGAATGGAGAATCTGCACGCGCTCCTGAAATTGAGCGGCAACGTTCCCAGTCTGCGGCCCGCTTGGTTCTTCGATATTCGGCAGCAAGGGGAAGGGATTGCCGACGTCGGCACACACTTGGTCGACCTGGTCTTTTGGACATTGTTTGCCGATCAGGCAATCGATTATCGGCGCGACGTTCAGGTGCTGCACGCGGATCGTGCGCCAGTTATTCTTACACGCGCGCAATTCGAGCGCGTAACTGGCCAAAGAGCCTGGCCAGCCTTTCTCAAGGACGCGGTCAAGGAAGACCGGCTCGAATACTTCAGCAACAACACCGCCCTCTTCACGGTACGCGGTGTGCACGTTTTCCTGAGCGTTCAATGGCAATATGAAGCGCCGGAAGGGGTGAAGGATTCCTATCTGACTCTCTTTCGTGGGAGCCGGGCCACAATCCGCCTTGGCGAGGGTCCGGCTGAGCACTTCATTCCGCAAGTGGATGTGATTCCAAACTCGACGGAGGATGCAGGCGCTGTGCTGTCCGCTTTGAGGACCAGACTCGAAAGCTTGCATACGAGGTACCCGCATCTGTCGCTGCACGAGATGGGATCTGACATCCGCATTGTCATACCCTCTGAAGATCGGGCGCCGGAAGGGGAGTACTTTGCCCTCCTCGTCAATAAATTCCTAGGATTCCTGCGGCATCCGGACAGCCTGCCTGCGTGGGAGAACCCGAACATGATAGCCAAGTATTACATCACCACCAGAGCCGTCGAGTTGGCGCGCGAGGCGCATCGGTAAAGAAGAGAGGATGAAAGCGGCGCGCCTATTCGCGATTCTCGCCGCTCTCTTCTCGGTGGCTGCTGGCGCAACAGGTCCCGGCGATTTTGTCGACCCGTTAATTGGAACGGCCCATGAAGGGCAAACCTTTCCTGGTGTTGGCGTGCCGTTCGGCATGACGCAATGGACTCCGCAAACGCGAGATGGCGAGGCCAAATGCGTTTCCCCGTATTATTTCAAGGATGATCGCATCGAAGGTTTTCGCGGCACCCACTGGTGGAGCGGCTCCTGCACTCAGGATTATGGCAGTGTAACCATCATGCCGGAGACCGGACCAGTGAAAACCGGCGCTGTAGCGCGGTCTTCGCGATTTCGCCATGATCGCGAGCAAGCGAGGCCTTGGCACTATAGCGTCACATTGGACGACTACGGAATCGACGCCGAAGTCACGGGTTCTTCGCGTGCCGGATATCTCCGATTCCGGTTCCCAGCCACAGCCAGGGCGGCTGTGGTTATCCAGCCAAACTCTCACTCCGGAGAGGGCGAAATTCATATCGATCCGGCAGCCCGCGAAATCTACGGCGCCAATCCGGTGCACCGCCTCTACGCGGGGTCGGGTAAGCTGGCCGGATTCAGCGGCTATTTCGTCGCGCGATTCGATCACCCATTTTCGAGTTTCGGAACCTGGAGTGGCGCCGTGGTCCACGAGTCGTCGCGATATGAGCGAGGCAACACCGGACAACCCGGAGCGTTCGTGCGTTTCCAGCTTCCCTCCGGCGGGCGCGTCGGCGTCCAGGTAGGGACGTCGTTTACGAGCATTGAAGAAGCACGCCGGAACTTAAACACGGAAATGCCGGACTGGGATTTTCAGCGCGCCCGGAATGCGTCCCAGGCCCTTTGGAATCAGGCGCTCTCTCAAATCGAGATACGGGGCGCCAGTCCGGACCAGCAGCGGATCTTCTATACCGCTCTCTACCATGCGCTCCAAATGCCGCGAACCTTTAGCGATGTGAGCGGAACGTATCCTGGGTTTGGCGGCGAAGGGAAGCTCCACACCGCCAGCGGCTTTATCTACTATGACGATTTCTCTCTCTGGGATACGTTCCGGGCGCTCCACCCGCTGTTGACTATCCTCGATCCGAAGCGATCCGCGGATATGGCGGAATCGTTAGTAGTGAAAGGGCAGCAGGGTGGATGGATTCCAGTTTTTCCAGGCTGGAGCAGCTACACATCCGCAATGATTGGCGATCACGATGTCGCCATGATCGTCGACGCATACAGGAAGGGAATTCGCGGATTCGATGTCCAGGAAGCCTACCGGCTGATGTTACAGAACGCCACCAAAACCCCGCCTTATGAGCAATATGTCGACGGGAAAGGCCGCCGCGCGCTGGCGGCCTACTTACAATATGGCTACATTCCTTTAGAAGATCCTGTCCGCGAAGCGTTTCATCGGCAGGAGCAGGTCTCGCGGACCCTTGAATATGCCTACGACGATTTCGTCCTGGCTCAATTAGCCAAAGCGCTTGGACACGAGAACGACTATCGCATGCTGATGCACCGCTCACTCAATTATCGGAATGTCTTCGACCCATCTGTGGGCTTTGTTCGGGGCCGGCATCGGGACGGCTCCTGGGACCGGCCGTTCGATCCGGCGGGCAAGTATCTCTATATAACTGAGGGCCTGCCGTGGCAATACACGTTCTTTGTTCCGCAGGATATTCCCGGCTTGATGGCGCTGATGGGAGGCCGTCAAGCTTTCACGCGCAAGCTGGATGAGCTATTCGCAGGCAACTACTACGACCATGGCAACGAACCCAGTCACCAGATCGCATATCTTTACGATTATGCGGGTGAGGCCTGGAAGACACAGCAACATGTCCGCAGTATTCAGCTGACTGAATACAGTACCGGCCCCGATGGCTTGAGCGGAAACGACGATTGCGGACAGATCTCAGCCTGGTACATACTCAGCACACTCGGCTTTTATCCTGTTTGTCCGGGTGTTCCGTATTACGAGATCGGGAGTCCTCAATTTCCAGAGGCCATCGTTCACCTGGCGGGCCATCATGATCTAACGATTCGGGCGCGCGGAGCGTCCGCGGTGAATCGCTATATTCAGTCTGCAAGTTGGGACGGCAAACCATTCACGAAAACTTGGCTCGCTCATGCCGATCTTGTCCAAGGGGGTGCCCTGGTGCTCCAAATGGGTCCGGAGCCGAACAAGACCTGGGGCAGTCAGCCCAATGATGCTCCGCCAACCGAATGACGGCGATTTCCCGAACCGTTACCGCCACTTCCGCCTGGTGGGCCCACCCTTGTTCTCCGCGCGCCTGCCGGGCCGGTTTGTCGCGATTTGCGGAGTTCGGTGAGCGCGCAGGATTTGTTTGAATCCGGCTCCGGATCAAGCCAGGGACTGCACACTATCTGCGGGTAGGGTTGTGCAGATACGGATTGATCGCGTTCATCGTTACTGAGCCTGTTGCAGCGGGCCCCAGC
>Ga0070735_10003678_pt1 | contig 13331 bp, 14 predicted proteins | sample Coa_R1_FD_66443 | JGI IMG/M metagenome (GOLD analysis project Ga0070735, IMG submission 66443) | Surface soil microbial communities from Centralia Pennsylvania, which are recovering from an underground coalmine fire - Coalmine... | ecosystem: Environmental > Terrestrial > Soil > Unclassified ...
GCAGACGAATTCGTAAGTGGGCATCCGAGGGGAACTTAGGTTTCGTATCCGAAAGCTACGCGAAGCCCGGCAATCGATCAAGCGACGCCAGGCTTCGAGTGCCCGGACGGACGCGGTGTGGCACCGGCAGCAAATTACCGCATCTGCCATAACGCTGCCGAGCGAGGCTCCTTCTCGAGCTACTCCGTCAGGTTAGGCCCATTACATTCGCTCGACTCTCGCGCTAAGTTAGGCATCCTCTGAAGTGGCCATTCACATCCACAACTCATGGTTCGACAATGGGCCTAACCAATGCTTATAGCGTCGGCGCAAGCCGTATTCCTGAGCTGTTCGAAAAGATAAGAGACGGGCAGGCGCCCGACTTATTCACGCAGCAGTTGCTCAAGGACTGGGGATTCACATCGTCGAACGACCGAGCGTTTCTGCCGATACTCAAGGGGCTCGGTTTTCTTTCCTCCGACGGCAAGCCAACATCACTGTATCACGAGTACAGGGACCACTCGCGGTCCAAGGGAGTGATGGCACAGGCGCTTAGGAACGCTTATGGAGACCTATTCCTCATAAAAGAGCGCCCCACAGAAAGTGATCGCGCGGCGGTTCAGGGTAAGTTCAAGAGTTACCACAACGTCAGCACCAACGTTGCCTCGCTGATGGCTAAGACGTTCTACGCATTGCTTGCGCTTGCGGACTTGACTTCCGCTTCGCCACCGAGCCCGCGGGCGCCTCAAACCCCACCGGAACCTGATTCGGCCTTACCAGCGACCGAGCCCGTCGAGAAAAAGCTTACGGTCCCGGCATCTAGCCTTCATTACAACATTCAGATCCATCTGCCCGCTACTAAGGACCTAGAGGTTTATAGTGCGATCTTCAAATCTCTGCGAACGCATCTGATCGATGACTAAGGAGCTGCGAGACTTCCTGTTTCGTGGTCTCATGTTCGAGGCCGAGGCAGGCACATACCAAAGCGCCGGGATTCAAGTAGGCGCTGACTCTCGAGAGGCGGAGGAGCATCTTCTGGCCGAGGCCCTAGCACCGTTTGGAGTAACGCGCCGAAACAACGCTCTAGAAATGGCGCGACTCTATGCACTTTTGTTCTGTTTCGAGAATGAGATCCGAGAGTTGATTCGGGAGACCTTGAGTGAGAAGGAAGGGCCTGATTGGGTGGAGAAGCTTCCACCAAAGATTAAAGAGCACGCTGAAGGGAGAAGGATGACAGCGCACAACGATTCCTGGCTTGAAGGTGAGAAAACCGACATTCTCGGATTTGTAGATTTTGGCGAGCTCGCGCAAATCTTTATCGCGAAGTGGGAGCATTTTTCCGTCATCCCGTCGCAGCACTGGCTCAAGCAGCGCATGGATGAGATGGAGAAGGTGAGGAACTTCATTGCCCACAATCGCATGCTCTTGCCCTCCGAATTCGCCAGACTCTACATGTACGTCGCTGACTGGAATAGAGTAATTGGCCTGTAGACACCGGTTCTGACCCTGAATGCCCACGAAACGTAGAAGACGAGCACCCGTCACGCTATCTGCCGTTCCTAACGCAGCTGCTGATCTCCCATTCCTCTCACCACAGCTCAAGAAAGAATACGTCCGATGCTGTGGTCAACTTGGTCGCGAGGCGAATGCTACGGCCGGTGAAGTCGACTCGCGCACGGTGTTGCGCGCGCATTTCCTTGTTGCTGAGTACTTTCTTGGGCCTAACCGCGGAATGTCTGCTGTTGGCCCAAGGAACGTCCAACTGCTTCAGTCGGCGGTCTCGAGGCAGTACGTCGAGTATCAAGGGTATCGCAAATGGACGGATCCATTCGACGTAGCTGCCACTTTGTTCTTTGGTTTGGTCAAGAATCATCCATTCCACGATGCCAATAAGCGCACCGCTCTTCTGACAACACTTTTTTCAGCTACAGTCGCAAGGTCGCCTTCCAACTGCGAGCCAACGTGAGTTTGAGGAGTTAACACTCCGACTTGCCGAAGGAGAACTACGCCGAGTTGTTGGATTCGCTCAGTTTGCTGACCAAGATGATGCCGAGGTGCGCTTTCTGGGATGGTACCTGAGGAGAAACACTCGCGCTGAGAACAAGCGGGAGTTCTACATCTCCTTCAAACAACTCGAGCGCTCACTCGGTCGATTCGGTTTCTACTTCGGAACACCGCACAACAATCGCCTTGATATCCTGAAGAAGACGAAAGTACGACACGGCTTCCTCAAGCTGCAGAGGCGAGTGATCGACGAGCGAATTACAACAATTGGTTTTCGCAATATGGGTGAGGACGTTTCGCAGACCGATATCAAACTGGTACGACGCGCCGCAGGACTTACGCCTGAGAACGGCTACGATTCTGACGTGCTATTCGGCGGACTGGATCCGATGGAGTCCCTTATAGCTGAATACTACGAGCCGCTACGGCGGCTAGCGAAGAAGTGAGGCCGCAACGATAGCCAAGCTACAGGACGTGCCTAACGCGCGCCCGCGGCGCGATCGACGACAGGTATTGAACGACTTAGGACTCCTGGGCGTTTAGGGATTTCCGCTACGTGAAAGCTCCCACTTCACGACAAGGACGAATTGTAAGTACCAAGAGCCGCCCAATCGCATTCTCCGGCCGACGACGAAGCCGTGGCGTGTTGTCATTCCTGCGTACGAAAGACCGTTGTCGTGCATCAGGCTACCTCTTACGCTGCACGGCCGGTCGGGAGTTTGAGTGCCCACTAGACCGAAGGATCTTGTCGACTACATCGAAGACGCGCCAACGTCGTGGGCATCAAGCCTTGAGGACTACCATAAAACACCGGCAATTGCGTTCCTCAACGAATGCGTGCAAAGCACGGATGCCATAGGCTTATGTCGAAGGCGCTTCAAGAGGAAAAATGATGGCAATCTGGCAAAGAACAGCCAGGACAGCTTGTACCGACTCGGCGGAGCCGCTTTTTCGTCGATGATGAGCCACTTCGAGATGTACCAGCGATTCCTTTTCGCAGGGATGCTCGAAGCTTCACGATTTGACCCAAACTTTCGACTCGCAGAGTGCGTCAAGTATCTGGAGCGCGATTCGAACATGGCGCTCAACATTGAGCGACTTCTCGCATACCGGGGCCGACCAGCTCCAATTGGTCAGTTGATTGCAGACAGTGTTGGTAGTTGGCACAATCCTGAGCGTGTGATTTCGCACTTCAAGGCTCTTGTCCCCGACTACGTCTTCTTTTCAGGCAAGGAGTCGACACTACTCCGCACTCTATGGCAGCTTCGGCACTCAATCGTGCACACCGGCGGCTGGCTAACTCACGCGGATGCTCAGAAGGTCCTCTCCCTGGTGCTGGTAGGTGACCGGCCTATCCTTCTTGACGAAAGATTTGTCGAGGCGGTCGCGAGACGATTGCACGGGATTATCAAGCGCTCTACTTCCGGTATTGGAGCTAAGTTCGAGACGAAGCTGGCGCCAGCTATCCTTGCCGCCGATCGGGCAGCCGTTATCACGCTATTCACAGTGCGGAGTCCCCGTCCTGCGTGGCTGGCGACGCCTGTTTGAAAGCACTTACTCCGGCCCGGCATGTTAGTGCGGCGACGAAACTCGATACCGTCGCGGTCATAAAGTAAGCTGTTAGGCAACGACACGCTGAGGTGTCGTTAGCCTTGACCGGTATCACCGCCGGCTCTTTAAATGGAAACTTGGGAAGCGCTCGTCAGGTGTGGCCTAACAGTCGTTGATTCGCACGCAGTTGTAGCATATGAGGTGGCGTCATTGCTGTAGTAACTCTGCTCTAAGAAGTTCGCGTGCCTGTCCATCTTCGATGTAACCTCTAGTCGATGACACCAAAGTTGAGCAGGAGGGAAAATCGGTCACCGGGGGCCTGTGATGCCTTCGTCGGGCACATGATTGCGTTTCAAGCGACGAATCACTTCCGCTGCGCCGCGGCGATAGACTGTAAGGCAGACCAGATGGCCACCTTCGTCACGAACTTCCCAATATCGACCAGACCGTCGCACTTCAAACGGTGCGTAGTCGTTCACGGTCTCGGCGCCAGCTTTAGCTTGTGGATAAGTATAGAGCATCTCTGCATCTCCTTCAGATGTCGTCGCGACGTGTTATATCGGAGATCGCGCTTCAATTCTGTCCATATAATATGGACATCGTGCTCTAAGGTCAACAACGTATGGACATGACCTTTAGGCGCGCAACGGACATACTCGGAATGTCGGCCTCCGAACTAGCGGCGGAGTTCGGAGTACAGCCGCAAACGATACGACAGATGCGCCTCCAGCCGTCGGCAACAAACTATCGGACGCCGCCCATAGGTTGGGAGAAGCGGTTGGGCCGCCTCGCACGACGGCGTGGCAGAGAGCTCAGCGACTTAGTTGACCAGCTGGATCAGCAGGCCTAACTCACAATGATGCGCTCGGCTAATGTACTTAGATGCGCCGCTTCACGGCCCATGAGTTTATCGTAGAGTCCTCGGATGATCACTGGCGAAATTAGAAATCAAATCGACCGCATCTGGGATGCGTTCTGGTCTGGCGGCATCGCGAACCCCCTCGAGGTAATCGAGCAGATTACATATCTCCTCTTCATCCGCCGCCTCGACGACTTGCACACACTCGAGGAGAACAAGGCGAACCGTTTGAAGAAGCCGATGGAACGTCGGATCTTCCCCAAGGGGAAAGACGCCAAGGGGCTGCCCTACGAAGGCTACCGTTGGTCACGTTTCAAGAATGTCGCCCCCGCCGAGATGTTTGTGGTAGTTAGCGATCACGTCTTCCCGTACCTTCGCAGCGATCTCGCCCGCCAGCTCGGCAATGGCGACTCGACCTACGCGCACCATATGAAGGACGCGCGGTTCACCATCCCAACGCCGGCGCTGTTGCAGAAGGTGGTTGACATGCTCGACCACGTGCCGATGGAGGATCGCGACACGAAGGGCGATGTGTACGAGTACATGCTCGCGAAGATTGCTACCGCGGGTCAGAACGGCCAGTTCCGCACGCCGCGTCACATCATCCGACTCATGGTCGAGCTCACGGCGCCACAGCCTAACGAAGTGATCTGCGATCCGGCTTGCGGCACGGCGGGCTTCCTGGTAGTGGCCGCCGAGTACCTGCGCGAGCGGCACCCGAAGCTGCTGCACGACGCGAAACTGCGCGCGCACTTCCACCACCGCATGTTCCACGGCTTCGACTTCGACAATACCATGCTGCGCATCGGCAGCATGAACATGTTGCTGCATGGAGTCGAGAGCCCGGACATTCGCTACCGAGACTCTCTCGCGCAGGACCACGCGGGTGAAGAAGAGAAGTACACGCTGGTGCTCGCCAATCCACCGTTTGCTGGGAGCCTCGACTACGAGAACACCGCCAAGGACCTGCTGCAGATCGTCAAGACGAAAAAGACAGAGTTGCTCTTCCTCGCGCTTTTCCTACGCCTTCTGAAACCCGGCGGTCGCGCAGCTGTGATCGTGCCCGACGGCGTCCTGTTCGGTTCGAGTAAGGCGCACAGGGAATTGCGCCGTGTCCTCGTCGAGGACCAGAAGCTCGATGCTGTTGTGTCGCTACCCGGCGGCGTGTTCAAGCCCTACGCGGGAGTCTCGACGGCGATCCTCGTCTTCACCAAGACTAACTCCGGAGGCACCGATTTCGTCTGGTTCTATGACATCGAGGCGGACGGCTGGAGCCTCGACGATAAGCGCGCGCCGCTGCTGTCCGAGGACAAGCTCGGCCCGGTGCCGAAGACGCCGCTCGCTGCGGGCGAGCACGCGAAGAACAACCTGCCGGACGTGCTCGCGCGATGGGCGGAGGCGTCCGGTGCCGAGCGCGAGCGTCGGCGGACCGCGCAAAGCTTCTGCGTGCCAAAGGCCGACATCGCCACACAGGGTTACGACCTGTCGCTCAACCGCTATCGGGAAGTGGTCCACGAGGCCGTCCAGCACCGCCCGCCGAAGGAGATCATCGCCGAGTTGGCTAAGCTGGAGGACGAGATCCGGCGGGGGATGAAGGAACTGGACGGTATGCTCGGATGAGCGCTTGGACTAGAGTTCCGCTTGCCGAGATTGCGGAAGTCTTCAACGGCAAGACACCGTCGAAGGCTGAGCAACGGAACCATGGCCACCCGGTCCTAAAGATCAAGGACGTGAGCGATGTCGGCGAATTTCGGGGTAGCTTCGACTCGTTCGTCGATCCTGATCTCGCCCATGCCTACCAAGCCAAGCGCTTGCGAGCCGGTGATACGCTTATCCTCAATGCTGCACACAATGCTGACTACGTCGGTTCCAAGACGTACCGCGTGCAGCCTCCAGTGATCGGTGCGCTTGCAACGGGCGAATGGCTTGTCATTCGTCCTGCCAAAGCGCACCTAGACCCAGATTTCGCCTTTCACTGGGTGAATAGCACCGAAGCGCATCGAGCTATTCGGGATTTGGTGAAGGGAATCCATCTATATCCCAAGGATGTTGCGCGGCTTCGCATCCCCCTCCCGCCCCTCCCCGAGCAGCGACGGATTGCGGAGATATTGGACAAAGCGGACGCGCTGCGTACCAAGCGACGCGATGCCCTCGCGCAGTTCGACATGCTAACTCAGTCCATCTTTCTCGAAATGTTCGGTGACCCCGTTATCAATCCGAGAGGATTTCCGATTGCATTCATGGGCGAAGTTTGTGACGTGCGTGATGGCACACACGATTCACCCAAGTACGCTCCCGACGGCCGATTCCCGCTGATAACGTCAAAGAATGTGACTGGCGGGAGCATTGACCTTAGCGACGTTAACTACATCTCGGAGGCGGACTACGTCCAAATCAACAAGAGATCAAAGGTGGACCGGGGTGACATCATTCTGCCGATGATTGGCACTATCGGGTCGCCCGTACTCGTGGATCACGAACCGCGATATGCGATCAAGAATGTTGCGCTCATCAAGTTCATAACCGGATCTCCGTTAGCCGTCTTTGTACTTCACTTGTTAAGCAGTCATTACTTCGATCATGTCGTTACGGGAAAAAACCGAGGCGGAACGCAGAAGTTCGTGTCCCTTGGCGATCTGCGAGCGTTTCCGCTCCCGTTGCCACCCGAGCGTGAACAGGCTGAGTTTGCGCGGCGCATGGAGGTTTGTTTCAAGATCCGGCGTACCCACAGAGCTTCAGAAATCCGCCACAGCGAACTGATTGGTATTCTCCAACAGCGCGCTTTCCAAGGTGAACTGTAGCGGATGAGCCAGTTCAGTTTCCTCCAGCCACAATGGACTGCGGTCTTCGAGGCTGCGTCGAGGGCGGAAGGAGCCGTGTACGCTGATCCACGCACCGCATGCTTTTACGCCCGCCGCTCGCTGGAACTCGCGGTGGACTGGGCCTACAAGCATGACCCGACGCTCAGTCTCCCTTACCAGGATAACCTCTCGGCGCTGATTCACGAGCCGAGTTTCAAGCAGGCTGCCGGCGAGGCGGTATTCAACAAGGCGCGCGTGATCAACACCCTCGGCAACCGCGCTGTGCACAGCCACACGCGAGTTCCTGAGGCGGATGCGCTAGCGGCGGTGCGTGAGCTCTTCCACGTGGCGTATTGGTTTGCGCGTTTCTATAGCCGTACGAGTCGTCCCTCGGCCGGCCTAACGTTCGATCCAGTTAAGCTGCCTCGACCGCAGCAAGCTGGGGCGAGTACCGCCGAGCAATTGCAAGCCCTGGATGCTCGCCTTCGTGAAAAGGACGAGAAGCTTGAAGCGGTCCTCGCGGACAAATCTGCTCTCGACGACGAGCTGCAGCGCCTTCGAGCCGAAGTCGCCGAGGCCAAGAAGGCTGCGGCGGCACAGCTGGATACCCACGACTACTCCGAAGCGGAAACCCGCGACTACTTCATCGACCTTCTGCTCAAGGAAGCGGGATGGCCGCTCGATCAGCCTCGTGATCGCGAGTTCGAGGTCGACGGAATGCCTAACGCACAGCACAAAGGCTTCGTCGACTACGTGCTGTGGGGCAGCGACGGCAAGCCGTTAGCCTTGGTCGAGGCAAAGCGCACACGCCGTGATCCTCGCGCGGGCCAGCAACAGGCCAAGCTCTACGCCGACTGTCTCGAGCGTCAGTTCGGCCAGCGGCCGGTCATCTTCTACTCCAACGGCTACGAGCACTGGCTCTGGGACGACACTGCGTATCCGCCGCGGCGAGTACAGGGCTTCTACAAGAAGCCAGAGCTCGAGCTCATGATTCAGCGACGCGAATCGCGTCGCTCGCTTGCACAAGCCTCGATCTCTCCCGCTATCGCCGAGCGCTACTATCAGACGCGCGCGATACGGCGCTTGAGCGAATCGTTCGAAAGCGACCACGATCGTAAGGCATTGCTCGTCATGGCCACGGGCGCGGGCAAGACGCGTACGGTGATCGCCCTCTGCGATCTGCTGATGCGATGCAATTGGGCGAAGCCCGTGCTCTTTCTCGCTGACCGCGTCGCGCTCGTCAACCAAGCGGTCAACGCGTTCAAGCGACACCTACCTGATGGGTCGCCCGTGAACCTCGTGACCGAGCGAGACACTGAAGGCCGAGTGTACGTGTCCACCTACCCCACGATGATGGGGCTGATCGATGAGGCAGGCGATGGACAGCGCCGCTTCGGCGTTGGGCATTTCGATCTCGTGATCATCGACGAGGCGCATCGATCCGTATTCCAGAAGTACCGCGCGATCTTCGATTACTTCGATTCGCTGCTCGTCGGCCTAACCGCGACGCCCAAGGACGAAGTCGACCGCAACACGTACGGCCTATTCGATCTCGAAGACGGCGTACCAACAGACTCCTATTCGCTCGAGGATGCCGTGCGCGATGGCTTCCTCGTGCCGCCGCGAGCGGTATCGGTGCCGCTCAAGTTCCAACGTGAGGGGATCACGTATGATGACCTCTCGGAAGATGACAAGGACCAATGGGACGCTCTCGAGTGGGATGACGACGGCACGGTACCCGATCGCGTCGAAGCTGAGGCGGTCAACAAGTGGCTCTTCAACACGGACACGATCGACAAGGTGCTCGCCCACCTCATGACGCGCGGATTGACCGTTGCCGGCGGCGATCGGTTAGGAAAGACCATCATCTTCGCCAAGAATCAGCAGCACGCCGAATTCATCGCCGAGCGCTTCGATGCCAACTACCCACACCTCAAGGGTGCGTTCGCGCGGGTCATCACGTTCAAGACCGAATACGCGCAGAACCTGATCGATGACTTCACGATCAAGGAGAAGGCGCCGCACATCGCGATATCGGTGGACATGCTCGACACCGGGATCGACGTGCCCGAGATCGTAAACCTCGTTTTCTTCAAGCTGGTGCGGTCGAAGACCAAGTTCTGGCAGATGCTCGGACGAGGCACACGTCTGTGCCCCGAGTTGTTCGGTCCCGGCCGCGACAAAGAGAACTTCTTCGTCTTCGACTACTGTGGGAATCTGGAGTATTTCAGCCAGAACCTTCCGCAGACCGATGGCTCGGCCGTTGAGTCACTTGCGAAGCGTTTGTTCGAGGCGCGCCTCGAGCTGGTCTCGGCCTTCGATAGTGACTCGCGCGGCGCGCTCGCAGTGGCCGTGAGGGAGCCCGCGGCGATCTACGGAGATCCGAAGACCAACGACCAGGTCAGGCAAACCGTCGTCGACCGCTTGCAGCGCGAAGTGGCGGCGATGAACCTCGACAACTTCATCGTTAGGCCGCACCGCCGGCTGGTTGAGAAATACGCGCGCCCCGAAGCCTGGGCTGCGTTGGCGGCAGACGCAATCGCCGAGTTGTCGCACGAGGTCGCCGGGTTGCCGTCGGAACTGGATCCCGAGAACGAAGGCGCGAAACGCTTCGACCTTCTCTCGCTCACGCTTCAGATCACATTGCTGCGCTCACAACCGGGCTTTGAGCGGCTGCGAGATCGGGTCGAGGAAATCGCTGGCCTGCTCGAGGAGAAGGATGCGATTCCCATGGTGCGCGAGCAGATGCCGCTCATTCAGGACGTTCAGACCGACGAATGGTGGCAAGATGTCACCGTTGCGATGCTAGAATCGATGCGCCGTCGGCTGCGTGGCCTCGTGCAGTTCATCGACAAGCGTCAGCGAAAGCCCGTCTACACCGACTTCGAAGACTTGCTCGGTGACGAAGCCGACGTGGTACTGCCGGGGATCGCTGTCGGTACGAACCCCGTGAAGTTCCGAGCGAAGGCTCAGGCCTTCCTGAAACAGCACCTCGACCACGTAGCGGTTGCAAAGCTGAGAATGAATCGCCCCCTCACGCCCTCTGACTTATCGGCACTGGAGCTGTTGCTACGCGAGAGCGGCGCGGGTGCGGATGAGGAGATTCGACAAGCGGCGACGGACGCGCAAGGACTTGGGCTCTTCGTCAGATCACTTATCGGAATGGATCGGTCGGCTGCGAAAGAGGCGTTGGGCAGCTTCACCAACGGCAAGACGTTAACAGCCAGCCAGATCGAATTCGTCAACCTGATCGTCGATCACCTAACGGAATATGGCGTCGTCGAACCGGTCCGGCTGTACGAGTCTCCGTTCACCGACCTCGCTCCACACGGCCCCGACGCGCTCTTCAAGGAAACCGACATGGCTGACCTCATGCGAACCTTGCAAGGTGTCCGTTCAAGAGCAATGGCAGCGTGAAGGGTACCAACCGATTTCGAGCGAGCGGGTAATCGACCTCGTGTGAAAGGCGGTAGTGACAAACGCCGGGCCAAGCGCGCCGGCGCGCGCAAGAAGAAGTCCTCCGAACGGAAAAATGATGCGATTTCGACTCGCCGTTCGGGTAAGCTACTCCGCAAGCCCTCTCTAGAACCGCCAAGGGTCCTCTGAGCGCCACAGCAATCCTCACCCAAAGTTTCGAACTATCGATGTCACGATCGAAGCGTCCGCTGTTTGCGCGGCGAAAGGGGAAAGTTAGGCCCGCCCGATCAGCGCGAAGGATAGAAGCGGTTGAGATCAAGCAGGAAACTGGGTTCCAACCACCGAAGTGGCCGGACCGAATACGTCGTCTCAAGGCTGGCCGCTTTCACGTGGACTCACGCGAACCAGGCGGCGACGCGCCCAAGAACTTCATCTGGGTAAAACAACCGGGGCAAGTGACGGATAATTGGCGATCGTGGGTCGGCTATGTCGCGAAGGTGGGACATAAGGTGTACCCGTCCGAGTCGATCACCGAACAACTGCTCACGCGCGTGGGGCAGATTTGGCGGCTCAACATGGCTGACTCTGAACTGATGTTATGTGCGGATCAACTGCGCTTCATGAGTCGGTATTTCTTGAGCGACGAGAGGATCCTCAACCACGGAGCGGAGATCCTCGCGGGATACTTGTCTGACAAAGAGTTCGTCGATGCTGTGGTCGTCGAAGGCGCCGAACCGGAGCTGTTCACATTTCAAGTGTGTTGTACCGCGATACGCGCTCAGTTCGGCGACGATTGCCACGACCTCACGCGCGGCTTCGTCACGATGATCGGCTTCGACGCCTTGGTCGGGAATCAAGATCGGCATTTTTATAACTGGGGCGTCATCACAACGCCGAGAGGTGACAGCAAACCTCGCTTCGCGCCCGTCTACGACACCGCGCGGGGACTCTTTTGGAACACCGTTGAGGCGCAACTCTCTAAGTACGATAGCGATAGTTCACTGAACTCATACGTGACGCACTCGAAAGCACTGATCGGCTTCGACGGCCACGACGGTGCGCTAAGGCACTTTGATCTCGTGGAGCGAATCGCGGAACTGGATCCGAAATACAGAAGATTGCTCGAGAGCCTAGGCGAGACGGCGTCGGCCTCTGTTGGGAGGTGCGAGGGCATGATCGATGCAGAATTTTCCGATTTGCTGAGCCTTAGCCGACGAGACCTCATTAAGCGGTGTCTGAGGATGAGGATTGGGAAGTTTGTGCGGGTTCTTGCAAGGAGAGAAGTATGCTAAAAGCAGCCATGCACTTGCTGCGAGGGATGTTTCGAGGCGAAGGTCAAGAAGGTATCGAGACGCCCGTCGACGAGACAGCCAGCTTCCGGCTCGACTATGGGGAGCTGGAGGTTGGATTGTTGCAGTTGCGCGACGGGCAGTGGAGCTTTCGCTACTCTGAAGCGTTTCGCAAGCAGACGGACGAGGCCGATGGAGTACAGCCTCTTGTGGACTTTCCGGATGTCGGTCGAGTCTATGAGTCTCGGGAGCTGTGGCCATTCTTCATGGCTCGCATTCCAAGTCTGTCGCAACCGCGCATACAGGCTGAGATTGCGCGACGCGGCTTAGATCGGGCCAGTGCTCCACAGCTCTTGCAAGCGTTTGGAGAATGGAGTATCGCAAACCCGTTTCGGCTCCACGCTGCTTGAACCACGGTGACAGTCCGCCGGTGATGCCAACGCGTCAGGATCGGAAGTTGTGATCCTGGCGCGTTTGGCTTAATGCGACATTTCAGACGCGCCTCTTCTTTTCCCGTGAGTGCGTGTTAACGTCAGCCTCGGTGGACAGTTGAAAAGCGGCCACTGAACGCAGCGCGGCTTGGATGGCGGCCTGCCTCCCCACCGTACAGCTGGCGAACTTTCGCCGGTTCGCCGTGAAGGTGCCCTGTCGACATCGAGTGGATACGGCCCGTGGTCGAACGCGATCTCGAATGTCAATCATGCACAGAGGCCCGCGATGCCAAGTGATGCGCAGTTTCGGACGTTGCTCAAGGACAAGGACACCGCGACGCTCAACCGAATGGAACGCGATCGCAGCTATACGACCGAGCAGTGGGCCATGATCTCGGAGGAAATCCGGAGCCGCCATACTGTGACGCCGCCGCCGAACGCGGTGCCTCCACGTCGGTCTTAGCGGGACCGAAAGCGCCGCTACCAGTTCGAATCACCGACGTTGACATGCCGTTCGGGAGCATGGTCTCGTTTATGGTGAAGTGGGCGCTGGCGTCCATCCCGGCCTTTTTGATCCCGACCGTTCTCGGAATCCTGCTCGTTGTCTTTCTCGCGGCGCTCGGTCTGACGCTGAGGCCTCCGACCGTCTAACGGACAGTGCCGCCCGCAGCCAATGAGCGCGCCGCCGGCGCCGAAGAGAATCTTCGACTACAGTGACACGCTCTGACTCCGACCTTGCGCTCATCTTGGATCCCTCCTTCACAAGCCACCGGCTAACGCAATGACCTGGTCACGCTCGCGGCGTTTCATCACGGGTACCGGCGGCTTCGCGCTCGGCGGACTCGCACTGACCTTCGGCCTTACCACTCTGGCACAGGGAGCCCAGGTCGAACGTGCTGGTGCGCTCGCGATCATCGTTGATTTCCTTGCCGCATTAGGCGCCTTCTATTGCGCTGCTGCCGGACTGTGGGGGGCATGGCGCCCCGCAACGACGCGAGCG
>Ga0070735_10003679_pt1 | contig 13330 bp, 10 predicted proteins | sample Coa_R1_FD_66443 | JGI IMG/M metagenome (GOLD analysis project Ga0070735, IMG submission 66443) | Surface soil microbial communities from Centralia Pennsylvania, which are recovering from an underground coalmine fire - Coalmine... | ecosystem: Environmental > Terrestrial > Soil > Unclassified ...
AGATCGGCCACGTACACGAGGCCGAAGTGCACGCGTCCGACGGCCTCAACGTCGTCGTTCAGGAGGCCGATCGGCTTGGCGCGCCACCCCGCGGGAAGCTCGACCTCTTCGGTCAACTCCCGTTCCATCCCCGCCGTCACCCGGTCCGAAGTGCCGTCGCCGTCCCCGGGATAGATGTGCCCGCCGAGGCCGATCGACACCTTGTCGCGCAGCCTCGCCTCGGAGCCGCCACGCGTGCGCTCGACGAGGAAGATGCGCGCGTCGTGGCGGAGGATCACGTAGGGGATGATCTGCTTAAGACTCGCGTCCTCTTCAACCTGGTCCCTCGGTGCGAAGAACGCGTACTTCTTGATCGCGCGTAGGTACGAATCTAGCCCTTTGCGAGAAAACCCGTGAAATTCGTTGTTAGGGAACAATCGTATACGTGGAACTACCAGAACTTGTTCTGGTCCGCGATCCGGTCTCCCGACGGCAGGTTGTGTGTTTGGAGGTACTGTTGTTTGAGTTCTGCCCATGTTAGCACTCCTTGTAACTGCATGAGATGCACTTGGTGCACCCTTCGTTGGTGTTGAGGGTGTACTGGTGGCATTGTGGACAGAGATCGCCGTTGCTGTTCTTTGTGGAGGTCGGGACTGGGTCCTGAGGAGATGGCAGGAGAGCGTTCTCCTCCGTCTCGGCCTCCGGATCGATGGGGATGCCTCGCTTGAGGGTGAGATGTTGATAGATGCCCTTGGCAACACCGTCGGTGATCGACTTGACCCGATTGGCCCCGAAGCCTACAGGTTCCCCGCCACCGATTCCCTCGAGCTGCTCAGCGATGAGTTCCAGACGCTGGAGGTGTGATGGGGTCTGCACGCGGAGGGCAAACGAGATTAGCCGACCGGCCATTTCGCTGTCCGCCTCGGCATGTGTCCCACCCTTGCCTAGGCGGCAAAAGACCTCAACGGGCTGGCCATCGAGCTCGTTGATTGTGACGAACATTGTACCCATGCGGGTGCGGACCCGATGGGTCATGCCGGCGAGTGACTCGGGCCGTGGGAGTAGGGGCTCGTCGGATGGAGCCACCAAGGATAGTTGCACCGGGACGCCTCGGAGGCGCTCGGCTAGGGTGCGGACCACTGCCTCGATGTGCTGCTCGGGGCTCAGCCCATCGCGTCCAGGGATGGAGGGGGCGACGCTCGTGGCAATCTCCGTGACGCGATCGGCCAAAGCCGTAGTCGCTGAGGAGGTTGTGGGGGCGGGGGTGGCGCTCAAGATGTCTTCGCGCGAGTGCTCCCTGTAGACGGTAATGCCCTTGCAGCCAAGCTCCCAGGCCAGCTGATAGATTTGGGACACGGTCTCCTTGGTGACGTCCTCCGGGAGGTTGACCGTGGTACTTACCGAGTTGTCGATCTGGGCCGCGATCGCGGCTTGCATCCGTACCGGCAGGACAGGATCGAGTTCGTGCGAGGCCACAAAGAAGGCCGGGAGCGCCTCGCGCAGGACGCGGTTGGGGTTGTCGCTTGCATGGAGGTCAGGCGCTGGCGCTCCCATGGCCTTGAAGTAGGACTCCACGAGACGGTGCATGACAATGAACGAGCCCTGGCTCAACGACTCGCTGCGCCGCTGGTAGGTGAAGGCGAAGATCGGTTCGATCCCGCTTGTAACCCCTGCCATGGAACTGATACTTCCCGTTGGAGCGACCGTGAGCAGCGCCGCGTTCCGAAGGCCGACTTCCCGGATGCGCTGTTGTAGATCCGCAGGGAAGTCGTGAAAGAACTCCTGCGCGAGGTGTTGGTCGGCATCGAACGCTGGGAACGCGCTCGTCTCGTGTGCGAGATCTGCGGACGCGCGGTACGCCTCGAGTTTAATGAACTCCATGACGTGGGTGACGAACGCAATGGCCTCATCGCTGTCATACCGAAGGCGGACGGCCGCCAGGACGTCGCCGAGCCCGGTAATGCCGAGCCCGATGCGGCGAGAGCGCCGTGCCGCCTCGCGCTGGGCCTCCAGGGGAAACAACGGATCGGAATACGTGATCACGTCGTCGAGGAAGCGCACACCGGCGTGAACGGCGCGGGTCAGGTCGTTCCAGTTGATGTTGTCGCTTGGGGGAAGCTCAGCGAAGCGCTGTTTCACGAATGTCAAAAGATTGAGCGCGCCGAGGTTGCAGTTTGAGTATGGGTCCAAGAATTGTTCGCCACAGTTCGAAATGGTCAGGCCGTTGGCGATAAAGGTGTGGCTCACGGCCTCCGTAAGGTCATACACGTCCTCAGTACCGCCCGGCACCACCTGGGCGATGCGTGCCGTGAACGAATTCCGGTATGGGCCGCGGGAATAGCGTCGTGCTACCGCCTCGAGCTTCGCTTGCTTGTCCGAGCCCGGCAGGAACCCAATGGATTCGGCGAAGTCCACGATCGCGTGGCACGAGATCACCAGGTCGTGGTAGGCTCGGCATTCGTATGACGCCATCCCACCGCGTCCGTCCGGCAGGCTCCGCAAGCCCGCCGGACGCCGGTTTTCGTAAACACGCGATGGAATCCCAAAGTTGGCCAGTAGAAGCTGAACGTCCCTGAGTAAGCTGCGGTGGATACTGGTCAATCGGACCGATCGCCGTGAAGCCGAAGCGTCAAGAACTGTTCCGTCCGCGGTGAACAAACCTTGTATGAATCCGCGAACCATCGCTCGTGTACCCTGCCAGATCGAGGTTGGGATGTGATACTTGTTTGTACGGTCGAACCCGTACTGCTCCAGTACCGGGAGGAGTCGCGTGCTCTGGATATCCGCTCGATCGCGACTCGGCACATCGGTCACTCCTGGAGCTGGGTACCGTGATGTGCCCGGCACGACCGTAGCCACGCTAGCCTGCAGGACCGATGCAAGTGCCTTCTCCTCTCCAAAGAATTGGAGTACAACGCGGTTTGCGTTCTGGTTGATCGCACCGTCACCGACAAGCCACCCGAGAATCCGCCCGATCTCTAGGGTTCCCTGAGAACCGAAACCACCGGGGCGGTTCTGCACGAGTAGGCGATCCTTCGTAGTGAGATCTTGTACTTTCACGAAACCACGGGTCTCTGTCAGTACTTTGTGATCAGCGGTGGCACGCAGTTCGTAACCTTCCTTGGTGATAATCCGGAGCACCGGCTTGTGGCCGCTCTTCCACGCTCGGACGATGACGCCAGTCGGGAGGGTCTCAGAAACACGACCATCCAGCACAGCCCCGGGGAGCGACGTGCCGGACGCGAGCTCCGCAATCGGTATGAGGCCCCTGGCGGTGCTGACAAGCGTATCGCCGGCCACACATGGGTTTGTGGTCAGGACCTGCATGCCGTTATACTCGGTTGTTCCGCGCCGTCGCCCGGTGTCGATGAACAGACACCCCGGTTCCGCCCAGTCGCGCGCGCCCTCGATGAGCTCGTTCCAGAGATCACGGGCGCGGATGGTCCGCTCGATCGCAACCTGAGCCTCCGCGTTCTCGTAGTGTAGTCGCCAGTCGGTATCTGCTTTGACGGCCTTCATGAACGCGTCGCTGACCAGGACGCTGATGTTGGCGAACCGGACCTTGTCTTTGTTGCGCTTGATCTTGACGAAGTCCAAGACATCCGGATGATCGTCTCGGATGGTCAACATGAGAGCGCCCCTTCTACCAGACTGCCCGATCGTGCCGGTGACGAGGGAGAACGTCTCCATGAACGAGACGGCCCCGGTGCTCTTGTGCGCCGCGTTGTGGACGACTGAATCCCTTGGGCGGAGCGTCGAAATGTCTGTGTTGTGTACAACCATGAACCCGCCAAATCCGGCGAGGTAGTTGTTTGTGTGTGCAACCGTGAGGTCGTAGAAATCATCGCTGGCTTCGACGGCTTGGGCGACTTCTTCCACGCGTCGGAGTTGCGGGAGGAGGCGGCGGTAGCCTTGGAGGATAAGCCGATCCGTTGGCGTGGTGGAGAGGTCCAGTAGCTTGGTCACCCATGCGTCGAACGTGTCGCGGCGGACAGACGTGCAGTCGTGGTGGCGCAGCCAATGGCGCGCAGGACCAGTGGCAACTTTGTTGAGCATGGGATGGGTCAACAGGTAGGCGATGAAATCACGCGGGAGTTGTACTACGTCTCGATTAGAGACGCCGGCAACAGCGCGGATTAGTATCTCGCGTCTAACAGAGTCACGCATGAACGGGGCTACCTGGTTGACCAGTGCGGTCCCATGGAAGACGACGTCATAGCCCGGGACTCGGCCCGCAATGCCGGCGGACGAAGTGTGTGGTTGTCTGACTCGCAGGAAACTTTGTCCCCCAAGGAGATTTACCAGTGCCATGACCTCGTGGGCCATACGTTGCGAGACCGTTGAGTATGTCACGCGAGCGCGGGTTCGTGAGATGTAGCTGTCTGTATCGAGTAGTCCAGCAAGGAACGCCAGCATAGTGGGGCGGGAGCCGCGCCAGATGAAGGAGGGGACGTGCAGGGTGCGCGCCTTGCGGCCAATTTGCCAGTCGGTTGCGTCAAGGAGGTTATGTACTCCATAAGCGTTGGTGGTCAGATCGTACATGGGAGTACCGTAGTTAGTTCGCCGCGGATGAACGGTCAGTTTCGTCCCGCAGCGTTTGTTGATGAGTGCACATACAGCGGTGACCACGTCGCGCGAATCATCACTGTACTTCAGCCGGAAACGCTCACGGTCGATCCCGAGGCCCTTGTAGGTGTTGACGAAGACCGGTTGCTTCTGCCGATCCTTATACGCGCATCCATCGCACAGGTAGGCGCCGATAAGCCATCCGAGATCGGGATCATGTACACTGTGAGCGAACCACGAATCGGGGGCTGCCGTGTAGGAGAGAAGCAGGTCGTCCGGCTTGAGATTGTCGGCACGTCGGTAGGTGAACTGCCCGTGGTCGTAAACGAGGGTGGGATGCCATGCTGAGGTCAGTAGAGAGGACCGATCCTGCAGGGTGATACGGACATTGTCGTCTCGGGGGACGGTGAACTGGTGCGTTTGCAGCACAGCCTCCCATTTGAAGTCATTGTGGGATGGGTTGAAACTAAGAACGAAGTCGTCAGTGGTAACCTGCTCAATTGGTTTGATCCCAGAGCGGGTGATGGTAAGCGCGCCTCTATGGATACAACCGACCCCACCACCTCGCGAGTACGTGATCGCCATTTCCTTTGCGCACTCGTAGATGTCGGAAAGTGTATCCCCGTGAATTGGCACAACGAAGCAATTTACCGGCACCGCTTTCCGCCCGGCAGCGGCCTGCCCGATGGCATGGAGGACGCGCCCGCCCGGAAGGAAGCGGAACTGATTGAGGAGCCACTCGAACTCACTGCGCCAGAAGGCCTGGCGGTCGGCATCCGGCTCCATCGTGGCGATGCCCGCCGCAATCCGCGCCCACATTTCCTGGGGGGTACGCTCGGTGGGTTCTCCATCGGGGCCCCGCAAGCTGTACTTCTCATAGAAGACGCGGGCTGCGAGTTCGTCGCCCTGGAAGGCAGCTAACGTCTCGGTTGGGAGGGTGAGTGGAGCCGTCACGGTGTGATCACCTCGAATGGCATGAGCGTATCGTACCTCGTGGTGTCGGCTTGCAGGGAGTAACCCACCGGGGTCGACGCGGTTGTCCGGGCGGCGATTGCCGCCCGAAAAAAGGCGTCAAAATCACGAAACCCGCCGTGGAGGACCAGGGGGGGTAGCAGTACAGGGTCTTCCCTCTCGAGGATCCAGGAGGTGGAATGGTTATGAACGCCACGGGAGAGGGTGATCCCGAGGCGCTCGAGGCGGTGACTCAGGAGCTCGCTACGCAGTGGTTTCATGGTCGTGGAGAGGTCCGGCCGGCAGAGCCGGCCGCGCGGCATGAGGCTACGAGTGTGTAGGGGCTGGCTTGGCCCCGAGGGCGGGCGTTAACGTCAACACGAGGTTTTCGTCAGGCGTATGGACGACGCAGAAGAGGGAGTCAATGACTGCCTGATTGGGATCCCGGAGCGCCACCTCAAGGTCGCCGGAGTGGGCCATGACTGGTACGCGGCCTCGCAGTTCGCGGCTCGCCAGGGTGGAACAGAGTTCGGCGAGGGCGTCGTGGTCGAACCGTAGGGTGATGATCCGTCGGGCTCGTCCCATTGTTCGACGGTCTCGGTAGCCAGCGCGATCCGTCGTCCTGCAGGGACCGACAGGGTTGCCGTAAGGTCGAATCGGTCGCCGCGCACATCGTCGGGCTCCCCCCACAGATAGTTCCTGGCGGACGAAATGGTCTTGCGCCAACCCGGTGAGCGGACTGACACTGGCTTGGGAAGAGTTGATCGATCGGACCCGTGCCCCCTGGGGGCGCGGCCAGGTCATCGCGCGGTCCTTCACATCCCCGGTCTTAGCAGTTGAAGCCCCGGCCACGAACGGTGAGGAAAACCTCGTGCTTGATGTAACCACCCCTGCTCTCGGGGAGGTGTATCCTTCTCCGGCAGGGAATGGGGGCTCCAAACTGGGGATCGATTTGGACACACAAATGGGTAGGTCTGTCCAAACGAGACGCAGCCGTTGCATTAGGAGTGTCCTCGTCCTCCTGATGCTGTTTGGCGTCCCAGCTATGACGTTCGGACAATCGGCGGCGTCCGGACTACATCTCTACTCATTGCAACCTGCGACATCCCACTCTGTCGGTCACCCGCCAGTGAATATCCATCCGGTCTTGATCGCGTTGCTCGTTGTGTCCCACGAGCGAGACGAAGCCGCGCTATCTCGCAGTCACGACGGGGTATCCTCGGCTCACCGTCGTACTGGGTATCAAATCACGCTGATCTCGCTCCCTCCCCCTCCCCGCGCATAGCCTGACCGCTACACGTTTCTTTAGGGCAGCAAGGGCGTTCGGGAAGCGTTCCCCTTGGCCGGGGAGGGTGAGCAACGTGGCTCGTCACCTCAAGGAAACTTCGCCATCGGGGTGGTTTGTTTACTGTGGCGGGTGGTCGTTTGTCCGCATGGTGCCCGCCGGTCGCGGCAAAGCCCACTGAAAATGGGAGGTGAGACTAAATGTTCACGGTTAAAGATCTCAAAAAGTACAGAGACACGATTGAGCACGCGGTTGTGGGGATGGGTCGCGACGACGTCGCCATTGCTGAAGTCAGCGAGATGCGGGACGGCGTGCTGGCGGTCAAATTCTCCCGAGGCACGCACTCGACCGTCGAGGAGATTCCGGTGGAGGCGCTGCGCGATAGGGGACAGACGCATCAGGCGCTCGTCAAAGCGATTCGCGGTCTCAGCAAGGAAGTGTCCCACGAGGCGATGGACAAAGCTTAGCGAAGCTCGGCTTCGAGCTCACCGTGGATTGCGCGGGAGGACCGGCTTCCCTGGTCAGTGTGTAAGGAACCGCCCGGAGGCCGCTGAGGATGTGATCGTTAGCCTAGTTTGAAATGCGGCGAGTTCCAGGTGGACCTCGTGGGCGTAGCGGCGGAAAAGGCGCACGATGTCCCCGCCGAGGGCCGCAACGGCGACGTTAGGATCTCGCGGATCGCAGCGCCGGGCGGGGCCGCTGCGGTGACTGCGGCCGCCGAACAGATATCTGTACAAGACCAACCGTCTTGTACAGGTGGGCGAACAGTTACATCTTGGGAATGGTTACGTGAAAGAGGGCGTGCTCCCCATTCACCACGACCGTCACCGCATAAGTTCCTGACGGTATGGAAATATTGTTCCCATAGTGCCAGTCGGCTGGGCCCTCCTTGACCCCGTACATCATAGCGATCGGGACGGTCTGGCTCGTTTTGGTGGCCTCGTTCGTGAGCGTGATCTGGCACATCGCATCGGTTACCACCTTTCCCGTGGCAAGGCTGGTCACGTGAACCTCGAGATGCCGGGTATCCATGGCCATCGGTCCCGTTTGGCCAGCCATGGTGCCCCCTGGCATCGCCATGGCACCGCCCACCATGATCTCACCGGCCGTGGGGTGCATCTTGGTGGCATCGGCCTTGGAATACATGGTCTCCATCGGACCGATTTGTAGCATCAGGCGATAGTGCATGGTTGTCCCGGTTTGCGTGATAGGCGTGTCACCCATGGCGGCAATGCCCTTCGCGGGTGCCAGCGGAAGGAACAACAACACAACGAGACTCCCAACCCACCATCGTGCCATTTCCACATCACCTCCTACGGATTGCGAACCGGAGCGCTGCCAGTGTTTGGTTCCCGCCCGTGCAACTTTCGCACGCTTTTCCTTCAGTATAAACTGACTAGTCAGTTTGTCAACCAAACGAGGTTATTGGGGGTGCGTCCTTGGCGCGGCGGCTCGTACGTTGCCGTGGCTCAACGCAAGCGAGGGAGCGGCTGGGGTGCGCCGACACATACCCGCTGGACGCCGGGTCGCCCCGGATCCGGGTCCAACGAGGCAATGCGCGGCGGGTCGGGCGGGCAGCACTCGGTACTCGTGGTGCCACAGGCCCCTTCCCCTGCCCGTGCGGCATAGCGGCGATCGGGGGGAGTCTGGTTCTCGAACCACGCGGGCATCTCGGCTATGCGTTGCCGCCGAGGCGTGCGTAGAGCCAAGCGAAGAGCCAGAAACCGACGAACGCGTCGACGAAACCGTAGATCAAGCCGACGACGCTACCGAGCACACTCACGTGATAGCCGAGGTACACGCTTTCAATCACCTTCAAGAAGGGTCCAGCGAAACCCGTCGGAACCGAAATCAGAGTGAGGACGAACAGCGCTGCCCCCCACAAGATTCCACCGGCCAAGCCGAATCTGGTCGCGTTGAGCGTCATTGTTCACACCTCCCATACCTGTTCCGTTGATCATACTGAGAACCTCTCAAAAACAGCGAAAGAACAGCGTCGCAACCATCGCCCATTCCTGTGCATCGGTCGAGCTTTGATACCATTCGATTCCCGCTCTGCGTCTCCAGACCAGATCGAATATCATCGCAGCCGCAAGCGAGCACTCGCAACGCCACCGGAGGGAAGTGTGCCGGTCCTAGGGAGGTCCCACAGTCATGAGGAGTGGGTAGTATGATCCGGCCTCGCTCATGGTGGATATGTGCGCATCGACGCTGCTGGCAGCGGGAATCCTGAGCGTTGCGGCCGGCTGCGGCGCGTCCGGCTGCACCATCGCCAGATCTTCTAGCGTGCCGTTGACTACGATGGCTGCCGCCGCGGGCCCGCCGTTGGCGTGGACAATAAGCGCCACGACGCGGGGATCAGGTCCGGGATTGGTCAACCGCACGTCGAACGAGTAGACCACGCCGTAGTTCCCCTGGAGTGGCGCCCCGTTCATCTCGTCCCGGAGCAGGTCCTGATCCGCGCCAAGCCACAATTGCGCGACCGGACCGGCCACCGTGTATGAGAGATTCCGTTGCACCAGCGGCGCCCCGAACACACCGCGTTGGTGCTGGGTATCCATCGGCAAGACGCGGCTGAACACCGGTGGCTCACCGATCCGCGGGAACTGCGCCTCCAATTGTACTTGAACCCCGCTGCCACGGAGCACCGCAATTTGCGCGAGGCCACTCGCCACCTGATCGGGCGGTACTTTGGTGGCCAGGATCGGGACAAACCCGGCCGGTGGTACGTTGACCACGATGCCCGCACGCGCCTGGTACTGCTCCAGGAACCCCCGTGCGGCGAAATGGCCGGCGAACAGTTCGTCAGCGGCCGGTCCGCCCGTCGCCCCGAAGATGCACACTTGCACGGGGTCCGGCGAGGTGTTGGTGAGCCCCAACGACAGCCACATGTCGCGGGTGGCCTTGGCGTTCTGGTGATGGTACAGGATGCGGGCTGCGCGTCCCCCTCGGATGATGCCCGAGTAGAGGATCCCGTCGGTGTCGACGGTTTCCGGGCTGTCGCTCACGAAGAGCTGCTGTGCGTCGTGCCAGGGTACCGTGACATTCACGAGCGTGACCGAGACGACCCACACGATGGTGCCGGTCCCCGGTGTCATCACCGCCAAATCGGCCCGGACGTGCATAGATCGCCCGGACGGGAGGGCGGTGAGCGTGGGCCGGGTTGCCGCGAGCGCGATCTCCGCGTCCTGCAGTTCGGGGAAGGCGCTGTGTGCGGCGATCCGAATTGCCCGACGCAGGACGCTGATCGGTGCGGGATCTCCGCTTACCTCAATCTGAAGCGGCGTGCTGAGCGACACGACGGCAGGGCCGGCCCGCGACGGAAGCGGCAGAACCGCCATCACGCCGATGACACAGCTGACCATGACGCAGTGTCGTCCCAGTATGTACACACCCCCCGAACTCCGATGTCGGGTTGCAGGCTGTCTACCCAAGCCCCACGCCCTCGCGTGGCGGCGCGCTACACTGCTGCGTCCTCCATGTTGCAGCACTCGTCGCGATCGGCCAGAATGAGACCATCGGGACGGCGGCCGCCAGTGCAGACAGCGAGGCTTCCGTTCCATCGAACACGACCCCCAAGTACCGACCGATCGCCCGTGCGGCTCGCGGATGACGGCGTTCGTAGTCTCGAAGTTCGGCCACCGCCTCTTCGCGAGTGAGAAATCGCTGGGCCGGAACGTAGCGATCGTGCCCGATTTCGACCAACAGAGCCGGGGTCTTCCTGATGTTGCGATACCAATCGCTCTGGCGGCCCCATGCGGATGCCACGACGCATGCCTTGGTCGCACGATCATACCGAACGACCTCGACGACGGTGCGGCGGATCCGACCGGTCTTGCGGCCACGATGCGTCAGCAGGACGAGCCGATGGCCGAGGAGCCAGCCGAGGCCGACGCGGTACAGCACGGTAGGCGCCCGGAACAGGAGTCTGAGCACGCCTCGCGGTCGCGACAGACGCGCGGCGGCGTTCGTCTGATCACCGCCTACGCAAGCAGGCATGGCCCTTCCTGACCGGGTGTCGGATGGGCGGTCGCGCAGATGGTGGCAAGGAGCCACGGGGCGATGTTGCAACGGCGTCGGCCCATGGGGGAACTCAGACGGGGCCTGGTCCCAAATCTCATGTTCGCTGGAGCCAGTGCATCGCGGCCTGAACGCCGCAGGCATGCGAGACGTGTTCGCATCGGGCCTGGGCTCCTTGCCTCGCGCCCGCAGCGGCGAGGGCGGTGACTCTCCTCACTGAATACTCGTCTCGCAGTGCATGAGGCTCTCCACCAGCGCGAACCCATCGCCTCGCCCGCCATCACCAGGTCAAAAAGCGACTGTCTGAATTGCTCGTCGGTCTGCATTGGGCGCCCATTGATCGTTTGCTCGACCGCGTGCATGGCATCCGCGAACCCGGTCACGTAGGCGAGGCGTTCATTGGGACTCGAGAACGTCCCCCAGAGACTGTCCGCACCTAGTGTCCTGAATCAGAGATCCGCTAACATGGTCTGATGAGATTCGCCAACATTATCAGCACCTCGGGGCTCAGAATTATGAAAGCAACTTTTGACTCAGGACACTAGGGCCAGCCGAACCATTGCTCTCCTCTCCCCGGCGGGATGTCGTACCAGCGAGTCGAGCCAACCGATTGAAATGTGCCCGAGACTTCGCTTATAGTATAAACTGACTGGTCAGTTTTGCAAGTAGGGAGACGCTGGAGGTGGGATGGTGCCCCGCATATCCTTGAGTGTGCGTACCGAACGCCGGCAACAGATCCTGGACGCGGCTTGGCGATGCGCGAGCCACAAGGGGTTTCGCGCGATGTCGGTCGATGAGATTTGTGCCGAGGCGGGGTTGAGTAAGGGCGCGTTCTATGGGTACTTCGAGAGCAAACAGGCGTTGCTGTTGGCGCTCCTCGCCGACGATGCGGAGGCGCTGGATCGCATCGTCGAGCGGCTCGAATCGGACTCCCTCTCGAGTGTTGACCGGCTTCGGCAATTCGTCCGTGCCATGCTGGGGCGCGGGGACGATCCCGCGCGCGTGCAAGTCCGAGCCGACCTGTGGGCAGAGATGCTCACGGACAAGGCCGTGCGCGAGCGGTTCACCGCAACGGTCCGACATCGTCGCATGCTCCTGCGCGCATGGGTTGAGCGAGCCATCGCCGACGGCGAGTTGGTCGAGATCCCCGCGAACGCGTTCGCCGCCGTGCTCCTGGCGCTCAGTGACGGTCTGATCCTGCACGGTGGGCTGGACCCATCAGGGTTCCGTTGGACGAATATCCGGAAGGCCGTCGACGTGCTCCTGGAGCGGCTCTCGGGACATGCTTGACGATCGCGCCGCATCGGCCCGGTGGGGGATCGGCTCCTTCCTCATCCCGGATCGTCCGGTCCTCCGTGCCTATGAGTGGCTGCGTGGCGCCCCGACGGGCCTCATCGCCCTGGCGGTGGCGATCGGGGCGGGCGCCGGGCTGGGCGCGATCGCGTTCCGCGTTCTCATCGTTGCGTTCACCCGGGTCTTCAGCGGGACGACCGACTACAGCGCCGTTGGTCCCGCGGCGCACCCTTGGATCCCGCAACTCGGTCCGTGGTTTGTCGTGCTCGCCGCCGTGGTCGGGGGGCTCATCTACGGCCCGCTGATCGAGCTGTTTGCGCGAGAAGCGCGGGGGCACGGTGTACCGGAGGTGATGCTCGCCGTTGCTGAGCGCGGAGGACGTATCCGTCCGCGCGTCGCCGTGATCAAGTCGCTCGCGTCCGCGCTGTGCATCGGGTCCGGCGGATCGGTGGGCCGCGAAGGCCCGATCGTACAGATCGGCTCGGCCCTGGGGTCCACGCTCGGGCAATTGGTGCGCACGTCAGAATCCCGGTTGCGACTGCTGGTGGCCTGTGGCGCTGCAGGTGGTATCTCCGCCACGTTCAACGCGCCCATTGCCGGGGTGTTCTTCAGCTTGGAGCTCATCCTGCGAGACTTCGAAGTCGAGTCGTTCGGCGCGGTGGTCGTGGCCTCCGTGGTCGCCGACATCATTGGCCGGGCCGCGTTTGGCTCGCATCCGTTCCTGGTACTCCCCGCGTTCAAGCTCAGTTCTCCGTGGGAGTATCTGGTCTACACCGGGCTCGGGGTCCTGGCGGCAGTCGTCGGCGTGGCGTTCATTCGCGTGCTGTACGGGACGGAAGATCTCTGCGACCGCCTGTGGCGCGGCCCCGGATGGCTCCGCCCAGGAGTGGGCGGCCTCGCACTCGGGCTGCTGCTGGTCGTGTTGCCGCAGATGTACGGGGTCGGGTACCCGGTGCTGGAGCGCGCGATCCGCGGGGAGTACGTGTTGGGGTTTCTCGCGCTGCTGCTGATCGGCAAGATCGTGGCGACCAGTCTCACCATCGGCATCGGCGGCTCCGGGGGCGTGTTCGCGCCGTCGCTGTTCATGGGGGCCATGCTCGGCACCGCGTACGGCGACCTGATGCATCAAGTCCTTCCCAGGATCGCCGGGCCGGCCGGGGCGTACGGCCTCATTGGGATGGGCGCGGTGTTTGCCGGCGCCGCCCAGGCGCCGATCACGGCCATCATCATGATCTT
>Ga0070735_10003680_pt1 | contig 13328 bp, 9 predicted proteins | sample Coa_R1_FD_66443 | JGI IMG/M metagenome (GOLD analysis project Ga0070735, IMG submission 66443) | Surface soil microbial communities from Centralia Pennsylvania, which are recovering from an underground coalmine fire - Coalmine... | ecosystem: Environmental > Terrestrial > Soil > Unclassified ...
AGGATGGCGCGGCGGTTCGGCTCAGCAAGGGTGGCAAATGTAGATTCCATGTCACGTATATACCGTGATAGGTATATACGCGTCAATAGTGAGGACGACTTTCACTTTCGAAGTGGTCGGCTCGTCTGGCTCAACCGTTGCCGGTGCTCGCTCTGATCTGCGACCACGCCGACGCTATGGCTTGCGCGGTACGGGAGATCTCTTTCTCATCCGTGGCGAAGCCGATCACCGAGATCCTCATGACCCACTGCCCACGCCAGCTGGCCCCGCCCACATAACATTCCGCGTTGTCCTGAACCCGGCTGATGGTGGCTCGCGTGAGACTGTCGGCCTGATCGGCGGGTGAGTCGGCGCCGAAGCGGACGATCACCTGATTCAAGACCACCTCGTTCATGACCGTAATGCCCGGCTCGCGGGCCAGGGTCTGCGCGAGCAATTGCGCGAGCCGTACGTGGCGCTCAACCATCGCCTCGATTCCCTTGCGTCCAAGGTGAGAAATCATGGCCCAAGTTGCAAAGCCCCGCGCGCGTCGCGAGAGCTCCGGCACAAAATGTGACGGGTCACGTTCACCCGAGGCCATCGGCAGATAGCTGGCGCTGATGGTCATCGCCCGCTCGTGCGCGCGCGAGTCACGTACGATCACATATCCTGAATCGTAGGGAACTTGTAACCACTTGTGGCCGTCCACGGCCCAGGAGTCTGCGTGTTCCAACCCCGCGGCAAGCCGCCTGTGCAGCGGACTCGAGCGGGCCCACAGACCAAATGCCCCGTCGACATGTATCCATGCTCCGCGCGCGCGAGCCAGTGGCACGAGCTGCTCGAAGTTGTCAAACGTGCCGGTGTTGATCTGGCCGGCCTGGAGGATTACGAGGGCGGGGCCCGCGGCGCGCCTCAATGCCTGGTCGAAGGCAGCGGGAAGAATGGCGCCTTGTGAGTCGACCGCTATCCGCGAGATCTGAGCTTGTCCGAAGCCGAGGTACTGCAGTGCCGCGTGGACGGTCGCGTGGGCCTCTTCACCGATCAAGACCTGAATCGGCGGAGCGCCGAACAACCCGTGCGCATTGAGGTCCCAACCTGCACGCTCCAGGAGCGCACCACGCGCTGCGGCCAGGCCGACAAAATTGGCCATGGTTGCGCCCGTCACAAAACCAACGGACGATTCGGGCGGCAGGTCGAGCAGCTCAATGAGCCAGCGCGCCGCTACGGTTTCGCAGGCAGCGGCAGCGGGACTGCAGGCGGGATTGCCCGCGTTCTGCCCCCAGGCCGCCGTGAGCCAGTCCGCGGCAACGCCAACAGGATGCGATCCGCCGATCACCCAGCCGAAGAAGCGCGAGCCGGCCGATCTTTGCAGGCCGGGCACTGCCAGCTGTGAGAGTCTGTCTACAGTCTCCAGAGCCGGTGCGCCGTCTTGCGGCAGTGGGGCTGCGAACCGCTCCACCATTTGCTGGTATCCGTAAAGCGCTCGCTGCGGCCCTTCGTCAACAGTCTGCCGAAATTCTCGTGCGAGATCCGCTGCGCGGTCCAAGCAGTCGAGTGGGGAGCATTCAGTCTGCGGCATCGGTCCCTTCCGATCGATTCGATATCGCCAAGTCCATTTCGCCATAATAGCTGAAGATTAATCGGCACCCTGCCCGCAGGAGGAGAGCTAGATGAGCACTGCACAGGTCAGCGTCCGCGAGGTCGCGCGCAAAGACTTCTCCCAGTGGCTGACTCTTTGGGACGGCTACAACAAATTCTACGGCCGGACCGGACCCACGGCCTTACCGATGGAAATCACCCAGATGACGTGGGCCAGGTTCTTCGATGCCTATGAGCCAATGCACGCCCTCGTTGCCGAGCTCGGCGGCAAGCTGGTGGGCCTGGCGCACTATCTGTTCCATCGAAGCACCATCGCCATCGCTCCGACGTGCTATCTGCAGGATCTGTTTACCGACGAGGCGTTACGGGGAAAGGGGGTGGGACGCGTCCTGATCGAGGCTATCTACGAGAAGGCACGCGTTGCGGGTAGTGGTCGCGTGTACTGGCAGACCCATGAGACCAATACGACTGCGCAGATGCTTTACGACAAGGTGGCCGAGCGATCGGGATTCATCGTGTATCGCAAATTGTTGTAATGCCTTGTAGCGGCAGGCGTTAATTAACGTTTCGCAACGCGGATTTAACCGTAAATCTTTTGTGTCGGCCGCGCCGCCTGCCTAGATTCCACCGCTGAGGCTGGATGAATTGCTCAGGTGGAATTGATGGGGTCCCGGGGGGTTGCGCTGCTTTGGTGGATCGCGGTGGGGGTGGCGTATGCGAACCCTGGTGCGGGCGAAGAGGCCACGGAGGCGTCCGGTGACCTCACCGAGGTGACGATCACTTCGTCGCGCGCAAATCTCTTGGGCACTGCCACTACGGCCAGTCAGGGCTCTGTGACCGAGCAGGAGCTGGATCTGCGCCCCGCTTATCGCGTCGGGCAGCTGCTCGAGAGTGTCCCAGGGCTCGTCGTGACCGTGCACTCGGGTGAGGGGAAGGCGAACCAATATCTCGCCCGCGGCTTCAACCTGGACCACGGTACCGATATCGCCAATTTCGCGGACGGCATGCCGGTCAATCGGCCGACCAATGCCCACGGGCAGGGTTACTCGGATCTCAATTTCCTGATGCCCGAGCTGTCCAATGGGCTGGACTACACCAAAGGGCCGTATTACGCCTGGGTGGGCGACTTCGGGTCTGTCGCCTCGACGCACATGCATTTCGCTAACGAGATCCCAGCGCAAGTCTCTCTCGCAGGCGGCACACTCGGTATCTACAACGCCTTCGCTGGGGGAACCAGCCACCTGAGTGACCAGGACCGGCTGCTCGGGGGCATCTACTACGGACATGTCGACGGCCCGTTCACGCATCCCGATGACTTCCGCAAAGTTGCCGGGACGCTGCGCTTCAGCCACGGAACTGATGCCGATGGTTACAGCGCGACTGCCATGTACTACCACGGTGAGGGCAACATGACGACGGATCAGGCGCTCCGCGCCGTGCAGGCGGGACTGATCAGTCGTTGGGGGACTCTCGATCCGACCGACGGCTCCCTGTCTGAGCGGTTCAGCGTGTCCGCTCATTACGGAGTGACCGGCGATGCCTGGAAGTCGAGCTCGAGCGCCTACTTCATCCACAGTAAGATGATTCTGTGGAACGATTTCACGCACTATCTCGATGATCCGACCAACGGGGATCAGGAAGAGCAATACGAGAGTCGCTCGACCGCGGGAGGGCAGTCGGCCCTGACCATCAAACAGTCACTAGGATCGCTGCAGAGCGAGGTCGCGCTGGGCGCTCAGCTTCGATACGACGACGCGTACGTCAACCGCAAGCACACTCTGCGTCGCGCCCCCTTGGGATATTGTTCGGTGGAGCAGGTTGCGGGGCCACCAATTCAAGCGCCGGTCGAAGGTGGAATTTGCAGTGCGGACCAGGTGCATCTGCTCGACCTCGGTGTGTATGTCGAGGACACGATCCACTGGACCGCGTGGTTGCGAACCGTGGTGGGACTGCGAGAAGAGTACTACCGCGCAGACGATCATAGCTTGACAACGGGTTTTCGGGGGGCGAAGGATGAAATGTTACCGCAACCCAAAGGCAGCCTGATTTTGGGGCCATTTGCGGCGACGGAGATTTATCTCAGCGCGGGTCGCGGCTTTCATTCAGACGACGTCCGCGGAGTGTTTGGTACAGTGCCGCTCGCCGGCGTCCCTGGGTCGGTGGGCACGACACCTCTGTTGGCACCTACAACAGGAGTGGAGGTGGGTGTACGCAGCAACATAGTTCCCAAACTGTCGCTGCAGCTTGCAGCGTTTCGTCAGGACTTCAACTCGGAGCTGCGTTACAACGCCGATGTCGGTCAGGACGAGGCGAGCGCACCCAGTCGCCGGCAGGGCATCGAGCTGTCCGCCGGATACCGCCCCTTGCGCTGGTTGGAGCTCAACACGGATCTCGCATTCTCCAAAGCCCGCTATCGCGGCGGCGAGCTGGGGGCCTTCGGTCTGAACGGTCCCTACATCGGCAATGCTCCCGCTTTCATCGGCTCCTTCGGGGCGCTGGTGGACAATCTGGGGCCGTGGTCTGGCGGCTTGCAGTGGCGCAAGCTGGGTGCTTATCCGATCAGCGACGGCTACAGGTACCCGCAAGACCCGGGGTACAGCGAGATCAATCTCGATGTGGGCTACAAGATCGATGCCCATCTCAAAGTGCAGCTGAGCGTTTACAACCTGTTCAACACCCGGGCCAATTCCTCGGCCTACGACTACGTCTCGCGGCTGCCCGGCGAGCCTGCCGGAGGAGTCGCCGGCATCCAGGCTCATCCACTGGAGCCGATCTCGGGCGTGCTGAAGCTGTCAGCGCTCCTGTAATACGTGCTAAGCGCTTGTATTTGTTAGGCTTAAACGTGTAATGTTCCCGCCCTTCTGACCCAGTCAGACTTTCCGCTGGAGCTGTGATGAACTTGCGCTGCTCTCGATTTCACGGGGTATTTGTGGTGTTGCTGTTCGCACTGGCGGCGCCATCCGGATCTGTCTGCCGGGCCTCACCGGGCACTCTCGCGCTGACTGCGTGTGAGCTGCCTGGAGTTGCCGGAGGCGTTCGCTGCGGGACCTTCGAGGTCGCTGAGAATCCGCAGCAACCTGCCGGGCGGCATCTGAGGATCGCAGTGGCGGTGCTGCCGGCCACCGGCGGGCATGCACTTGCGGACCCGATCGTGCCGATGATGGGTGGGCCGGGCGAATCCGCGATCGAGAGTGCTGAGGACTTCGCGAAGCTGTTCGCAACCTTGCGTCAGGACCGGGACATTCTCCTGGTGGATGCGCGCGGGACCGGCCGCTCGAATGCGTTGAAATGCGATCCCTTTTCCGACAGCGAGATCGCCGCCAGCCTGCGGGATCTGTTTCCCGAATCGGCGGTCGGGAAATGCCTGCACGGCTTGCGCCAGCGGGCTGACCTGACGCAATACACCTACAACACTTCCGCGAACGATCTGGAGCAGATCCGCGGGGCGCTCGGCACAGGGCAGCTGAATCTCTACAGCGCCTCTTACGGGACTCGAGCTGCGCAGGTCTATGCGCGAATGTATCCGCAGAGCGTTCGGACCATCTACATGGGTAGTGCCGTGCCGATCGATGTGCGCAATCCGCTTCACTTTGCCAAGACAGGTCAGGCGGCGCTGGAGAAGATGCTCGATGCATGTGTGGCGGACTCGGGTTGCCACGGCGCCTTCCCGCAGATACGCGCCGAGTTTCAGCAGGTGGCGCAGCGGTTGGCTTCAGGACCTGTCAGTGTAAGCCTGCCGGAGCTTCAGCACGGCGCGCTGCTGTACCGGGGGCGGGTTGCCGAGTGGTTCCGCTCGAGGTTGTATCGACCCTACAGCTCCACAGAGCTGCCGTGGTTGATCCATCGTGCCTGGCTCGGCGACTGGAACCCGATCGCCGCCGGTATCGCAGACGGCGCTCGTCATTTCAACTCGGAGCTGAGCTTCGGCCTCTTTCTGTCCATCACTTGCAGTGAGGATGTTCCCTTTATCACGGCAGCTGATATTGCCGCGCAGACGAGCGGCACCTTTTTAGGCGACTATCGTGTGCGACAACAGCAGGCGGCGTGCAAACACTGGCCGCGCACCGTGCTGCCGGCAGGTTACCGCCAGCCGGTGCGATCCACGATCCCAACTCTGTTCGCTTCCGGTGACAGCGATGGCGGTACGCCGCTGTGGTACGCGCAAGCCGTCGCGCAAGGATTCGCGAACCGGCGCGAAGTGTTGCTGCAGGGACAGGGTCATACTGAGTGGAGCGACTGCATCGCACGGATTTATCAGGAATTCGTCACCTCCGGCAGCCTGGGCGCCGAGCGCACCACCACTTGCCCGCCGGTGCCGCGGCCGCCGTTCAAAACACACTGACGAGTTGGTGTCGTTCGTAGTCCTTATGATCCGCCCCTGGCGGGGATCCGCGGCGGTGTCTGACACTGCATAGTCAGATTGCCATTATTCAACTTCGCCGTTCCCGCCGTCGATGGGAACATAACTTTCACGACATTTGCCGTTCCCCCGCGGCAGCCCGTGTAATGTTTTGCGGAACGCGCTGCTAAAGTCAGCATTCAAGTGAATGCGCACACCTGCGAATGCGCACTGTTGAGTCTGTCATGGAGTAAGGAGAAGCTGATGCACTCATGGACCATGAGCGGGTGTGCGTTGCGGCGCGCACTTGCCAGGGGGATTGTTGCGGCTTGTGGCGCCAGTGCAATTGCGGTGCACGCGCAGGAGAAGGCGGCGGCGGAAGAGCCTGTTCTTCAGACCGTCATCATTACGGGCTCGTACATTCCACGCACCAGTGCCGAGACCCCATCGCCGGTCACTACCATCACTGCGGCAGATATCGAGCACAGCGGACTCACCACGGTCGCTGACATTGTGCGCACCGTTTCCGCTGACAATAGCGGGACGCTACCAACTGCGTTCCCAGGTGCGTTCGCCGCGGGTGCGTCAGGAATTGCGTTGCGCGGTCTGACCGTCAACTCGACATTGGTCCTGATCGATGGGTTGCGGGCGGCTGCTTACGCGTTGCCGGACGATGGCATCCGCAGCTTTGTCGACCTGAATTCCATACCCATCGGCACCATCGAGCGCGTCGAGGTGTTGAAGGACGGAGCATCTTCCGTTTATGGATCCGATGCCATCGCCGGTGTGGTGAACATCATCCTGAAGAAGCAGTATCAGGGCTTCAACGCCGGCGCCCAGTTCGGTGATTCACAGCATGGCGGAGGCTTTGAGAAGCACTTTGACTTTACCGCCGGCCACGGCGATCTGGCCACGGATCACTACAATGCCTACATCAGTGCCGAATATCAGGCTGACGATGCGATTCGCGTCGGCCAGCGGCCGTTCCCCTTCAACAACAACGACTACACCAAATTCGGCGGCAACAATCTGCACCCGCAACCGGGCATTGGTAGCGGATCGATCTACGGGTCGGTCACACCCGGAACACTCGGTCCCGGCGGAAACATACTGACCGCCGCGCCGCTGCCGGGAGCAACGTCCATACCGTTACGGCCGTGTCCTGCGAGCGCGCCGCTGGCGAGCGATGCGGCCGGCAACCAGTTCTGCGATCAAAATCAGCAGACGTATCTGGATGACCAGCCACCCACACGGCGCTTCGGACTGAGTGGGCGCTTCACCGTGCAGATCAACGACGACACGCAGGCTTATCTGCATGCCAGTTACTACCAGAATCAGTCGACATTTCCTGGTCTGCCGCCGGCGCAGATCCAGACCACCGTGCCCAATCTCACTACCACTATCGCTCTGCCGCCGACCATCCCCGGTCCAGGAGGCGTCGGTACGGTCCTGAATCCCAACGACCCGTTCGCGGCGCAGGGGCAGGCGGCGCTCATCAACTATGCCTTCGGCGACCTGGGCCCACTCACGACGTTCATCTACAACCACAACCTGCGCGCAGTCGCGGACCTCAGCGGGAAATGGAACGGCTGGAATTACGAAGGCTCGCTGATCGTCAATCACACCTGGCTGGACTTTGAGTTGGGCAACTACCTCAACTTCAATCAGCTGGTCAAGGATGTGACGAACGGCAGCTATAACTTCATCAATCCGGCGGCGAACTCGCCTGCCTTGCGCGCTCAACTGGCTCCACGTGTGACCGAGCAGGACAGCTCGGACCTGGACTCGGTGGTCTTGCGAGCCAACCGCGAGCTGGTGCAGTTGCCGGGCGGGCCGCTCGCGATGGCCCTGGGCTACGAGTGGCGCTACGAGGCGGAGTTCGACGGTAACTTCAACGCCAATCCGGTAGTGCAGCAGCAGGGCTTCTCACAGGCGATCGGCTCGCGCAGCATCAACAGCGCCTTCGTCGAGTTCAGCGCTCCGATAGTGAAGCAGCTTACCGTGGACGCTTCGGGACGCTACGATCGCTATTCGGACTTCGGCAATTCCTTCACACCCAAGGTGGGCTTCAAGTTTACGCCCATCGAACAGATCGCCTTGCGCGGTACCTATTCGCGGGGTTTTCGCGCGCCGAGCTTTGCGGAAAACGGCTCGAGCGAAGTAGAGGGCTTCATCCCCGGGTACGGCGCCTGTCCGTCAAATCTGTGCACGGCGCACGGGGCTGACGGTTACATCAGCAGCTACACCCTGGGCGAGCTGACTGTCGGCAATCCGACCATCAGGCCGGAGAAGTCCACCAGCTACACTTTGGGAGTGGTGCTGGAGCCTTTCCGGGCGTTCAGCGTCGCGGTGGACTATTACTACATCAAGAAGACGAACCTGATCACCGGCCCCAATCAGAATGCCGCGCTGGCGCAGTATGCCAATGACGGCACCCTGCCGGCGGGATTCTCGGCGGTTTTCGACAATGCGGATCCCAACTCGCCCAATGCGGCGCCGCGCATAGTGACGATCACCGGACCGTATATCAATGCCGCCTCGGAATACACGGACGGTGTTGATATCGATCTGCAGGGGCGTGTCGACCTCGGCAACCTCGGGAAGCTCAACAGCGAGCTGTCCGCGAGCCGCGTGCTGAGCTTCGTGTATGAACAGGCCGGAGCGTCGAATCTGCAGTATGCCGGCTTCCAATCGCCCTACAACCTGTCCTCGGGAGCCGGTACTCCGAAGGATCGGGTGACCTGGACCAACTCCTGGGCGAAAGGACCCCTGACTGTCTCGGCCAACGTGTACTTCGCGGGTGCCTACAAGCTGTACGGACAGGATCTGTTCGGCATATCGGCCGCCAACCAGGTTCAGTACAACTGTCTGACAGGCATCATCAACGGGGTTGCGAATACGGGTAACTGTCGCACCGCCTCGTTCACGGATGTGGATTTCACGGGCAGCTACCAGCTCACCAGCCAGCTGCAGCTGTCCGCGACCATCCAGAACGCCTTCGATCACCTGCCGCCGGTGAACTTGCCCAATTACGCGGGCATCAACTACAACCCCACCTATTCGCAGGCGGGTATCGTGGGCCGGTTCTTCCGGTTGGGCTTCCGATACGCACTGTAGTCGCCGCAGGTCATTGTGCGATTGCAGCAGATAGAAGAATCAAACACTTAGGTGCGCAGGGGCGGCTTCCGCCCCTGCGCCGATCCCCGCAGGCGCGGCCGGGCAGCCGGTTTAGCTCATTGATGTCTACAGGCGGCGGCCAATATGGAAGATACTTCCACCCGTGCATCACCTTAGAGATGTACGCGTGTGCACGGCGTCCTCCGGTGCGCGGCGCTAGGGACGAAGCGGTCGGCGGGATGTCCGGTGCAGGAGCATCGACATGAAAATCCGTACCGTGGCGATCACCTCGATCCTGGCCGGTGCAGTTCTCACCGGCTGTGCGAAGCCGGATGACCGACTTCCGTCGGACGTAACGACGGCTGTCTCGCGGGACTTCAACGAGGGCAACCCCGACCGTGTAGCAGGGCACTACGCGGACGACGCTGAGATTCTCGTGGCCCACCACCCTGCAATCGAAGGCAAGGCAGCCATTGCCGTCTTCTTCAAAGCCAACATCGACAAGTACATCGGGTTGGGCAACGACACCACATGGAGTGAGGTGAGGGGGGATATGGCGGTTGAGCAGGGCGTCTACACCGTCAGGAATGTGAAAGTCGGCGAGAACGTCGAGACGGGCAAGTACATCCGCGTCTGGAAGAACATCAACGGCAGCTGGAAGCTGTATCGTGATATGTTCAGCTCGGACAGCGAGTTGAGTGGGGCCGTTTCGGTCGCGCCGGAGGAGTCAACACTGAGCAACAATCCGGCACCACAGTAAAGTCGCGGGCCGCCATGGCACGCGAACGATCGCGGCGCGACCTGTAACCGCATCCGACTGACCGTGAGCTTCGGCTTATGGGGTGTTGCGGGAGTTGGCCCATTGACGCGTTGCAGGCGCGTTGTGCAGCACGACTGGCTAACACCCTGCGCTAGTTGTAATTTGCCGGTACGGATCGGCGGTGAGACGGATGGGTGAACCATGAAACAGAACAAACAAACGCTGATTGCATGGCTGCGCGATGCGCATGCGATGGAGCAGGCGGGCGTTGACAATCTGGATCGGCTCGCGGAGCGTCTCTCCCGCACGCCTGAGCTGGCAGTGCGGCTGCGGGAGCATTGGCGCGAGTCGATCGCCCAGGTGCAGCGCATCGAGGCCTGTCTGAAGCAGCTGGGCTCCGACACGTCCACCTTCAAGGACCTGACGAGCCGTTTCATGGGCATCGCGCAGGCCTATGCGGTGGAGATGTTGCCGGATGAGGTGGTGAAGGAGTGCATGGGGCTGTACGCGGCCAAGCACTTTGAGATCGCCGCTTATACCTCACTCGGCGCGGCCGCATTGGTGCTCGAGCAGCCGGAGATCGCGCGGATGTGCAATGAGCATATGCAGCTCGAGCGGGACGTGGCGGGCTGGCTGGAGCAGCAGATTCCGCAGGTGACGCTGGAGTTCCTGAGACCGTAGCCCTGCGCCGGGATGGCGGTTTGGCGCTAGTCCTTCTTGAATTGCTCGCGGTAGGCGGCGGCGAAAGCCTCGACGAAGGTATGGGGCAGATGGTCGGCCGGCATCTCGATGAGATTTCTGTAGAAGGTCGTGAACAGTTCCCAGTATTGCGCCTTGTCCGCTGAGCGGGCCTTGCCGCGGCGTGCGGCGCGCTCGAAACGGGCTTCCAGCTCGGCGGGGTCCAGGCGATCGAGGAATTCCACAAAGGCCGCGCGAGTGGCCTTCGCTGCGGCGATTTCGTGGGTTTTGCCCTCGGCAACGCCTTCTCGCAGCCAGCCCACGGCATCAATTCGCCGGCTTTCGTGCTGCGCGAACAGCTGAATCAGCAGCTCCTCGACGTTCGAGCGGGACAGGGACGGTCGCGGATCGTCGGGATCCGAGGGCAGCTCAATGCGGTAGCGGTTGCGTGTATCGCTACGCGCGCGATCCAGCTCCTTGAGCCCCACTAGCGCCTCACGGAACAGCTGGCCCGCAAGATGCAGCATTCGGGTCTGCGCATCGGCTGGAAGTTTCTCCGCGTCGATACCTGCCCCGCGGCAGAATGCCTGCAGACCGCTGTGCACATCGTAAAGAGCCGGACCGGCATTCTTCGAGTCTCGGGCTGCCGCCTTGGACAGCCGCGCAATGCGCTGGTCGATGGGCTCCTCTTGCGAGACTGGCACAGGCCGCTGTGGCGCTGCGACCGGAGCCTGGGGCACCGATTGTGCGACGGCCTGGCCATAGGCATTGACAGGGTGATAGACCTCGTTCACCGAGTTGTCGGGCAAGAGCAGGTCATCGAGATTGAGCATCGCGCCAATATCGGTTTGCGCCGTGGAGCGGCTCAGTGTGCGCAATGCGTGAATGCTCGTCGGCACCTGCCCGGAGCCCGTGTCCGGAGCCACGGCCGGCACAGAATCCGTATCGGTCTCCAGGGCGACCACCATGTGATAGTCGCCCATGCGCACGATGTCGCCGTTTTTCAGCTGATAGCCATTGGATTCGGAGCGCCCCAGCGGGGTGTCCTCGTCATTGACGAACACGCCGTTAGTGCTGACGTCCTCGAGAAAGAAATGGCCCTCTCGATACAGCACTCGAGCATGATGAGCCGACATGTAGCGCATGGGATCGGGTAGCACCCAGTCATTATCAGCCGAGCGGCCTATGGTGCCGCCGTCCACGCCGAATACGATGCTGCTTCGATCCCCGAGCAACCGTCGATGATCACTGACGATACGCAACCGAAGGGTCATTCGGGATCCGCGGTCAAGGTCAATACCCGTCTTGCGCGCCCCATGAACTTCCCCGGGGCGGGCGGACATATAATGCCACCTTCAAATTAGCAGCGACCCCCACTCCAGCCCATGGCAATCAGTCACATTTTCCGCATTATGTTCGTGAATCAAGGCAAGGTTTATGAGATTTATGCCCGACGCGTCAGCCACGGAGAGCTGTTCGGGTTCATCGAGGTGGAGGAGCTGGTGTTCGGCGAGCGCGCCACGGTGGTGGTGGATCCGGCCGAGGAGCGCATAAAGGGCGAATTCGAGGGTGTCAAGCGCACCTACCTGCCCCTGCACTCCATATTGCGCATCGATGAAGTGAAGAAGCAGGGTGTGAGCAAGATTACCGCGCTGGAGGGCGGGGCCAATGTCTCGCAATTCCCGGTCTCCCTGTATTCGGCGCCCCCGCCGGACAAGAAATAGCGCCGACAGCATGTTGCACCTCCCCGGCGCCCCCGCACTTTCCGCTTTCCGCATTGCCAAGCTGCTTACCCGGCTCACCGCGCTCGAGCCGGCCGTGACGGCGCTCGATGCACGTTTCATTCATTTCGTGGACGTCGAGCGGCCGCTCGAGAGCGCGGAACAGCGCATTCTCGAGCAGCTGTTGACCTACGGGCCGCGTATCGAGCCGCAGTCCACTGACCAGCGCGGCGAGACTCTGCTGATCGTACCGCGGTCCGGAACCACCTCCCCCTGGTCCAGCAAGGCGACGGACATCGCGCATGTCTGTGGTCTGGAGGCGGTGAGGCGCATCGAGCGCGGTATCGAATACCGGTTGCTCGACACGGCGCCGCTGGGCCCCGAGCGGCTGGCGGCCCTCGCGCCCGTCCTGTTCGATCGAATGACCGAGATGGTGTTGTTCGATCGGCAGCAGGCGAGCAGGCTGTTTGAGCACGCTCAGCCCCAGCCGCTCGTGAGCATTCCTCTGGGGCCGGCAGGCAGCCGAGGGGCTGCGGGCCGCCCGGATCCCGGCCGCCAGGCCCTGGAAAAGGCGAATCAGGAGCTGGCCCTGGCGCTGTCGGCCGATGAGATCGACTACCTGGTGAGTAACTTCAGGCGTCTCGGCCGCGAGCCCACGGACGTCGAGCTCATGATGTTCGCGCAGGCGAACTCCGAACACTGCCGCCACAAGATTTTCAACGCCGATTGGATCATCGACGGGCGCAGGCGCGATGAGTCGCTGTTTGCCATGATCCGCTATACGCACGCGCGCAATCCCAAGGGCGTGCTCTCGGCATATCGAGACAACGCTGCGGTGATCGAGGGCGCACAAGGCACGCGCTACTTCGCCGATCCGCACACCGGCATCTATCGCGGCTGCGCCGAGCCCATCGACATCCTGTTGAAGGTGGAGACTCACAATCACCCCACCGCCATCTCACCATTCCCGGGCGCTGCGACCGGCTCGGGCGGGGAGATTCGCGACGAGGGCGCCACCGGACGCGGCGCCAAGCCCAAGGCCGGCCTCACGGGATTCTCGGTCTCCAATCTGCGCATCCCCGGTTACGAGAGACCGTGGGAGCGGGAGTTTGGCAAACCCGAGCGCATGGCCTCG
>Ga0070735_10003681_pt1 | contig 13327 bp, 12 predicted proteins | sample Coa_R1_FD_66443 | JGI IMG/M metagenome (GOLD analysis project Ga0070735, IMG submission 66443) | Surface soil microbial communities from Centralia Pennsylvania, which are recovering from an underground coalmine fire - Coalmine... | ecosystem: Environmental > Terrestrial > Soil > Unclassified ...
CGCTGGCGGCGATCGGCTTCAAGCCCTGGATGATCATCCTCGAGCAGGCGGTGAGCCTCGTGTACCAGTTCTTCCTGCACACCGAGCGGGTCAGCCGACTGCCGAGACCGGTCGAGAAGGTGATGAACACGCCATCGCACCACCGCGTGCACCACGGCGCCAACGACATCTATCTCGACCGGAACTACGGCGGGATCCTGATCATCTGGGACCGTCTGTTCGGGAGCTTTCAGGCCGAGACCGTGCCCGTGCGCTACGGGCTGACCAAGAACATCTCCACCCACAACCCGGTGCGGGTGGCGCTGCACGAGTACGCGGCCATCTGGCGAGAGGCCGCGCGCACCCCGCGCTGGCGGCACAAGCTCGAGGTGGCCCTGCGTGGGCCCGGGTGGACGGCGCCGGCGGTCGGCGCCGCCCAGCCCGAGGAACTGTGACTGCGGGCTATTGGCCCTGCTTGACCCCCGGCTCGCCGAGCTCGAACTGAATCGGGTAGGTGGGCCGCTCGCCGGGTACGTTCGCCGCGCGGCGGTATTTGCCCGCGGGCAAGATCGTCCGCCCGAACACGCTGGCCAGCATCATCGCGCTGGCGGCGTAGAAGGCGGTGAACGCCGACGCCATGGTCACGTAGCCACCGACCTTCTCCCAGCCACTGCCGCCGACCGTGTAGAAGACGCCCAGGAGGGCCACCCCTACGGTCAACGGCAACAGCACGGCGGTGAGCGCCAGGCTCTCGGCCAGCGACGCAATGCACCCGACGAGGGTGATCGCAGCCAGGGCGAAGAACCAGTAGCCCAGCTCCGGAACCGCCGCATGCGGAGCCGCCGCGGGGATCAGCTTGTCGGCCACCATGAAATTCAGGAAGCCGTAGCCGAGCCAGAAGGCGGCCCAGATCCCGTGGATCGCGGTCGCGAGGCCGTCGCGGGCTTTATAGGCCCACAGCGCCGCGGCGCCCTGCGCGATCCCGCCCGCCGCGGTGGCGAAGGGGAAGATCAGCAGGGGCGAGGTCGCCTTGCCATACCAGCCGACCTGGTAGGCGGTGACCATGAAGGTCGCGGCGGCGAAGCCGTAGAGCCCGAGGATCGACGGAGCCGCGATTGGTTGCAGGAAGACGCGCGCGTGGTCGCGCCATTGGGTGAGCTCGGCCGCCGCGCCATTCGTCAGCGGGCCGCGGGCAGCCTGCGTGCCTGTACTCATAGATGCACCTCGCAGAACTAGAGGTATGTGCCGCCCCCGGTCGCTGTAATTAACTGCTTACCCGGCCCCGGGCCCCATAGAAAAGGAGTGTTCGCGGGGTGACCGGACCGGTCAGCGCAGCAGATCCGCCAGGGCGGGCCCGAGATCGGGATAGCGGAACCGGTAGCCAGTGCTTTCGAGCGCGACCGGCCGCGCGTTCTGCCCCGTGGTCACGATCACGGCCATCTCTCCGTAGAGCAGGCGCAGCGCCAACGCCGGCACCGGCATCACCGCCGGACGATGAAGCGTCCTCGCGAGGGCTCGGGTGAGCTCGCGGTTGGTGACCGGCGCCGGGGCGGTCAGGTTGACGGGGCCGGCGAGCTCTGGCCGGTCGAGGCAGTGAAGGAGCCCGCCGACGACATCCTCGCGGTGGATCCATGGAACGTACTGCTCCCCGCCCGCGACCGGGCCGCCGACGCCCAGCCGAAACGGCGGGAGCATCCTGCCCAGGGCGCCACCGGACGACGTGAGCACCAGGCCGGTGCGGGTCGTGACCACGCGAACCCCGGCCGGCGCCTTCGCCGCCTCCGCCTCCCACTCGACGACCACGCCGGCCAGGAAATCGGTGCCCGCGGGCCCGTCCTCGGACAGCGGCTCCGGCCCGCGGGAGCCGTAGTAGCCGGCAGCCGACTGCGAGACGAGAACGCTCGGGCGCTCGTGCGGCGGCTGCGCCTGAAGCCCGGAGACCAGCGAGCGGGTGGCCAGCACGCGCGAGTCGCGGATCTCCCGCTTCGCGGCCGCCGTCCACCGCTGCGCGATCGGCTCTCCGAGCAGGTGGATGACGCCGTCGGCTCCGGCCAGCGCGGCGGCCGGCGGCGGGCCTTCCTTCGGGTCAGGCCAGGCGTGGTGCTCGGCCTGGGCCCCGAGCCGCCCTCGCGCGCGGCCGGGATCGCGCGAGAGCGTCACGACCTGATCTCCGCGGGCGAGCAGCGCGGCGACGACCTCAGAGCCGATCAGGCCGGTGGCTCCCGTGACGACGACACGTGCCATCAGGTGGACATCATCGCGAACCTGCCCGCGGCGGTGCTCGGCGGGTTCCGTCAAAGCGGGACAAACCTCCGCCTCGACCTGGGGATCGCGTCGAGTGGGATGAAAGTCCCGCTGAGCGGGACCAGGAACCCAACCGACGCTCACGCCGCGACGAAGCGGAGGTTAGTCCCGCTCACGGGGGGCAGCGGCGCCTTAGCTCGTGCCGGCTCCAGCCACCGGCAGCGGCGCCGGGCTTCTGATCGGAGGAGCGGGGCGCGCCGCACCGCCGGCCCCGGCGGCGACCACGGCGGCGACCGGCCGCGCCGCACTGCCGGCGCCGGCCGCGGCCGGCCGCGCCGACCCGCGCAGAGCCCGCTGCACCAGCAGGTAGGCCAGTGGCATCACCGGCGCGAGCACCAGCGCGCGCAGCCAGGGCCGCCCGGCGTCCGAGCCGGACCCCAGCGTGTGGATCGCAGACAGCACCCAAACCAGCGCGCTCAGGCGGTGAAGCTTGCGCCAGCGACCCGCCCCGAGGCGGCGGCGAATGTAGAAGCTCGGGCCGACGATCGCAGCGAGATAGCCCGCGATGATGCCCAGCCCGGTCGCCTGCGGCCGGTAGGCCAGCCGGAACGGGATCGCGAGTCCGGCGATGCCGGGGTGAAGCCACGGGTCTCCGAGTAACGTGAGGCCGTGGACGGCGATCGCGCACAGCGCCGTGATCGCCACATGCTGGTGCAGGCGCGAGAACGTGCGCTTCAGGCTGGGGCGCCGCAGGACCCGGGCGGCCATCGCCAGCCCCATCAGCACCGACAGCGAGATCAGCACGAGCGCGACCACGCCGGAGGCCCGGCTGGCCAGCCACCACAGGTAGTGCATCGGCGCCGGTCTCATGCCGTGACGCCGACCCGGAGCGCGATCTCGATCGGCCCGATCGCCTCCACCTCGCCTGAGTCGTGGACCACGACCCCGCCCTGCTCGGCCAGCACCTCGCGCGCGCCGTCCGGGCCGAGCAGCAGCGCTAGCTTCGAGAGCGTCTCCGCCTCGAGCGCGCTCGGCGCGAGCGCGGTGGCGCCGATCAGTCCCGTCCAGGCGGGCAGGCCGGTGCTCGGGTCGAGCAGGTGGTGGGCATAGCCGCCGTCAGCCGTCCGCCAGATCCTCACGTTCAGGCCCGAGGTCGCGATCCCGCCGCTTGCCACCCGCACCGCACCGATCGCGATCCCGCTCAGCGGATGCTCGATCTCGATCTCGTAGGGCTCGAGCTGGGCGCCGACGCCGCCGACAGCGATGTCGCCGCCGCAATCGACCACGAAGCGCGTGTAGTGGCGCAGGCGGTGGGCAACGGCGTCGGCACACAGGCCTTTGCCGGTCCCGCCCGTGTCGAGCCTCACGCCCGGCGGCCGGCGCACGGTTCCGGCTTCGTCGTGGACCTCGACCTCGCGCCAGCGAGCCTGCGGATCGGGAGCTGCGGGCGCGCGCGGCGGCGCCGCGGCCAGCGCCTCGGGCAGGGGCACCGGCTCGACGCCATCGTGCGAGCTCTCGTAGCCGGCGCGTTCGAGCGCCCCGACGAGCGTCGGCTCGACGAGCCCGCCGGTGCGCTCGGCGGCCCAGAGCCCGGCCCGGACCGCCGCCCGCAGCAGCGCGGAGGCGGGCACCTCCCGGCGCGGGTCGGCGTTCAGCCGGGAGAGCTCGCTGTCGGAGCGAAAGCGCGAGAGCCGTGCGCCGAAGTCGAGCACGTAGTCGCGCTCCCGATCGGCCGCGGCGAGCGGCGCCGGCGCCGTGTGCAGCAGTGGCGCCCCGATCACGAGCCGCACATCGCTGCCCATCGCATGAAAGACGTAGTCGAGCTCGCCGGTCATCGGGCCGGCGAGGAACGTGTGACCGGCGCCGCGGTGCCGAGATAGGGCGTTCCCGAGCTGCTCACCGACTGGGAGGAGGTGGAGCGGCCTGGTGTGGGCACGATCGTCTCGAGCACGCGGGTCTCGTACACCCGTCGCACGGTCACGAGCGTGCGGCGCACCGGAGCCCCCGTCGGGCCCAGCTGCCACGCCATCAGCGCGAGGACCGCGAAGAACGCGGCCAGGGTGAAGATCGCCACCGACAGGCGATCAGGTCCGGCGGCCGGCCTCCCGCGCGCGCCTGCCTGCGCGCGTGGCCCGGCCGCCGGCCCCCGCGTGGGGGCTCCCGCTACAGCCCCGTCAGTCGTCGCCGCCATTTGAGCCCCCATCGCCACCCTCGTGCTCGCCGCCCTTGGAGCCGCTCGTGCGCGTGGTCACGTGCGTCCCGGAGCTCGCGTGAGAGCCGCTCGTACGCGTGGTCACGTGCGGGCCGGTGCTCGACGCGGCGTGACTTCCGCTCGTGCGCGTGCTCACGGGCGCTCCCGAGCCGACCGGCGTCCCGGTGCTCGCGTGGGAACCGCTCGTGCGCGTGCTCACGGGCGCTCCCGAGGCGACCGCCGGCGAGGAATGCGAACCGCTCGTGCGAGCGCGGGGAGCCGACGCGCCCACCGCGGCCCGAGTGATCTTGGGGAGCGGGTGCACGGCGCCCGGCTCATGACGGATGATCCGGATCGTGCGCCGGATGACCTGCGTGCGGACCACGACCGCAGGGTTGCGCGAGGCCGCCGTCACCGCGGGGACCGTCTGCGGCGGTCGCAGGGCGTAAACGGCTAGCCCGCCTGTGGCAAGCGCCGTCGCTGTGGCAATCGTCCGGGAATAACGCGTTCGCATCTTTCGCCTCCGAGTTCGTCTCCGAGGCGGTTTATCGACGCTCGCTCCCATGCCCAGGGAAGCACCGGGCAAAGACTTGGCAAAACCTGCCGAGTCAGTCGTCGCGGCTGTGGGCGGAGCCGCTCGAGCCGTCCGACGAGGAGTCGTCGCGCCCCGACGAGGTCGGCTTGGGCTTCGGCGTGGATCTGGCTGCCGTCGCCGACCCGGCCGTGGTCGTCCCCGGCGCGGGCTGCGAGGCCGGGGTCACGGGAGCAACGGTGGCGGGAGGCGCGCTCGCCGCCGTGGTGGCCGGCCGAGCCGGCGCCGCGGGATGCGCCGATGTTCGCGAGTGAGTCAGTGCGGTGTTCCGGGGGCGATGCGCCGGCGGCGTGGACGGTCCCGACGTGCGCGCGGGAGGCGCAAGGCTGCTGGCCACCGACAGCGGCTCGGAGGTCAGGCCGATGCGCTGACCGGCGAGCTGGCTCGCCGCCCACGCGACGGCGGCGCTGGCCGCGATCGTCGCCAACGCAGCGCACACCCACAGGATGCCTCGGCGATTCATTCGTCCTGGAGGCTACCCGCGCCCGCAAGCGCGTCCTCGCGGTCGAGCAGCGTCAGGGTCGCGACCGCACCGCCGTCCGGGCGGCGCTCGAGCCAGACCTCGCCGCCCCAGCCGCGCGCGAGCTCGCGCGCGATGGCCAGCCCGAGCCCGCTTCCGGGCGGCCCGCCCGCCGCGGCACTTCCGCGATGGAAGCGCTCGAACACCGCCTCCTCCTCGCCCGGAGAGAGGCCCCGGCCACGGTCGCGCACCTCGATTCGGCCCGGCCCCGACCACACGAGCACGGGCGCGCCGGCCGGCGAATACGCGAGCGCGTTCTCGATCAGCACGTCGAGCGCGCGCTCGACGTCGGGCCGCGCGGCCCAGCCCTCGGCCGGCTCACCTCGCTCGAGCGACAGCGGGATCTGTTGTTCGCCGGCCGCCGGGGTCCAGCGCCGCACCGCTTCCGCCGCCACCTCGCCGAGCTCCAGCCGCGACCCCACGAGCTCCCGCTCGCCGGCGCGGCTCAGCACCAGCAACTCCTCGATCGTGTGGGCCAGGCGGTCGACCTCCTGCATGGCGGCGTCGAGCTCGACCTCGACCGCCGGGTCGCGACCCAGCGCCCGGGCCTCCCCCAGCCGCAGGCGCAGGCCGGTCAGCGGCGTGCGCAACTGATGGGAGGCGTCGGCGACGAAGCTGCGCTGGGCGGCGAGGAGGCGTGCGATCCGATCGGTCATCTCGTTGAAGGAACTCGCAAGCGAGCGCTGCTCGCGGCTGCCCTCGAGCCCGGCCCGAGCGCTGAGGTCGCCCTGGGCGACCCGCTGAGCCACCCGCTGGAGCCTGCGCAGCGGGCGGGCCACGGTCTCTGCGATCACGCCCCCCGCCACCAGGCCCATCACGAGCACGATCGCGCCGATCAGGAGCACCGCTAGCTCGGCCCGGCGGGTCGCATCGTTGACGGCGGCGACGCTCTGGGTCACGCGCACCGCACCGATCGCCCGCCCATGGCCGACGATCGGGACCGCCGTGGCCAGGATCTCCTGGTGCAGCGTGCGCGATGCTCGTTGCACCTGGACCTGGTGCCCGGCCAGGGCGGCCTCGAGCTCCGGGCGGCTCTCGTAGCTGGACCCCAGCTGGGCGGGCCCCGCGCTGTCCGCCAACACCGCGCCGGTGCTGTCGACGATCAGGACGCGACCGCGCAAGTTGATGCCGGCGTTGCTCGCGAGCGACTGGAGCTTGGCGCGGTCGGCGGGGCCGAGGAGGTCGGCCGCCGTGGCCGCGATCAGGTCGGCCTGCGCCTGGGCCTCGGTCCGCACCTCGGCCGAGACACGGTCCCGCAGGGAGATCGCCAGCGGCACGCCGAGCGCGATCACTGCCAGCAGCAGCACGTAGCTGAGTGCTGCGAGCAGGCGGACGCGAAGCGTCACGGCGACCCGGCTCGGCGCCCGCGGAGCGCTACCGCGCCGACCCCCGCCGGCCGGCGAGCCGGAAGCCCACGCCACGGACAGTGTGGATGTAGGTGGGCGCCGCCGGGTCATCGCCGAGCTTGCGGCGCAGACTCGCCATGTGCACGTCGAGGGTCTTGGTCGAGCCGAACCAGTTCGTATCCCAGACGTCCGACATCAGCGCCTCGCGTGTGACCACTCGGCCGAGGTCCTCGGCGAGGCGCGCGAGCAGGTCGAACTCCTTCCGCGTCAGGTCGAGCTCCTGCTCGGCCACCCACACGCGCCGGGCGTCGGGGTCGAGCCGAAGCTCGTGGATCCGCAGCTGCGTCCCGTCGGGACGCGCCGCACGTCCCCGCCGCAGGACGGCGCGGATGCGCGCGATCACCTCCTCGACCGCGAACGGCTTGACGATGTAGTCGTCGGCTCCGAGCTCCAGCCCCACGACGCGGTCGGTGACCGTGCCGCTGGCGGTGATGATGATGATCGGCACGTCGGAGATCTGCCGCAGCCGCCGGCAGACGTCGCGCCCGTCGAGGTCCGGGAGCGCGAGGTCGAGCAGGACCACGTCCGGGTCCATCCCACCCGCCAGGGTGAGCGCATCTGCGCCGGTCGAAGCGATCGTGGTCGGAAAACCGCCCCGGGCCAGCGCCTGGGCAAACGGCGCAGCGATCGCCCGCTCGTCTTCGACTAACAGCACCGAGGGACCACCGGGCTCGCTCATTTCTCCTGACATGATGCCGGGTGGCGATGCGATGCCCGGCTCTCGAGCGGCTGGCAGCCCTACTTTGAGCACTCCGGTGGCTCCCGATGCCGCGTTCGTGGCCGAGCACTCAGCCGACGTCGCACTGCGCGACGGCTCCACGATTCGCGTGCGCCCGGTGCTCCGCAGCGACCGCGAGCGGATCGCCGACTTCCTGCAGCATGTCTCCGAGGAGTCGATCGCGTTTCGCTTCTTCGGGCGCCCGAGCCTCAACTGGGTCGCCGACTGGTCGGTGGACGTCGACTACGCCGACCGAGTCGCGCTCGTGGCGGAGACGGGAGCGCCGGCGCGAGTCGTGGCTCACGCCGCCTACATTCGCGAACCCGACGCCGCGGACGGCCGCGGGCGGGCCGAGGTCGCGTTCCTGGTCGCCGACGACTGGCAGGGTCGCGGGATCTCGACGATCCTGCTCGGGCAGCTGGCGGGAGTGGCCGCGCGCAACGGGATCACCACCTTCACCGCCGAGGTGCTCCCGGCCAACCACCGGATGATCGACGTCTTTCGCGAGAGCGGCTTCCCGGTCGAGATGCGCGCCGGCAGCGACGCGATCTCGATCGAGTTTCCGACGTCGCTGTCCGACGAGGCGCTGGAGCGCTTCGACGAGCGCGAGCGCACCGCCGCGGTGGCCGCGGTCCGGGCCTTCCTCGAGCCTCGCTCGGTGGCGGTGATCGGCGCCTCGCGCCGCCGCGGCACCGTCGGCGGCGAGCTCCTTCACAACCTCCTGGGCGGCAGCTTCGACGGCGTCGTCTATGCGGTCAATCCACACGCCGAAGCGGTCCAGGCGCTCCCGGCCTACCGCTCGGTGCTCGAGGTCCCGGACACGGTCGAGCTCGCGGTGATCGTCGTTCCGGCGGAGCACGTCGTGACCGTGGCCCGGGAGTGCGCGCAGGCCGGGGTGCGCGGGCTGCTCGTGATCTCCTCCGGCTTTGCCGAGACCGGCCCTGAGGGCGCGCGCCGGCAGCACGAGCTGCTCGAGGTATGCCGTGAGTCGGGCATGCGCCTGGTCGGACCGAACTGCCTCGGCCTGCTGAACACGAGCGTGGGCCTGAACGCGACGTTCGCGCCGCATGCCGCCCGCCCGGGGGCGGTGGGGTTCATGTCCCAGAGCGGAGGGCTGGGCATCGCGATCATCGAGCTCGCCGGTCGCCTCGGAATCGGGCTCTCTTCGTTCGTCTCGGTCGGCAATAAGGTCGACCTGTCGGGCAACGACATGCTGCGCTACTGGGAGCAGGACCCCCACACCGAGGTCGCCCTGCTGTACCTGGAGTCGTTCGGCAACCCGCGCAGGTTCGCGCGCATCGCTCCCCGCTTCGCGCGCCGCAAGCCGCTGCTCGCGGTCAAGAGCGGGCGGTCCAGCGCGGGCGCGCGGGCCACCGCCTCGCACACGGGCGCCCTGCTGTCGGCCTCGGACGTGACCGTCGATGCCCTCTTCCAGCAGGCCGGCGTGATCCGCGTGGACACCCTGCACGAGCTGTTCTCGGTCACCGCCCTGCTCTCCAGCCAGCCGATCCCGCGTGGCGACCGCGTGGCGATCGTGACCAATGCCGGCGGCCCGGGGATCATGTGCGCCGACGCCTGCCAGGCCGACGGAGTGGATGTCCCGGAGCTGAGCCCCGAGCTGCAGGCACAGCTGGCGGCCGCGCTTCCTGCCGGCGCCTCCGTGCGCAACCCCGTGGACATGATCGCCACTGCCTCGGCCGATGACTACAGGCGGACGATCGCGACGTTGATCGAGGCGGAGGCCTGTGACGCCATCCTCACGATCTTCGCGCCGCCGCTCGTCACCCAGGCCGTCGACGTCGCGCGTGCGATCCGGGCGGTCGCAGAGACACGCCCCCCGGTGCCGATCGCGGCCGTGTTCATGACCACCGACGGCGCCCCGGAGGAGCTCGCTTCCGAGCAGGCGCGCGTGCCTGGATTCGAGTTCCCCGAAGACGCCGCTCGCGCGGTGGCGCTGGCGGCGCGCCATGGGCGCTGGTGCGCGCGGCCGGTCCCGGAGCCCGCGGCCCCCGCCGAGACCGACCCTGGACGGGCCGCGGCGATCATCAGCCAGGCGCTGGCCGAAGACGAGGAGTGGCTCGAGCCCGAGGCCGTCCACGGGCTGCTGAGCGCCTACGGGCTGCCCCTCTCCCCCACCCGCTTCGTGCCCGACGCGCAGGCCGCGGCGGCCGCCGCAGGCGAGCTGGGCGTGCCGGTGGCACTGAAGGCGATCGCTCCCGGTCTCACCCACAAGACCGATGCCGGCGGCGTGGTGCTCGACCTGGCCGGGGAGAGCGCCGTGCTCGGCGCCGCCGCCGAGATCGAAGCCGCGGTGACGCGCGCCGGTCACAGGCTGGCCGGCTATGTCGTCCAGCCGATGGCGGCCTCCGGCGTCGAGCTGATCGTCGGCGTCGTGAACGACCACAGCTTCGGACCGGTTCTAGCCTGCGGAGCCGGAGGCACCGCCGCGGAGTTATTGCGCGACGTCACGGTCCGGATCACACCGATCAGCGCTCTGGACGCCACTGAGATGCTGCGCTCGCTGAGGACCTTTCCGCTGCTGGACGGCTACCGCGGGGCCGAGCGCTGCGACCTGGCCGCGATCGAGGACGTGCTGATCCGGGTGAGCGCGCTCGTCGACGCCCACCCGGAGATCGTCGAGCTCGACTGCAACCCCCTGATCGCCCGGCCCGACGGCGTCGTCATCGTCGACGCCCGGGTGCGTGTGGAATCTGCGCCGCCCGCCGAGCCTTTGGCCGCACTCGGCCGGGCGTAGAAACCCGCAGCGCGCTACGGCACGGCCGGGATGGCGGCCCGGGTCGGCGGACGTACCTTGAGATCAACCACCCAAGGAGATCTCAAATGTTCACGAACATCGTGGTCGGCGTCGACGGGCGCCAGGGCGGTCGCGACGCGGTCGCGCTCGCCAAGCGACTGCTCGCGCCGGACGGCACCATCACGCTCACACACGTGTACCCGGGTGACCTGAGCCGATTCCGGGGCTCCAGCCTCGACTTCGACGGCACCGAGCGCCAGGAGTCGCTCGAGCTCCTCCAAGAGGCTCGTGACGACGCCGCGGTTGCCGCAAAGCTTCAGTATCTCGGCGCTCCGTCGCCGGGACAGGGCCTGCACGTCGCCGCCGAAGCGGCCGGTGCCGACCTGCTCGTCGTCGGCTCCACCCGCCGCGGCCTGGTCGGTCGCGTCCTGCTCGGAGCCGACACCCGAGCGGCGCTGAACGGCGCCCCGTGCGCGATCGCGATCAGCCCTGCCGGTTATGCCGAGGAGCCCGGTCTCATGCGAGAGATCGGCGTCGGCTACGACGGCAGCCCCGAGAGCGAGCACGCGCTGCGCGAGGCTCGCGATCTGGCCGCTCAGTACGAGGCCCGCCTGTCGGCATTCGATGTCGTCTCGATGCCCTCCTACTACTTCGCCGGCAGAACGCCCGCGGTCGACGAGTCGATCGAGGACATGGTCAAGGAGGCACGCGAGCGCATCAGCGCGCTGGGCTCAGTCGAGCCACACGCGGTCTACGGCCGTCCGGCCGAGGAGCTGGCGATCTACAGCGCCTCGCTGGACCTGCTGATCGTCGGCTCGCGTGACTACGGCCCGCTCGGGCGCGTGGTGCACGGCAGCACCTCACATCAGCTGGCCCGTCTGGCCCGCTGCCCGCTGCTGGTGCTGACCCGCGCGGCCCGGGCAGCCGAGCGCAAGGAGCCGGCGCAATCGAACGAGCCGTCGATCCCACTTCCCGCGTAACACGCGTGGGGGCCAAGGGCCGCGAAGCCGGCCAGCGGCGCCGCGCGACGTCCTCATCCCCGGAGGCGTCGCGCGCGCCGCGGCCTGCGAGCCGGCTGATCGAGCATCGCGCGCGGATCCTTGCTGGATTCGCGCTGGCCGCGATCGCCGGCGGCGGCCTGCTGGCGCTCTTCAGCGTTCCGGGTGGACGTGCCGTCTGGGCGGTGGCCGTGTCGATCCTGGCCGCCGAGCTGATGATCGAGGTCGGCCACACGATCGTGGTCGACCGCCACATGGGCGTGGACACGATCGCGCTGGTGGCGATGGTGGGGTCGCTGGCACTCGGCCAGGAGCTCGCGGGAATCGTCGTCGGGCTGATGTTCACCGGAGGAGCGGCGCTCGAGGAGGTGGCCTCGAGTCGCGCTCGCCGTGAGCTCACCATGCTCGTGCAGCGCGCCCCGAAGGTCGCTCAGCTTCGCCGTGGCGAGCGGATCGAAGGCGTACCGGTCGACGAGGTCGTGCCGGGCGACATCGTGCTCGTGCGGACCGGCGAGGTGGTGCCCGTGGACGGAACGGTGCTGAGCTCAGAGGCGGTGATCGACACCAGCACGCTGAGCGGCGAGCCGCTTCCCGACACCTTGCGCACCGGCATGCCCGTGCTCAGCGGCTCGGCCAACGCCGGCTCCCCGTTCGAGTTGCGTGCCACACGAGCGGCGGCCGAGAGCGCGTACACGGCTCTGGTTCGCCTGGTCGAGCAGGCGCAGGCCGAGCGGGCGCCGTTCGTGCGGCTGGCCGACCGCTACGCAGGGTTCTTCCTGCCCGCCACGCTGGTCTTGGCGGCCGGCGCGTGGGCGCTCAGCGGCGACGCTGTCAGGGCCCTGGCGGTCGTCGTCGTAGCCACTCCCTGCCCGCTGATCCTCGCCGCTCCGATCGCGCTCGTATCGGGGCTGTCGCGTGCCGCCCGCTCCGGGGTGATCGTCAAGGGCGCGGGAACGATCGAGGCGTTGGGACAGGCGCGGACGGTCCTGTTCGACAAGACCGGGACGCTCACGGTTGGCACACCCGAAGTGCGTGAGATCCTCCCCGCCGACCGCCTGCCACCGGCCGAGATCCTGCGCCTCGCGGCCTCGGTCGACCGCTTCTCCGCCCATGTGCTCGGTGCGGCGCTTGTGCGGGCCGCCGGCGAGGCCGGGCTGTCGCTCAGTCTGGCCGCCGCGGTTCACGAGGATCCGGGTCAGGGCATCAGCGGGACCGTCGACGGCCACCTGGTCGGGGTCGGCAGCCGGGCGTTCCTGCGCGGGCTCGGGGTCCCGGCCGAGGACCTCGCCACCGCCGCCCTGATGGGCGGGCGCGGCTCGGGAGAGGCGCACGTCACGGTGAGCGTCGATGGGCGCGTGGGCGGTGTGGTCGTGATGGCGGATGAGCTGCGGCCCGAGGTCTTCGCGAGCATCGAGCGCCTGCGGAGCGAGGGCATCCGGCACGTCGCGATGGTGTCGGGCGATCGCCGGTCGGTGGCCGAGCGGGCTGGAAGCGAGCTGGGGCTCGACCGTGTGTATGCCGAGCTCTCGCCGGAGGCCAAGCTCGAGATCGTTCGCAGCCTGCAGGCCGATGTGCAGCTACGACCGGTGGTGATGGTCGGAGACGGCGTCAACGACGCCCCGGCTCTCGCGCTCGCCGACGTCGGCATCGCCATGGGCGCCGCGGGCGCGACGGTGTCCTCGGAGACGGCCGATGCGGTGATCACCGTCGACCGGGTCGACCGCGTCGCCGACGCCGTGCACGCTGGCCGCAGAGCCCTGCACATCGCGCGCCAGAGCGTGCTCAGCGGCATGGGGCTGAGCCTCGCGGCGATGGGCGTTGCTGCCGCCGGCTACCTGCCCCCGGTGGCCGGAGCCCTCCTGCAGGAGGCGATCGACCTCGCCGTGATCCTGAACGCGCTGCGGGCGCTGCGTGGTTAGGTGGG
>Ga0070735_10003683_pt1 | contig 13321 bp, 13 predicted proteins | sample Coa_R1_FD_66443 | JGI IMG/M metagenome (GOLD analysis project Ga0070735, IMG submission 66443) | Surface soil microbial communities from Centralia Pennsylvania, which are recovering from an underground coalmine fire - Coalmine... | ecosystem: Environmental > Terrestrial > Soil > Unclassified ...
ATGCCTGTTTTCGCCTATCGCGGATTGGCCGCCAACGGCCGCTCGGTAGCCGGCGTCGTCGACGCGGACAGCGTACGAACGGCGCGCGGCAAGCTGCGCGACCGCGGCATCTTCCCCACCGACCTCGCGGAGGAAGAGGCGGCGGTCAAGCGCCGTCTGAGCGACTACCTGCCCTCCTTCGGGCGGCGCATTCCACCTTCCGAACTTTCGCTGCTGACCCGTCAGTTAAGCTCGCTGCTGGGCGCCGGCGTGCAACTGGTTGACGCGCTCGCTGCGCTGGCCGACCAATCGGCACGCCCGCTGACCAAGCGCCTGCTCTCGCAAATCCGCGAGCGCGTGCGCGAAGGCACTTCGCTGGGTGACGCGCTCGCCGGCCATCCCGAAACCTTCTCCGACTTGTACATCGGCATGGTGCGGGCGGGCGAGGCAGCCGGCGCGCTGGAGACCGTGCTCAACCGCGTCGCCGATTTCAGCGAAAGCCAGGCTGAGTTCAAAGCCAAGGTAACTCACGCGCTAACCTACCCGATAATCATGGTCTGCGTGGGCGGCGCGATCATGTTTTTCCTGATGGGCTACGTGGTACCGCAGGTCGCGACCATCTTCCAGCAGAACAATGCCGCGCTGCCCTTGCCCACAGTCATCCTGATCACGATATCGAATTTCATTTCGGGTTACTGGATGTTCCTGCTGCTGCTTATCGTCGGGACTATCGCAGGAATCTTATACGCCCTCTCGACCCGGAGCGGGCGGCGCTTTTACGATACCTGGCTTTTGCGCCTGCCGTATGTCGGCGGCACCGTCACGCGCGTGCTGTGCGCGCGTTTCTCGCGCACGCTCGCCACGATGCTGCAGAGCGGGGTGCAGTTGCTGCCCGCGCTCGCCTCGGTCAAGCACGTCGTCACCAACGTGCTGCTCGCCGACGCGGTCGAGGAGAGCCGCACGTCGATCCGCGAAGGCCACGGAATGACCCATCCGCTTGCCCAAAGCGGCTTGTTTCCGCCGCTACTGATAGAAATGATCCGGGTTGGCGAACGCACGGGCGAAGTCGAATCGATGCTCGAGCGAGTGGCCGACACCTACGAACGCGAGGTCGAGCGCTCGCTCAACCAGTTGACCACGCTGCTCGAGCCGCTGATGACCTTGGCGATGGCGGGGATTATCCTGTTCATGATGCTGGCGATCCTGCTGCCAATATTCCAGCTGAACCAGTTGATGAAGTGACGACAGTGGAGCGCACGACAATGAACCCAACGCAGCGGCGGCGCAAGCTCGAAGCGGGCTTCACCCTGATAGAAATCATGGTCGTTATCCTGATCCTGGGGTTGCTCGCCACCATCGTGGTGCAGAGCCTCAGGGGGGCGACCGACAAGGCCAAGCGCACCAAGGCCCAGGCCGACATTTCCGAAATCAAAACCGCGCTGGACCGCTACTACCTCGATAACGGCTACTATCCGACCTCCGACCAGGGCCTGACCTCGCTAGTCAGCGCACCGACCGGCGGCCGGCAGCCTGCGAACTACGAGCAAGGCGGCTATATCGAAAAGGTGCCGCTCGACCCGTGGGGAACTCCCTACTTTTATCAGAGTGACGGCAACGCCTATGTGCTGAAGTCGTTTGGCGCCGACGGCAAACCTGGCGGCAGCGGTAAGGATGAGGATATCGACGGCAGTTCCTCGTGACTCAACCCCGATTCAAGTCCGTGCGGGTGCGGGATGCGCCGCCGCCGGTTTATTCGCATCCGGACGCGGCGAGCGTGCGCCAAAGGCGCGGAATCAGGATGCGCGCCGCCTCCGGCTTCACGCTCCTCGAGATCGCGGTCGTGATCTTCATCATGGGCCTGGTAATGACCCTCGCCATTCCGTACCTGGGCGGTTTCCATGGCTCCCAACTCAAGAGCGAAGCGCGTCGCCTGGCCGGCCGCGCCAGCTATCTTTATGACGAAGCCTCGACCCAGAAAATCATCTATAAGCTGACCTTCGACCTCGACAACAACTGCTATTACGTCACCCGTCTGGACCCCTATGGGCCTCAGCCCAAGTTTATCGCGTACGCCGGCCCCTGGGGCGGCGTGGTCACGATGCCCGCCGGGCTCAAGCTGCGCGACGTCTCGGTTGCGGGAATCGGCGGCGTCAAGGTCGGCTCGATTAGTTGCCAGTTCTATCCCGACGGCTACGTCGACGCGACAGTGATCCATATGATGACGGTTTCAGGCCAGGTGATGACGTTGAGTATCAACCCCCTGACCGGCAACGTCGGGATCGTGAATGGCGACGTTCCTCCGGTTACGGCGCTCGCGGCGACACGATGAGTGGCAAGCCAAAACCCTTCGCCGGCGTTTCGGCCGCGCGAAGAACCGCGCGCCCGGCGCGCCCCGGCTTCACCCTGCTGGAAGTCCTGATCGCGATTGCCGTGCTCGGCATCGCGCTGCTCGCGCTGCTCTCGCTCGAGCATCAGGACCTGCAAAGCGTCATCCGCGGACAGGAGATCTCGCGCGCCGCGATGCTCGCACAAGCCGTGATGACGCAGGCCGAACTTCAGCGCTTCCCGCCGCTCGGTTCCACCAGCGGCAACTTCGACCAGATGTACTCGGGCCGCTATCCCGGTTTCCGGTGGACCCGCCTGGTCAAGCCGTCATCGACCTTTCCCGACCTGCGCGAGGTCGAAATTCACGTGCTCTACGGCCCCCAGTTCGGACGCAACTACGCACTGGTCGAGTTCATGCACAATCCGATTCCGCAGGTAGCCACGCCGCAGAGCCAGGCGCCGCAGAATCCGGCGCTGCAAGGCTCGCAGCCGGGCGCGGCAGCGCCGGGAGGCGACGCGTCAGACGATTGATGGCGCCACACTTCGCAAATCCCGACGGGGCGCCGACGCGCCACACGTTCCACCGCGGCTTTACGCTTATCGAGATCATGCTCGCGGTGGCGATTCTCGGAATTGTCATGGTGATGCTTGCGGACTCATTCCACGCCGTGGCTGCGGGCAAGACCCACGCCGAGAATCGCCTGCTGAGCAACCGTCAGGCCCGCGCGCTTCTCGCCCAGTTGACCAATGAGTTGCATGGTGCGGTCCAGACTCCACTCATCGCCAGTCACGTATTGCTGATCGGGCAGGGGCGGCTGCAGAACGGCGCGCCGCTCGACAGCCTGACCATCTCCACGCTCGACGCCGGGCACCGCCGCAGCATCAGCTCCTTCGGCGCCGAAGAGCTGGTCTCTTACAGCGGCCTGCCCAATCCGCAGCACCCGGGCTGGTACATGCTGATGCGCCAACAGCAGAGCGCCCTTTTAGGAGAAACCGCCGGGATCAAAATCCCGCCCGCGGCGGTGATGGCGGGCAATGTTCTCGCGTTTCATGTGCGTTACTTCAACGGCAACATCTGGGTCGAAAGCTGGAATTCGCCCAGCCTGCCGCCGGGCACCCAGCTTCCGCAGGCGATTGCGATCGATCTCGTGATGGCCGGACCCGGCGGCGCGCCGGTCGCGCTCGCGACCCAGATAACGTTGCCGATGGCTTTCACGCAATGGTAGGGGCGGCGAGACAGAGCGAGCGCGGCGTCGCGCTGCTGGTCACGATGATGGCGCTCGCGCTGATGACGCTGCTGGTGATGGATTTTACCACCTCGGCGTCGCTCGGCTACCGCTCGGCAGCGGGCCAGGCCAACGAGTTGCGGGCCGAGTACCTTGCCCGTTCGGCGGTTAATGTAGGGCTCTCGCTGCTTTCGACCGACGCGCAGCAGGACGCCCTCGCCAAAACCCCGCACGACGGTCTGGACGAGCCGTGGGCTCAGCCTTATCCGCCGCTGCCGCTGGGCGGCGGAGCCGCGCAAATTGCGATCGCGGATGAAGCGCGCAAAATCGACATCAACCTGTTGATGAATCCGCGCACTGGACAGCCCAATCCGATCTACGTCGCAATCGTTGAGCGCCTGTTCACAAATATCGGGGTCGACCCCTCTATCATCCCGGCCATAGTTGACTGGCTTGACCCTGATAGTATCGAATCACCGGGGGGGGCCGAATCCGACTATTACCTGCGGCTGTTACCGCCGTACGAACCGCGCAACGGTCCGATGCCGACGATTGGCGATCTCAGGATGGTCCGAGGGGTGGACGATGCGACCTTCTTGCGGCTGCAACAGTTTCTGACCGCTTCGCCCGAGCCGCGCGTGAACATCAATACGGCGCCGCCCGAAGTTATCGCCGCGCTGCTGCCGGAGTTGTCCGACAATACCTCGATGGTCAAAGAAATCATTCAGGCCCGAACCGTGCAGCCTTTCCTCATGATCACCGATGTGGGCAACCTGGCCGGATTGGGTGACGTCGCCACTCCCCTGATGAAGCTGATCACGACCCGGAGCGCCTATTTCACCCTTACCGGCGTCGGAGTTTTTGCCAATTCGCGCCGGCGCATCATCGGCACCTTTCGCCGCAACGCCAACGGCACCGCGATGCTGGCGAGCTGGCAGGAAGGCTGACCGTCGATGGCGCAGCGGATACTCGCTATCGAGGTCTCCGGTGATTCGGTGCGTGGCGCACTGGCCGAGCGCAGCTGGAACTCGCTGACGATGCTCGAGGTGGTCGAAGAGCGCCGGGGTGCCGATGAGGCGGACCTCGCGCCTGCGCTCGCCCGCCTGCTCGATGGCGCCGGCAAACCCGACTTCGTGGTGAGCGCGCTACCGGGCGAGCTGGTGGTCAAGCGGATGCTCTCGCTGCCGTTCAAGGATCAGCGCCGGCTGGCCCAGACCGTGCCCTTCGCGCTGGAAGAACATCTGCCGGTCGGCGTCGACGAATCGGTGGTCGCCTTCACCCGCGTGGGTCAGGAGGATGACAAGACGCTGGTTATGGCCGCGATGGTGCGCAAGGACGATCTCCGCCGCCATCTCGAATTGCTCGCGCGCGCCGGCATCAATCCGACCACCGTCACGTTGAGCGCACTTGCGCTGGCCGCACTGCTCGCACGCGTGCGCAATGGACACGGCGGCGCCCATCTGCTGGTCGATCTCGACCACGCCTCCACCTCGATGGTGCTGCTCGACGACCGCGGGATGCCGCGGGCGATCCGCACCGTCGTGGCCGAAATCGGTGCGGCCAACGGCACCGCGGCGCCTGGGGCTTCAGCCATCCTGGGTGCCGTGCGTCAGACCCTGCTCGCCCACAGCTCCGACCACGAGCAGCCCGAACTGGTGCTGACCGGGCCGATGGCGGCGACACCCGACGTGCGCCGGCGGATGGCCGAGGCGCTCTCGGTGCCGGTCCACACGCTGGAGGAATTCAACTGCGCGGCGCTGCTCGGGCCGGTCTCCGCACGCTCGACGCGGTTCGCGGGATGCCTTGCGATGCTGCTTGGCGAGGCCCCGGGCGCCGCGGTCGCGCTGCTCAACTTTCGCCAGGGCGAATTCGCGTTCAGCGGCCGCACCGGCAGTTTGCGTCCCTGGCGCACGAGCTTTCTGCTGGCCGGCGCCGCGGTAGCGGCGATCGTGCTGCACGTCGGAATCAAGTTGTCCTATAACCTGCGCCAGCTCTCGCAGGTGAACCAGGAAATTGCGGCCATCGCGGCGCCCGCGCTGGGCCCGCACGTCTCCGGCGCGGACGCGAAAGAAGAACTCGCCGCGCAGGTGGCCGCGATGGAGAAGCAGTTGCACCTCATGGGCGGCGCGGGCGCTTCGGCCTCTCCGCTCGACACCCTGCTCGCGCTCTCGCGCGCACTGCCGCCTCATATCGGAGCGGAGATCGTTGACTTCACGCTCGACGAGGGCACCATCAAGCTCGACGGCATGGCCGACTCCTTCGCAACTGTCGACCGGGTCAAGAAGGCGCTCGATTTGAATGGCTACTTCCGCGATATTCAGGTGACGCATGCTACCGCCGGATCCGATGCGGGCAAGGTCGAGTTCCGCCTGACTGCGGCAATCCGTGGCGAGAGGATTGAGTAAGCGACCGCCGATGCTGGAGGGCGCGAGAAAAATGATTGCTGCGCGCGCGCGAGAGATCGCCGCGCGTGGGACTCCGATTCTGAGCGCAGGGCGCGCGCGTGTGCAAAAGGCGCTCGCCCCGGCGCTGGCGGCGGGGCGCGGGCGTTACCAGAAGCTGGAGTCGCGTGAGCGGCTGCTGGTGCAAATCGCCGGCGGACTTCTGGTTCTGCTCATCGCGTACAACCTTATCTATCTGCCGATCCAGGGGTCGTTGGGCGGCCTGGGCGGCCTTATCCAGGAGCGCCAGCACGACGCGGTCGAGGTCGCCCAGCTGATGCGCTCCTATCGGCGCCTGCATGTTGATCTGGCCACGATGCGCAAGCGCACGGTCCCGGCCAGCGGCGATTTCTCGCTCTTCTCGGTAGTCGAGCAGGCGCTCACGCGCGCTCCGGGTAAGGAAAAGATCGGCTCGATCACGCCGGCCGAGAAAACCATCCCGGGCGGGATGAAGCAGTACACGGTCGAACTCAAACTCAACGGGCTGAGCCTCCCCCAGGTTGTCGATACCCTTTACGGCCTGAGCGCGCTTAGCGTTCCGGTTACAGTGTCCACCTTGCACGTCACCCGGCGCTCGCAGGACCAGCATACTTTCGACGTCGAGATGACTTGCGTCGCGCTGGGCCGCAGTGGCTGACGGTCCGGCAACCCGGCTTGGCGGTTTCGCACGCGAACACCGCAAGGCGATCATTTATTCAATCTTTGGCACGGCGGTTTTTCTCGCCTCGCTGGCGGCGACGTTCCCCTACGCGGCAACCCTGACCGCGCTGCTACGCCCGCTGAGCCTCGGCTTCAGCTCGTCCGGTCAGGGAATCAATCTGCCGCTCGGCGCGGCGCTTAGCGACGTGCGCGTGGTCTCGCTCGAGCCGGCCTCGCCGTTTGAAATCGAAAGCCCCGACGTGACGCTCGCCCCGGCGCTCGGCGCGCTGCTGCTCGGCGAGCCGGGCGTGCGCCTGCACGCGCAACTTTATGGCGGCGCGCTGCGCGCGACCGTTTATCGCAAGCGCGCGGCGATTGGCGTCAGCTTCACGCTGAGCGACATGGGACTTGCGCAAATAGCGGCGCTGCGCGGATTCGGTGGTAACCTGCTGGGGCGCGTTTCCGGCGGAGGCTGGGCGGAGTTGGCCGGTAACGATACGGCTGCGGCCACCGGTGAACTCGATTTTCGCACTGTTGGCCTGACAATCCGGGTGGCGGAGGGTTTCGCACCAATCCGTCTCGGCGAGGTCAAGGGCTCGTTGAAACTGGCGCCCGGCGGAGCGTTGCGGGTAAGCAAACTCCGCGGTCACGGGCCTGACGGCGATGTCCGGGGCCAAGGCATGATTCGTTTCGGGACCGACGCCGCGCAAAGCCGTATCGAGTTCGCGCTCACCCTCGATCCTTCCGCCGAAGGGCGCACGCGCCTGGGCGTGCTGTTCGGGCTACTGCCCCACCCTCCTGACGCGCGCCCGTACCTGCTGAGCGGCCCGCTCCTGACCCCGTCGATCAGCTGAGCAGTGCGCGCCTGAGGTCTTTCGGGTTTGGGGAAAAAATTATTCTTCAGCAGGGACCGTAGCCAAGAAATCTTCGACCGCCTGATGGAATCGCGCATCCGCCGGGAGCGACACGTGATCCGCGCCCTCCAGCAGCGCGACGCGCGCGTCTCGAAACCATCCCTTGAGCGGCTGCGGATTGCCCGCGATCGTATCCCGGTCGCCGGTCACGATCAGCACCGGCGATGCGGCATGGCGCAGGGCCTGGTAGTCGAGCGCGGACTTGGCGTCGGTCGTCTCCTCAGCGCCGATGCAGGCCGCGAGCGCCCGCAAGTCCTTGCCGTTGCGCTCGGCGCCGCGCCGGAAACGGCGCGCCAGCACGTCCTCGATGACCACGGGATCCTCGGCCAGCAGAGCGGCTGCGATGCGATGGCGCTGGCCGGGCCTGGCAATCTGGCCGCCCTCGCCGTACCCGCCGAGCACGATTGCACTGAGCCGCTCGGGATCGCGCATCAGCACCTCGAGCGTGATGCGCCCGCCCATCGAGTAGCCGATTATCCGCGCCCGGGCGATCTCCAGATGGTCGAGCAACGCGACGGCGTCCGCGCGCATATTCGCAAGGCCGTAGTCTGCCGGGTCGTGCGGTTTGTCACTAAGGCCATGGCCGCGCGCGTCGTACACGATGACCCGCGATCGGCGCGCCAGCCGTTCGACCATCCCGGTCTTCACCCAGTGCTCCTCCGCGCTGGAGCCGAAGCCATGAATCATCAGAACCGGGGCGCCGTGGCCGCGGTCAAGGTAATGGATCTTTACGCCGTGAGAATCGAAAAAAGCCATCTTGGTGAGATCGCCTGGGCCTTCGATGATCTTATAATTCGCCGCGCCGCGCCCCGGCAACTTTCGCGAACGGCTTGCACAGGCGCGCGCGATAGCGGCAAAATCGCGCTGACCGCAATTTTATCAACGCCGGATACCCGATGTCACAACAAAACCGCAAGCTCGGACTGCATCTTTCGGTCGTTTCGTCGCTCTTCAGCTCGCTGGGCAGCTTGTCGCAGGAGGCCGAAGCGAGCGGCTACGACTCACTATGGGTGGCCGAGGTCGCCGGCCCCAACGCGTTCGTTGCGCTGGCGCCCTGCGCGATGGCGACTAAACGAGTCGAGCTGGCGACCGGCGTAGTGCCAATCCAGATTCGCACGCCCGGCGTGCTCGCGATGGAAGCGATGGCGCTCAACGAGCTTTCAGGCGGCCGTGCGATCGCCGGCCTCGGCGTCTCCAGCCCGGTGATCGTGGAGCGCTGGCATGGCGCGTCGTATCGCAAACCGGTGACCGCGATGCGCGAGTGCGTGCATATCATGCGCGAGATTTTCACCAAGGGTCGCTGCAAGTTCGAGGGCAAGGTTTACAAGTGTGACTTTCGCCATAGTCTCGTCACCCGCGCGCCGCGGCCCCCGCGGATCTATCTGGCCGCACTGAACCCCCCGATGCTCCGCCTGGCGGGCGAAGTCGCCGACGGCGTGCTGCTCAACTATTCGCCGGCCGAGGCGGTTCCCGCGATGATTGCCGAGGTGCGCGCGGGCGCCGAGCAGGCCGGCCGCAACCTCAACGACGTTGACATCGCGATTTATCTCCGCATGTGCGTCACCGAGGATGAAGACAAGGCCTTGGAATCGTTCAAGCGAGAACTCGCAGGGTATGCCTTCGTCGACGCCTACAACGAGATGTTCGCGCGCTATGGGCTCGCCGACCAATTCGCTGAGGTGCGCAAGCTGTGGCGCGACGGCCAACGCGACGACGCATACAAGGCGCTGAGCGACGCCGACATGCGGCGGCTCGGGGCCTTCGGCGCCGCAAAGAACGCGAGCCAATTCGTCGCGAGCTTCCGCGCCGTCGGCGTCAACCATCCGGTGATCTTTCCAATCGGTCCCGGACGCACGGCCGAGCGCGATTTTCAGAACACGATGCGCGCGATGGTGGACGCTTAGCGTCGCGTCGCGGCGTCCGGCGGCAAACCCGAGGAGCCTCGCCGGGAATCTCGCCAGGAGTCTCTGTCGATGGCATATCCGTACAAAATCATCCTCTGCCCGGTCGATTTCGACGACAATTCGATGGCCGCGCTCGCACATGCGCGCCGGCTCGCGATCGACATGGGCGCGACGGTCCATCTGCTGCACGTGCTGCCGATCCTCCCGATGCTGGCGGATCACGGAGTCAACGTCGGCGGCGATGAAGCGGCCGAGCAGCAAGCCCAAGGCCAGCTCAAGGATCTGGTTCGCCGCCGCCTGACCCGCATCCCGGCCGAAATCCACACCCACATCGCCTTCGTTTCAGAAGTGCCGAAGGCCATTCTGGCTTTCGCACGCGACCTCAATGCCGATCTGATCATAATGGCCACCCACGGCCGCACCGGTGTGAAGCACCTGTTCTTCGGCAGCGTGACCGAAGCAGTGGTGCGCAACGCCGTCTGCCCGGTGCTTACCCTGCGCTTCACACCGGAGGCCGAGCCCTCGCGCGAGGCGGCGAAGCCGCCCATGGCGGCCAAGGCAACCGCGCCTTCGAAAAAGAAAGCGGGCGCGTCGCGCTGAGGGCGCCCGTTCAAGCGTTGCTCCCACGATCACATCGAGAGGCAACGGCGGCGGCAAGAGCCGCCGCGATCGCCGTGCCACTGATCGCCCTGCTTTTCCCGATCTCGATGGCGGCGACCGCCCGTGCCACCGCCGAAAAAAAAATCTTCACGCTCACCGTGAAGGAAAAGCGCATCGGGATTGGGCTCGGCCTCACCTACGACGCATGGACCTACGATGGAACCGTGCCGGGACCGGTGTTGCGCGTGCGCCAGGGCAACGAGGTTACGATCAAGCTCATCAATCCGACCACGATGGCGCACGGGATTGACACGCACGCCGCTGAGTTGGCGCCCAAAGTTCATTTCGCCGCGCCTAACGGCCAGCGCAACCTGGGCTATACCTTTCGCGCGCGGGTCCCCGGCGCGTTTCTCTATCAGTGCAGCGCCATCCCGACGCTCTCTCACGTCGCCAACGGAATGTACGGGATGATGATCGTCGATCCAATCGGGGGCTGGCCTGCGGCGCACGAAGTGATGCTCGTGCAGGGTGAGTTTTACGGTACGCCGGATAAAAACGGGCTGGTGGCCGGCGACAGCCGCAAGGAGGTCGAGGAGCGGCCCGATTTCGTGGTCTTCAACGGGATGATCGACCGTTACGTCGAGCATCCGATTCCGATCAAGGTGGGCGAATTGGTGCGGGTCTTCTTCGTCAACGCGGGCCCCAACCTGAGTTCCACTTTCCACGTGACCGGCGCGATTCTCAGCACCGTCTATCGTGGCGGCAATCCGGCCGACGCGATGCATGATCTGGCGAGCTTCGAGGTCGGCCCCGGCGACGGCGCGGTGTTTGAATTCCGCGTGCACGAGCCGGGCGATTACGAGTTTATCGACCACGCGCTCGCGCGCACCACCAGGGGTGCCGAGGGAGTTTTTCGCGCCACGCGGTAGTGGCACTTGCCGCCCGCGCGGGCTGCGTGCTAACGACCGTGATAAGCGGCAAATCTCCAGCGCCGACCCAAGGAAGATATGGTCAAAATAATACTTCAACTTTACCCGGTAATTCCCGCGGCCAGCGAAGAAGAGCGCGCGGCGCTGCGCCCGATCGGACGCCATCGCGAGCGCTACCACGAAACGCTGCTCGGATGGCACGACATCATAAAGGCCGCCGACGAGATGGGCCTCTGGGGCGCCGCCACGATCGAACATCACTTCTGGTCCGAAGGCTACGAGGTCGGCCCCAACCCCGGCGTACTCAACGCCTATTGGGCCGCGATCACCAAGAAGATCCGCGTCGGCCAGATGGGCTATGTGATGAGCACGCAAAATCCCCTGCGCGTCGCCGAAGAGACCGCGATCCTCGACCATCTCGCCAACGGACGTTTCTTCGTCGGCTTCGCGCGCGGCTACCAGTCGCGATGGACCAACGTGATCGGCCAGCACCTAGGCACGCGAGCGACCACCTCGCCGTCGGCCGCGAAGGTCGATCCGGCGCGCCTGTTCGGCAAGGACGTGCTGAAAAAAGACGTTGACGACGACGACATCAATCGGCGCATCTTCGAGGAAGAAATCGACATCGTGGTCAAGGCATGGACCCAGGAGAGTGTCGAGTACAACGGCAAGACCTGGCAGGTCCCCTTCCCTTACGAGCGCGGCGTAGACGATTGGCCGCTGGGCAAGGTCGGAGTGACCGGACGCCTCGGCGCGCATGGCGAGGTTGACGCGGAGGGCAACACGCGGCGTGTATGTGTGGTGCCGTCGCCCTACACCCGGCCCCATCCCCCGGTCTTCGTCGCCACGGCGGGCTCGCCCGAGAGCGCGGAGTACGCGGCCAGCCGCGGATTCATCCCGCTGTATTTCACCTCACTCGACACCGCGCTCACGCTGGGCAACGCCTACGTCAAGGAAACCAACCGTCTCGGCCGCCCGCTGGCGCTCGGGCAGAACCAGGCGCTGGTGCGGATGCCGCATATTGGCGACACGATGGAGAAGGCGCACGAGTCGATCATGAAGTACGACTCCGACATCTTCCGCAACTTTTACGCCGCGATGGGCCGCCACACGGTCGAGATGAAGGACGTGGTGAAGGCGACGACCAAGTTCGGCCTCTGGATACCGGGCACGGTCGAGAGCGTGCGTGCCAAGCTGGTCGAGGAATACAAGCGCTTCCCCTCCGAATACCTGACGCTGATTTATCATTACGCGCAGATGCCCAAGGAAGAGGTGCTGCGCCAGCTGCATATCTTCATGAAGGAGATAAAACCGGCGCTTGATGAACTGGCCGAGTATCCAGCGGAGCCGTCGGTGGCAGCCGCCGGCGGCGGCCGGTAGGCGGCGCGCGTCGCGGCTTGCAAGCGTGACGTACTTTCAAAAGGGCCGGCGCATCGCGCCGGCCCTTTTCTTCTTTGCCTTGGAACCCTGTATGAAGCGAGACGGCCTTTCAACGAGAGTCGTTGTTCGAGCCCGCGCAACGCTTCTCCATGCGGGATCCCGCCGCTACGGCTCGACTTTGAAGGTGAACATGTGCCGCATATCGCCAATTGCCGGGCTGTTGGTTGGAAAGTATGGCGCGGCGGCGAGGCTCTTGGGATTCGGCAGGTTGTCGCGGCTGCGTGCGGAGAGCGGCTTGAGCCGCCAGTTGAGCTCGATGAACTTCGCTATCGAGGCGTGATCCGAATAGGTGTGATCGACGTAGCCGGGCTTCGCGTAAGGCGACACCGCGATCATGACAGTGCGCGGGCCGTCGCCGAAGAAATCGATCGGTTGTATATATCCCGAATCGTACGAGCCGCCGGATTCATCGAACGTGATCAGGATGGCAGTATTTTTCCACAGGCCCGGCTTGCTCTGAACGGTATTGATTATGTTCTGAACGAACCCCTCGAAAAGCGGCGGCGTCGAGGTGCCGGGATGGCTGTCAAGGAGAACGTCAGGCTTGATGAAGGAGACCGCCGGAAGCGTTCCGTTGTGTACATCGGCAAAGAAGGCGCCGAGGTCCTTTAGCCTTTTCTTCAGGCCGCTGGTCATGATGGAGCGCGAGAACTGGAAAGGGTTGCAGATGGCGCAGTAGAATTCGTTGGCCAGCGCCGGCTGGTCCGCGTCGTTGATTCCCTCGCCGTAGTACTTCCACGAGATCCCTTGCGCCGAAAGCGCGTCGCCGATAGTGGGTCTCCGCTGCGGTCCGATCGCGAATGCAGGTCCGTTGGGAAATTCGTTGCCTTGCTGATTGGGGAGACCGAGATGGTTGAAACTCGGATACTCGTTGTCGACCTGGTAGTAGTTCCCCGGATAGCAATTGCCCCCGTTGAACGGCTT
>Ga0070735_10003684_pt1 | contig 13320 bp, 13 predicted proteins | sample Coa_R1_FD_66443 | JGI IMG/M metagenome (GOLD analysis project Ga0070735, IMG submission 66443) | Surface soil microbial communities from Centralia Pennsylvania, which are recovering from an underground coalmine fire - Coalmine... | ecosystem: Environmental > Terrestrial > Soil > Unclassified ...
CACGTAGAGCTGGTTGTCACACAGACGGAGCCCGGCGCCCGCACCGACTCGTCAGGTGGCAACGTGACCAAGCCCGCCCGGTTAGAGACCGGCATCGAAATTCGCGTTCCCCTTTTTATTAAAGAGGGTGAAAGAGTCAAAGTGTCGACCGAGACCCGCGAGTTCGCAGGTCGTGCCTGAATCGACTCCCAAAATTGTGATTTTGGGCTGATTTCCAACTCGCGTCGTCGCTCGCCCCAGCGTGCCGATCGATCTTCTACCACGACTCCAGATAAAACCGTGGCGCACGCAAGCCCGAATCGCCGGCTTTTGTCATGGACTGTTTGAGCAATTCCGTGACTTCCCGATCGAGCGCGTGCAATTCTTCCGTGCCAAGGCTGGTGAAGCGGAACGGCTGCAGATATCCAGTGCCACCCCGCATGGGAAACATCATTTCGGCCGTGGCACGGAGGGGGCCTGAGCTCAGATAAATCGTAACACTCACCCAGGCTCGCTCTTCCAGGTAAGCCGCGAGGTCCAACAAACCTCCGGTGATGGAAAGTTGCTGCAGCTTGCAGGAGAGCTGCCGGCCATTCTCCAGGCGAATCACAGCCGAGATCATCCCGCGCAAACTCACGCGAGGAGCGCGTCTTGGAGGCCGGCGTTGGAAGAAATAACTCACTTGTATATCCCGCTACACTTCGGTCGCCTATAGAACTGAAAACATCTAATGCGAAAGACGAGTGCCGTGCAATTCCTGCTGCACGGCTGCGACGAGCAGGCGGTCCGTTCTGCGCATTGCGGTCCAGTCATATTCGTAGGCCGTTCCGCAAGCCAGGCAGATCTGGTAGTGACGCCCGTTGTCGTCGATGCGCGGCCATGAGAAGCGGTGCGTGCAACCTTGCCGAAGAAACAACTTTAAAAGATTCACGGATTCACCTGATTTCGGTTCTTCCATTGGTCAAACCAACGGGAGAAGAAGGTTTTGGGTGGGTCGTTCAGCATGCCCTGCAGGGTAGACAAGAGAATGTTCGGCGGTTGCGACTTCGATAAGAAAGAGTCCACCGCCTTCAGCTTGCTCTTGGGCAGCGGCCCGTAGGCCGACAGAAGCATGATCGGGACCTGTGACTTGATGCGCTTCATCCTCGCGGCGACCACATCCCCGTTCATTCCGGGCATCTGGTAGTCCAGGACAACCGCATCGACGTTGCGCGAGAGAAACACCTTTAGCCCTTCATCGCCACCGCTGGCTTCCAGAACCTCATAGCCGTTCTGTTCGAGGAATTTCTTGCGCCCAATCAGACCGTTCCAGTGGTCGTCAATGCAGAGGATGGTTGCTTTTCGACGAGACATGGCCTCTCCGGTTCCAATCGGCCAGAGATAATCTGTCTCAGCGGCGTCCCTTCCAGGCAGGAAACCACGAATGCTGACTACGAAGTGGTGGGCAAGGTGATTCTGGGGCCGGCGTCGAATAATTTCAAATTACGAATGTGCACTCGAGCGGCAGTTACCCCACTCAGTAGTTCACGACGAGGCCGGGAAGGCGGCTCCAAAGAAGACTAACGAGGGGTTGGGTTTTTCCCATCAATTTTCAGGACTGTCATCCTGAGGGTGTCGCCGTTTTGCGGCCCGAAGGACCTGGGCAATTCTTTCGGGGCACGGACGTCACTACTTTTGTTCAGTCTTCAGCTTGGCAATCTTTTCCTGCGCTGCCTTACCCAGTGCCGCCTTAAACTCGGCGTTATTTTTGTCTCCCGGCAGTAATTCGACACACTTCTCTTCGGCCGCCAGCGCGAGGTTCTTCTGTCCGGCAGCAAGGTACCCATCGCTTAAGCTGTCCTGCGTATTCGCCGAGGCTGGATACGCCTCCGTGTTGAGCTTGAAAAGTTCGAGGGCATCTTCGGTATCGCCCGCTTGCAGGCGGTCATATCCGAACAAGTTCACGGCGAACTCCGGGAAGACAAATGCCTTCGGATCGCGATTGCGTGCTTCATGAAACACGGCTGCAGCCTTGGCCCCACCGCCAGGTTGATCGGCCACGTGCCAAAACTCCGAGGCCGCTGTCTTTCTGGCCGCCCCAGATGCTTTTAAGTCCACTGGCGAAGTAACCAGTGTGTCGAGAAGAAAGGCCACGATCTGCTGAACTAACTCCGGATGCGGGCCGAAGATCTCGGTTCCATGCTTTCCGTCTTTAAAGCCGGAAAACTTGGTACGCGAATTTCCCGACAGGTCGGCAGTCCACTGCATTACGTGCACCGCATCACTGTCGTATTCATCGTCCGCGGCGGCTGCCGTGAAGATCGGCCGCTCGGGATGATCCGCAATAAAGTTGATACCCTTCACATCCGTCGTGCCAGCCAGCAGCACCAGAGTCTTCACATCGGGATGGCTTTCTGCCAACTTAACCGCATTGCCGACACCGCAACTTCCGCCGCCGAATGCAATTCGAGTCTTATCCACGCCCGGCTGCGAAACCAGAAATTGATAGGCTGCCTCAAAGTCGGCGGGCCACTTCTGATTCAATTGCTGCCGGACCTCAGGAGTCCCTCCCTCAAAGCGCGGGCCCCCGCTCTCTCCAAATCCGCGGTTATCGATGGTGAGCGCGTTAATTCCGGACCGGCTCAGTCCCAACGCGACCGGCTCCCACGATTTCCGCGCGGTATTGCACATGTGTAAGAGCAGGACTCCGGGACCGGGCTTCGATGCGGCGACGCTCGATGCAGCAAAGAAAGTCGCACGCAGTTTGGTGCCATCGGGAGCCGTTATGTCTACGTCTTTGGGTGGTGCAGGCGTCTGCGCATACGCGAGGCTAGTGAGGAACAGCAGACCGGACAAGAGGATCGAACGGGGCATGCGACAACACCTCCGAATCAAATGGATACCCGCTGGCTGCAAAACTCCAATAAAGAATAATCCAGGGTGGGTCGGAATTGGAGTGCAATTGAGATGTTTCACCACTCACCCGTGCTAAAATCGCTCGCCTTAGTCGTAGCTCCCCTGCTTTAAATTCCAGTTGAGGTAACGGACATGCTGAAGCACCTCCATTGCACCGCAATCTGGGCTTTGTTCACTCTCTTGTTACCGGCTCTTCTGTCAAGTGCGCTTCACGCGCAGACGTTGCAGGTACTGTATACATTCCACGGTCCAAACGGCGATCGTCCATTAGGCCAACTGACACTGGATGGCGCGGGGAATATTTATGGCACAACTGCCGAGGGAGGAACCGGAACATGCGAGATGGGCTGCGGGACCGTGTTCGGAATCAGTGAGGGCGGCAAACTGCTGGGATCGTATAGTTTCCATGGCGAGGATGGGGCCGTACCCGAGGCCGGGCTACTTTTAGACTCGGGAGGAAACCTTTTTGGGACGACAGAAAATGGGGGCAACTACAACCAGAACTGCGGGGGCGCGTCGGGATTAGGATGCGGCGTAGTGTTCAAGCTGACTCCGAAAGGCAAGGAGACCGTTTATAAGTTCACCGGAAACGGCCCGATCTTTCCATCTGGGAACCTGGTTCAGGATGCGGCCGGGAATCTGTATGGAACAACGATATGGTCGGGACGATCAGGAGGCGGAACGGTGTTCAAGTTGGATCAATCGGGTAAGCTGACGGTACTTCAAGGCCTTCCTTCCCGCGAGTGCACCGCCTTGGGCCTTATCATGTTTGGTACCGACCTCTATGGCTCCTCCACTGGTAATAATTGTGGATTCTCATACATATTCCAGATGACAACGGATGGGAGCTATACGGCGATCGGAAGCGGCGCCTCGTATCCGTCCATTTTGACTGCCGACGGTGCGGGGAATCTCTACGGCGACACCAGCAATGCGGGACTCGATTATGGGTCAGTGTTCAGAATCTCGCCAGACGGGAATGGCAGGTGGACTCAAACTACGCTCTACAAATTCTGCCAGCTTCCCCCTGGATGCTCGGATGGGGAGTTTCCACGTGGAACCGTCGCGATAGACACCGCCGGCAATATTTATGGCACGACAACCGAAGGGGGCACATCCCAAAACTGCAACGGCGCTGGATGTGGCGTAGTTTTCAAATTAGACCCGAATGGTAACGAGACGGTGATACACAACTTCACAGGTGAGGCTGACGGCGCATTTCCGCAAGGCGGCTTGATAGTGGACTCCGCTGGTAACTTGTACGGGACCACGCCAACGGGTGGCGATCCCTACTGCACACCTCCAGACCCGCGTGGTTGCGGAGTGGTTTTCAAGATTACGCCATGACTCGCCACGAGCGTTAAAACCAGGCCTTTTTCACTCAAAATGCCTTTGCAGCGCCAAAGAGTGAACCGGCTCTCCTGCTCCCATCAGGTGAGCATGTCGTTCGTTCCAAGGGAATGCAGAGCAAGATTTCGCAGTTCTAAGAAACCGTGCAACTTGGATGTTTTGCAGATCTCATTTGTAAATCAAGTACTTCTCTCTGATCTTCCCGAACTTCTCCAACCCTTCCATCCAGTCCTGCTGGATGCGGCGTGGGTCTTCGCCCGCGCTCAAGGCATCGTACACACTCTGATTGACGAGTAGGCCTTGCATCTTTTCCATCTTGAAGTCCGCCGGATAGAGTTTGTGCAGCGCTGCCGCCAGTTCGATTCCCAGTTCGGGTGCATCGAACGCGTTCCGCTCCGTCAACACGATGTTCACTCCCTGGCACTCCTGTCCGCTGTAATTGCTCGACGTCGGAGTGAACGTCCCCGGTACAAAGCGCACTCCGGCGATGCCGCGTGAATTCAAATACGCCGCCAGTTCCCTGCTCTTCATCCACGGCGCGCCGACCAGTTCAAACGGAGTGTCGGTGCCGCGTCCCACAGAAACATTGGTGCCTTCAATCAACGCCACTCCCGGATACAGCGCCGCCTCGGTGACACTGCGCAGATTCGGCGACGGGTTCACCCACACCAGCCCGGTCGAATCGAACCAGTCCCCGCGTTCCCAGCCTTCCATGGCGATGACCGTGAGCTTCGCATTGATGCTGCGCTCAGCGTTGAACATCTTCGCCAGTTCGCCCATGGTCATCCCATGCCGCACAGGGACGGTCCAGTAATTCGTGAAACTCTCTTTGCCCTCGTCTGTGACCGGACCCTGCACGAACGATCCGGTAATCGGGTCCGGACGATCGAGCACGATCATCTCAATTCCGGCTTTGGCTGCGGCTTCCAGAAAATATCCCAGAGTGGTTTCGTAGGTGTAGAAGCGCACGCCCGCATCCTGAATATCGAAAACGATCGCATCGAGGGTGCGGAGCACCTCGGGCGGCGGACGCCGCGCGGCATCGCTGCCTCCGTACACGCTGTACACGGCGACACCCGTCGCCGCATCTTTCGAATTGTTGATGTCGGTGGTATCGAGGGTACCCGTCACCCCATGTTCCGGACTGAAGATCGCATCCAGAGAAATTCCAGGGGCTTGTGCCAGCACATCGATGGTTCTTTTTCCCGCGGCGTCAAGCCCCGTCTGGTTTGTCACCAGCCCGATGTGCTTTTTACCCTCGACTGCTTTCAGTCCTTCGAAATTGCGTTCCTCGAGCAGGTCAATTCCGGTCTTCACCGTGCCGTTCCGTGCATTCATTCGTCGTGCCGCGCTGAACGCTTCGTTATAACCGGTCAGACTTTTCCAGCGGAGAGCTTCTTTCTCGTCCGGCGTAAGCGACAGCGCCGCCGCCACTTCCGTCGCGACCTTCACCCGCAGGCCAATCGCATTCCCCTTGCCCCGCGGATGCACCGCATTCGTCAACAGAATGATGTACGTTTGCGTCGTGGGATCGATCCAAATCGATGTTCCCGTGAAGCCAGTGTGGCCGTACGAGCCGATGGGGAGCAGATCGCCACGATTGGAGGAAAACGGTGAATCGATGTCCCATCCAAAGCCGCGCAGCACTGACGCCGAGGGAGGCGTCTCCGGCTGCGTCATCTTCGCCACGGTAACGGCTGACAAAATTCCATCACCGCCATCGAGCAGAGTCTGCGCAAACTTCGCCAGATCGTCCGCCGTTGAGAATAAACCTGCATGTCCAGCCACACCGCCCATCCGCCGCGCCCGCGGATCATGCACCACTCCGCGCAGCATGTGTTCGTGCTCGTCATACTCGGTCGGCGCAATCTTTGGGCGCCATGCGGCGGGAGGATTGAACCGTGTGTGCGTCATCTTCAGCGGACCGAAGATGTGTCGCTGAACGTATTCGTCGAGCGTCTCGCCCGAGACCTTTTCGACGACCGCCGCAAGCACGATAAAGTTTGTGTCGCTGTAGACGAAGCCTGATCCCGGCGCCTGTGCCGGAGTTTCCGCATAGGCCAGCCGATACGCCGACTCTTTCGAGTCAAACGCCGGAGTGAGATCGATATCGGGCGCCAAGCCCGAATAATGCGTCAGCAACTGCCGAATTGTGATGTCGTCTTTTCCGTTCTGCGCAAAATCAGGCAGATACTTCGCCACCGGATCATTGAGCCGGATCTTTCCCTGTTCGACCAGTTGCATAACCGCAGTCGTCGTGGCGATCACCTTGGTGAGCGAAGCCATGTCGAATATGGTGTCGACCGTCATCGGTTCGCGTGTCGGTTCCAGCGCGCGATATCCGTACGCCTTGCGATAGATCACCTTGCCGTTGTGACCGACCAGCAGCACCGCCCCCGGGATATTTCCTTCCGCGATTGACTGATTAATGATCGAATCGACGGCGCCGAGTTGCACATCTGGCTTCGGCGTCGATGTCTTCGGGTCGCGAACAGCACCCGTCATCGCCTGAACCAGAGCCAGAATCAACGTGAAAAGAATGAAAACGGCGGGCCTGCAGGGGCGCAAAGAGAATCTCATATGCGAATTTGAGAAAGGATGAAGGATATTGTGACTCTACACGTCTCCGAACCACCGACTCAAGGAACCAAGGTACGAAACACCCTGTTCCGAACCAGCGCAGTACCGAAGCGCAGCCGTTTCCCCAGTGCCTGAATCTGATTCCCGGTGACGACCACTTTCGCAACCTTTACCCTCACGTCAGACTCTGCTATAACCCGCGAATACCATAATTCTCGAGAGCACTCCTATTCGTCACGACGCACCAACCCTTATCCTAGACTTCGACCATCAGGACGAGGTTTTCTCCCCCGCGTTCGCGATCCTGCGCGACGCCATTGACCGTCGCGCCTTCCCAGCGGCCTCAATCGCAGTTGCGTGCAGAGGCAAACTTGTGGCCCTGAAGTCCTTTGGGCGCTTTGTTTTTGAAGAAGATCAGGAGGGTGCCCCACTTCTCGGTGATTTTGGGAGAGGTGGGGATTTCCGCTCGGGCGATTTACAAGTCACTCCCGCCACGTTGTTTGATCTTGCCTCCGTGACCAAGCCCGTCGCCACAACAACGATGGCCATGATGCTCTACGAGCGCGGACTGCTCGAACTCGATGCACCTATCATCGGAACGCTTCCTGAGTTCCTTCTCGACTCCTCCGGCAACACTGATCCGCGCCGCCACGAAGTCACCTTCCGCATGCTGCTGGCCCACTCGTCAGGCCTGCCTGCGTACGAAAAGCTATTCTTGGAGGCACACTCTCGCGAAGAACTCCTTACGGCGGCTTTGACAACTCCCCTATTTGCGGATCCCGGCACGCGAGCCGAATACAGCGACATCGGATTCATCATCCTCGGCATCGCTCTCGAACGCCTTGCCCAGGAAAAGCTCGACGCCTTCTGTCGACGCGAGATCTTTGCACCTTTGGCGATGTCTAACACAACTTTTAACCCACCGTCCGAGATCCGCCCGAAGATACCCCCGACTGCGGACGAACGCAGCGAGTGTGGCGCGGACACTCCTGCCCACGCACTGCCAAAATCTGAATCGAAGCCGGGCGTAAGCCTTTCCTCTCGCTCCACGTTCCGCAACCGCATTGTTCAAGGCGAAGTCCAGGACGAAAACGCGTATGTCCTCGGGGGCGTTGCTGGACATGCCGGCTTATTTTCGACCGCCGAAGATGTCGCTAAGTTTGCCAACGAGATCCTTCAGTGCGGCGCGGACACTCCTGTCCGCGTGCTGCCGAAATCTGAATCGCAACCGAATGTAATCCGGACGCTCACCCCAGTACTGCGCTCCGAAACTATCAGCCTCTTCACTCACCGCGACTCTACTCCGGGAACCTCTCGCGCCTTGGGGTGGGACACGCCGTCCTCTCCCTCACAATCGGGCAAGCATTTTGGTCCGAACTCCTTCGGCCATCTCGGCTACACCGGCACGTCACTCTGGATTGATCCCAATCGTGAACTTTCCGTCATCCTCTTGACCAACCGCACCTGGCCCGACTGCTCAAATCAGGCGATAAAGCAGGTCCGCCCGAAATTCCACGATGCCGTGATTGAGTCAATGGAGAAATCTCGGTGAACAACCGGAGTTGGGAAGAATTGAAGCAAATCAAGAGTTGTGGTGTCTTCTTTCTTTCCGAGGCCATCTTTGTCGTGGCTGCCGCCAGAACTGTCCCTGGATTCGAAATCGACTCCGAGCCCGCTTTCAAGCTCGACCGCCGTACTCCGCCTTCGAAACTCGGCGACGTCATTGTCACGGCTTTGAACTCGCATCGCATCGATGTCCTCGTGCCGGACACTGGCAGCAATCAGGTCAGCCCTCTCTTAGAGATCACCGGAATGAAATCTTGGAATGAATTGGAGCATGCGGCCACGCACGTTAGTATCAGGTTGGACCAAGGCATCGTGCGCGTCATTCCTACGGCGCGCGACCCTCGTCATGGAGGGTATGTCCACCTGCCAGATCAGGCCTTCGAGTGCGCCGATCAGCCCCAGGACATAGGTAACACCGTCTTGGCCATGCTAGAGCGCTGTTCCTGACGGTGGACAGACCTACCCAAAATAGTCAACCGTGTTGTTTTTATTAAATCGTTAAACTACTTCGGACCAAAACTCCGTAGAATATCTCGTCGGCCCAATTGAATCGAAAGGCGCATCACTTGATCCGAAACAGTACCGTGACGTCCGATCTCAGGCACCTTACGACCGAACAGATTCTCACCATAGCGTCGAATCTCGACCAGATGTCCGCGCTCGAAATCGCCCATCTGATGAACGACGAGGACGCGACGGTTGCCGCCGCCGTGCGCCGCACCCTGCCCCAGGTAGCCCGGGCGATTGAGGTCGTTGCCGACGGTCTCGGCCATGGCGGACGCCTGATCTACGTTGGCGCCGGCACCAGCGGACGCCTCGGTGCCCTCGATGCCTCTGAGATCCCGCCCACCTTCAATACCAGCCCGCGCACCGTGCAGTACATCATGGCTGGAGGTTCGAGGGCTCTGGGGGCCTCTACGGAAGCCAGCGAAGACGACACTGCCCTCGCCATCAAAGAGATCAAAAAGCGCAAGCCAACCAGGCACGACATTGTTCTCGGCATCGCCACCAGCGGACGCACCCCTTTCACCATCGCTGCTGTCGAATACGCCCGCAGTCGCCACGCGCATACCATTGCGCTTACGTGTAATCGCGACTCGCCGCTGGAACGCGTCGCCGACTTCGCCATCGTCACCGAAGTTGGCCCGGAAGTTCTGGCCGGATCCTCCCGCATGAAGGCCGGTACCGCCCACAAGATGGTCCTGAACATGATTTCGACGGGAGCGATGGCGCGACTCGGCTATGTCTACGGCAACCTGATGGTCAATGTCTGGACGAAAAACGAGAAACTCGTGCAGCGTGCCATCCGCATCCTGGAGCAAGCCACCGGGGCCGATCACGAGGCTGCCGCAAATGCGCTCGAAGCCAGCGGCAACCGGACTCCAGTCGCGGTTGTCATGCTCGCCGCCGGGGTACCGCGATCGAAAGCCGCCGCGGCCCTGAAGAAGTCCAAAGGCCACGTGCGCGAGGCCATCGAGTTGGCGAAGGGCTAAAGATTCGCGGCTGATGTGCGGACGGACGCCTCGGGCCGTCTGGTTGAGCGAAGCTCCCAGCCGTCGTTAAAATTCCCATCCTTGCAGCTTCTTGCTGAGAAGCTGGAATTTTTCAAGCGTTGACCCGTTACCTCTGTACCGAAAAGTTCCCTGCCAATCAACAAACGCGCGTGGCTTCCCCGCTAGAATGAATCTTTTAGGACTCACTCATGGATAAGTTCGTCATTCGCGGCGGAGAGCCGCTGCTCGGCACCGTCCGCGTCAGCGGCGCGAAAAATGCCGCCCTTCCGTGCATGGCCGCTGCCCTGCTCACCGACCAACCTGTCATTCTCGAAAATATTCCGCAGGTCCGCGATATTCAGACAACACGCAACCTGCTCGCAGCCATGGGCGCCGAAGTCGAACTCGGCTATGGACGCGCCCATCACCGCACCACCATCCACTGCGAGAACCTGGCCGCTCCCGAGGCGTCTTACGAACTCGTGAAAACCATGCGTGCCTCCACGCTGGTTCTCGGCCCACTCGTCGCCCGCTGCGGACGCGCCCGCGTCTCGCTTCCCGGCGGCTGTGCCATCGGAGCTCGTCCCATCGACCTGCACATCAAAGGACTCGAACGCCTCGGCGCCAAGATCACGCAAGAGCACGGCTACATTGAAGCGTCCGCAACCAGGCTCAAAGGAGCGGAGATTGTTTTCGACAAGATCACCGTCACGGGAACAGAAGATCTGCTAATGGCAGCCACACTCGCGGAGGGAGAATCGGTTTTGCAGAATTGTGCGCGCGAACCTGAGGTCGCCGACCTTGCCGGCCTGCTCAACAAAATGGGAGCCAAAATCGAAGGCGCCGGCACTCCGACGATTCGTGTGAAGGGCGTCAGCAAGCTCAAAGGCGCGAAACATCGCATCATTCCCGACCGCATCGAAGCCGGAACCTTCATCATCGCCGGAGCCATGACCGGAGGTGATCTCAACATCGCCGGATGCGATCCGTCTCACCTCGGAGCGCTGCTCGGCAAGTTGCACGAAACTGGCGTGAAAACCAAATCCTCGGCCGACGCAGTCCGAGTGATGGGCGACAATCCACTCACCGCCGCGGACATGAGCACCGAGGAGCATCCCGGATTCCCCACCGACTGCCAGGCACAGTACATGGCGCTCGCCACGCAAGCCGAAGGCACGTCGATCATCACCGAAAATATCTTCGAGAACCGCTTCATGCACGCGCAGGAACTGGTGCGGATGGGCGCCAACATCAAGATTGAAGGACGCCGGGCCGTCGTTCGCGGTAAGTCCCCTCTTAGCGCGGCCGCCGTTCTAGCCAGCGATCTGCGCGCCTCAGCGTCACTGGTGCTTGCAGCACTGGTTGCCGATGGAGAGACCATCATCGACCGCGTCTATCACATCGATCGGGGCTACGAGCACATTGAAGAAAAGTTAAAGGGAGTCGGCGCGCAAATTCGGCGCATCGGCGAGATGTTCCCCAAGAAAGCCGTTGCCGCAAAGTAAACGGGACTGTGTGGCGCGGGCGCTCCCGCCCGCGACTGACGCCCAATCCAGGCCGCCCCTATCCAGTCCATTGGAGGATTAGAATTGGGGTTGGAGTCTCCTCGATTCTGTCCGGTGCAGAAGCTCTGAGGAGGTGCGAATATGGCGCTCGCAGTTCGCCGCTCGATCCTCAACAATTGTTCCCTGGTCGGTTGCTGCCTGTTTGTTCTCATTTCCGTGGCCTCGGCACAACACCCAATCGGCCGAGGGTCCGTCCCGGCGACCGCCCCGCCTGTGATGCATACCCCGGTTTACCATGCGCCGACGTATCAGGTCCCGACTTACCGGGCGCCAAGCTATGCCCCGATTTATGCCCCGCGCAGCTCAACGGGGTCGTCGGCCGGATCGTTCGGCGTGGTCACGATTCGACCTCCGTTCCGCCCGATTCGCCCGTTTCCGCCGGTTATCCGCTATTACATTTTTCCCGTTGTTAACGGTCCTTGGCCCTCGAACTTCTGCTGGTGGGCCACTTGTGACCATTTCTGGACCTCTGCCCTGCTCTACAACTCGATCCCGAACGATTCATGGAATCCCACCAATTCGTTTCTGCCGCCGCCCTCCGAGGCTCCCGTATACGTCTACGGCGAAGACACGCCGGAGAGCCCTCAGCTTTTCCTGAAAGACGGAACGAGTTTGTACGTCACAGATTACTGGGTCGTCGATGACCAGCTTCATTTCATGATCGCTCAAGAAGACGGGATGAAACCGGAAGAGCAGGTGATTGCCTTCGATGAACTGGATTTGCAGAAAACGGTTGATGTGAATACGAATCGAGGATTCCGGTTCATGCTGCGCAACGAACCGTTCGAGCAGTACGTTCGCGATCACCCGGAGGGCCCGCCTGCAACTCTGAAACCTCAGTCTCACTGATAAATCAGCCAAGTCGAACCTGCGCTACACCCGCGTCAGCCTCTCTATCAGTTCCCGGTGTTGCGGATACTTCTTCACCAACTCGTCCCGCCGCGCCATCTCAAAATCGTTAAACTCAAATCCCGGAGCTACCGTGCATCCCACCAGCGCCCACGAATTCCAGTCCGCCACGTGCGATGCAAACCAGCACCCAGCCCGCACCACGGCCTGAAACACTTGTCCAGCCTCCGGATCATCGCCGAGCAAGATTGACGAGCCTGTTCCATCCGGCTCAATCACGATGACAATAAGCGGCGACCCGGCATAGAAGTGCCACACCTCATCCGATCGCAGTCGATGAAAAGCCGAGAAGTTCTTGCGTTCCAGTAAGAAGTAAATTGCTGTCGAAGCCCGATCCCCGGCAAATCGAGGCGACAGAGCTTCGCGAGCGATCGTCAGGTCGGCCTTGTACGTCTGCCGAAAATATCCGCCCTCCGGATGCGGCTCCAGCCGCAGCTTTTCAACCCAGTACTTGCTATTCTTTTCGATCATTCGACCCCGATGAAACGTTTCTCCCCTCCTGCTCACTATTCCCATGAGAACACACGAATGCCAATTCTCTAGACGCGGACAAACCCACCCACATCATCGCCGAATCGCAGCCTGAAAAGTGCGGTGAATTCCTGCCTTCCAGGTATACCAGCCTCGTTGCGTGCCGCCCCGCCCTTGCATCCTCTGCAAGGGTGGGGATGTTTTCCCTCACCGCACTCAGTTTTGCGAGCAGACTTACGTCTCTACATCGCATCTAGTATGCAACTCACAAGCCGAGGAGGTCTCATGTCCGAAATTTCCCGAATCACGCCCGACGAACTCAAGAAACGAATGGACGCTGGAGAGCAATTCACTCTCATCGACGTCCGCAATCCGCAAGCATGGGCAGAATCCGACACAACGATGCCCCATGCCATTCGCGTTCCCGCAGACGGCTTGGAAAGTCATCTGTCGCAGATTCCAAAAAATCGCCCGATCGTGACCTATTGCACTTGACCCAACGAAGCCTCCAG
>Ga0070735_10003685_pt1 | contig 13312 bp, 17 predicted proteins | sample Coa_R1_FD_66443 | JGI IMG/M metagenome (GOLD analysis project Ga0070735, IMG submission 66443) | Surface soil microbial communities from Centralia Pennsylvania, which are recovering from an underground coalmine fire - Coalmine... | ecosystem: Environmental > Terrestrial > Soil > Unclassified ...
ACCTTGATCATTCATAACCACCATGACCAAATCAATGGCTTGGCCGCCTAACTGTAAACCCCAGCTGCCCCCGGTAACGGTAATTGGCGCAGGCGCACTCCACCCACTTGATGTGCGACAAGTAGCAACGCCTTTGCCATGATTGCCTCCAAAGACGAGGGCAACTTTAACCATGGACGGAATTACTGCGATGCACTTCGCGTCGTCCATGATCTTGTCAGGAATGGCTTTGTCGGGCGTCGCCATGATTTCATTGAGGACCGTCGCTGAAGCGTCAATACGCTTCTCGATGTCTGTTTGATCCTTGTCATCCGCGCCCCAGCTGGCGGTTACCGTGAGCGCGATAATCGCGCTCAAGGCCAAAAAAGATAATTGATGAGCCCAACGTCGTATTTGCATAGAATCTCTCGTTTTCCGTGCAGCTTTCGCTGTCACTGTGATTTGAATTCACTTTCGTCGTTATTACGCTGCCGCTTCTGTTAAGGACATGAAAGTTTCCTCGCGCTGAACTTCTTTGGGACGCGCCAGGAGATCTCGAATTCGCAATCGCGCCTTGTGCAGCTGGGATTTGGAATTGCCTATGGAACATCCCAGCAAGTCGGCTATTTCCTGATGTTCATAACCATCCACTTCGTGCAGCAGAAAAATCGTCCGATAACCCTCCGGCAAGTCTTGCAACGCCTTGTTCAGGGCGATGCGATCGACGCATCCAGCAAGATTATTGTCGATACTTGGATATTCCCGGGGAATCGGTTTGCCATCATCACCGCGCGTAGGCTGATCCAAAGAAACCTGCGCCAATGATTTCTTGCGGAAGTGCATAAGGACAGTGTTTATTGCGATGCGATAGAGCCAAGTAGAAAGGGCGGAATCGCCACGAAACTTGTTCAATTTACGAAATACCTGCATGAACGCATCCTGCGTCAGGTCTTCCGCTTCCGCCTGGTTCTTGGTCATGCGCAGACACAAGTAATAGACGCGAGTCTTATGCGCATTGAAAATTGCTTCAAAAGCTTCGGTGTCGCCCGCCTGCGCGCGTTTGATAATATCGGCATCCATTCCCGTCGACTTTGACTGATTAGGCACCATCAACCTCCTCGGGGCAATTGGGCATCTGTTCGTCAATTGCACGAATCGAAGGTTAAAGTTAGTCGGTTGAACTGACCATCAGGTGCTACACCTAATTTGCATGCTTGGATTTCGTATTGTTAAGTTCCATACACGAGAAGTCCTACAGGAATCCGAGCGTGGGACTACAGAGTCAGCCGGATTGTGTGTCTGCAAGCGGAGAGATATCTTCGATTTCAAGCTACCCCCGTATGTTCCTACCGACCCGGCAGGCCACGAGTAGCTGCAATGCAGCTGTGGCCTGCTCCTCGCCTTCCTAATTTAGCTACCGCCATACAAATGACGAACCGGATCAAATACCTGGCGTTTGCTTGCAATAAAAAACCGCGGCTTTTTCGCCGCGGTCTAAACGTGCACTGGAACTCGGCTTAGGAAGCTCGCCGCTTCCCAGTATCCGGCGCTTCCTGCTCCTCGTCGCGTCGTTGCGACGGATTATCACGTGTAGGATCCTTCTTCGAAACATCCTGAACATTTTTTGGATCGCGCATGCCCTCTTGTTCAGGGTTCTTCGATTTGTCCATGGGATTCACAGAACCCGAAGGATTTTGATTCTGCTGTTTGACTTGTCCTTGGTCATGCTTTGTTTCGTTCGTCATTGTCGTTTTCTCCTCAAATTTAATTAGGTAGAGCCGCAACCAAAGACAGCTTATTAGTTACGCTCGCTTATGAGCATCGGGTTGAAGCCTGAGTTTTTCGTAAAACTGCACGTAAATGATTGCGGCCTTTTATTTTGGATCTCCTCGTTAAATTCGGGCAAATAGTCGCCTCATCTACACGACATCCCTTATGTCAATTGTTCGGCACTCCACATAAGCTTGACTTGCTTTGTAAGGTAAATAGTTCAAAGGAGGCGTTCCGTGAACAAGTTCTTGAAGGGATTATTAGGCGCTGGTTTGTATTTGTTGGAACAGTCTGAGGTGGCGAGCAGGTCTGCGCGTGAACGCGCCGTCGATCAGTTTGAAGACTTGCGGGATTCCGCGGGAGACAGGATGCGGGAGGCCGCTCGCCGGGTTTCCAAGGCATCTAGAGCTATGCAGGGGAAAGACGATTCGCCCTTGACCAATTTTCTCCTCTTTACTGCTGGGTTTGGGGTGGGCGTTGGCGCAGGTTTGCTATTCGCTCCCGCTAGTGGGGCAGATGTGCGATCGGCAATGTCTGGAAAAGTCCAAGAGTTCACCGGGAAGTTCAAAACGCCGGTTGAGCCGTATTCGACCGGAACGCGCGGGTAATAGTTAAAAAATTCTGCTTGGGAGATCACTATGCTTTGGACTATAGCCGTAATTCTGTTAGTTCTGTGGGCAGTCGGGTTGGTCAGTTCCTACACGTTAGGAGGCTTCATTCACATCCTACTCGTGCTTGCCATCATCGTCATTCTCATCCGAGTGGTTCAAGGACGATCACCGGTCGTTTAAATATCAGGAGGAATTCATGTCAAATAAAAATGTGGCCGTATTTGGAATTTTCCCCAATTACCTGAGCGTTGAAGGAGGAGTGGACGCTCTAAAAGTTGCCGGTTTCAGTAATCAGGACATCTCTGTCCTATTTCCCGAGGGGTCGAACTCGCGAGAGTTTGCCCACGAAAAAGGGACAAAGGCACCGGAAGGAGCGTCTGCCGGAGCGGGCACTGGAGTGGTCATTGGAGGAGCTTTGGGCTGGCTTGCGGGAATCGGCGCTTTAGCGATTCCAGGAGTGGGGCCATTTATCGCCGCAGGACCCATCATGGCAGCCCTCGCCGGCGCTGGCGTCGGAGGCACAGTGGGCGTAATCGCGGGAGCGCTTGTCGGCATGGGCATTCCTGAATATGAAGCAAAGCGCTACGAGGGACGTGTGAAAAACGGTGGAATCCTTCTCTCTGTTCATTGCGACACCAACGACGAAAAGAAAACGGCTGAACGCATTCTGGAGCGCAATGGTGCGCAGGACATCTCCTCCACAAAAGAATCGGCCAGCGACGTCGAGGATCAGCCTTTGCGCCGTGCCGTGTAGCCTTCTACAAGCAGAGTGCAACGCCATTCTGCTTGTACTTTTCTTTTATTGGGCCAATGCCATTGGCAACTTCTTCCTCACATAACTCATCTGAGTGTTGCCCTTCGATTCCCAGACACAGGAGTAGCGATTGCTCCCGGAACGCGAGGTGTGCGCAGCAAATGCAATTCGGTTGGCGACAGCCGAGACTCATTCGGCGCGCGTGGCAACTCTTCCCTCATTTTTCGTCATTGGCCCTCCTCGCACAGGCACTACCTGGCTGCATAGCGTTTTAAGCCGCAGGACCGTGTTGCCGGCGATCAAAGAGACGCGATTCTTTGACCAACAATTTGACCGGGGAATTGGGTGGTACCGGCGCTGTTTTCGCACCGCTAATAATGGGCAGCGAATCGGAGAAATCGCGCCGACTTATTTTTGTTCTGCCGTTGCCCGCGAGCGAATAGCGCGGGCGGTTCCACGAGCCCGCATCGTCTGCACCTTTCGCAATCCAATCGAGCGCTTGATTTCCTTGTATCGCGTTAAGCGGGCGTACGGTTGGATTCGCTGGACGCTCGAAGAGGCGGTTTCTCGCGATCCTGAATTGGTTGAATCTGGGAAATACGCGAGCAACCTTAAGGCTTGGCAGCGGGCTTTGGGCAAGGAGCAGATTCTTGCCACTCTGTATGATGATTTGCAACAAAATGCTCAGGCATTTGTGGACGCGATTGCGGATTTCATATACATCCCGCGCTTTAGCTTGTCCACTACGGAGCTGCAAGCAGTCTTTGCGTCAAGTGTTTTGACAGAACCACGAAGCTATTACGGCACTCGTGGAGCCATGCTCCTGGCAAATTGGTGCAAAATGCGCAACCTCGGAAGAATTCCCGCGGTAATTAAAGGATCGCCATTTCTGCGCTTGTTTCTGGGCGGAGGCCCGAAATTTACGGGGGCGTCACGCGAACTGCTGGATCACCTCTCCGAAATATTTCGCCCGGAAATCGAAGAATTGGAACTCTTGATGGGGCGCGATTTACTGTCCTGGAAAACGATTACATCGTGCTAAATCCGATGTATCGCCTCAGACCTGGCAATTTTGTCAGAAACACCCATGCGCTCGCGGCTAACACAGTTAAGCCGAACAAATAGCATAACGTGAGAGTTTTCATGACACATTTGCCTCACCTAAGCGCAAAACGTAAATCGGGCAAAGAATGTAAATCTGCAGGCAGGAATTCCATACATCGCCACGTGTGCATCTGAAGAATCTTACGCACCAAACTACGGTAGAAACTCGATGGTTTTCCCTTAGCTTCCATTGATAGGTTGGATGTGGATGTGCGATGCGGCGCCAGGTTTTTGCCGTTTCTCTGGTTTCGATTCCGTCGAAGGAGAACGGCCGACAGATGGAATCACGCAGCCCGCTCAATCTAAATGACTTGGGTCGCTCTTTCGCGCGACAAGCAACCTCGTGCCCGTAGTGGCCGTCCAAATGTTGCACTTTTGGAATGAAGCGGAGGGTATTACGGATTTTTTACGCAGTCACATCCAGTTTCTTCACTCGATGTGCATTGTTTGATTGCGCGTCCACGACGATAACCCTTGTTCATTAAGCAGTTACAACGAAACACGGCAAACGGCTTCTGAGTTGCGAACATTCTATTCTTATGCGTTTGCTTACCGCACGCCTGATCGGTTCCCTTTTCATCGGCATCACAGTCGTGTCGCTATTTTCATCTTATTTTGAAGTCAGCTCGGAAGAGCGCCATCAGCGAGCCGACCTCGAACGCCGCGCCGAAGTTTTCGGCGAAAGCCTGGCCGAAAATATCGAGCCACATTTCGAGCACAGCACCTACGGCGAACTTCGCCGCATCGTTGAGCGCTACGCCAATCGCGAACATCTTCTCGGAATTGCCATATATAACAGCCGTGCCGAAGCGATCGCGATCACGCCGGGGCTGGTCGCGAGTCTTTCGAAGCCACCCCAACTCGTCACAACGGTGGAGAGTTCCAATCAGCCCGCCGGACAATTCACAAAATTGAATGGCGGATCAGCCCACGTTTATGTTTTGCCCATGCATCAACAAGAGGCGGTCGCGGGCGCCCTCATGGTTGTGCATGACACAAGTTATATTGGAGCGCAACGCCGGCATCTTTGGCGGGAAACCTTTTCCCGCATTTTGATTCAAATGGTTGTCGTCGCATTGTGCACGCTAGTCATCGTGCGTTGGAGTCTCACGCGGCCCATCGCTCGCGCCGCACAATGGATGCGGGCATTGCGCGTCGGCCGCGCCACATCGCGAGCCGCGCTGCCCGAATGGGATTTTTTGCAACCACTCACCTACGAGATGCGGACTATCGCGGAAAGCTTGCATCACGCCCGTTCTGCTGCGCAAGCTGAAGCGCAACTACGCGACGCAGCTGAATCTGTTTGGACCTCGGAAAGACTCGGGGTACATATTCGCAGCAAGCTTGGCGAAAGTAGTTTGCTCGTGCTTTCCAACCGGGAACCTTACATGCATGCGCGAAACGGGAAAGCGCTGGAGGTAATCGTCCCGGCCAGCGGATTAGTAACTGCGCTCGAGCCGATTTTGCGTGCGTGCAATGGCACTTGGATTGCCCACGGTAGTGCAGACGGCGACCGTGAAACCGTGGACCGTCACGATCACGTGCGTGTTCCTCCGGATGATCCTCGATATACCTTGCGTCGGGTGTGGCTAACAAAAGAGGAGGAAGAAGGTTACTACTACGGTTTTGCGAACGAAGGTTTATGGCCACTATGCCATATCGCGCATACTCGTCCGCTCTTTCGCGTCTCCGACTGGGAATATTACCAGGAAGTGAATCGCAAATTCGCAGAGGCAGTGCTCGAAGAAATGCGCGGGATTGAGCAGCCAGTTCTGTTAGCGCAGGATTACCACTTCGCCCTAGCGCCGCGCATGATCAAAGAAAAGCGCCCCGATGCTCGTGTCGCGATTTTCTGGCACATTCCCTGGCCCAATCCAGAGGCATTTCGCATTTGTCCCTGGCAACGTGAATTGCTGGATGGTCTACTCGGCGCAGACCTAATCGGGTTCCACGTGCAAGCGCATTGCAATAATTTCATGCAAACGGTGGACCGCGCATTGGAATCGCGGGTCGATTGGGAACGTTTTTCCGTTGAACGGCAGGGCCACATCGCCGCCGTCCGGCCGTTCCCTATCAGTGTGGACTTCAATGAATTTGCGGACACGAACCAACACTCGGACTCCTATACAGACAGAATTGCACTACTGAAGGAGCAGGGCGTGGAAGCCATCTTCCTGGGTGTCGGAGTGGATCGCCTCGACTACACCAAAGGGATTCTCGAGCGTTTTCTAGCAATTGAACGACTGCTGGAGAAATATCCCGAATACCAAGGCAACTTCACGTTCGTTCAATTGGGCGCACCCAGCCGCACGCATATCAAGCGGTATCACGACTTTCTCGGCGAAGTTGAGTCCGAGGCGGATCGCATCAACTGGCGCTTTCAAAAGGGCCGATGGAAACCGATCGTCTTTCTCAAACAACAGCACAGCCACGCTGAAATTCAACGCTACTACCGCGCCGCGGATGTATGCATCGTGACTTCGTTGCATGACGGCATGAACCTCGTCGCTAAAGAATTTATTGCAGCGCGCGATGATGAGCACGGCGCATTAATTCTCAGTTGCTTCACGGGCGCGGCGCGCGAACTGCACGACGCGTTATTGGTGAATCCGTACGACATAGACCAAACCGCAGACGCCATCCGTGCTGCTCTTGAAATGAGCCCGGAAGAAAAAAGACGCCGCATGCTGCGATTACGAAAGAGCGTTCGAGAATACAACATTTACCGTTGGGCCGCCAATCTTGTCGGCGAACTGTGCGACATGCGTGTGGACGAAGACCGAGTCGATCACACGAGCGCGTCCGCGGCAGCCTGACGAGAAGACGCGCGAGAACAGGGGAAGCCGATGGTCACAATGCATGCCAGTACGATCCTCGAAGATTTCATGGATAAACTCCGTGAAGCTGACAAGAGTTTCTTGCTCCTCGACTATGATGGCACGCTTGCACCATTCACGATTGATCGCGACCGCGCAATTCCTTATCCCGGCGTTCGCACTCTCCTACAGCAGATTATGCGAACGGGCAGGGTCCGTGTAGGCCTTATTTCCGGAAGACCTTGTGGAGAAGTCGCCAAACTTCTTGATTTGCAGACCATGCCAGAAATTTGGGGCGCCCACGGCTGGCAGCGTTTATTGCCGGATGGCTCATGTACTCGCTATGTCATGGAAGAGGAAGATCGAGACGCGCTTGCGGTCGCTGCAACATGGATATCAGCACTGGGCTATGCCCATCTTGCCGAACGCAAGCAGTCCGGAGTAGCTATTCATTGGCGCGGGCTGCCTGAAGAAGACATCCGTGCGATCCAGGCAGCAATCAAGTCCGCCACCTTGCCTTCTCTATGTGCGCAGCGGATGCTTTTACGCAACTTTAACGGAGGCATTGAGCTTCAGTTAAGGACACGGACAAAAGCCACCGTGATCGACAGCCTTCTAGAAGAAAGCGGGGCGCAAACACCTGTGGCATACGTCGGCGACGACCAAACAGACGAGGATGCATTTCGTGCTCTTGGAAACCGGGGACTTCGCATCCTGGTCGGGCGAGATATCAGCAACACACGAGCTGACATTTTATTGCGCCCGCCGGAAGAGTTGCTTGACTTTTTGCTGCGCTGGTTACTGGCTTGTGGGGGCACGCAGTGAAACTGCACTCTTTTGGGCAGTACGCTGAATTAATCAAGCGAGGAGAGACTCGATGAAAAAATCAGAGAACTTTGATCATCGTGAAGCAAAGAAGCCTTTTTATTTCAATACTTCGTCGCATCTGCTCCGCATTGGCCAGGAAAAAGCTACAACTCTGTCTGAACTCCTGCACGCACTACACGCCTGCTCGTCTGATTCCATTTTCCAACATACCTTCCGCACTTTGCAGGAGCACCATTTCATCAGGGAAGGCTTTTCCAACGATTTTGCCCATTGGGCTTTTTCTGCGTGTAACGAACCAGGACTGGCTGAACGATTGGCTGGTCTCGATGTGCGGGAATACACTGATGTCGAGGACATCCGCCATAAGATTGAAGAAATAGTCGCCGGATACATTGAAGCCAACCCTGCTTCCAGTGAGCGCCGCTCTCGCGAGCCTTTTTATTTTTGCGCTTCAGAAGCTCTGGTCTTGCCAACTCCCTTCGTGGCACGGAGCATGCAACAATTCGTTGAAGACCTTGGGCGCGTGAGCATTCACTCCATTCACCACCATTTCATCGAAGCACGGTTGCGATTGAAACTCAGTTCTAATGATTTTTCTCAATGGCTGAAAGAGGAAGATTTGCCGGAAGCCTCGGCTCAGCTCAATCGGATTGACATCTATACGGCGACGCTTGAAGACGTCCGCCGGCAAATCATTCTCGTTGTAAAACACGCATTAGCCTGATTTTGACAGGAACTATATATATGGATACAGCGAATATTTCGTCTTCTCCTATCGACATTGCCAGCCGCTCCGGCTCCATGACCGGTCACGGCATCTCTTCACCCACGGGCATGAAGCGGCGGAAAACGGACATCCACATTGATGACACACCACCTCCGCCGCCTCCGCCCCCACGGCTTCTGGACTATGAGCCCATTATTGGGCAGGCAGTCCTCGATGAATTGCGCTACTTGGCCGAAGCATTGCAGGGCAAGAGCGTCAAAATGGTGAACTCGACCGCTATGGGTGGCGGCGTTGCCGAGATGCTTAACAGCCTCGTTCCGCTGATCGTCGAACTGGGTGTCGTCACCCATTGGGATGTAATCACTGGAGGCAACGATTTTTTTGAAATCACGAAAGCTTTTCATAACGCCTTGCACGGGGGTGAATACCACCTCACCCGCAAAACGCAGGAAATTTTCCTCCAAAACAACGAGCAGAACCGCAAACGCATCCAGTTTGATGAAGATGTAATCGTCATCCATGATCCCCAACCCGCCGCCTTGATAAGCGAGCGCGAAGCTCGCAACGCCAAATGGGTATGGCGATGCCATATCGATCTATCGAACCCAAATGCCGAAGTCTGGTCATTTCTCAAGCCCATGGTGGAACGCTTTGATGCGGCGATTTTTTCATCACAATCGTTCGCACAGCGCCTCTCAGTTCCGCAATATCTTTTTTATCCTTGCATCGACGCACTTTCGGAAAAGAACAAAGAACTCGATGAAAGCTATATTCAGCAGGTCTGCGACGACTATGGCATCGACCGTTCCCGCCCGGTTGTGACCCAAATCTCTCGCTTCGACCGGTTGAAAGATCCTTTGGGAGTCGTCAAGGCCTATCAGATGGCAAAGAAATATGTAGATCTCCAACTCGTGCTCGCCGGCGGCAGCGCGAGCGACGATCCCGAGGGCGCACAAGTATTGGCAGAAGTTGAAGATGCAGCCGCCAATGATCCCGACATTATTATCTTGAACCTTCCACCCTGGAGCGGTTTGCAAATTAATGCCCTGCAACGCGCTTCGACGATTATTGTGCAAAAGTCTTTGCGTGAAGGCTTTGGACTTACGGTAACTGAGGCTTTATGGAAATCTAAGCCGACAATTGCCAGCGCGGTAGGCGGAATCCCCAACCAGGTGATTCATAAATTAACCGGAGCATTGGTGCATTCGGTAGAAGGATGCGCTTATCAGATCCGATATCTCCTGACACACCCTGATCACGCTCGCCAACTCGGCAAGAACGGCCATGAACATGTGAAAGAAAATTTCTTAATGACAACCAACGTGAAGCGCTGGCTACTTCTACTCAGATTCTTGCTGGGGGCGAAGGGAAAGTGAGGCTGACGAAGTGATAAGGAAACTGACAACGGGAAAGTTTCGGCTTTATTCGCGAAAGAAAGACCCTAAAACCGGAAAGCGACGTAACCTAGGTACGTTTAACACGAGAAAAGCCGCAGAAGCCCATGAACGAGCCGTGCAGTATTTTAAAAACCGCTAACTAAATGAGGTCTCCAAGCGAGACCTCATTTCTTGCGGGGCACCTTCGCCCCCTTCTTTCGAGCCTCGGACAAACCAATTGCAATCGCCTGCTCGCGGCTTGTAACCTTCCCGCCCTTGCCTCCTTTACCTGAGCGAAGTATGCCTTTCTTTTCTCGTCTTACCGCGCTGGCAACACTATCACTGGCCGCGGGGCCATATTTGCGATTGCCGGATTTCTTCTTACCTTTTTTAGTCGCTGGCATAATCCTCCTTCATGCGTGCGCCCCATGGGATCGATCTCAGGCGCGGCCCATGAGCAAAACAATAAGAACCACAACGACCACGATACCCAGTCCGCCGCTCGGATAATACCCCCAGCCGCGACTATAGGGCCACGTGGGTAACGCGCCCAAGAGCAGAAGAATCAGCAGTACTAACAAAACTGTATACATAAATCCTCCTTAAAATTAGCTTCGGTGGTTTACTATTTCGCACACGGTTCGTGCCCGCAATCACACCCGATTTCGGTTTCCTCGGATCCCGCCTCGCGACAAAACTGACTGCAATATTTCTCTCCCGAAGAAGGAATACACAAACACGGAAGGTGAGCACATTTCTTTTGTTCGTTCATAGAAACTCCTAAACGCTAGCGCTCTGATGAGCATAGCGGGGGTGCGGTTGCCCAGAGGCTACATGGACTGTAAGCAACGGATGTGCCGCATTCGGAATCTGAGGAATACCGTCTGATTGTTTCGGACGAGGAAAGATTGATTCGAATCGGAGGAATTATGAATAAAGATCAGATCAAGGGCAAAGTAGAGCAGGCAACGGGCAAGATCAAACAAGGTGTCGGAGAAGCAGTCGGCAACGATGATCTCGCGAATCGCGGCGTGGCCGACCAGACCAAGGGCGCAGTAAGAGAAACTTGGGGAAACGCGAAGGATGCCGCACAGCAGATAGGTAAGGCGCACGAGGACGATGCCAACCAGAAAGCCGATGACACCCGGCACAAAGTGAGCGATTCCGTAGAAAAGATGAAAGATCGCGTCAACGAAAAGATCGAAGACATCAAAGAGCGCCGCTCAGCGTAATTAAGCTCTCAACCGGTAAATCGAGGAGGCACCAATTTGAAAACTGCGACTTTAATCGGAATCATTTTGATCGTGCTGGGCGTCGCCGGCTTTGCCTTTGGCGGCGTCAGTTTTACGCATCAGAAGAAAGACGTTGATCTAGGCCCGCTCCAGGTATCTCACAAGGAAAAAGACACAATGCCGATTTCTCCTGTCTTAAGCACGCTTTCTTTGGTGGCCGGTATAGGGTTGGTCGCTGTCGGAGCCAAAGGCAGGTAATCTGGGGCTTGGCAATAATTAGGCAAGACCCCAGAAATTTTCATTGTCAATGATTTCGAGTCCCACCAAGAAACGAGCTTTTTCGGAAGGTCGAACCCAAGCTACACGAGCGAAGCATCGTTCCGGATTTGGCGGATTCTCAATCAACAATCGGTCCCCGATGGTGCAAGGTCCGGTCGTTGAAATGCAAACGCCGCGCCTGCTAATGTCCACGGGGCTGGTCAGTTCTGCACCATCGCCCGAGGTACGATGCAGTAGGGTCATGCTTTTCACTTTCACCCGCCATGTAATAATCGTAAGTCATTGAATAACCGGGCATTGCCAGATATTAATGAGGGCACAATCGAAATGCCGGGCGTGTGAATCTAATCTTCATGCGCCATGCTAGCCGCATCATCAGATTTGTTGCCATCATTCAGACAGTTCTTTTTCTCGTTCACTTTCTTTTCTATGAAACCTGGACTTTCGCAGCCGGCACAAACTCCCATGGCCAGTTGTGGCTTGGGATTGCACTTGGCGTTTTGTCGGTGAGCTTTGTTTCAGCTTCGCTGCTGGCCTTTCGCTATACAAATGCTTTCGTGCGGGCATTCTACAAAGCCGCCGCGATTTGGGTCGGATTGGTAAGTTTCTTGTTTCTGGCAACGATCTCCGCGTGGATCGTTTTCGCAATTGCACGCGTGGCAGGATTAAATGCAAACTTCCACCTTGTCGTCGAAGTGTTGTACGGTATGGCGGCGCTAGCGGGACTTTACGGCATCTTCAATGCAAGCTGGACAAGGATTACTCGAACCACAGTGCGTTTGGCCAATTTGCCGGAAGCGTGGCGAGGACGCAAGGCTGCGCTCATCAGCGATGTGCACTTGGGTCATGTCCGCAATGGCGGCTTTCTGCGGCGCATGGTGGCGAAGATTCTAAAAGAAGAACCCGACCTGATTTTCATCGCTGGCGATTTGTTCGACGGCACAGCCATTGATGCGCATCAGGCGACAGGCCCGTTGTATAAACTCCGGGCACCGCGCGGGGTTTACTTTGTCGCCGGAAACCACGATCAATTCAGGAATGACGGCGAATTTATGCGAGCGGTTTCTGCTAGCGGCGTCCGCGTGTTGAGCAATGAAAAAGTCGAAGCCGAAGGTTTGCAAATTATCGGTGTACCCTACGGCACCGCCACTCAAGATAGTCATTTAGCCTCCGTGCTGGATGACGTTCGCATCGACCGCCGGCGGGCCAGTATTTTATTGACGCATGCTCCTGATCGGCCCCACATCGCCGAAGCCGCAGGCGTTTCCTTGCAGCTTTCCGGGCACACTCATCTTGGGCAATTCATTCCATGGAGCTGGCTGACCCGCCGAATCTACCGTCAGTTTGTCTATGGCCTTAGTCATATAGGCCAAATGCAGGTTTTCACCTCCAGTGGCGCAGGGACTTGGGGTCCGCCCCTACGATTGGGATCGAACCCCGAGATTGTCGTACTCGAGTTTCAATAAGCTGAAAGCCAGCAAAAGCGAGGGTGGCCGGCTCAAAACATACCATTTCCAGGAGTTTCGATAGATTTATCCGCATTTCCAGCCATAGCGGGTCCCACGCCGCATCTAAACTTATTGGCCGTCTTAGACTTATAATCGGGCCGCTGCTGCAGTGCCTTCATTTGCAAATCCTCAACATTTGCCTTGAGCCATTGGGCTAATCTTCATGATTCTCTTTGCACTTTACGGCAACTTTAAATTTCCGGTGACGATTGCCCTGGGTGTCATCATGACCGAACCCGTGGGAGCGCTGATCGCGCTGAAGCTCACGAACACACCATTTAGTGTCTCTTCGGTGCTGGGGCTGTTGGCGCTGTTGGGCGTCTCGGTC
>Ga0070735_10003686_pt1 | contig 13312 bp, 9 predicted proteins | sample Coa_R1_FD_66443 | JGI IMG/M metagenome (GOLD analysis project Ga0070735, IMG submission 66443) | Surface soil microbial communities from Centralia Pennsylvania, which are recovering from an underground coalmine fire - Coalmine... | ecosystem: Environmental > Terrestrial > Soil > Unclassified ...
CACGTCTATCTGCCGGAATTCGTCGGTCCACTGCACGTGCCGGACATCGTGCCGTGGGTAGCCCTTATCGGCGTCTACGGATTCGTCCTGGCGATCCTTCCGATGCTCATCTACGTCGAGCGCGTGTGGGTCGCCTTCATGCAGGACCGGTCCGGCCCGAACCGTGTGGGGCCGCGCGGCCTGCTGCAGACCACGGCGGACGTGCTGAAGATCTTCTTCAAGGAGGACGTTCAGCCGAAGGGCGTGGACCCGAAGATCTACATTCTGGCGCCGATCGTCGCCGTCATCCCGGCCTTCGGCAGCGGCGCCGTCCTGCCTCTGATGCAGGTCTGGTTCCTGCGGGGCGTCCATCTCGTACCGCAGACATGGCATCTGGAGAACGCGGCGCACCAGCACATCGGCTGGTGGATCCACGGCAGCCTTCCGCCCGGCAGCCTGTTTCAAATCCCGCTGACGGTCGGCAACGTCAATATCGGCCTGCTCTACATCCTGGCGCTGGCCTCGCTGCAGGCCTACGGCGTCGTCCTCGCCGGCTGGTCCTCGAACAACAAGTATTCGCTGCTCGGCGGCCTCCGGGCCTCCGCGCAGCTCATCAGCTACGAGCTCGCAATGGGGCTGGCGCTGCTCTGCGTCATCATGATGGCCGGCTCGCTGCAGCTCGACAAGATCGTCGCAGCTCAGAACGTGATGCCCTTCGGGATCGACCACGTCGCCGGCGTCCAGCTCCCTGAAATCCTGCGAGGCAGCATCTTTTCCTGGTACTGGCTGCAGAGCCTGCTCGTCCCGGTCGTCATCTACACGATCGCGATGATCGCCGAGACGAACCGCGCGCCGTTCGACCTGCCGGAGGCGGAGGCGGAGCTGATTGCCGGCTTCATGACCGAGTACTCCTCGATGAAGTACGCAATGTTCTTCACCGGCGAGTACGTGAGCATGTTGACGGTCTCCGGACTGAACGCCGCGATGTTCTGGGGCGGACCGCTGCCCCCGCTCAACATCTGGATCTTCAACATGATCCCGGGCTTCGTCTGGTTCATCCTGAAGGTGATGACCGGCATCTTCTTCTACGTCTGGCTGCGCGGCACGCTGCCGCGTCTCCGATACGACGCGCTGATGAACCTCGGCTGGAAGCGAATGCTGCCGCTAGGCCTCGTCTGGCTCTTCCTGCTCGCCGGCCTTGTGCTGGTCCGCGATATGGTGATGCCGCCCGCATCCGCTCCTCCCGCCGCGGCGACCGTCCCGGCGATCCTGTCACGCGCTGCCACGCCACCGCCCGCCCGACTCCATTTGATCGCACTTGAACCCCTCAGGATTGGGGGGCAGGGGGGCACGCCTTCCTCCAGAATTTGGGGGCAGGAGGGCGAACTACGGAACCAAGGAGCGAAACGCCCCGGAATTGTGGGGCAGGGGGGCGCACACGATAGGACGGTGACACGCAAATGACGCCAAAGCTGATCGTGTTTGCGATACTGGCATTCGTCTCCGTCGTATCGGCGGTCTGGATGATCTCCACGCGCAATCCCGTCCGCAGCGCGCTGTTCCTGGTCGTCACTTTCCTGACCATGGCGGTGTTCTACCTTACGCTTGGCGCGCAGTTTATCGCCGCAGTCCAGGTGATCGTCTATGCCGGCGCAATCATGGTCCTGTTCCTTTTCGTCATCATGCTGCTCAATCTGGGCGCGCCCCAGGCCCTGCGGGAGCCGGGCGGCTTGCAGCGTCCCGCCGCGATCCTGCTCGGCGCCGTCTTTCTCGGCGCGCTGTTCCTTTCACCGACGCTGCTCTCGATGACATCGAAGCCCCTCGCGCCGGACGACTACCCGCAGACGGCCGCCGCCGCCACCATGCAGGGGCCTCCGTCTCCTACGGCAGCCAACATAGGTACAGTGGAGACGATCGGCTACAACCTTTTCAGCCCGTCGCTACCGTGGCTATTCCCATTCGAGGCGACGTCGGTGTTGCTTCTGGTTGCCGTAGTAGGCGCGATCATCATGGCCAAGCGGCAAGTGTAGCGACTTATGGCTCGCGGATTGCGTTTAGCCACACGCCACAAGCCACAAGCCACAAGCCACGGAGTTCAAGATATGGCCGGCGTCCCGGTTAGCTACTATCTGGTGCTGTCCGCGATCCTGTTTACGATCGGCGTGATCGGCGTGCTCATCAAGCGGAACCCGATCGTGATTTTCATGTGCGTCGAGCTGATGCTGAACGCCGCGAACCTGACGTTCATCGCGCTCGGCCGCCATTTCGGACAGGTAAACGGCCAGATGTACGTGATCTTTGCGCTTGCGGTCGCCGCGGCAGAGGTAGCGGTCGGACTCGGAATCATCGTCGCGATCTTCCGCACCAAAGAGACGATCGATATCGACGAGATCAACCTGCTTAAGATGTGAGATGCGGTGAGCCGCGTTCTCCGCTCCCCGGGGATTGGGGGCGGGGAGCGGATGTCGCGTCTGGAGTGTCTGCAGATGCAGAATGTGCCTTCGCTGATAATACTGCTTCCGCTCGCGGGCTTTCTTTTCAACGCGCTTCTCGGCAGACGGGTCGGGCCGCGCGTCGTCTCGATCGTCGCGCCGGGCGTGGTGCTGGCCGCATTCTGCGTCGCCCTCTGGACACTCGTCAGGATCATGCTTCCGGCGCAGGCGCATGCCGTTGCCGATGGCAAGGAGTTCCACGGTGTTATCGCGCCGTTCCTGCCGTTCACGTCGCCGGATACGCCGTGGATCGACGTCGGAGGGTTCCGGGTCGAATTCGCGCTCCTCATCGATCCGCTTTCGATGTTGATGGCGCTCATCGTGACGGGAATCGGCGGGCTGATCCACATCTACGCGACCGGCTACATGGCCGCGGACCGGGAGCAGCCGCGCTTTTTCACCTACTTCAACCTGTTCATCTTCATGATGCTGCTGCTGGTGCTCGGCGATAACTTCCTCCTCATGTTCGTCGGCTGGGAAGGCGTCGGAACCTGCTCCTATCTCCTTATCAGCTTCTGGTACAAGTCGGTCGAGAACTCCAAGGCGGGCAACAAGGCGTTCATCGTCAACCGCGTCGGAGACATCGGATTCGCGCTCGGAATGATCGCGATCTGGAGCGTGTTCGGCACGCTAACCTTCGTCGCGCCGGAAGCGGTCGGCAGCGGGCTGGCCGGCCACCCGCGTCATCTTCTGGCCAACGGGCAGTTCGCTCCGATGCAGGGCGTCATGGATCTGGCGCGGCAGCACATCGCCGGTAACGGCCAGCCGCTGTCCAGCCTGCCGCATCTGTTCGCCATACCGGGTTGGTTCGCAGGCGGAACGATGCTCGGCGCAATCTGCCTGCTGCTGTTTATCGGTGCAATGGGCAAGTCGGCGCAAATCCCGCTATGGGTATGGCTGCCGGACGCAATGGCGGGCCCGACTCCCGTCTCCGCGCTGATCCACGCCGCAACGATGGTAACCGCGGGAGTCGTGATGCTGACGCGCTGCTCCTGGCTCTTTGTCCAGGCGCCGCACGTCATGCAGTTCGTAGCGCTTATCGGTATCGCCACGGCCTTCATGGGCGCGACCATCGGCATGGTCCAGAACGATATCAAGAAGGTCCTGGCATTCTCGACGGTATCGCAGCTCGGCTATATGTTCCTGGCCTGCGGCGTCGGCAACTTCACGGCCGGCATGTTCAACGTCACCACGCATGCCTGCTTTAAAGCGCTGCTCTTCCTCGGCGCCGGCGCCGTCATTCACTCCATGCTCGGCGAGCAGGACATGCGCAGGATGGGCGGACTCGCGGCCAAGATCCAGCGAACGCGCTGGGTCATGCTTTTCGGCACCTACGCGATCGCGGGCTTTCCGTTCCTGTCCGGTTTCTGGAGCAAGGACGCAATCCTGGATTCGGCGCTGCGTTCACCCTGGGGCGGCGGCCTGGCGCTGTATGGCGTGGGTCTGGTTACCGCGCTCATGACCGCCTACTATATGAACCGATTGATGTGGAAGACCTTCTACACCGACCCGCGGTTCGTGGACGGCGAACTGGCAGAGCACCATCACAGCAACGAGGACGATCACGACCACGCTCCTGCGGCGGGCGATTCGCACGACGCCCATGGCGCCGCGCCGACGGCAGTCGCGCATGCGGACGATGCCGGCGCGGAGCCGGCCGCGGCGCACGGGCACGGGACGGGCCGCGTACACGAGTCGCCGCCCTCGATGATGATTCCGCTCTACATTCTGGCGCTGCTCTCGATCGGCCTCGGCTTCGCGGTCGGCCCGACACACCTGTTCGAGGAGTTCCTGAAGCCGTCGGTCGCGCCGCTGAGCCTTGGCGGCCACGAGGAGCTGGCGGACATGCTGCCCAAAGTCGCCGGATACTCGTTGGGCTACTTTCTCTCCGCCGCAATCGCGATTGCCGGCCTCGCCGCCGCGGCCTATCTGTACGGCCAGCACCGTAAGACCGGATCGCTTCAGACGGATGCCGCGAAGGAGGCCAATCCAATCTACCGCTTCGTCTCCGCCGGCTGGTGTTTCGACTGGGTCTATAACCTCGTCTTCATCCGGTTCGGCGGCTGGCTGGCAGACCGGGTGCTGTGGCGGATCATCGACGTGAAGATGATCGATGACACCGTAACCGGCATGGCCTCGGCGATCGACGTGGCGAGCGCCAGGATAAGGCGGCTGCAGACCGGTTACGTGCGCAACTATGCGCTGGCGATGCTGGTCGGCGTCATCGCGCTCGTCGTCGGCGTCTTCTTCTTGTGGATCCGCCAGACACGCTAACAGGGATCATCATGCCCCTATCTTCCATTCCGAACATACTCTCACTGCTGACGTTCCTTCCGCTCGTCGGCGCCATCGTGGTGATGATCCTGCCCCGGCCCATGGACCTGCCGGACGCGCACCACGACGGCCATGGCGAGGACCGCGGCGTCACGGCCGCGCCGGAGGACGATACCGCCCGCGTATTGGTTAACTGGACGGCGCTTGCGTTCGCGCTGTTTGCATTCATGGTATCCATCGTACTGTTCGTGTTGTACCAGAGCGGCTATCGCGACCCGAAAACGGGCAGCGCCATACAGTTTATCGAGAACGTAAGCTGGATACGCTTCGGCGCGGTGGATATCCACTACCGGATGGGCGTGGACGGCATCAGCCTGCTGCTGATTCTGCTGACGACCTTCCTGATGGTCCTGTGCGTCCTCTTCTCATTCAACACGCGCGTCCGGCTCAAGGAGTTCATGGTCTTCCTGCTGATCCTCGAGACCGGCATGCTCGGCGTCTTCTGCGCGCTCGACCTGGTGCTGTTCTACTTCTTCTGGGAGGCGATGCTGATCCCGATGTACTTCCTGATCGGGATATTCGGCCACGAGCGCAGGATCTACGCCGCGATCAAGTTCTTCCTCTACACCTTCGTCGGCAGCATCCTGATGCTGGTCGCGATCGTGGCGCTGTACCAGATGACCGGATCGTTCGACGTGATGGCGCTCAGCAACCACGCGCCCGGCAGCCCTGGCGGCATACTCGCCACCGCCAACCCGCAGGCATTGATGTGGATGTTCGCCGCGTTCTCGCTGGCGTTTATGATCAAGGTGCCGATGTTCCCGTTCCACACGTGGCTGCCCGACGCCCACGTCGAGGCGCCTACCGCGGGCAGCGTAATTCTGGCCGGCGTCATGCTGAAGATGGGAACGTACGGCTTCATTCGGTTCTGCCTGCCGATTTTTCCGGACCAGGCGCGCGAGTCGGCGAACCTATTTATCGTGCTTGCGATCATCGGTATCATCTACGGATCGGTCGTCGCGGCGGTACAGCCGGACGCGAAGAAGCTCGTAGCCTACTCCAGCGTCGCGCACCTGGGCTTCGTAATCCTGGGCATTTTCACCTTCACGAAGGTCGGGATGATGGGCGCGCTGGTTCAGAACATCAACCACGGCATCTCGACTCCGATGCTCTTCTTTATGGTCGGCATGCTCTACGAGCGGCGGCACACGCGGGCGATCGTGGAGTTCGGCGGTCTCAAGAAGGTCATCCCGATGTTCGCCACATTTCTCTTGATCGCGACCCTGGCGAGCGTCGCCGTTCCGTTTTTCAACGGCTTCGTTGGTGAGTTCCCAATTCTCGTCGGGGCCTGGATTTCGGGCAAGGGAGGGCCGTGGCCCACGCTCCTCGCCGCAACCGGAATGGTGCTCTCGGCCGTGTACATGCTCTGGTGGTTCCAGCGGCTGATGCTAGGTCCCGTCACGAAGGATGAGAACCGCCATCTGCCGGACTTGACGAAGATCGAATGGGCCGTACTGGCGCCGCTCGTGGTCGTCGTGTTCTGGTTCGGGATCGGAAGCGCCTACTGGACGAAGCGGATGGACACCTCGGTGGCGGCGATCCTGGACCACGGACGCGAGCTGACCAACGATGAGCTGCCGGTGTCCGCCATGCTTCACGACATCGACATGCGCAGCATCCATGTTCCAACCGCGACTCGACCACCGGGGTCGATGCAGCCACCGCCGGACGTGCAGCTATCGGCGCCGACTCCCATGGGCGGAGGTGCGGCCCGATGAGCTACGGCGCCAGCCTTTCGGCAATCTCGCCGATACTGATCGTCCTGTGCACGGGCATGTTCGTGCTGTTGGCAGACTCCTGCGTCCCGATCTGGCGCAGGTACAAGCCGCTCAGCGCGGTCACGAGCCTGATCGGCATCGCGGTCGCCGCGTGGTATTCGTACCACCTGCTCGATAACGGCCCGATCGGCCAGATCTTCAACGGCGCGATCATCGCCGACGCGTTCACGCAGTCCTGCGGCCTCCTGCTGCTCGTGACCGCGGCGCTCGCTGTGCTGCTCGCCGTGACCTATCTTGAAAATCGGCAGCTCCACCTCGGCGAGTACTACGCGCTCGTTCTCTTCTCGACGGCCGGCTCCATGCTCATGGCCGCTACGAACGATCTGATCATGCTCTTCGTCGCGCTGGAGACGCTTTCCGTAGCACTCTACGTCCTCGCCGGATTCGCCCGGACTCAGGAGCGGAGCGAGGAGGCAGCCCTGAAGTACTTCCTGCTGGGCGCCTTTGCGGCGGGCTTCCTGCTCTACGGCATCGCGCTGATCTACGGCGGCTCGGCCGGCGCCGCGTCGTTCGCGCACGGGGCGACCAGCGGCGCAGGGAACGGGGGATCGACCAACCTTACGGTCCTCGCCGCGTACCTTCACATTACCGCGCCCTCAGGCATGCTGATGACCGGCGTGGCGCTCTTGCTGGTCGGGCTGGGCTTCAAGGCGGCGCTGGTGCCGTTCCACATGTGGACGCCGGACGTGTACGAGGGCGCGCCGACCTCCGTAACGGCCTACATGGCGGCCGGCGCGAAGATCGCGGCGTTCGCGGCGCTGCTGCGCGTCCTCTCCGGACTGCTTCCTATCAGTGGTTACTGGCTGATCCCGATCCAGATCCTGGCGATCATTACGATGTTCGGCGGCAACCTGATCGCGATCACGCAGGAGAACGTGAAGCGGATGCTCGCTTACTCGTCGATCGCGCACGCCGGCTACCTGATGGTTGCGCTCTCCGCGATGACGAGCACTAACCCGGTTGCGCGGACGAGCGCCGTGAGCGCGATCACCTTCTATCTCCTGGCCTACTCGCTTATGACGATGGGGGCATTCGCCGTGCTGATATGGGTGTCGCGCCGCGGGCGTGATATTCAGACGCTTGCAGATTTGAAGGGGCTGGGAAAGCACGATCCGGCCGCTGCTTACGTAATGCTAGTATTCATGCTCTCGCTGGGCGGCATTCCGCCAACGATGGGATTCCTGGGTAAGTGGTTCATTTTCGCGGCGACGGTTCAGGCCGGCCAGCTCTGGCTCGCGCTGCTGCTGGCCGTCGCGAGCATGATCTCGATCTACTACTACCTGAAAATCGTCTGGATGATGTGCTTCCAGGAGCCGGAGGGGGACGCCGTCGTGCCGCGGGCCCTGTCGCCGACAGGAGTGTTCGTATCGATCGCAATCACTGTCGGCGCGACGCTTCTGTTCGGCTTCGTCCCCAACCTGGTGTCGGTGCTGACGAACTCCGCGGCGACCATGCCGCATCCGTAGGCGTAGGGCGGGCCGCTAGACGCCCGGCGGCGGGCCACCGACAGCGCGCAAAGCAGAGAGGCGTCATTTCGGTCGGCGTCTTGCCGTAACACCCATCCGCCGGCGGGAACGTAGAGCCGCCTGCAGATAGTCTGCAATAGGGGACTTAAGGAGCATTGGCGATGTCTTCCGGGAGTCGCGGCGACATTCTCGGCCGTGCAGTCGGCCTGATGGTGTTCCTCGTCGGGATCGCCCTGCTCGTGATCGTCTTCACGACCGCCTTCCGGCTCTTCAACTCCAGCCCGGAGGCGGTGCTCAACCTGCGCTTCACCGGCGATCCGAAGCGCGACCCGCTTCTCTCCGCTATCGGCGTCCACTTCGGCTGGATCTTCCTCCAGATCGCCTTCCTCGTAGTAATGTCGCTCGCGGCCTCCTTCATCTCGCAGCGCGGCATCAACCTCTACTTCAGCGCCATGCAGGGCTCTCCCATCCTTCCCCGGCCGGCGGCCGCTCCCGCGATCGAGAGTGAGGCCCGCGGCCAGACCGGCCCCGTGTGAACTTAGTCACACCTGCCTTCCGCCTGGAACAATCTTAAGGCATACTCTGTTACAGATGATGAGCGATAGGCAGAGGCGGACATTCCGACCGAGCTCCTGAAGTCCCTGCCCTGGCGTTACCATTATCGTGTGGCGCATTGCCTACCCGGCGACTTGCGGAAGGGGCCCCCATGTACCAGAACATCGACCAACCAACAGGCTACGATTTGCCCGGACACGCGGGCTCCGGACCAGCGGCGTTCCGCTCGGTCCCGCCGACACGGATTTCGAGCGCGGCCTGGATCCCCGCGGAGTCACCGACCGTACGTCTTGCGATCGGCCTCGCCATTGCACTGGCGATCATGTCGGTGTCGGTCGTCGCGCTCGGGCTGCGCCAGCACTCGCTGGAAGTGGCCATTACGCGGCAGAAGGCGGACGCCGATGCTGCCGCACGCCAGAAGGCGGACGACGACAGGAGGGCGGCGGTCGCGCAGGCAGAGGAGGCCGCGCGCCAGGAAAAGGAGCGCGCGGAGCGCGAGGCGCAGCGCGAGCGAGAATCGCAGCTCAGCGAGATGGAAAGCCGAATGACGAGCCTCCAGACGTCTCTCGATACGGTGACGGCCGAGAGCGCCGACTACGATACGAAGGTCGTCGCCTTCATGTCGCGGCATCAGGAGGCGTGCATCGCGCTCTTCGCCGGAGCGGCCGGGGGATCGGCGGCCTTCAGCAACGATCCGAAGATCACCGACGAGCAGAAGGCTCTCGGTGGGATCACCGCCGCCGCGGCGCTTCTGTGGGCGCTCGACCACCAGGAAGAGGTGAGCAACGTCTCCTCCGAGCTGTCGAAGGCGGCGGCCCAGCGCGCGAACTACGCGGAGCGGATTACCGATCTGAAGGGCACGATCACGGACGTTCAGGCTCAAATTGACGCGCTCAAACCGGTGCCGCACTGAGCTTCTGCTTTGCTCCTTTTTTGGGCAATCGCCATATGGAAGTGCCCGGGGCAGCAGTCTGACGAGGGCAGCGGAGATCGTCAGGAGGTACGCGGAGACGGTTCGGGCCGCCCCCGTCGGATTATGGGGCGAGAGAACCGCAAGCGGCCGCTCCATGGGAATTCGTTGCCGCGACCACAAGAAGCGGCATCCCGGCAGCGCGCCGGCCCCGCGTATCTCCAGATCGCCGACTGTCGCCTTGCCGCGCCGTGCCCGGAGGCTTCCGAAGGCCGGTACCCGCAGAGGTTCTACCGGAGGATCCGTTATCGCGACGCCCCAGTGTTCGGCGGCTACCGGCGCCGCGCTAGCTGCTGCTTCGCGGCGTCCACGACCGCCTCGACGGTGAAGCCGAACAGCTTCTGCAGCTCCTGGAGCGGAGCCGAGGCGCCAAACGTCTTCATGCCGATGCTGTAGCCGTCCAGCCCGACATACTTCTCCCAGCCGAACTTGGCGGACTGCTCGATCGAGACGCGCGCCTTGATGTCCGGAGGGATCACCTCTGCCTGGTAGGCCTCGCTCTGCTGCTCGAACAGCTCCCAGCTCGGCATGCTCACGACCCGCGCTTTGATCCCCTCGGCGGTTAGCTGCTCGTAGGCCTTGACCGCGAGACCCAACTCGCTGCCAGTAGCCAGCAGCAGCACGTCCGGCTTGCCGCCGGGCGCGTCCGCGACGACGTAGGCGCCCTTCGCCGTGCCCGCGGCGGACGCGTACTTCGTACGGTCCAGCGTCGGGACGGCCTGTCGGCTGGCGATCATTGCGACCGGATGATGCTGCGTCTGCGCGACGACCTTCCAGGCCTCGACCATCTCGTTGGCGTCGCCGGGGCGCATCACGATCAGGCCCGGAATGGCGCGAAGCGAGGCGAGCTGCTCGATCGGCTGGTGTGTCGGTCCATCCTCTCCCACTCCGATCGAGTCGTGCGTGAAGACGTAGATCGCGGGTATTTCCATTATGGCGGCGAGCCGGATCGGCGCCCGGCCGTAGTCGCTAAAGATGAGGAAGCCGGACCCGAATGGCCGTACCTTCGAGAGCGCCATGCCGTTCATGATCGCTCCCATCGCGTGCTCGCGAATGCCGAAGTGGAAGTTGCGGCCGGCGTAGCTGCCCGCCTCGAAGTCGCCCGCGCCATCGAACGTGAGGCGCGTTTTCGTCGATGGCGCCAGGTCCGCCGATCCGCCGATGAGCCAGGGGATATTCTTTGCGAGCGCGTTAAGCGCCTTGGCGGAGGAGTCGCGGCCCGCGACGCCCTTCGGGTCGGCAGGGAATACCGGCAGGTCCCGGTCCCAGCCTTCGGGCAGCTCGCGATGCTGCATCTTGTAGAGCTGGTCGGCAAGCTCGGGATACGCGTTCTTGTACTCGTCGAACCGGGCCATCCACGCCTCGCGCAGCGCATGGCTGCGCGCGCCGATACCATTTTGGAATGCGTCGTACACGCCGTCCGGTACCAGGAACTTCGCGTCCGGCGGCCATCCGTAGAACTCCTTGGTCTTGCGGATCTCCTCCTCGCCGAGCGGCTCGCCGTGCGCCGCGTGCGAATCCTGCTTATTCGGCGACCCGTAGCCGATGTGGCTGTCCACAATGATGAGCGTCGGCTTGTCCGTCGTCGCCTTGAACGTGGCGTATGCGGTTTCGAGGGCGCCGAGATCGTTTGCGTCGGTGACGCGGATCACGCTCCAGCCATATGCCTCGAACCGCGCCGCGACGTTCTCGCTGAACGCCAGGTGCGTCTCGCCCTCGATCGTGATGTGGTTGTTGTCGTATATCCAGCAGAGGTTGGAGAGCTTCAGGTGGGCGGCCAGCGACGCGGCCTCGCCGGAGATCCCCTCCATCATGCAGCCGTCGCCGCAGAGCGCGTAGACGTCGTAGTCGATCATATCGAAGCCAGGCCGGTTGAAGTACTGGGCCATCCACTCCCGCGCGATCGACATCCCGACGCTCGTGGCGACGCCCTGGCCGAGCGGCCCCGTCGTGCACTCGACGCCGGAGGTCCAGCGGTACTCCGGGTGGCCGGGACACTTGCTATCGAGCTGCCGGAACTTGCGGATGTCGTCCAGCGTCACGGTCGGCGCGCCTAGCTGCTCGTACTTCGCGTTGACCGACTTGACGCCTGCCAGGTGGAGCGTCGAGTAGAGCAGCATAGACGCGTGGCCGATGGAGAGGACGAACCGGTCGCGGTCCGGCCAGATCGGATCGTCGGGATCGAATCGCAGGAACCGCTGCCAGAGGGTGTATATGACGGGCGCCATGGCCATTGCCGTGCCGGGGTGGCCGGAGTTCGCCTGCTGAACGGCGTCCATCGAAAGCGTCCGAATCGTATTGATGCAGAGCTGGTCCATCTCCGCGTTAGCTGCCATGGGATTTGTCCTCCTGAACAATCGTTGGGAGCGCGCCATGCGCCCACGCCATTCTAGCGGATTATGACGTTACGGTCAACCGGAGTTTATTGGCCGACTGCGCCAAGTGATTGCCGGCGGCTTGCCGGAGTCAAACCCGGCGATCTCGTGGGACTTTGCGAGCAGGAGCGGGACGTCTACCGTCTTCTCGAGTTCAGGCATTTTACGGCTCGACTTCGTCGAGCAATTCGCGCGGCGCGGGAATGATCTTTGCCGGAGCGTCGAGGCGCACGAGGTCGGTGCGCATCAGCCAAGATCGCGAGCGGCCGCGTGGACGTGATTGGCGAGCGCGGCGGCGACCTGCGTCCAGGTCTCGCGGTACGTAGGGTAGGCGGGCGCGAAGTCCAGGTCGGCGCGGATTCGGGCGTCGGACATCCGGTAGGAGGCGGCGAGCACGTCCACGGTGACGGCGCCGGCGGCCATTTTCGCGAGAAACGCCGGCACGCTCTTCGGCCGCGGCCCGCCGACGAGTCGCGCGGCGAAGGCGATCACCTCCGCCATCGGCGCGGGCGCGTCGTCACATACGTTGTAGGTCTTCCCCGCCGATATGCCGGGACTGTCGACGATGCGGCAGATCGCCTGCGCGGCGTCCTGGGCGTGGACCATGCTCAGGTAGGCCGAGCCGTCGCCGATAATAGGCAGCGTGCCGCGCCGGAGCGCTTCGATGCTCTGCTGCGTGTGCCAGGAGTCCGCCGACATGAGCGCGCCGAGCCGGACAAGCACGCCCGGCGCCGCGGAGCCGCGGACGATTCGCTCCATCTCTACGGTCGCGCGCAGGAACGGATGGGCGGACAGCGGCGAATCCTCGTCGATCCAGTCGGCGCCCCGCGGCTCGCAGACATAACCAACGCTCTCCTGCACGAGCAGCGAAACGCCGGCGGCCTCGCACGCGCGGACCAGGTTGGCGGTTCCCGTCGCGCGGATCCGGTCGTTCAGCTCCCAATCGCGGGGATCGATCTTCAGCCGGAGTGGAATGGCGGTCGCGAGGTTCACGACGACGTCCGGCCGTTGGTCGGAGAGCGCGCGCGCCAGCCCATTGCCGTCCAGGATGTCGCCGCGAAGGGACCGGGAGCCCATCTTTTCGACGGCGAGCAGCTTCTCGGGAGAGCGGGCCAGGGCCGTTACCTGATGGCCGGCCGCCAGAAGGCGGGGGATCGCCGCCCGTCCAAGCACGCCGGACGCGCCGACGACAAACACGTGCATCGATACCACGTCCTTTACCGTCAATGGACGAGCGTCGGCGGGATTACCGCGGCGAAGCGCGCGGCCCGATCGGCGTGAGCTCGCAAGCACAGACTGCGCGCCGGCCGCGCCGCGCCGGCAAGTCGGCCCGCGCTCAAACCTCGTGGAGTTTATGACAAGT
>Ga0070735_10003687_pt1 | contig 13299 bp, 13 predicted proteins | sample Coa_R1_FD_66443 | JGI IMG/M metagenome (GOLD analysis project Ga0070735, IMG submission 66443) | Surface soil microbial communities from Centralia Pennsylvania, which are recovering from an underground coalmine fire - Coalmine... | ecosystem: Environmental > Terrestrial > Soil > Unclassified ...
GAGACGCTCGGGCTGCGCGTCCTCCGGCGCGACGACGCGCGAGGGAGCGTCTGGCTCGACGCGGGCGGCACGCTCGTCATGCTCGAGAAGGCCGGCGCGGGCGAGCCGCCGGTCCCGCCGGGGAGCCTGGATCTCGTCGCGTTCGCGGCCGACGACAAGGAGGTCTGGCGGGCTCGCCTGCAGAAGGCCGCGGTGCGCGTCGAGGCCGAGACCGATCACACGCTCTACTTCCGAGACCCGGACGGCCGGCGCGTCGCGGTCAGCACCTACGTGCGCGCGCCAGGGGCGTGAGGGACGTGAATGGCGTGCGCCGCGGCGAAGCCGATCGCTTCGTCGTACCCGGCGTCGGCGTGACGCAGGACCCCCGTCGCCGGGTCGGTCGTCAAGACGCGCTCGAGGCGCCGCGCCGCCTGCGCGGTGCCGTCGGCCACGACGACCATCCCGGCGTGCAGGCTCAACCCGATGCCGACGCCGCCCCCATGGTGGAAGCTGACCCAGCTCGCTCCGGCGGCCGTGTTGACGAGCGCGTTCAGCAGGGGCCAATCGGCGATGGCGTCGGAGCCGTCCTTCATCGCCTCGGTCTCGCGGTACGGGGACGCGACGCTCCCGCAATCGAGGTGATCGCGACCGATGACGATGGGCGCCTTGACGCGGCCGGTCCTCACGAGCTCGTTGAACGCGAGGCCCGCCTTGGCGCGGTCTCCGTAGCCGAGCCAGCAGATGCGCGCCGGCAGGCCCTGGAACTTCACGCGCGCCGCCGCGAGCTCGATCCAGCGGCGCAAGTCCGCGTCCCCCGGCACCGCCTCGAGCACCGCGGCGTCCGTCGCGGCGATGTCGGCGGGGTCTCCGCTCAGCGCCACCCAGCGAAACGGCCCCTTGCCCGCGCAAAAGAGCGGGCGCACGTACGCGGGGACGAAGCCGGGGACGTCGAAGGCGCGCTCGCACCCGGCCTCTTTCGCGCAGGCACGGATGTTGTTCCCGTAGTCGAACACCTCGGCCCCCCGGCTCTTCATCGCGAGCATCGCGGTGACCTCCTCGGCCATGCTCGCCTTGGCGCGCTCGACGTACCCGGCCGGATCCTCGGCGCGCAGCTCGCCGGCCTCGTCGAGCGACAGACCGAGCGGGACGTAGCCGTTCAGCGGGTCGTGCGCGGCGGTCTGCTCGGTGACGAGGTCCGGCACGACGCCGCGAGCCACGATCTCCGGGAAGATCTCGGCGGCGTTTCCGCAGAGCGCGATGCTCACCGGACGGCCCTCTTCGACGGCGCGGCGCAGGCGCGCGAGCGCGGTCGCCAGGTCGTCCACGCGCTCGTCCACGTACCCGGTGGCGAGGCGCTTGTCGATCCGCGCCGGGTCCACCTCGACGGCGAGGCAGCAGAGCCGCGCCATCGTCGCGGCGAGCGGCTGCGCGCCGCCCATGCCGCCGAGACCGGCCGTGAGCAGCCACGGCATGGCCGTCTGCCCTGTCCGGGACTGATACGCCTTGCGCGCGGCGACGAAGGTCTCGTACGTGCCCTGGAGGATCCCCTGCGTTCCGATGTAGATCCAGGACCCCGCCGTCATCTGGCCGAACATCGTGAGGCCGAGGGCCTCGAGCCGGCGGAATTCGTTCCAGGTGGCCCATTGCGGGACCAGGTTCGCGTTCGCGAGCAGCACCCGCGGGGCGTCCGCGTGGGTCCGCAGCCGACCGACGGCCTTCCCCGATTGGACCAGGAGCGTCTCGTCGTCCTCGAGCGATCGCAGCTCGCGCACGAGGACGTCGAAGCACTCCCAGTTGCGCGCAGCCCGACCGGTCCCCCCGTAGACAATGAGCTCCGACGGTCGCTCGGCCACTTCGGGGTCGAGGTTGTTGTGGAGCATCCGCAAGGCGGCCTCTTGGACCCAGCCCTTGCACGAGAGCTCGGCGCCCCGGGGCGCGCGAAGGACGCGGTTGGCCGACGTCATCGCGAGCCAGAGTAGCAGGCGCGAGCGCGAGCGCGGGCGCGGGCGCGAACCGCGTCGAGCACCGCTATTCGTCGGCCGTATCGAGGCCGACCTTGAGTCGCTGCCCGTCCTCGCGCGACAGCGATCCGGGGCGAACGTCCTCGATCGCCTTGGCCTCGCGGAGCCAGACGCCGGCCTGCGCCCGGTCCCCGAGCGCCTCGAACGTCAGGCCGCGATAGAGGGCGTACTCGGCGCGCGTCGCGTCGTCCCACGAGCGGCTGTCGCGCTCGAGCGACGCGAGCGTTTGCTTGGCTTCAGGGTATCGGCCCTTCTTGAACTGCGACTCGCCCTCGGTGAGGGCGCCCCCACACGCGCCGACAAGCGCGGGGGCGACGAGCAGCACGTGCAGGCGCATGGAATGAGTCAGTGTAAGCCCCCGTCGGCACGCGCCGCGTCCCTCTTGCGTCCTCGGACGCAGCCAAGTGCGCAAGAGTCACAGGCGTGCCGAAAAATCACGTGCAGACCACCACGATCGGCAAGGGATCCCGCGAAACCGTTCTGCCAAGCCCCGCGCGCGCGAGTTGCAAGGGGACGACGCACCGATGAAGATGGATGGAATCGTCGCGGCGGGCCGCCTCGCGGACGCGTGCCTCGCGCGACATGCGCCGCACACGATGGGTTGGTCGTGGGGCACCGGCGTCCTCCTCTACGGCCTCGCGCGTTTTGCCGAGGTCGCGCCGGCCCCGGCGCGCGACCGTTACCTCGGCGCGGTGGCGCGCTTTCACGCCGGGCGGACCCCGCCGCGCATCGACCGGCCCGACGGCTGCGCGCCCGGCCTGTCGGCGCTCGCGCTGCACCGCCGCCACGCCCGCCGGGAGGGCTTGCCGGCCGTCGCGCGTATCGCGGGGTTCGTCGAGGGCGCCCCGCGCAACCGGCTCGGCTGCATGGATCATCTCGGGACCTCGCCCTGGCGCGCGCTCATCCCCTCGTCGATCTGGGTCGACACGCTCGCCATGGCGACGGTCTTCTGCGCGCAGTGGGCCGGGCACACGGGCAACGCGCGCCTGCTCGACTTCGCGGCGGCGCAGCCGGCCATCTATGCGGCCCACCTCCTCGATCGCGACGCGGATCTCTTCCGCCACGCGTACCTCGTCGGCCTGGGGCGGGCCATCCCGCGGGCGCCGGCGTTCTGGCTGCGCGGCAACGGGTGGGCCCTCTTCGCCATGGTCGAGATCCTCGCCGAGCTGCCGGCCGGCCACCCGGGCGTCGACGAGGTCCGCCAGCTGCTCGCCCGCATCGCCGACGCGGTGGCCGCGCGGCAGCGACGCGAGGGCGCGTGGGGCACCCTCCTCGACGACGGGCGCTCGCCCGCGGAGTCGAGCGGGACGGCGCTCGTGGCCTACGCCCTGGCGCGAGGGGCGCGCGGCGGGTGGCTACCCGCGTCGATGGGCGACGTCGCGCGGCGGGCGATGCGTTATCTCATCGACCGCGTCGTCCCGTGGTCGAAGGGCCCGCGCCTCCGGGGCGTCTCGGCGGCGACCAACCCCATGCCGGGGTGGGCGTACCGGCTCGTTCCGGACCCGCGGGACGCGCCGTGGGGGACGGGCGCGCTCCTGCTCGCCGCGTCGGAGGCTCGGGATGCGGCGGCATCAGGATGACAGCGGGGGCCGAGGACGCGCGGGGCGAACGCGCTTTCCCGCGGCGCGGAGCATCTGGTCGAGCGTGGTCATTTCCTCCTGGGCCGGTACCTCGGGCGCCTCCGCGGCGTTCGCCCCCGGCTCGAGGTTCGGGCCTCGTGCGCTCGTCTCCCACTTGCCCGCGAGCTCCCGCGCGATCCGCTCGATCAGGGGGCGCGTCGTCTCCCGGTGGGTCGCGCTCACGAACTCGGCCTCCGGGTGAAGGCGGTGCAGCGCGCGCACCTCGGGCTCGTCGAGCAAGTCGACCTTGTTGAAGACAAGGAGACGCGGAATCTCGAGCAGGTCGAGCTCTTCGAGCACCCTGGCGACCGTGCGCATGTGCTCTTCCTTGGCCTCGTCCCCCGCGTCCACGACCTGAAGCAGAAGGTCGGCGTCGGCGGCCTCCTCGAACGTCGCGCGGAACGCGGCGAAGAGGTCCTTCGGTAGGCTGCGGATGAAGCCCACGGTGTCGGTGACGACGACCTCGCGCTCGCCCCAACCCGCCCACCCGCACCGCAGCACCCGCGAGCGCGTGTCGAGCGTGGCGAAGAGCTTGTTCTCGGCCAGGACGTCCGAGCCGGTCAGCGTGTTGAGCAGCGTGCTCTTGCCGGCGTTCGTGTAGCCGACGATGGCCACCGTCGGGACCCCCTCGCGCGTGCGCTTTCGGCGCCGCTGCTCGCGCTGGCGCGCCAGGCCCTTGAGCTGCCGCTCCAGATGGGTGACCCGATCCTTGGCGCGGCGGCGGCCGATCTCGAGCTTCGTCTCGCCCGGTCCCCTTCCCCCGATGCCGCCGGTCAGGCGCGAGAGGCTGTCGTCCTTCTGCGCGAGGCGCGGCATCGCGTACTTGAGCTGGGCGAGCTCCACCTGGAGCTTGCCGTCGCGGCTCTGCGCGCGCTGCGCGAAGATGTCGAGGATGAGCTGCGTACGGTCGATCACCTTGAGGTCCGTGCGCTTCGCGATGGCGCTCGCCTGCGCGGGGGAGAGCTCTCGATCGAAGACGAGGACGCTGGCGTCGCGCTCGATCGCGCGGACGACGACGTCCTCGAGCTTGCCCTTGCCCATCACGAGCTTCGGGTCGATCCGGTCGCGCATCTGGACGACCGAGTCGGCCACCTCGACGCCCGCGGTACGCGCCAGCTCGTGAAGCTCGCGCATGCTGTCGTCGGCCTCCACCGCCGCCGAGGGACCGCGCGTCTTGTCGCCCACGTGGACGAGGATCGCGCGGCCGTCCTTGGCCTTGACCTCGCGCGCCCGAGCGCGACGCGCGAACTCCGCCTCGAGGTCGGTCATCAGCTCGGCGACGTCGAGGTGCGCGTGGCCGATGGCGATCGGCCCGAACTCCCGGTACGAGGCGCCGCCGTCGGCCGGCACGTTGTGCGCCCAGACCAACGCGCGCGGCTCGCCGCCGGGCGAGAGCTGGATCGCGGCGACGAGGTCGAGCCGCAAGCGGACGAGGTCGACCAAGTCGTCGCGCGTCAGCGGCTCGCCCCGCAAGTGCGTGTGAACGAGCCGAAGCCCGCGAAAGCGCCCCTCGGCGGCCCGGAGGCGGCCGACGTCGGGGAGCATCAACTTGGACGCGTCCCCGACGACGACGGAGTCGACCTGGCCCGAGCGGTGGACGAGCACTCCGACCTGCCTGCCCGTCTCGAGCGACACCGTCGCGAGGGACCGCGTGAGCTCGGGCGTAGAGATGTCGTCGGCCGGGACGCGGCGCCGATAGAGGCGCTCGAGCGCGCGGATCGTCGAAGGCGAGAGACCGGTCTTGTTGCCGTGGACTTCGATGGGAGTTCCTTAGCACGCCTTCATCGCCGGCTGTCCGTCGGAGTGCTCCGAGACGCCGAGAGAAGCGGAAAGAGAACGCCTCCAGACTTGACCGAGTTAGCTAGCTAGCTAAGTTGGTCTCGTGACCAAGCTCGTGAACATGCACGAGGCGAAGACCAACCTGTCCAAGCTCGTCGAGGAGGCCGAGGCGGGCGAGGACGTCGTGCTGGCGCGCGCCGGCAGACCCGTCGTGCGCCTGGTGCCCGTGCGCGAGGCGCGGCGGCGACGATTGGGGGGGTGGAAAGGCAAGGTCCGCATGGGCAAGGACTTCGACGCGCCGCTCCCTGACGACCTGCTCCGGGCATGGGAAGGGCGGCCGGAGCGCGCTTGAGGGTCCTGCTCGATACGCACGCGCTCATCTGGGCGCTCGAGGGGAGCGCTCGTCTGCCGCGGACGGCGCGTAGGGTCATCGAGGACCCGCGCAACGAGGTGCTCGTGAGCGCGGCCTCGGCGATGGAGATCGCGATCAAGAAGTCGCTCGGCCGGCTGAGGGCACCGGACGACCTGGAGAGTGCATGCGACGAGGCGGGATTCGTGCGACGCGCGGTCGGGTTCGACGAGGCGCGCGTCCTCGAGTCGCTGCCCTGGCACCACCGCGACCCGTTCGACCGCCTGCTCGTTTGCCATGCGATCTCCGAGAGGGCGACCCTCGTGACGCGCGACCGCGAGCTGTCAGCGTACGGCGTCGCCACTCTATGGGGATCGGCTCGGCAGGGGGATTAGGCTCACGGGACTCCGGGACTACCGCCCGCGGTAAATCCACGCGCGGCGAGCGTCTCGCTCCGCCCCCTCGCGCGCGGTTCGCACGAGGGCGTGGTCGGGGGCCAGCGCGCACGCCGGATCGGTCGCGCGCGCGTCGCCCGTGAGCGCGAAGGCCTGGCACCGGCAGCCGCCGAAGTCGATCGCGCGCCGATCGCACGAGCGGCAGGGCTCGCGCATCCAGTCCTCCCCCCGGAACGCCTTCATTCCCGGCGCGTCGCTCCAGGCGCTCCCCAGCGCGCCGCTGCGCACCGAACCGAACGCGAGCGGCAACGCGCGGGCGCCGTGGCACGGCAGCACGGCGCCGTCGGGCGCGACGACGACGAAGCGGCGTCCCCACCCGTCCATGCAGGCGCGGGGCCGGTCGGCGTGCCAGTCGGGCAGGACGAAGACGACCTCCATGCGCCCCTCGAGGCGCGCCTTCGCCTCGCGCGCGACCTGCCGGGCGTGGTCGATCTGACCGCGCGCCGGCAAGAGCGCTTCCGCGTTGGCGTGGGCCCACGAGATCATCTGCACGTTCGCGAGCTCGAGCCGGTCGGCACGCAGCCGCTCGGCCATCGCGACGACGGCCTCGACCCCGTCGAGGTTCTCCCGGTGCAGCACGCAGTTGAGCGTCAGCGGCAGACCGAGCTCCTTCACCCAGCCCGCCACCCGGAGCTTTGCCTCGAAGGACCCGAGGCCGGCCACGCGATCGCTCGTCTCGCGGTCGGCCGCCTGCACGCTCAGCTGCACGTGGTCGAGCGACGGCGCGAGGCGCTCGAGCCTCGCGCGATCCGCGGGGATGCCGCTCGTCACGAGGTTCACGTAGTAGTCGTCCGCCCGCGCGCGCGCGGCGATGGCCTCGAGGTCCGACCGCGCCAGCGGTTCGCCGCCCGTCAGGTGCACCTGCATGGCCCCCATGGCCTTGGCTTCGTCGAGGACGCGGAGCCAGTCGTCCGTCCCGAGCTCCTCGTTTCCCCGCACGAGGTCCCTCGGATTCGAGCAATACGGGCACGCCAGCGGGCAGCGGTGGGTGAGCTCGGCCACGAGCGTGTACGGCGACTCACCCGACGGCGCGTCCCGGCCCCCCGCGGCGGCGCCCGGGGCCGCCTTCGGGACGGCGGAATCGACGGGACTCCACCCCTCGAGGAGCGCCCGGCCGTGCAGATCGGCGAGCAGCGCGCGCACGTCGGCCTCGATGCGTGCGCGCGGCGTCTTCTCGTAGCGCGCGGCGAGCTCGCCGACGATCTCCTCGATCGTGCGCGTGCCGTCGCAGAGGGCGACGACCGCCGCGGCCGTCTCGCTCAGGCGCAGGCCGCGCTCGGGAGACAAAAGCACCGCGGCGCCGTCGCGCGGGTCGGCGCGCACGCGCGCCTTCTTGGACAGACGCGGCTTCACCGAGCCTCGGCCACCGCGTCGAGCAACGCCCAGAGGATGCTGCACTTCTCGATGAGCGCTCGCAGGCACGCGTCCTGGAGCTCGCGCGTCGTCGCGTGCCGGGTGACAAACTCGATGGCCTCCTCCGCGTCGCGCGTCGCGCGAGGCACCCGCTGGCGGAAGTACTGCAGCGCCGCCTTGTCGACCCACGGGTAGTGCGTCTCCCAGGCGGCCACCCGCGTGCGCATGATCGTCGGCGCGAAGTGCTCGGTGAGCGACGACGCCACCGCCTCGACGAGCGAGCGGCTGCGAACGAGCTCGACGTACGCGTCGCACGCGTAGCGAACGGCCGGGAGCACCCGACGGCACGAGCGCACGTCGCCCTCGTCGAGGCCGACGGCGCGCGCGAGCGCGAGCCACTCGGCCAGCCCGCCCTCGCCCTCGCGGGCGCCGTCGTGGTCCGCGAGCCGATGGATCCACGATCGCCGGAAGGCCGGGTCGTCGCTCTTGGCGAGGATGAGCGCGTCCTTGATGGGAATGCGCGTCTGGTAGTAGTAGCGGTTCTGCACCCAGCGCTGGAGCTCCGCCTTCGACAGCGAGCCCGCGTGCATCCGCGCGTTGAACGGGTGGTGGTCGTGATAGCGCGACGCTCCCTCGGAGCGGAGCCGCTCGACGAAGGCCGCCGGAGAGAGGGGCGTCTCGGTCACAGGACGACCTCCAGGCCGTCGTGCGCCACTTCCCACCCCGCGGCCTCGACGGCGGAGCGCTCGGGGGATCGGTCCCGGAGGACCGGGTTCGTGTTGTTGACGTGCGTGTAAATGCGCCGGCCCATCGGCACGCCGGCCAGCCCGGCGAGGCTCCCCTTCTGGCCGCCGATCGGCACGTGCGCCATGTCGCGCGCCCGCGCCCGCCCGAGGCCCCGTTCGACGAGCTCTTCCTCGCTCCAGAACGTGCCGTCGAAGAGGACGGCGTCAGCCCCCTGCACGATCGACGGCGCCGCCTCGAGCGAGCCCATCGCGGTCGCGACGACGACGGTGGCGCCTCCCGCCAGGTCCCGGACCCTCAGCGCGACGTTGTCCTCGGGGGACGGCTCGAGGACGCCCATCAGGTGCACCGGGAGCTTGCCCGGGGCGGGCACCGCCGTCACGCCCAGGCCGACGTCCTCGAGCCGGAGCTCCTGGCCGAGCTCGAGCCGCTTCCATTTCACCTGATCCGGATGCCGGGCGAGCGTGCGGAGCATCGCGTTCTGCTCCACCAAGCCGGCCCGCACTCGCTCGGTCGCCAGGATGACCAGCGGCTGCGATTCGCGCAGCGAAAGGAGGCCGACGACGTGATCGAGGTCCCCGTTCGTCAGCGCGATCGCCCCGAGCGGCGTGTCGCGCCGGCCCCTGGGGTGGAGCGGCGCGAACCGCTCGATGTGCCGGCCGATGTCGGGCGAGGCGTTGACGAGCAACCAGGCCGCTCCTGCCGACGTCATGGCGAGCGAATCCTGCGTGCGCGGGCGGACCGACGGGTCCCCCGCGCGCACGAGCACGCAGTTGTCACATCCGCAATTCCACTGCGGGAAGCCGCCGCCGGCCGCGGAGCCTAGGACATGGGCGCGCATCGGCTGCAGCGCGCAACGGCGCGTTACTTGGAGGTGTCTTCGTCCGCGTCGCCGGTCGCGATGGGGGACTCACGCGACGGATCGAAGTCCTCCTGATAGGAGCCGATCTCCGCGTCCATCTTGATTTCGACCACGCTCGGTGAAGTCCAGTCCATCGCGCAACTCCTCGGGAGGAAGTGAGAGCCGCTCGGCATCATGCTCGACCGCGGGCCGCCGCGCAACCGGTAGCGGCAAACCATTGAGAAATCAGCGGTTCACACGCTCGAGATACTCGCCCGTCCGCGTGTCGACCTTGACCCACTCTCCCTCCTTGATGAAGAGGGGCACGTTGATGAGGGCCCCGGTCGAGAGCTTGGCGGGCTTGGTCGCGCCGCTCGCGGTGTCGCCCTTGATGCCCGGCTCGCTCTCGGTCACCTGCAGGACGACGCTCGACGGCAGCTCGAGGCCGATGGGGTTGCCGTTGTAGATGGTCACCTCGCAGTCGAGCCCCTCGCTGATGAAGCGCGCCTCATCCCCGACCTTGTCCTTCATCACGTGGAGCTGGTCGCCGGTGTTCGTGTCCATGAAGACGAGGCTGTCGCCCTCGTCCCACGAGAACGTCATCTTGCGCGTCTCGACGTCCGCCAGCTCGACGGACTCGCCCGACTTCCACGTGCGCTCGATGACCGCGCCCGTCGTCAGATTCCGGATCCGGGCGCGCGTGAACGCCTGCCCCTTGCCCGGTTTGACGAACTGGTGCTCGACCACGGCGTAGGGAACGCCGTCGATCTGGATCTTGATGCCCTTGCGGATGTCGGTCGTCTGCATGGCGTTCGCTCGGGCGCGGAGCTAGCACGTCCGCGGGGCAAGCGACAAGGCGCGCCTTGGCCCCCCGACGAGGCGCTCTTTGCGTATCATCGCGCGGCCCCCGTCGACCGGGCGAGAGTTGAAGGTGCTCAAGGTATGCACGAGGTGGAGGACGAGCTGGGCGAAATCAAGCGCGAGATCATCGAGTCGCGCGGTCTCGTCATCAAAACGAACAACCTCACCAACGCGCTCAGCGCCGACATCAAGTCGATCGCCAAGCGCCAGCAGGGCTACGAGCGGCGCCTCGCCTGGAACAGCGCGACGGCCTACGTCGTCTTCGTCGTCGTCGTCTTCGCGGCCCTCAAATTCGCGGTCGACGCGCGCGTCGACGCCATCGAGGCGACGAGCAAGCACCTGCGCGACGAGAACGCCCGCATGAAGCAGGACCTCGACGACCTGCGGCAGCGCGTCGCGGACCGCCAGGCCGCGGAGCTCGAGGCCGCGAAGTTCTACGACCTCGTCAAGCAAGGCAAGCGCCAGGACCTCATCCGCGGCTGGGAGTCGATGCGGGCGAAGCCGCTCACCAAGGCCGAAGCCCAGTTCTTGGAGGACGCCGTGGACAAGGCGCGCACCGAGCAAGCGTCCTTGCTCTACCTGCAGGGGCTCGAGAGCTCGCGTCTGCAGCGGTGGCAGGAGGCGGCGTCGTCGCTCGAGGACTCGCTGCACTACGAAGAGAACGGGGCCGTCGCCCCGCAGGCCAAGCTCGAGCTCGCGAACGCGTACCGCAAGCTACACCGGCAGAAGGACGCCATCCCGCTCCTCTCGTCGCTCGCCGAGTCGAACGTCGACAAGGAGCTGCAGGACGACGCGCTCGAGCAGCTCGCGTGGTGCCAGACCGAGATCGAGGCGTACAACGACGCCAAGAACACGTGGCGCGCTCTCTTGCGCCGCTTCCCCGACTCGCACTTCGCGCCGGAGGCCAAGCTGGCGCTCATGACGCTCACGCAGAATCATTGAGCGGGGTCAGGCGACCAGCGCGCGGTACGCCTCGGTGATCTCGACGAAGCGAGCCTGAAGGGCGCGGCGCTCTTCGTCGCTCGCGCCGGGGTGAAGGTCGGGGTGCACCTCGCGCGCGAGGCGCCGGTAGGCGCGGCGGACGGCCGACTCGTCGACCCCGGGCGTCAGCCCCAGCACGTGCCAGGCGCGCACGTCGCGCGAGGTCGCGCCGCCGCCGCCGGATCGCTCTCTCGCGCGGCGCCGCCCGTGCAGGAACTCGCGCGGCTCGAGCGGGCGGTCGCGGAAGGCGCCCCGCGGCGGCCGCACGGCGACCCGGAAGCAGACGCGCGCGTCCGCGACGCCGTCCAGCGCGGCGAGGCGGCGCAGCAGCTGGCGGCGCAGGGCCTGGCTCACGACCTCGGGCGCGACGCGGAAGTCTTCGACGAGTACCTCGCCGTGCAGGCGCCGCGACGCGATCGCCCGAAGGAGGGAGCGCCTCAGCAGGTCGGCGTCGGCGGCGTGCTCGAGGCGCAAGATCTCCGCGAGCGACGGGGCAGCGCCGTCGATCTCGACGGCCACGACGAGGCCGCGCGAGAGGTGGACGCGGTGCGTCCGCCCGCGATCCTCGACCAGCTCGAGGGTGCCCGTGACCGAGGCGCGGTGCAGGACGCCGAGCAAGTCGCCGAGCGACGTGGTCCGCAGGCGGCCGGGCAGCAGCATGCGACCGAGTATCATGGCCACTGCCCGCCCGCGGGCAAGTTTGTGCCGACGTGCCGACGTCAGAGAGCGTGCGCCTGGACCGAGCCGCCGCCGGCGACCACCAGCGACCGGCCGCTGCCGGTGGCGACGACGACCGGCAAGCTCACCCCACCGCCCGGCATGCACACCGAGTCGAGGGCCGACCACGTGCCGGTGCCGTCGAGCACATAGACGTCGGCGCCGGCCGTCGCGTAGACGCGGCCGGTCGCGGCGTCCGTCGCCAGGCCGTTGACGTTGAGCGTCGGCAGGCCCTTGCTCGCGTCGGCCCACGTGGCGCCGCCGTCCGAGCTGCTCTGCAGCCCGGCCCCCTGGATGCAGGCGTAGAGCTTCGTCGCCGCCGGCGACGCGGCCATCGAACCGGGCACCGCGAGCAGGCACGGGATGACCTGCATCGGACCGAGAACCATCGTCCACGACTGGGCGCCGTCGGTGCTCTTGTAGACGCCGCGCCCGTTCGTGGCGGCATAGAGCGTCTGCGCGGAGGCCGGGTCGATCACGACCCGGTTCACGTCGATGGCCATGGCTCCGGCCGACGACGACCAGGGGGTGATGCCGCTGTTCGACGGCGACCACGTCATGCCCCCGTCGGTCGACTTGTAGACGCCGTTGAGCTGCGTCGCGGCGTAGAGGACCGAGGCGTTCGACGGGTCGAACGCGAACGAGAGCTCGTTCTGGCTGACGCCGCGCCCGGAGAAGGACGTGGCATCGGTCGACGTATAGAGGACCGTCGCGCCCACGAGGACCCGGTCCTTCTGCTTCGGATCGGCCGCCACGGTGAACGCGTAGTCGACCGGCAGCGCGGTCGTCGGCACGCGCTGCCACGGCTGGGTCGACGACGGCCGCTGCCAGACGCCGGACCCCCACGACGCGAGCCAGAGCCGCCCCGGATCCGCAGCCGACACGGACATCCCGTCCACCTGCACGCCGAGGATGCCGAGCGCCGTGTTCCAGGTCGATCCGTCGGTCGAGTACCAGATGCCGCCGTGGCTCCCGACGAGAACTCCGTTGGCGTTCTTCGGGTCGATCGCCATCCGTCCGGGGTACGTTCCGTACGGGACGAGGTTGAGGCCCTGCTGCAGCGGGGGGCCAAAGGTCTTGGCGCCGTCGGTCGAGTGGTGCGGACCGTCGCTCGCCATCGCGTAGACGCTGTTGCAGTCGCTCGGGTTGACCTCGACGTCCTCGACCGAGGTCATCGGGCCGAGCGACGACACCGTCCACGTGGCGCCACGGTCCGAGCTCCGGGCGACTCCTTGGGTGGTCGCGGCGTACATCGTCTTGGCGTCGGCCGCGCACCGACGCACGTTCCACACGTTGCCGGCCCCCATCAGCGCCGTCGTCCAGGTGTGGCCGCCGTCCGTCGTACGCAGGACGAAGCCGGTGACGTCGTAGGTGTCCTGCGTGGTGAGCCCCACCGTTCCGGTAACCACCTCGTCCGGGTTGTCGGGCGCGACGTCGATCGCGAGGGTGTCGACGTAGGGATACTGGTTCGTGTAGGCGGCCCAGGTGACTCCCGCGTCGTCCGACCGCAGGACGCCCGACCCGCGCACGCCGACGTAGACCCGGAGGGTCTCGCTCGCCGCGACGGCGATCGAGCTCGTGGCCTGCCCGTCGAGGGCGA
>Ga0070735_10003690_pt1 | contig 13293 bp, 7 predicted proteins | sample Coa_R1_FD_66443 | JGI IMG/M metagenome (GOLD analysis project Ga0070735, IMG submission 66443) | Surface soil microbial communities from Centralia Pennsylvania, which are recovering from an underground coalmine fire - Coalmine... | ecosystem: Environmental > Terrestrial > Soil > Unclassified ...
CGCGCTTCGTGTTGGGCTGCATGCAGGACGCTACGATCCCGAGTACGAGCCACATGAAGAGCGAGACGGTGCCCATCTGCCAGGATGGGCTGGCGATCGCGTCAACCAGGATGCCGACGGTGCTCGCCATGGCCCCGATGAGCAGGGTCCGGCGAATGCCGTCGTCCATCTGCATCGCCCGGCGGGCGCCGATGAACAGCAGGGTTCCGGGAATGGCCAGGAAGAGCACCAGGCCCAGGATACCCACTTCGGACGCCGTCTGCAGGTACAGGTTATGCGCCTGCTCCGACAGCGACGGGCGAATGTGCAGGTCGGCGACGGGCAGGCCGATGCCGGCGTACTGGTGCGCCATCGTCGGGAACGTGCCGAGGCCATGGCCAACGACCGGACTCTGCATGATCATCTTGCTCGCGCCGGCCCAGGTGGCTTCGCGCGCGTTCCACGTCGCATCCGCCTGAACGGCGTTCAGCGTGGCGGCGCGCCCGAACACCGAAGCCGAGTTCGGCCACATGTAGAGGAAGAAGCCGACCGTCAGGACGAGCAGAACCGCGTGAACGGCCACCTCGTGCACCCGGACGGGCTGGTTGGAGCGCTGCTTCTTCACGATCTGGACGAGCGAGGCGACGGCCAGCACGGTGAGGGCGGAGGCTCCGCCGATCCACGCGCTGCGAGAGTGGGCTGCCAGCAGGCCGGCGGCCGCGAGGACCGTGGCCGACTGCGCGAATAGTTGGCGGGCCAGGCTCTTCTTCTCGCACACTGCGACGGCGGCGGCCACAGGCAGGAGCGCCATGAGGCAGGAGCCGTAGAGCTGGTGGTCGCCGAAGAGGCCGGTCGCGAACTTACCCGCGCCCGAGTTGAACTGCACGAAGCCGGCGATCGAGATCACGCAGCAGAGGAACAGCACGACGTCCACGAGGCACGAAAGCTGATCCGAGCGGCGCACGTGATGCGCGATTGCGAAATAGAGAACGACTCCGCTGCCGAGGCGAAGAAACTCCTGGATCCCGAACTCGCGTGCATTCGCCGGAGCCATGAGGATCGAGGCGCCGGCAACTGCGAGGAAGAGCAGAGCGGGGAGGTTCGCCGGGGATTTCACGAAATCCACCATGCGGGTCCCAACTCCGCCTCGCCAGTCGGCGCGCAGGAGAAGCATCGCCAGGAGGACGATTGCGCAGCCCTCCAGGAGCACCGCGCCAAGCGCGGGATTGTGGGCGCTCACCGGCGCGAACGCCAGTGGCACCAGTACCGCCATCGCAAGGATGAACATTACCATCCGGTTGCGAAGGACGGGGGCCAGCCAGTTGCTGGTCGCGTTCATGGGTCCGTTTCCTTTCAGCCGTATCCAGCTCGCGGCGCCTGTCGCGTCCGCGTCCGATTCGGGCTTAGACTTTGCGCGCGCAGTGCCTGTCGCATCCGTGCGCGCAAATTGCAGTGGAACTCCCCCGGAGCGCCTGGTCACTCGGCAGGAACGTCTGTTGGGACGCGCCAAATAGCCTCATGTTTTCAGAGACACTCCGAACACACTGATTATACTCGCAAGCCTGGTTGAATTTGGAGTGCCTGCCCGTATTTTTTCGATAATATTTTTTTCGGTTAGATTCCGTCGAGAAAGCGGCCCGGGCTGAAGGTGCCTTTGGGATCGAGCGACTGCTTGAGGGTGCGATGGAGCGCGATGCCCACCCGGTCCTCGCCCCAGAGCGCAAGCTTTTGCGGCCGCGCGAGCGCCGGGTCGATCCGGGTCCACAGCAGGTGCGAGCCCACGGGCGCCGCGGAGCGCAGAGAGAGCGTGAGGGCGTGATCGGGGTTCGGCGAGGCGACGTTGAGCGTGCCGACCGCGCACTGCGCCGTCATCCGGAGGCCCGGCAGCAGCTCCAGGTTGCTCACCACGCTGGGAAGCTCCGTCGGCAGGCAGGTGATACGCGCCGAGAGCCGGACGTCCCGATGGAGGCGCGCCTGCACGTCGCGAAGATAGGCTGTCTCCGGCTCGCCGAGCGGCAGGGGCAGCGCGTCGATGCCGCGCTGGCGCACCTGCTTCGCCAGCGCCTCCTGCTGCCAGAGCACGCGCGCCGCGACGCCCTGGAGACCCGCGACGAGCGCGATCCGGCCTTCCGGCTCGTTGGTTGCGAGCATGTAGGCAGGCGCGGTCTCCGAGCGTGCCAGCTCCAGCCCCAGCTTCGCCGCCGCGCTTACGGCGGGCATCTGCCACGCGATGACCAGTTCGGCCTCGTTCATCGGTTGCACCTTGAACGTCAGCTCGGTAAGGATTCCGAGCGTCCCCCAGGCGCCGGTGAACAGCTTGCAGACGTCATAGCCGGCCACGTTCTTGACCACCCGGCCGCCGCCCTTAACCTCGACGCCGCCGGTCATCACCGCCTTCACCCCGATAAGCAGGTCGCGAGGCGTGCCGTAGCTGGGGCGGGAGAAGCCGGCGGAGTTGGAGGAGACGATACCACCGAGCGTGGTGCGCTCCGCGAGCGGGCAGTCGAGCGCCAGGAACTGCCGCCGGGCCGCCAGCGCCTGCTGGATTTCGTGGAGCGTAATGCCTGGCTCGCAGGTTACCGTCAGGTCGTCCGGCTGGTAGTCGATCACGCGGTTCATGCGCGCCATCCGGACGACGACATAGGCGCGCTTCTCGGAGGGCGGATAGCCGGTCAGAAGGCGGGAGCCGCTGCCGCAGGGCACGATCGCGACGCCGGCATCCTCGACGGCCCGAACGATCTCCGCGACCTCCGCCGCCGTGCCGGGCTGCACGACGCAGGCCGGCCAGCGGCCCCATTCGTGCGGAACGAGCGCCCGCCCGACGCGCTCGTCTCCGGGCGCCACCGCATCCGCGCCGACGATCGCGCGCATTCGCTCTGCAAGCTCCCTCGTGTCCACAACTGTTCTATTCCGCCAGCCAGACGGGGATTCCTGCGCCGCGGGTAGCCGGCAGCTGGTAGCCGGTAGCTGGTTGAATGCGTTCGCCAGCTACTAGCCACCAGCTACCTGCTGCCACGAAAAGGGTGGGCTGGAACTTATTCCTGCCAGGCTCCGTCGTTTCTTCGCGGCGAGTCTCCCCGGCCGCTCGCCGGCATTCGGCGGCAGCGCTGGGTTCCCATGGGCCGCCCGCACCGATCGAACGACCGGGCGGACGACGAAGTGACTGAAATGAGCGAGAAGATCGAAAATGCGCTTAACGAGAGCCGGATCCTGGTGCTCGTGGCGGAGGTCATGGTCTGCTTTCAGTACCAGGCGGTCTTTCAGGCCGGATTCGCGAAGCTGCCGCCGTTCTCGCAAACGCTGACGCTTGTCGGGCTCTGCCTGCTCCTCGCGGCACTGATACTGTTCATCTCGCCCGCGACCTATCACAGGATCGTGGAGCCGGGCCGGCTGACCGACGCGTTCAATCGATTCATCACGCAGGTGCTTACGATCGCGCTGCTTCCGTTCGCGCTCGCTGTCGGCATCGATTTCTACATCGTGGCGGCAAAGCTCTACGGTCGATCTGCGGGCGTTATCGGCGGTGCGGCGGGCGCCGCCGTAGCGATTCTGTTATGGTACGGCCTGGAGCTGGCGATAGCGGCGCACGAGGGCGTGCAGGGAAGGAGAGCGAATCCAATGCCGGACGAGGAGACGCCGCTCAAGGAAAGGATCAAGTTCGTGCTCATGGAGGCGCGCGTCATTTTGCCGGGCGCCCAGGCGCTGCTTGGCTTCCAGTTCGCCGCCGTGCTGACGGAGCGGTTCGACAGGCTTGGAGGCCTGGACAAGGCGGTCCACGTGGCCAGTCTCGGCGCCGTGGCCCTGTCCATCATTTTGCTCATGGCGCCCGCTGCCTTCCACCGCATCGTGGAACATGGCGAGAATTCGGAGCGGCTGCACGCGTTTTCGAGCGCCATGGTGCTCGCCTCGATGGCCTTTCTCGCCATCGGAATCTCCGGAGACGTCTTCGTGGTTGTCCAGGTGGTGGCGAAGAGCGCACAGCAGGCGTGGGCCGCGAGCGCGTTGACGCTGCTTGCATTTAGCAGCGTCTGGTTCGGCTATATGCTCTTCCGCCGGCTCGGGGAGTCCGGCGCGCCGCGCCACGCGCCCGCGGCCACGAAGACGTAGCAGACGGACCATCCGCGGCGCGGTGGGCCGAGAGCCGGGCTGTCGGAGCGCGGCAGCAAAGGATGCATGAGGGCCCGGTCAGCGCCCGGCCGCGCCGCAGCCGGCGCACTCCGTGCCACTCCCCCGCGGATCGATATTGGAAAGTGAGGATGCCATCGCCGCACCGCTTACGACAAACGAAGACCTCCATGGAAACGTGCCGGACGACTCGCCCGCGGCCATCCTGATCGTCGACATGATCAACGACCTCGAGTTCCCCGGCGCGGAGGCGCTGTTCGAGGCTGCTCTGCCTGCCGCGAAGCGTATCGCCGAGCTAAAGCGGCGCGCCTGCGCGGCTGGAATTCCGGCCATCTACGTGAACGACAACTTCGGCAAGTGGCGCTCCGATTTCCGCTGCCAGGTGCGCCACTGCCTGGATCATCCGGTGCGCGGCCGGCCGATCGCGCGGCTGCTCGAGCCGGCGGAGGAGGACTACTACGTCCTGAAGCCAAAGCACTCGGGCTTCTACGCCACGCCGCTGGACCTGCTGCTGGCCTATCTCAAGGCGACGACCGTGATCTTGACGGGCATCACGGCGGACGACTGCGTCACGTTCACGGCCGGCGACGCCTTTATCCGCGAATACCGGCTGATCGTCCCCGCGGACTGCATCGCCTCCGAATCTCCGGCGCGGACCGCGCGGAGCCTCGAGTGGATCAGCGAGGCGCTGGACGCCGACGTTCGCCCATCCATCGAGATCGACGTAGGCTCCCTGCGGCGATAGCAGCAGGCGAGATACGGCGAGTGAACAGGTTACCGCGAGGCGCGCAGCGAATAGAAGCGGCAGGTAGAAGCTTCAGAACGATCTACGCGCCGACTGCTCCCGCGCGCAGCGACGCGACGGGTCTGTCTTGTCGACGGCGCCGGATGGGCGCCGCGGATAGGTGACCGACATGGCAGTAGAATCCGACGAAGACGCAAGAACGGCCGTGCGGCCCGGCAGGGCGCCGGACGATCCGATCGCGGTGGTCGGGCTCGGCGCCTCCGCGGGAGGCGTCGGAGTCCTGCAGACGCTGTTCGACGAGATGCCGCCGGATAGCGATCTTGCGTTCGTCGTCGTGATGCATCTCTCTCCGGAGCATGAGAGCAGCCTGGACCAGGTCCTCCGCAGTCGGACGAGCATGCCTGTGACGACCGTGGAGAATTCCGAAAGGCTCGTACGGAACCACGTCTATGTGATACCGCCGGGCAAGCACCTCGCACTGGGCGACGGTCTCCTTCAGGCGGTTGACCCGCAGCAGCCCACGGGCCGGCGAGTCGCGATCGACCTGTTCTTCAGAACGCTTGCCGCGGCATACGGCTCGCGCGCTGTGGCGATCGTGCTGTCCGGAATCGATTCGGACGGAGCGATAGGCGTAAAGCACGTCAAGGAGCAGGGCGGCCTAACCATCGCGCAGGACCCGGACGAGGCCCAGTTCGACAGCATGCCGCGCTCCGTGATCGAAACGGGCATGATCGATTGGGTGCTCCCCGTCGGCCAAATGCCCGCCAAGCTGGTCGAGTTCGTGGAGAACGAGCGGCGGATGCACATGCCGCCGGAGAATATCTCGGGCGACCCGCTGGACGACGCGGACGACGTGAACTCAGGCGGTCCGCTCCGGATCGATCAGCAGCCCAGCATGAGCGATGAGGCGGCGCTGGTGGAGGTCCTGCGGTTCCTGCGCAGCCAGACAGGGCACGATTTCGGGCACTACAAGCGAGCCACCATTCTACGGCGGCTGGCCCGCAGGATGCAGGTGAACCTGGTTGACAATATCGGCGGCTATCTGAGCTTCCTGCGCACGCATACCAGCGAGGTAACGGCCCTCCTGCGCGATTTTCTTATCAGTGTTACGAACTTCTTCCGGGATAGGGCGGCCTTTGCCGCGCTCGAGGCGCACATCCCCCAGCTCTTTGCGGACAAGCAGTCGAGCGACCAGATCCGCGTCTGGACGGCAGGATGCGCCACGGGCGAGGAGGCCTACTCCGTGGCCATCCTGCTGCAGGAGCACGCCGGCAAGCTGGACAATCCGCCCGCGATCCAGGTTTTCGCGACGGACCTGGACGAGGAGGTGATCCAGATCGCGCGCAACGGCAGCTACCAGCAGACGATTGAGGCCGACGTCTCCACGGAGCGGCTCCGCAGGTTCTTCCAAAAGGAACATGGCCGCTATCGCATAAAGAAGGAGATCCGCGAGCTAGTGCTCTTCTCCGCCCACAACCTGCTCAAGGATTCCCCCTTCTCGCGACTGGACCTGGTAACCTGCCGCAACCTGCTGATCTACCTTAAGCGCGAGGCGCAGGAATCGGTGCTGGACGTATTCCACTTCGCGCTTCGGCCGGGCGGCCTGCTGTTTCTCGGCAACTCGGAAGGGATGACCGATTCCCACGCCATGTTCGCCGCGCTCGACAAGGTGCACCGAATCTACGTGCGCAAATCGATACCGCGGCCGCGCTGGCAGGTTCCTGCGTTTCCGCGGTCCGCGGCGCCCGGCGTTGCGCTGCGCTCATCGGGGCTCTGGCGCACATCCGCGTCGGCCGCGCCCATCCCCGCGGATGCCGCGCTCCATTCGGACGCGGGATTCGCGGGCAAATCCGGCGCCGATGGCAGGGGGCTGCTGTTCGGCGATCTCCACCTCCAGCTTCTCGAAAGGCTCGCGCCGCCGTCGGTCATTGTAGACGAGACTTACAACGTCGTTCACCTCTCCGAGAATGCGGGACAGTTTCTGAGGTTTGCGGGCGGCGACGTCTCGACCAACGTTCTCAAGCTCGTTCACCCGGGCATGCGCATCGACCTGCGGACCGCGCTGCTGAGGGCAGGCAAGGGAGAGGCAAATGTGACCGTGAAAGGCATTCCGCTCGATTTGAACGGCGAGCGCCGCCACATCAATCTCCACGTCCGGCCGATGCGGAGGGACGAATCGCCGGGTGGCTATTCGCTCATCGTTTTCGACGTTCTGGAAGACGGCGTGCAGCCGGAGCCCCGGCAGGATCCGCCGCACGCGATCTACAGCGACCTCGAAGAGGAGAACCAGCACCTTAAATCGCAGCTCGACGCCACCGTCGAGCAGTATGAGGCCACCGTGGAGGAGCTGAAGGCCTCCAACGAGGAGCTGCAGGCCATCAACGAGGAGATGCGCTCGGCCACGGAGGAGCTCGAGACGAGCAAAGAGGAGCTGCAGTCGATCAATGAGGAGCTAACCACGGTAAATCACGAGCTGAAGTCCAATGTCGAGGAGCTCAGCCGCGTTAACAGCGATCTGCAGAACCTTATGGCCTCCACGGAGATCGGCACGGTCTTCCTGGACCGGCAGCTCCGCATTAAGCGGTTCACGCCGTCGGCGCAGGACATCTTCAACCTGATCGCGAGCGACGTCGGCCGGCCGCTGACCGACATTACACATAAGCTGAACTACGATAAGATCAGCGAGGATGCGGTTCACGTGCTCCGGGACCTCAAGACGACCGAGCGCGAGGTGCAGAGCGCCGGCCACTGGCTCCTGGTGCGGGTGCTGCCCTACCGAACCGTCGACGACCATATCGACGGCGTAGTCCTCACGTTCATCGACATCACGGACCGCAAGCGCAGCGATGAAGAGCGGATGGCGCTCGAGCGGCAGGCAGCGGCCTGGAGGGAGCGGAACCGCGTGGCGCACGAGCTGCACGATACGCTCGCGCAGGCGTTCACGGCGATCAAGCTGCAGCTCGACGCCGCGGAGGAGGCGCTGGGCGCCACGCCGGACGACAGCCACACAGCGATCCTGCGGGCGCGGCGCATCGCCGAGGAGAGCCTGCGCGAGACGCGGCTAACCCTGCGGTCGCTGAGAGCGCAGGGAATGGACACCGAGGGGCTGGCGGGCGCGCTGCAGGCGATCGTCGCGCGCAACACATCCGGAGGCAAGCCCAAGGTCAGCTTCAGCCTCTCCGGCGCGCCGGTCGCGCTTTCGAGCGAGGTGGACGACGCGCTTTTCCGGATCGCGCAGGAGGCGCTTACGAACGCGCTGCGCCACGCCGAGGCGAAGCGCGTGACAATGCGACTTGCCTACTCCGCGGAGGCGGTCGAGTTAACGGTGACGGACGACGGCAAGGGGTTCGACGGACATGCTTCGTTGTCCGGACAGGGCGTGAGCGGCATGCGCGAGCGAGCCGCGCAGGTCGGGGCCACGCTCGCGATCGAGCGTGCGCGGCCCCGAGGAACGACGGTTGCGGCGAAGCTTGCGGTGAGTCAGGGCTAGCGCTCGGCAGTCCTCCATGCCCTGGGCTCGGGATCGCGACCCAACATCGATCGGAGCGGCCGGCTGCAGGTTCCTCGTCACCCCTCCTCAATATCTATCTTTTGATAGATTGCCTTTGGTATTCCTTCAAACTATACTGAACTCATCGCGCGCTGGTTCTCCTTGTGTCAGCGTGCGGCCGTCAAGGACGACGGCTATCAAACGAGGATGGCCCGGGCTCCGGACGGCGCGGGTCGTCCTCGTTTTGGCTCCCGCGCAGCTTCCGGATGCCTTTCATATCAAACGCCGTCCAGCTCCCGTCCCGGGATGGTACCGCCGACCATGCTGTCAACGCCCCCGGTCTCCGATGGAGACCTGCTTACGCTGCTGACCGAGAACGCGCCCGAGTATGTCATATTCACCACGGACCATGAGGGCGTCGTCACGTGTTGGAACGACTCCGCAACGCGCGCGCTCGGCTATACCGCCGAAGAGATCGTCGGGCGGCCGGCCGCGCGGCTGTGGAGCTCCGCAGGCCGCGAAAGCGCCGCGCCAGGCGATGCCCCTGATCCTGAGATGGGCAACGGCGCTGCGCGTCGCATATGCGTTCACAAGGACGGATCGCGCCACGAATTCGACGGCCGGACCGTGCCTGTAAACGGAACCGACGGCGCGCCCCACGGCCATGCGCACATCCTGAAGCGCGCCGACGCTCTTGCGGACAAGGTTCGTAGCCTGCAGCGCTCGTGCGGTCTTCAGGTCGCCGAGACGCACCGGTGCATCAAGGACAGCCTGCAGACGGCCGAAGCCCTGGTCGACATATCGGCATCCTCGTTCGGCGAGCACGTTCCGCGAGAGCGGGTCAAGCGAGTCGGCCGGAACATCCAGGCCCTCGCCGCCATCCACGACGTCCTTCTGCGCCAGCCGCCGGACGATCTGCTGCGCCGCTACGTGCTCGCCACCGCCGCCGTCGAAGTGCTGGAGCCGGTGCTGCAGCAGGTCGCGGGCGCGCGCCGCCTGTGCTTCGACGTCGAGCCCGTCCGCCTGTCGATGAAGACGGCCGGCGCGGTCTCGGTGGTGCTGGATGAGCTGGTTTCCAACGCGGCGGACCGAGGCGACGGAGCGATCGAGATCGGCCTGAAGGAGTCGGCGGGGCGGCTGCTGCTCTCCGTCAAGCACGAGCGGCCTCGCGCCCCGGGAACCACAGTCGCCCCCGCGCTGAAGCGAGTGGACATGGAGCTGCTGAATGCGCTGGTGAGGATCGATCTCGCGGCCACCGTCCAGCTCCAGGAGCCGGGCGGTTGCGAGCAGGTCTGCATCTCGATCCCCGCGGCGCGATACGGCGACGCGGCGTACTGAGTTGGTTGGGCAGTCGGCGTTCGGTAAGCGACAGTCGGTAAGGTACCCACCGCTGCCGACCGCAGAGTATCGTTGCCGGCTACACTTTCTCATGCCCCCGCGGGAGTCACGCATACCTTCAAACTATAGGTGGATAAGACCGCTGCGGACGGCGTAGATGGCGGCCTGCGTGCGGTCGGACGCGCTCAGCTTGGAGAGGATGCTGTTGACGTGGCTCTTCACGGTGCCCTCTGAAATGTACAGCGCGGTCCCGATCTCCTGGTTTGTGCGGCCCTCCACGATGAGTGCCAGAACGTCCCGCTCCCGCGTAGAAAGCTGCGGCTTCGAAAGCCGCTGCGACAGCCGCCGCGCCGCCGTGCCGGAGATCGACCGGTGACCGGCGTGGGCGCCGCGAATGGCCTCCAGTACTTCGTCTCGCGGCGCCTCCTTCAAAATGTATCCGAACGCACCCGCCTGGATGGCCTGGTAGACGTCCTCTTCTCCATCATAGTTTGAAAAGATGAGCACTTTGGCGTCCGGCGACTCCGTCCGGATCGCCTTCAGCGCCTCGATACCGTTCATGCGGGGCATCACGAAGTCGACTATCGCCACGTCCGGTCTGTAGGTGCGGTAGTTCCGCACCGCCTCCAAGCCGTCACGCGCCTCCGCAATCACTTCCATGTCGGCCTGCCGCTCCAGCATTGCGCGCAGTCCCTCACGCACGATAGGATGATCATCGACGAGCAGCAGCTTAATCTTCTTTGCGGCGGTCATTGCAGTAGTAGCTCCAGCAGAAGGCAGTGATACTCTCCTTTCCTGCCTTCCTTCAGGATTCCTGCCGATAAGACGAGGCGTTTAACGATCGCGTTCCGAATATCTGCCCGCTGCCGCCATCCCTGGCGTTCTTGGAAGGCACGACGGGAGAGGCACCACCCGCGCAGATTCCATCCTCGCTCTCCCGCAAGGCTACGTCCGCGCAGACAAAAGCCCTTCCTCTCGACGAGAGAGGAAGGGCGTGGTGGATAGCGTGGCGCCTCGCTATCGGACGGACGATGCCGGCGCCGGCGAGGCACGGGGCTTTCCGGTTCGGGTCAGCGTGAGCGGCTGCCGCCACTGCTGCCGGAGCGGCCGCCGGACGACCCGCCGTCGGAGCGGCTGGATGAGCCGCCGCTGCCGCCCGATCCGCCGGACCGGCTGGAAGAGCCGCCCTCCGAGCGGCTCGCGCCGCCGTAGCTGCCTCCGGACCTGCCGTAGGAGCCGCTGTCGGGCCGGACGTAGTAGCCGCCCGATCGGCCGTAGGACCCGCTTTCCGACCGGCCGTAAGTTCCGCTGGAGCCGCTGTCGGAGCGGCCGTAGGCGCCGCCGGTCGACCGCTCCGTGCGATCGTACGCGCCGCCGTAGGTGCGGCCCGGCCGAAGCTCGGGCTCGCCGTACGTGCGCGATCCGCCGGTTTCGCCGGATCGCGGCGTTACGGTGCGGCCGGGATCGTAGGTGCGCCCCGACGAGCCCGGCTCGTACGTCCTACCGGCCGAGCCGGAGCCGGAGGCGCCGCTGCGGGGCGTCAGCGCGCCCGATCCGCCGCGCGCCGCGCGGTCCGGCACGGTGCCGGAGTCGTAGATGTACGGCGAGCGGCCCAGACCAAGCGAGGAGCGCGCCGCGCGCGCGGCGTCCGCTCCGCTCAGGCCGCGATCGCCCGCGCCGGACGTGCGGCTGCCGACGGAACCGGCCGAAGCCGCGTCCCGGGCGCTGCGCAGCGTGTCGGCGCTGCCGCGCGCCGAGCCGGGCGCGGAGGAGCCGCCGATGCCCGTCCTGCCGCCGCCGAGGGCGGACGCGCTGCCGCCGGTCCTGCCCGAAGCCGGGGGCGATGTCGGGCCGAGTGTGCGTCCCGCCGCCCCGCTGCGTGGCGCGAGCGCTATTGGCGCGTGGTAAAGGCTGCGCTGCAGCGCGGACTGCGGCGGCGCCGTCGCGGTGAACGAGCGGCTCGGCGTGCGCGCAATGGCCGTTGGCGCAACGCTCGGCGGACCCGCTACGGGGCCCTGGCCCGCGCCCGGCGCCGCCGGCACGCGGCCGCGGCTGAAGAAGCTCGTATTGGCCGTGCTCAGCGGCTGATAGCGACCGCTGCCTCCGAACGAATCCAGGCGCGCGAACGATGCGCCCTTGGCGTGGCTGGCGTTGAACGGCACGAAATGGCTGTTCGCCGCCGCGAACTCGTTGGTCCGCGCGAACCGATCGAACGCCGCGGACCCGGACCCGCGAGCGAAGTCTCGGTGATCGAAGCCGCGGCCACGCTCCGAGAAGAAGTTGACGAAGTGGTTGTTGAACGGCCTGCCGACGCAGAAGCCGCCGCGCGGATAGAAGACGCCTGCGCACCCGATGGAGAACGAGAACGCCCAGTCGGGACCCCAGAAGCCGAACGCCCCCGCCGGATAGACCACCTCCGACGGGCAGAGCGGCGCCCAGGCCACGCAGCCATCGTAGACCGAGAAGCTCACCACCGCCGGGCTCCAGAACTGGCGGACCGGTCCAGGACACCAGCCCCAGCCGAACGAGAGGTGCACCCAGGATCCGTAGTGGTACGGCGCCCAGCCCCACGGCTCCGCGCCCACCCAGGTCCAGCCGAACGGGTCACAGTAGGTCCAGCGGCCATCGTAGTATGGCCGCCAGTCCGGCGAAACGTCGCGCGGCGACCAGACTTCGCCGTAGGTCGCGTCGTTGTGCCAGTCGCCGTAACTGTCCAGGTCGCCGGCGACGAGCCCGATGTTGCTCGGGACGTGCTTGCTGACGTGTTTTTCCAGGAAGTCGTTCCTCTCGCCGTTCCACTGGTCCCAGCTATCCGACTGAGGCGCATCCTGGATTTTGAACGGCGCCGCGGCGTCGGCCAGGTAGAGGTAGTCGCCTGCGCGCAGCGTCGCCTTGCCCTGCGACCCCTCCACCACCGCCTCGCCGTGCTGGACCGTGACTTCGGAGCCGTTGTCGACGCCGACGCGGATTTGCGAGACACCGTGGGACTTCACCGAGACGAACGGCGTGTCGAGCTGGTAGACGGCGTCGTCGTGCCGGGCGTGCAGCGTCGCGAGCCCGTCGCTGAGCGAAATCTGCGTGAACTCGCCGTCCTTGTCGCTATAGAGCGTCTTGAGCGTCGCGAGCGCGCCGGAGCCCAGCCGCAGCTCGCTGCCGTCGTCGAACTGCAGCTCGGCGTGGCCGCCGTCGGTCACCCACACCTGCGCGCCCTGCCGGATGGGCAGGTTGATTGCGGCTTTGGACCACTCGTCGGCCGAGTCGGCGCGCCAGGTCACATTCCCGCCGACGAATGAAAAGCGCGCCAGCCGGACCGGGCCGGTGGCCGCAGTGTCTGCGTTGCTCGCGGTCGCGAGCGGGTCCGCCTCGATCGGGTCGCGCCGGTCGATCGACGCGGCGGGCGGTCGCCCTGTATCGACGCCATCGCCCGCGCCGCGCCCGCCATCGCCCTCCTGCGCGAGCGCGCCTGCGCCCGGAAGCAGGCAGGCCGCCAGAAGGCCCCCCAGCAGGGCCGGCAGCCGCACGCTCCTAAACTCGGTCGCAATCATCGTAATCTCCTCGTGATCTGCATTTACTTCGCGGGAGCCGCTCTCATGGGGCGCCAATGCGAGCGGATCCC
>Ga0070735_10003691_pt1 | contig 13292 bp, 10 predicted proteins | sample Coa_R1_FD_66443 | JGI IMG/M metagenome (GOLD analysis project Ga0070735, IMG submission 66443) | Surface soil microbial communities from Centralia Pennsylvania, which are recovering from an underground coalmine fire - Coalmine... | ecosystem: Environmental > Terrestrial > Soil > Unclassified ...
GCTCGCCCAACTGATCGCCGGTGACACAGCGTGCAAGCCCGCCGCGCGAATCGCGGCGGGCATGGCTCTCAACACATGCACTACACGCGACGGCGGAACAGCGCGTGATACACCACTAGCACGATCACCGCTCCCACGACAGCGACAAACATGCTGTAGAGGTTCAGCCCAGTGACCCCGGAATGGCCCAGAGTATTGAACAACCAGCCGCCGACAAAAGCACCGACAATTCCCAGCACAATATCCAACACCATGCCTTCGCCGGTCTTGTTGACCAGCTTGCTGGCGATGAATCCCGAAATGAGCCCAAGAACCACCCAGGCGAGGATTGACATATCAGGTCCCCTCTCGTTTTTCGTGACTGACGCGGCCGCAGGCCGCATGGGCGCAGCATACGCCCGTTCTCGCGCCAGGCATCCGCTGTTCTCGAAAGTACCGAGTGAATATCTCGCAACTCATTGCTTTATTTGATAATCCATCTCAGAGCAATCCCGATCAAATGTAGCCGCCGCTCCTTGTCTACTGTTGCGCCATCGACAAGGAGACCCGCCATGCTTTTCGATTGTGCGACTACCACCCTGGATGCGCTCAAGAAGGGCCAGATCACCTCGAGCGAGCTGGTTGCCGCCACGATCCGCCGGATTCAGGAAACGGACGCACTGCTCAACGCCGTGGTGGTGCGCGACTTCGAGCGGGCCGCGGCCGCCGCTGCACAAGCTGACCGGGCGCTCAGGAAGCGGGAATTCCTGCCGCTGTTGGGGTTGCCCGTCACCGTGAAGGAAGCGTTCGATGTCAGGGGACTACCGACCTCCTGGGGACTGCCCGGACAGCACGGGCCGGCAGCGGCGGATGCGTTGCTGGTGGCCCGGCTGAAAGCGGCGGGCGCCATCATCTTGGGAAAGACGAATACCGCGATGATGCTCGCGGACTGGCAGACCGCGAATCCGCTGTATGGCGTGACCAACAATCCATGGGACCCGCGGCGCACCCCGGGAGGATCATCGGGAGGCGGCGCCGCCGCTGTGGCAGCGGGCATGACCCCGCTCGACTTCGGCTCCGACCTCGCCGGCTCCCTACGCATTCCGGCCGCCTTTTGCGGCGTCTTTGCCCATCGGCCCAGCACCGGTCTGCTACCCATGCGCGGCTTTGCACCGCCCATGGCGCCACGCATGCGATTTTCTCAACCACTCGACCAGGCGACTCTCGGACCGATCGCTCGTACACCCGCAGACCTGAAGGTGGCGCTGGAAGTGACCCTGGGCCCGGACTCTCCGGAGGCCACGGCCTGGCATCTTGCGCTTGCCCCGCCGCGTCATACGAAGCTGTCCCAATATCGCGTACTGATCATCGACGAGCATCCCCTGATACCTACATCCGGGGCCGTTAGAGGTGCCATCGGGGACCTGGCGAAACATCTGCAGCGCGAGGACTGCAAGGTCAGCCGCAGCGCTGCCGAGATTCCGGACCTGCAGGATCTGTGTCGGACATTCACGGCTTTCCTGATGGCTCTGCTGGGCGTGGACATGCCGGAAGGCGAGTATCGGGCAATGGCGGAACGGGCGCGCACAAGCCCGACAGGCCCACAACGACAAGACATGACGATGACTCATCGCGAGTGGATGCAGCTCGATCGCCACCGTCTCGAGCTCGCTGCGCATTGGGCGCGGACATTCGAGAATTGGGACGTGGTGATCTGTCCCGCCGCACCGACCACGGCATTCGTACACGACGAGCGGCCTTTCGAGCAGCGCATGTTGGAAATCGATGGGCGCCGCGTCAACTATGAATTGCTGCCCACGTGGTCAACACTCGCGGCCCCGACCGGTCTGCCGGTCACGTGCGCGCCGCTCGGGCAGGCGCCCGACGGCTTGCCGGTCGGCATTCAGATCATCGGACCGCGCTTGGAGGACTTCACGCCCCTGGCATTCGCGCAGCTGTTGGAGAAGCAGCTCGGCTACGGCTTCGAGGCGCCACCGCGATAGTTCATCTGGCCGGCTGCGCTGGCGGGGATCATCGGCACGACAAGGTGTGAAAGGGCTCTAGCTGGCAACCGCCCGCGCGCTGGCAAGGTCCAATGTGCCTCGCAGCACTTTATCTATCGCATTCTGGCGCAGTGTCAGCATGCCACCTGCTTGCGCCGCGACCACGATCTGCGGCACCGGGCCGTGCGTGCGAATGAGATGCTTTACTTCGGGTGTACCCGACAGCAACTCATACACGACCACCCGCCCCTTGAAACCGTCCCGGCATGCATCACATCCGAGCGGCTCACGCAGGATCAGATTCCCGTCGATGCCGAAGTCGGCGAGCCACTGATCGCGGACCTGCCGCGGATCCAAGGTGGTGCCGGCGCAGTACTCGCTGGCCAGATCGTCCGCTTCCTCGGGGGTGACCACCCGAGACTGCCTGCAGCTGGAGCACAGCTTCCTGGCGAGGCGCTGGGACACGATGCCAATGAGCGCATCCGCGAAGTTGAAGGGATCCATCCCCATGTCCAACAATCGCACGACACTCTCGGCCGCGCTATTGGTATGGAGGGTCGAGAAGACGAGATGGCCGGTCAAGGAGGCTTCTATGCCAATTTTGGTGGTTTCGACATCGCGCATCTCCCCGACCATGATGACATCCGGATCGGCTCGCAGGAAAGCCCGCATCGCCGCGGCGAACGTCCAGTCAATCTTTGGCTGAACCTGCACCTGTCGCAGACCCGGCTGCGTGATCTCCACCGGATCCTCGGCCGTCCAGATCTTGATATCCGGCCGGTTGATATCGCGCAATATGGAGTGCAGCGTCGTGGTTTTGCCTGAGCCCGTCGGGCCGCACACCAGCACCAGCCCGTACGTGCGCGAGATCATTTTACGCAGCATGGGCAGGTCGGCAGTCGAGAAACCGACGTCGTCCAGTGCTATGGCGTCAGCTCCCGCGAGAATGCGCAGCACCACATCCTCGAGATTGTTGATCGTGGGAATGACGGCGACCCGCAGCTCGATGTCCAGCGGGCCGTGCTTGGAGAAATCGATCTTGCCGTCCTGAGGGTGGCGGCGCTCCGAGATGTCCAGCTCCGCCATCACTTTCAGCCGCGACACCAGGGCGCTGCTGTAGGTGGGCGGCAGATCCAGGTAGTCCTCCAAATCGCCGTCCTTGCGAAAGCGAATCTTGGTCTCCGAGCGGCCGGCGTTGCTTTCGATGTGGATGTCCGAAGCTCCCTGCGCATGAGCTTCGATGATGATCTTGTTGACCAGCTTCACCAGCGTGTTGTCCAAAACACGTGCGTCGGTGGTGGCTTCCTTCGAGGCGCGACCGGTCTGTTGGGATTCACGCGCCAGCTGGGATGCGAGGTCAGTCACCTTGGCCTGCGCGGCGTTGGCGGCGGCGGCATCGCCCTCGGCCACACCGGGCGAGCCGCGACTCACCCGAGGATCCAGCGTGCGGCCTTCGAGATTGGCATACTCCTTGGCGATGCGCGCCTTCAGGTCCTGCGGATTGGCGATGACGGGCGCGATATTGATGCCCGCATGGAAGCGCAATTCCTGGGCAATGGTGATGGCGAACGGATCCTCCACAGCCACCACCAGCGAGTCCGGAGTGCGCAGCAGAGGCAGGACCTGGTGTTTGATCGCCATCGCCATGTCGATCGATTCCAGGGCGCCGGAGCCGATTTTGAACTCCCGGACGTTGACATAGGGGATGCCGAGCTTGTCCGACATGGCGAACTGGATGAGGCGCAACGACACCGCGCCCATCTCGATGAGAATCTCGCCGATCCGACGGCCGCGGTGGGCCGCCTGAATGGCCAACGCATTCTGCAGCTGCTCTGAGGTGATGAGCTCGGCCTCCACGAGCAGGTCACCCAATCGGGCGGCCGGCCGCTTCTGCTGCGCTCGCAGTGCCACCAACAGGTCCTGCTGCGAAATGATGGCGCGGTCGGTCAGGTATTTGCCGATCTTCTCCTGACGCAGCTTCGACTGTTTGTTCAGCGCCTTGGACAGGGTGTCGGCGCTGGTCAGATGATGCTCCACCAGGACATCCCCCAGCGGCGGACCGATTTGCAGATCCTTGATCTGTGCCGCGGGGATGAACGTCCGGGTTGCCTCCAGCGAGCCCCTCTCCACCACGAACAGGAACAACCCGCTGGGCTCGCGCAGGAACCCCAGCGTCTCGGCCTGCCACGAGCTGTCGTCCTGGAAGCGCACGCAAAAGGGCTTGCGGCCGGACTCGCGCGGGTTATCCATGCCAACGGCACTGGCCGCCTGGGAATCCGGCTCGTAAGTGACCTTTGACGGCAGAGTGATCTTGAGGATGTCCTTCAAGGCCAGCCGCTCGATCTCCTTCGCGCCGCTATTGCGCACAGCAACATAGTCCAGACCCAGTCCGAACTCGGCCAACTCGGCCACGAATGCGCTGCCGTCGGGCCGCTCAACCCGGCATTCCCGGCTATAGACCGCCGGCTGCGGCAGTGTGGGCCTGAAGAACGGCAGCGCCGGCCACAATACCCCGAGACTCTTCTTGGCGACGGAACTCACTTGCAGCGCCAGTCCTTGCAATGTTTGGATGCCCGCATGCTGCAGCCGCGGCTTGCGGTACGGCCGTCATCTTACTTCTCATCGTGGGAGCGCAATCCGGACTGGGTCTCACAACAATAATTCAACTCACAACCTTCACCGCGCGCATATTGGGCTGCAACAAAGTCGCCACGGCCAGGTTCCCGATGCGTCACCGCCGGGTCTGCCTCAAAAGTAAGTTGCACACATGAGCCGGCAATGGCGGCGTGCCGGCGCTCGTGCTCCAACAACCAGCGCTTACGCTCAAGACCACCACCGAATCCTGTCAGTGAAGCATTGGCTCCGATGACCCGGTGGCAGGGAACCACCACGGGTATTGGATTGGCACCGTTGGCGGCTCCGACGGCACGCACTGCCGCCGGCCGGCCAATTCTCGCGGCCAGCTGTCCATAACTGAGCGTGGTCCCTGCCGGGATTGCGCGCAGTGCCGCCCAGGCGAGCCGCTGAAAATCAGTACCGCAGGTCCTGGTAGGAACGACATCGATCGCCGCCAGCTCGCCATCGAAGTAGGCCTCGAGCGCAAGCCGCGCCGCCGTACGCGCAGCAGTGCATAACTCATAGCCGTCTTTTGCGTACTGCAGCCGCAGCAGTCGGTACATGCGCTCTGATTTGTCCTCCCAATCGGCCGCACGCAGTTGTTGCCGGCCGTCCGTGACGAGGATCATCGGACCAATGGGAGTGGCGACCCGTTCGGAAAAAAACTGCTCGGCCATGCTTGCTCCTGGATTTGCGCCCCGGATGATTGCAGTGGCGTGCGCTCGCCGCTGGCGGGATTCGGACATCAAAGGCACCCAGACCACTGCCGGACATCCATGTCCGAAAACCGCTAGACCGCCGCGGGACCCAAGTGCAAGCATACCCCCATGGACATAGATCACGACGCCTGCTATCGGGCCGTCAAGCTGCGCGATGCGCGCTTCGATGGGCGCTTCTTCACCGCAGTGAAGACCACTCGGATTTATTGCCGGCCTATTTGCCCGGCACGCACGCCTCTGTCGAAGAACGTGACATTCTTCCCTACAGCCGCGGCTGCCCAGGAAGCCGGCTTCCGGCCGTGTCTGCGGTGCAGACCGGAGACGGCGCCCGACATGGGCGCCTGGCGCGGCACATCCAACACTGTCAGCCGCGGGCTTGCGCTCATCGAGCTGGGTGCTCTGGATGAAGCGGATGTGGAGGCCCTGGCCACGCGACTGGGCCTCGGGGAGAGGCAGTTGCGCCGACTGTTTCGCGAGCACTTGGGCGCCTCGCCCATCGCGGTCGCGCAAACCCGCCGGATCCTGCTCGCCAAACAGCTCGTGCACGAGACTCGACTGCCCATGACTGAAATCGCCTTCGCTGCCGGATTCGGCAGCATCCGGCGGTTCAATGAGACCTTTCAGTCTCTGTATGCAAGGCCCCCCAGCGAGCTGCGCCGGCTCGCCGGCGCGGACGTCCCGGTCGCCGACAGTGGTGGCATCAGTCTGCTGCTGCGCTACCAACCGCCGTACGACTGGGCGGCCATGTTGGAATTCCTGCGCCTGCGGGCAATTCCCGGCATCGAGCACGTTGCTGATGGGAGCTACTCCAGAACATTCAGTGTGGAGGGTGTCCAGGGAACCATTCTCGTGCGGCCGGGTGCAGGCAACGCGCTGCAGGCCACGGTGCGAACCTCCAAGCTGTCGGTCCTGCCGCGCATCATCGCCCGAATCCGCAGGGTGTTCGACCTGGCAGCCGATCCGCTCGCCATTTCAGCCCACCTTGCGACCGATCCGGTACTGGCCCCGTTGGTCACCAAGCGGCCGGGCTTGCGGGTGCCGGGCGCCTGGGATGGCTTCGAGCTGGCCATCCGTGCAGTCCTCGGCCAGCAGATTACCGTCGTGGCGGCCATCCGCCTGGCGGGACGCCTGGTCGCGAAATATGGCGAGCGGATGAAACTTTCGGAAGGTGAGCTGACGCATGTGTTTCCCCAGGCGGCGGCCCTGGCGCACGCGAAGCTAGGCTCACTGGGAATGCCCGCCAGTCGAGCCGCGACGCTGTCAGCCGTTGCTGCGGCGGTCGCCGCGGATCCGGACTTCCTCGGAGCTCACATCGGGCTGGAGGATGCCATCAAACGCCTGCGATCGGTGCGCGGCGTGGGCGAATGGACAGCACAATACATTGCTCTGCGTCAGTTGAGAGAACCGGATGCCTTCCCGGCGGCGGACATAGGGCTGTTGCGTGCCCTGACCGACGGCGCCGGCCGCCGGCCGGTGGCCAACGAGCTGCTGGCGCAGGCCGAGAAATGGCGTCCCTGGCGCGCTTATGCGGCCCAACATTTGTGGAGTTCTTAGTACCGGCACTTGAGGCATATACTTCGGCCGTCTCTACACCCCACAACAATCTGAACTGACGGGGAGATGTCGCATGAACAGCAAAGAGCGAAATTGCGCCGCAGCAATCTGCGTGTTGCTGGCGTCCTGCCTGTGGGTGATGCCGGTTGCCGCGCAAACGGCTGACATGAAAGACAAGCCGCCGATGTATACCTACGTGTCGAACTTCAACATTCCGCGCGCTCATTGGCCGGACATGGAGAAGCAGGCCGCATCCAACAACAAGCTCTTCGAGACCGCGATAGCCAATGGCACCCTCGTGGGCTACGGCAACGACGTGACGCTGGTGCACCAGCCCGAGGGGTACACGCACGATAGCTGGTGGTCTTCCATGTCACAGGCGGGATTGATGAACATCCTGGATGAGCTGACCAGGAACGGTACGACCACCAACCCGGTGCTGGCGGGCGCGACGAAGCACTCCGACAGCCTCTATGTGAGCCGGCACTACAACTGGCATCCCGGCTCGTGGAAAGGAGCGTACACCCGCAGTGCCAGCTTCAAATTGAAGGCGGACGCACCGAATGACGCCGTGGCCACGCTCAGCAAGAGCTTCATCGTTCCAATGATGGAGAAGCTGTTGGCGGACGGCACCTTGCTGGAGTACGAGATCGACGAGCAAGCCGTCCACACCGACGCACCTGGCATGTTCGTGATTGTTTTCATCACTCCCAAGGCTGAAGGGCTGGATAAGGCGAGCGCCGCGTTGACCGAGGCTCTCAAAGCCAACCCCTTGTCAGGATCGGCGCTGACCTCCATGGTCGACTTCTCGGCGCATCGCGACGATTTGGCGCGGACGACAGCCACTTACAAATAATCGTCGACCAAGTCCTGACCTGACGCCGCCGCTGACGCCGCCGCTGACGCCGCCGCTGACGCCGCCGCTGACGCCGCTGCTGACGCCGCTGCTGACGCCGTTGCTGACGCCGTTGCTGACGTCGGCAACGGCGTCGTTGTCGCACGCGACCATTGGACGTCGAATCACGCCTCCAAAGCTAGTCACGAATCGCGCGCTTGCGTGCTGAATAATTAGGGAAAAATGGCAAATTTGGCAGAACGTGATTTAGTACTATATGCATCAGCTGTGATCAGCCCCACAGCTGGAACGGCGGAGACATGGCGCTACCTGTACGCAAGGCAGAAATGGGGATTCCGGTGGACGACAAATCTGAGATCATGCTGACTCACATTGAACACATACTGACGGACATTTCCGACATCAAAGCGGATGTCCGGCGCTTGAACGATCGATTGGATAACACCGATCGCAAACACACAGAGAGATACGAGAGCCTCGACCAGAAGTTCAGTCAGAAGCTCGAGAGCCTCGAGCAGAAATTCAGCGGGAAGCTCGAGAACCTCGACCAGAAATTCAGCGAGAAGTTCGAGAGCCTCAGAGACCTCATGGAGAAGGGTTTTGTCGATTTGCGGATGGGCCGCCTGATCGATCGGGTGTGGTATCTGCTGATGAGCGCAGCCATCCTCGGAATAGTCGCTCGCGCCCTCAAATGGTTCTGAACGAGCGAGCGAACCGCCTACGTGCCGTTGGCAACGCCGCCCGGGCCCGCGTCATAACAAGGTGGCGATAAACACGGAGAGAATGGCGAGAGGACACAGATACCGCAGCAACCAGATGCAGGCGACGCGCGCCAGGGGCGTTGTCTCGACCAGCTCGGTATCCGCGAAAACGGCGCTGAGCCGCCAGCCAACCAGGATGCTGGTGAACAAAGCGCCAATGGGCAGCAGCACGTTGGAGCTGACGTAGTCCACAACGTCGAAGAAGGTTTTGTGAGCGAATATCGGCAGGAAGCCCAGCGGATGCCAGGAGGCCCAACGATTGAAGGACAGCACGGACCCGATTCCCAGCACCCAGGCCGCCGTGCCCGCTGTGACCACGGCAGTCATGCGGCCAAAGCGACGGCGCTGGATCAGCCACGCAACACCCGGCTCCAGAATGCCGATCGAGGGAATCAGCGCCGCCAGCACCAACAACAGGAAGAACAGCGTGCCGATCAACCGCCCCGCCGGCATTTCGGCGAAGGCTCTTGGCAGTACCTCGAACACCAGAGTCGGGCCCTGGGCAGGATTCATGCCGTAGCCGAACACCAGCGGGAAGATCAGCATCGTCGCCAGCAGTGAGACCAACAGGAGCGAGGCAGTGATGATCAGTGAGGTGCGCACCAGGGAAGTGCCCGGCTGGATGTAGGCCCCGAAGGCGATCATCATCGCCTGGCCCACGCCGGTCGCATAGAAAGCCTGCCCGATGGCCGCCAGCACGACTTGAGCGTTCACAGCGGAGAAATCCGGAGTGAAGGCGAAGCTCAGACCGCGTCGCGCATCTCCCGTTGCCAGCGCGTAGATCACCAGCACCACCAGTATGGTCAGGAGCGCGGGCGCGCGAATCTTGTTCGCCGGTTCGATGCCGCGTTGCAGGCCGCGCCCGGATATGAGAACCACCAAGGCTACAAATGCAACATGCCACGCTCCGACCTCCCAGGGATCGGAGTGGAACGCGTCCCACAAGGCGGCCACCTTCTGCGGTCCGGCGGCGGAGAGAGCTCCCGTTGCGCATTTCCAGGCATACGCCAGCAACCAGCCCGCCAACATCGTGTAGTAGGAGAACAGCAGGAAAGCAGCCAGGGTGCCGAGAATGCCAATCACATTCCACCTGGAGGAGAGGCCGGCCGCCGTCGCGACCGCTCCGGCGGCCTGCGGTGGACTCAGCCTGGAGCTTCGACCCAGGGCAAACTCCGCCACCAGCAGTGGTGTGGCGATCAGGAGTATGGCCAGCACGAACAGCAGTATGAACGCGCTGCCGCCACCGGTACCGGCCAGATAAGGGAAGCGCCAGATGCTGCCGAGACCCACCGCGGCACCCGCCGATCCGAGATAAACGGCGAATGTAGAAGACCAGGCGACCCCGCGCTCAGCTGAAGCACCGCCCGCTGCAGTCTGTTGCACGCCGGATCAGCCGACGAGACCGAAGAACTTCGCCAGGTCCACATTCCCGCCGGAAACGATGGCTACAACGGGACCGCGTCCTGCTGCACCTGTAATGGCTGCTGCAAGAGGTAACGCGCCGGCCCCCTCGGCAATAACCCTGGTATTCAGTGCGAGGAGCCGCATCGCCGCGCGCGCCTGCTCGAGACTGACTACGATGGAACCCTCGACCAGTGGTCGTATCCGCTCCCACATTCTGGGAAACAGGCTCTGCCCACCCGCACCATCGACGAACGAAGCCTGCCACCCCTCAAACACCTGAGGGGAACCCGCCGCGAACGATCGCGCGGCCGGGGCTGCCGTCTCAGGCTCCGCTCCCCACACTTTGATGTCGGGTTTGAGCGCCTTGAGCGCACTGCCGACGCCGGCAATCAGTCCGCCGCCGCCAATGGAGGCGATGACGGCAGTTGCATCGGGAACATCCTCCAGGATCTCGAACCCCATGGTGCTATGACCGACGATGAAATTGTGATCATCGAAGGGATGGACAAACGTGCCCTCAACACCATCGAAACGCCGCTCGCCAAGCGCCTTCCACGCTACGCCATAGGGCACAAGGATCAGCTTTGCACCCAGTGCCCGCATGCGCTCCCGCTTCGCCTCCGGTGCGCTCTCTATCGCCACGACCGTGCAGGGAACATCCGCCTCACGCGCGGCGTAGGCAATACCCTGCCCGGCATTACCCGCGCTGATGGTCCAGACTCCTCGCTTGCGTTCGGCTTCGGACAGCAGGGCTACCGCATTGACGGCGCCGCGCAGCTTGTAGGAATTGGTGGGCTGGAGATTCTCCAGCTTCAAGCGGATATCCGGGAACTCCTTCCCCAAATCCAGACGAACCACGGGCGTACGCACAATGGTCCCCGCGATTCGGTGCCGCGCCTCCCGCATCTCCGCGATTGTCACAGTGCGCACTGGTTCAAGTATTGCTGACATCGTGAATCCCCTCGGCCCCAGTATAATGGGCAAGAGACACCACGTGCCTACTCGTATTCTCATTGAGCTTCGTCGCGCCCTGCGCCTTCGGCGTAAGACCCCCAAGGCCTCTGGCAAGTCGTACAACGCTGTAACGGTGGCATCTACAGCAAAATGCTGCCAGGCCGCCAAGGACACCCAGGCCAAGCCCATCCTGGTGCGGAATTTTCCCAGGCTGCCCCTGCCCGGTTGCTCCATGCCGGACCACTGCCGGTGCCGGCTGCGCGAGTGGCCCGACCGGCGCATCGGCGAGCGCCGCCTGCCAGCCGACTCGGGCACTCGCCACTCACCGGATGAGCCACAGCGGCGCGCGGGACGCGACCGCCGACGCTAGCCTGCGTCCTTGACCGAAGCGAGTTGAACTCGCCGTTCCCACGCCGCAGTATGGGATCCAGTCCCAGCTGTGAAGGTTCCACCATGACCGAAGCACCGGCACCCTCTCGGCGACGCGAGCGAGCCCGCCACGTCCGCTCCACCGGTCCATCGCTCACACCGCTGCCGAGACTGGAGAATCACTGGCCGCCACTGGAGATCCTCACGGCCGAGCAGGTGGAGAGAATCGTCGAGGCGGCTTACCGCATTTTGCAGGAGTCCGGTCTCGAAATACGCAGCGCAGCCGCGCGGGAGATCTACCGGCGAGGAGGCGCTGTCGTTGACGAAGCGACGCAGATGGTGCGGCTCGGCCGGGAAGTCGTCGAAGCTCACGTGCAGCGCGCGCCGCAGCGATTCGTACTCCACGCCCGAAATCCCGACAGGCACCTGCATGTAGGAGGAAACGTCGTCAACTTCGGACCGGTCACTGGCGCTCCGCACATCACGGATCGCGAAGGCGGCCGTCGCTACGGCGACCTGGAAGGCTTTCGCAACATCGTGCGGCTGACTCAGGCCCTGGGCGTGCTCCATTGGCAAGGGGGAGTTGTCGTCGAACCGGTCGACGTGCCCGTTGCCACGCGTCATCTCGACATCTACCAGGCGCATATCGAGAATTCAGACATCGTGTGGGCGGCGCGGGGCATTGGTGGAGTTCAGGCACACGATGCCATCGCCATGTCGGCACTGGAACAGGGCTGCACGGTCGAGGATCTCGCGACGCGCCCCACCCTGATGACCGTGACGAACGTCAACTCCCCGCGTCGGGTTGATGAAGAAATCCTGGACAACATCATGATCATGGCCCAGCACGGGCAATGCGTGGTGATCACGCCGTTCACACTGATGGGTGCAATGGCACCGGTTACTCTCGCCGGAGCACTTGTCCAGCAGACTGCCGAGTCAATGGGTGTCGTGGCACTGTGTCAGATGATCCGTCCAGGTACGCCCTGCGTACTAGGAGGGTTTACTTCCAACGTCGACATGCGGACTGGATCTCCGGCATTCGGAACTCCGGAGTACGTTCACGCGGTGCTGGCCAGCGCGCAAATCGGGCGACGGTTGAAGCTGCCCGTGCGCACCAGCGCGGTGAATGCCTCACCCGTTGTAGATGCGCAGTCCACCTATGAGACAGCCTTCTCCCTGCAAGCAGCCATCCTCAGCCACAGTCATCTGATCAATCATGCGGCCGGCTGGCTCGAAGGAGGACTGTCGGCATCACTTGAGAAGATCGTCGTGGATGCCGAGCTGCTGCGCAATTGGGCGCAGATGTTGAAGCCCGTCAGCTTCAACGACGATGATCTGGGTGTCGAGGCCATCAAAGGCGTGGCGGCAGGTGGCCATTACTTCGGCGAGTCACACACTCTGGCGCGCTACGAATCGGCCTTCTATCGCCCGTTGCTGTCCGATTGGTCGAATTTCGAGAATTGGACGGACACGGGCGCGCACAATGCGACTGAGCGAGCCACGGTAATCTGGAAGAAGACGCTGGCCGAGTTCGTGCCGCCTCCGCTGGACCCGGCGGTGCGGGAGGCTGTCAACGAGTACGTCGCGCGACGCCGCGGCGAGCTCAGCGGGGGAAATTGAGGGCTGTCCATGTCCGAACTGATCATGAACGCCCGCATGTATGCGGTGACTCCAGATGTCGAAAGGGCATGGGAATCATTGCTCGAGAACATTGCCCGACAGGCGCACGTAGCCCTCCGTTATGTGCGCTACCCCGCTCCCGCTCCGTTGGAACAACTCTGGTCCCGGACCGACCTCGGAGCGGTGCTCATGTGTGGTTATCCGATTGCGCTGAAGCTTGCCCCTGTTGTACCGCTCGCGGCGCCCATTCCGCGAGCGGCCTGGGCGGCGGGTCAACCTGTGTATCGTTCAGACCTGATCGTGCGCCAGGACTCGCCCTATACGAGGCTCGAAGATACCTTCGGTGGCCGCGCGGGCTGGACGGTCACCCACTCACAATCGGGTTTCAACGCCTTTCGCCACATGCTGCTGGGATATCGCACCCCGGAACGTCCCGCGCTGTATGGCGAGATGG
>Ga0070735_10003692_pt1 | contig 13292 bp, 15 predicted proteins | sample Coa_R1_FD_66443 | JGI IMG/M metagenome (GOLD analysis project Ga0070735, IMG submission 66443) | Surface soil microbial communities from Centralia Pennsylvania, which are recovering from an underground coalmine fire - Coalmine... | ecosystem: Environmental > Terrestrial > Soil > Unclassified ...
TCGTTTGCCGCTCTCATCCTGGCCGCCGGCAAGGGCACGCGGATGCGCTCGGCGCGTCCCAAGGTGCTGCACGAGCTTGCCGGCAGACCGATGATCGCGCACGTGCTGGGCGCGGTGGCGGCCTTGAAGCCGCAGCATATGGCGGTGGTCATCGCGCCCAACCAGAACGACGTCGCCGCCGCGGTGGCGCCGGCCGATTTCGTCATCCAGCGCCAGGCGAAGGGCACCGGCAGCGCGGTCGCCGCGGCCAAATCGCTCCTCGGCCGCTATGCCGGCGACATCCTCATCGTCGCCGGCGATGCGCCGTTGGTGACGCGCGAAACCTTCAAGCCGCTGTTCGACGCGCGCAAGCGCCATCCCGACGCCGCGGTGATCGTGCTCGGCATGCGCCTGGCCGACGGCGGGTCTTATGGCCGCCTGATCTTGGCCGACGACGGCTCGCTCGCGCGCATTGTCGAAGCCGGCGATTGCAGCGAGGAAGAGCGCGCGATCGATTTCGTCTCGTCCGGCGTGATGCTGGCGAAGGCGCCGGTGCTGTTCGATCTCGTCGCTCAGCTCGGCGCGCACAACGCCCAGGGCGAACAGTATTTGACCGACGTCATCGGCCTCGCGCGCGCCAAGGGTCTGATCTGCCGCACCGCCGAGGGCGATCCGGCGCAGCTCCTGGGCGTGAATTCCCGTGATGAGCTCGCTTATGCCGAAGCGGTGATGCAGCAGCGGCTGCGTTACGCCGCGATGGAAGCCGGCGTCACCTTCACCGCGCCCGAGACCGTCTTCCTCTGCGCCGACACCAAGCTCGGCCGCGACACCATCGTCGGACCGTTTGTCGTCTTCGGTCCGGGCGTGAAGGTGGGCGAAGGCGTCGAGATTCCCGCCTTCTGTCACATCGTCGGCGCAACCATAGGCGACAACGCCCGCATCGGGCCGTTCGCGCGGCTGCGTCCGGGCGCCTTGCTCGCCGACGACGTCCACATCGGCAATTTCGTCGAGGTCAAGAACGCGCGCCTGGCGGCGGGCGTCAAGGCGAACCACTTGGCCTATCTCGGCGACAGCAACGTGGGCGAGGGCAGCAACATCGGCGCTGGCAGCATCACCTGCAACTACGACGGCATCGAGAAATTCCGCACCAATATCGGCAAGGGCGTCTTCGTCGGCACCAACGCGTCGCTGGTTGCGCCGCTCACCATCGGCCCCGGCGCGATGATCGCCGCCGGCAGCGTCATCACCGACGACGTGCCGCCGGACGCACTGGCCTTGGGCCGCGCGCGCCAGCGCAACAAGCCGGGCGCCGCCAAGGCCTGGCGCGCCAAGCGCAAGGCCGAGATCGCGGGCCGCGATGCCAAGCCGCAATCCCGAGGCCGGCGGTAAGGGTGTCTTTGCCGGTTTTGGGTTACTCTGGCGCGATGTGCCGATCGGTCATTTTTGAATCTGCGTCCCCCCTTGGGGGAGGCCGACCGCGAAGAGCGGTCGGCGACAACGCGCCTCCGACGTACGTTGTCTCTTCTTTCCCTCCCCCCTTGAGGGGGAGGGTCAGGGAGGGGGGCGTCGGCGCACGCGTGCGCTGTCCGTACCCCCCGCCCGGCGCCGCTGCCGCGTCGCCGGCCTCCCCCTCAAGGGGGGAGGCAAAGGAAGGGCGGCGCACCGGCGCGCAACGCCTCGCGGATTTTCTCCACCACGCCATCGGTGTTGCCGAGCACGTCGTTGTTCCAGAAGCGGATGACGCGGTAACCGCGGCCTTCGAGCCAGTGCGTGCGGGCGCCGGTGTCGGTTGCGTGCTGTCCGCCGTCGACTTCGACGATGAGCTTCGCGTCCGGACAGAAGAAGTCGACGATATAGCGGCCGATCGGTTGCTGGCGGCGGAAGCGGAAGCCGTCGAGCTGCCGTCGGCGCAGCCGAAGCCACAGCCGGCTTTCGGCGTCGGTCGGCGTCGAGCGCAGCTTGCGCGCCAGCGGCGATGCCATGCGCGAATGCTGCCAGCGCACAGCACCCATTGCCATAGGTTCCCTCCCCCCTTGAGGGGGAGGGTTAGGGTGGGGGGTGCTCTTTCCACGTGCACGTCTCGCTCCTACCCCCCACCCGGCGCCGCTGTCGCGTCGCCGCCGACCGCTCTTCGCGCTCGGCCCCCCTCAAGGAGGGAGGCGAAGAACGATGCCGCCGGGCTCGCTTTTCTTTCCCCGCCCCCCTTGAGGGGGCGGCATCTCTCTTCTCTTTCCCTCCCCCCATCGAGGGGGAGGGTTAGGGTGGGGGGGCCTCAAGAGAGTCGACGCATGCCTGCGCCGCCGCTTTTCTGATGTGCGGCATTGTCGGCATCGTCGGCAAGGGCGAGGCGGCGCCGCTGCTGCTCGAAGGGCTGAAGCGCCTCGAATATCGCGGCTATGATTCGGCCGGCGTCGCCACGCTGGTGAACGGCCGCATCGATCGCCGCCGTGCCGAAGGCAAGCTCGAAAACCTCGCCCGCCGCCTGGCGGCGGAACCGGTCACCGGCAAAACCGGCATCGGCCACACCCGCTGGGCGACGCACGGCGTGCCGAACGAGACCAACGCGCACCCCATCGCCACCGATGCGGTCGCAATCGTCCACAACGGCATCATCGAGAATTTCTCAGAACTGAAATCCGAGCTTTCCAAGGCCGGCTATAAATTCGAGACCCAAACCGATACGGAAGCCGTCGCGATCTTGCTGACGCGCTATCTGAAGGACGGCCTGTCGCCCAAGGACGCCGTATCGAAGGCGCTCGGCCGCCTGCACGGCGCCTTCGCGCTGGTGATGCTCTTTGCCGGTCACCACGACACCCTCATCTGCGCCCGGCGCGGCTCGCCGCTGGCCATCGGCTATGGCGACGGCGAGATGTTCGTGGGCTCGGACGCGCTCGCGCTCGCGCCGCTGACGCAGAATTTGGTCTATCTCGAAGAAGGCGATTGGGCGGTGGTGACGCCCGCCGGCGCCACCATCTACGATTCCGAAAACCGCGTCGCCAACCGCGAGATCCGCAAGACCGCGCTCTCCGGCGCGCTCATCGGCAAAGGCGGTCATCCGCATTTCATGAAAAAGGAGATTTTCGAGCAGCCGGCGGTGATCGGCGACACGCTGAGGGCATTGTTCAATCCGGCGACGCGCTCGGTCCACCTGCCCAAGCTGCCGTTCGAATTGGCAAAGGTCGAGCGCATTTCCATCGTCGCTTGCGGCACCTCCTACAACGCCGGCCTGATCGCGCGCTATTGGATCGAAAATCTCGCGCGCGTGCCGTGCGAAGTCGATATCGCGTCGGAGTTCCGTTATCGCGAAGGCATCTTGCCGAAACACACGCTGGCGCTCTTCATCTCGCAATCGGGCGAGACCGCCGACACGCTGGCAGCACTCAGATATGCCAAGGCGCAAGGTGGTCCGATCCTGTCGATCGTCAATCAGCCCGAAAGCTCGATCGCCCGCGCCTCGGATGCGGTGTTCCAGACCCACGCCGGTCCCGAAATCGGCGTCGCCTCGACCAAGGCCTTCACCACGCAGCTCGTCGTCCTCGCTTGCCTCGCGATATCGCTCGCCAAGGCCAAGGGCGCGATCGACGCCAAGCGCGAGGCGGCGTTGACCGTGGCGTTGACGGAGGTGCCCGAGCGCGCCGCCGAAATGCTGGCGCACGACGCGCGGATCGAGGCGATGGCCGAATGGCTGGTCGAAACCCAAGCGCGCGACGTGCTCTATTTGGGCCGCGGCACGGCCTATCCGCTGGCGCTCGAAGGCGCCTTGAAATTGAAGGAGGTCTCCTACCTCCACGCCGAAGGCTATGCCGCCGGCGAGATGAAGCACGGCCCCATCGCGCTCATCTCCGACAACGTGCCCGTCGTCGTCCTGGCGCCCTCCGACGCGCTCTTCGACAAGACGCTCTCGAACGTTCAGGAAGTCCTGGCGCGCGGCGGCAAGGTGATGATGATCTCCGACCGCGAAGGCCTAAGCCGCCTGAACGGTCAGCTCGCGCACGAGATCGAAGTGCCGCGCTGCGATCCCTTTGTCGCGCCGCTTCTCTATGCGATCCCGGTGCAGTTGTTGGCCTATCACGTCGCCGTCCACAAGGGCACCGACGTCGACCAGCCGCGCAACCTGGCGAAGAGCGTGACGGTGGAATAACCGCCGTCATTGCGAGGCGCCCCCCTCCCATTCCCTCCCCCTCGAGGGGGGAGGGTTAGGGTGGGGGTGAGCGGCGCCGATGACAGGCGCGACGCGTGACGGTGTAGTAGCTGCCTCATTGCGAGGTGCGTCCTTCGTCCGCGGACCTCATCCTGAGGAGCGAAGCGTCTCGAAGGAGAGGTCCGCGGCTCAAGATGAAGGCGACGAAGCAATCCAGGCGGATTGGATCGCTTCGCTGCGCTCGCGATGACGAGCATCGATGTGGAGCGCGTTTGTCGCTCGCGTTTGCCGTCATTGCGAGGAGCGTCAGCGACGAAGCAATCCAGGTTGCCTGGATCGCTCCTCTAAAAAAGGAAACCCTCGCCCCCTTTGGGGGAGAGGGCAGGGTGAGGGGGCCGATGACACGCGCGACGCGTGACGGTGTAGTAGCCGCCTCATTGCGAGGTGCGTCAGCGACGAAGCAATCCAGGCGCGCTGGATCGCTTCGCTGCGCTCGCGATGACGAGCGTCGCGAGCGACGGTCGAGGAAGGCCGTACCGCTGCCTTCTTACCCTCGCCCCCTTTGGGGGAGAGGGCAGGGTGAGGGGGCCGATGACACGCGCCGCGCGTGACGGTGAGGAACGGCGCTCTCATTTTTGTCTCGTCATTTCCGTGCCGGCGTCCCCTCCCATTCCCTCCGCCTCGAGGGGGAGGGTTAGGGACGGGGCGAGGGTCATGCCCGGGCTTGACCCGGGCATCCAGGCCTTAAACGCAGCGAGTGAGAGCCGATCGAGCGCCGTGCTAGTATGACCCTATGACCGAAACCTATCGTGTCACCATCAATCCCGAGCAATGCGGCGGCCGTCCGTGCATCCGCGGCTTGCGCATTCGCGTCAAAGACGTGCTCGATTTGCTGGCGGCGGGCGCCTCGCGCGAGGAAATCCTCAAAGACTATCCGTCGCTTGAGTCCGAAGACATCACCGCCGCACTCGAATACGCGGCGCGCCAGAGCGACCATCCGGTACTGCACCTGGCCTGATGCGCTTTCTCGTCGACGCGCAGTTGCCGCCGGCCCTCGCGCGGTGGCTTGCCGCGCAGGGGCATGAGGCCGAGCACGCCGTTTCCTCACCCTGAGCTTGTCGAAGGGCGCACGGGCGGTTATGCAGTTTGGCGCCGGAGCCTGAGCGCCGAGCTTGCGCTGTCGGTACGCCTGGGGGTACAATCGCCGTGAAAATCGAATGGGATGCCGCCAAGCGGCGTCGCGTGCTGAGCGAACGCGGCTTGGATTTCGCCGAGGCTGCAGCCTTCTTCGACGGTCGGCCGCTGCTGACAGTGCCGTCGCCGCGCGGCGACGAAGAACGCTGGCTCAGCATCGGCGAATTGCAGGGCCGGATGATCACCGTGGTGTGGTTGTGGCGGCAGTCGGCGATTCGAATTGTCACCATGCGGAGAGCGCGCCATGCGGAAGCGGAGCGATACCGCGCGGCATACCGGTAGGAAAAACCGGGCGGGACGCCGCACGCGGACGGACTGGAAAAAGGTCGATGCGATGACCGAAGCGGCGCTCGAGGCGTCGATCGCCGCCGATCCCGACGACGTGCACCAGGAGCTCGATTGGGCGAAGGCCGTCAAGGGTCTGCCGCCGCCAAAGGAGCCGGTCAAGCTCCGCATCGACGCCGACGTGCTGGCGTGGTTCCGGCGAACTGGAAAAGGCTACCAGACGCGCATGAACAACGTACTCCGCGCGTTCGTCGAAAACCGCAAAACCGGAACGCGGTGAACCGCGGTTGCACGACGCATTGAAATCTCCCTCGCCCCGCGTGAGCGGGGAGAGGGGCGACACACGCTCCTCCGCCCTTGACATGAGTATAAACTCATAATATAAATGTGGTGATGACGAGCGCCGCGCCGCCGCTTCGCCCGCTCTTCTGGGTCGGGTCAAGCAAGCGCGACTACAAGCGCTTTCCGCCGCGCGTTCAGGACGGTTTCGGTTTCGCTTTGTTCCTCGCGCAGACGGGCCAGCATCCGCCGGTGGCAAAGCCGCTCAAGGGCTTTGGCGCCGGAACGGTGGAACTGGTGGCGGAGTTCGACGGCAACGCTTATCGGGCGGTTTATACGGTGCGGTTCAGGGACGCGGTTTATGTGCTGCATGCTTTTCAGAAGAAATCGAAGCGCGGCATTGCCACGCCGCGGCGCGAGCTCGCGTTGATTGAGCGCCGCTTGCGCGACGCCGCCTTCGATCATGCGGTGCGGTTGGCAAAGGAGTAAATGACATGACGCGACGGGCAAGAATCGAACCCGGCAGCGGCAACATCTTCGCCGATCTCGGCCTGCCGGATGCCAAAGCCCATCTGCTCAAGGCGCAGATCGTTTCGGAGATCTATCGGCTCGCCGCTGCGCGCAAGCTCACCCAAGCGCAGGCCGGCACCCGCATGGGCATCAGCCAGCCGGAAGTCTCGCGCCTGTTCAACGGTCACTTCCGCGAATATTCCGTCGACCGCCTGATGGGGTTCCTGACGGCGTTTGGCCGCGACGTCGAGATTGTCGTGCGGCCGCACGCGAAGGCGCGCAAAGGCGGCCGCATCATCTTCAAGCCGGCGGCGTAAGCGGCCGCCAGGCCGACGCCGCCGCGGAACTCTCCCTCGCTCCGCATCACCAAAGGTAACCCTCGCCCCCGTGAGGGGGAGAGGGCAGGGTGAGGGGGCGGATCGGCTCGGAGTGAAGGGACCATGACGCGAAGCCAAAGCGGTTTCGCTTCGGCCCGTCCGCCGAAGGCTTCGGGCCGCAGGCGGGCGGAGGCAGGCCAGCCGCGCAACCTGGCGAAGAGCGTGACGGTGGAGTAGGTCCTGTCTTCCCTCGCCCCGCGTGAGCGGGGAGAGGGCAGGGTGAGGGGTAACGCCGCATCATCTTCAAGCCAGCCGCGTGAAGACGATCGCGATTGCACAAGGGCACCGACGTCGACCAGCCGCGCAACCTGGCGAAGAGCGTGACGGTGGAGTAGGGGGCTAGCTATCCGCCTCCGGACGAGCGGCGTGTCTTCTTGCAGAGCCTAGAAACTTAACGAGAGCCTTCTTGAGTCGTACCGGCGATGCGAGTTCGCATTCCCATAATACGCGGGACTTCCAACCTCGACTTGCGAGAGCGGATCGCACCAGCGAATCTCTGATCCTATTTCGTCGAATTTTCGCGACCCAATAAAGCCGATTCGTCCGTGGCTGGCGTTGGCCGTGTGTGCATGAGTGTCCATGCCAAAAGCAGCCATGAACGAAGATGACCTTCTTCCTTACGGTGAACACAATGTCCGGCGTCCCGGGCAGTTCTCGGACGTGAATCCGGAATCGGTAGCCAAGTTCACGCAACAGCTTTCCCGCGGCGAGCTCCGGTCGCGTACCTTCTTTCTTTACGGCAGCCATGGTCTGAGAGCGTGCGGCGTCAACGCCGGGCCACCGTCGCGACTTCGGCACCTTATGCCCGTTGACGCCGGCCATTCCGCTAGATAAGCGTGTTCTACGTTTGTTCACAATTAGCTCTTGTCTGCGCCCAATATCTTGTATATCACTGTCCGAATTCAACAAAATGGGGGATTCCGCAATGGCGCTGAAACGATCACGACGGATTGCAGTTGATCTGTTCTGCGGTGCCGGCGGCCTCAGCGAAGGACTCAGGCAGGCTGGGTTCGAAACGCGGCTCGGGCTGGATATCGATCCTCGCGCGCTCGCGACGTATTCACAAAACCACCCGGAGGCCGAAACGGCCTTAGCGGACATCTCAACGGTCTCGGGAAAGCAGCTACTGCGGCTCGCTAACATCGCTGACGTGGACCTACTTGCAGGGGGACCTAGCTGTCAAGGTTTCAGCACCCACGGCAAACGAATTGAAGATGATCCCCGCAATTTTTTGTTCAAAGAGTTCGTGCGTGTCGTTGACGAAGTGCGGCCAAAATTTTTTCTGATGGAAAATGTAAAGGGTCTGTTGGTTTATTCGAAAGGACGGTTTAAGAACCTTATCGAGGACGCGTTCGATAGAATTGGGTATCGCGTTGCTTCAAAGACGTTATGCGCGGCTGACTTCGGTGTTCCACAGCTGCGTCACCGTGTCGTGTTCATCGGGACGCGTCTAAGCCGAGCCGAATTATCGTTTCCCTCGGGAACGCATTCGGCCGAACGATCGCACGGCGTGGAAATGTCCCAATACGTTACGGTTGAGGATGCAATAGGAGACTTGCCGCGTCTGATGAGTGGCCGGAAGAACACGCGCATGGAATACGTTTCAGCGCCAACGAGCGAGTTTCAGCATTACGTGCGCGAAGGAGCCGAATCTGCTGTAACTCTTCATCAGGCGCGAGGCTTATCAGATCAGGCTGCGAAAATCGCAAAATTTGTCGGACAAGGTGAGGGGCTTCGAGCTGTACCGGTCGCACATCTTCCGCAGCGGTTCAAAAAAATGCGGCGGATCAGTAACGGCGCGCTGCGCCGCGATTGCACGACTCTCTACTACCGCTTACATCCGGCTCGGCCTGCATACACGATTACATGTTATTATACGAACGTCGCCTCTGGCCCGTTTCTTCACCCGTGGGAAGATCGCTGTCTTTCGCATCGCGAGGCCGCACGACTGATGTCGTTCCCCGATCACTACCAGTTTGTCGCGCCGAGTTTTCCAAGGCAGATTGGTAACGCTGTGCCACCGCTAATGGCAGCCGCCATTGGGAGGCATATTTTAGGTCTCCTTGACATGGCCGAGTTGCCGAGGCGCCGAGCGGCATGATAAATGCTGCTAAATGCTAAACTTAAAGCCTGAACGAGTTAAGCGCAGTCTCTACGGACTTAATCAATGGTCGCTCGCCGCGCGAACGCAGGCGGCGGTGCACCTCATACCTCTCCTTGCGCTCCTTGAAAAAGGCGCTGGCCTTACGAAGCGCATTGAATTCGAGGAGAACGATGATTTCGATTTCTGGAATCGCTACTTCGTTATAAGGGAGGGCGATAAAAAACCATTTTTTAATCCCGTTACGTTGCGCCGCGCGGAAGAGGGTTACCCGCATAGCAATTCAGCCACGATCCGGAAGAATACTTTTGATCATAGGTGGCTTGCTGCATCGATGACGGAGGAGAACGGCCGAACATTTTGGTCGCTCGCCCCAGAGTACGCCGCGATTTTTCAAGATAGGGTTCTTTCCAAGGCCGGCCAAATGGTCAAGGTTCCGGTGTTGGATTTGGCGGCGCTTTTGTTTCGGAACGAAGATTTTCCCGAAAACTCTTCCAGCGAAACTTTGCTCCAGAGATTCCGTGATCGCTTCAAGCAGCACGAACAAGATTTTGCGGCTTTGTTCTCGTATCAGCCGGAAGTGCCTGATTCCCTATTTACTGTTGAGAAACTAGCCATTCCCAAGAGCTACGATGACCTCATCGCCGCCGCTCTGGTACCTGAGACGAATCCGTTGCCTACGATTCAGGGCCTATCTGAGTCCAGCGATGATCCCATATTGACGCAGGTCCAACAGATTTTATCGCTTGGAACGTCGGGAATAGTTTTCCGCGGCCCTCCCGGTGTCGGCAAAACGTATTACGCGCAAGAAATTGCAAAGACTCTCGTTGCTGATCCCGCAAACGATATATTTCGCGTACAATTTCATCCATCGTACGGCTACGAAGATTTCGTTGAAGGATATAAGCCAGATGATGCACGAAAGTCCGGCTTTAATGTTGTTCCGAAGAAATTCCTCGAAGCATGTGAGCGTGCCGCGCAGGTTGACGGTTATGTCATATTTATAATCGATGAAATAAATCGAGGCGACCCTGCGAGAATCTTTGGCGAACTGCTTACATTCATTGAGCGCGAATATCGTGGACAGACTTTTCTGTTGCCGTTCACCGGAAAAAAGATATCTGTGCCCGAACGGCTGTTGCTCTTTGCGACAATGAATCCTTTCGACCGAAGCGTAGCGCAAATTGACGCAGCATTTATTCGACGCTTCGATCACATCGATCTGGAGCCCTCGGCCGAGGTAGTCGAGGGGATGTTGACGAAGGGCGGCGGATTTACAGACGCGCAGATCGAGTTAATTGTGAAGTGGTTTGAGACGGCTCAGGGCCTTCTGGGTTTTGGATTGGGGCATGCGTTCTTCAAAGACGCGACAGATATCAATAAGCTCCAGCTGATCTGGAAATATCGTATTCTTCCAACGGCTCAAGCAATGCTTGATCAAATCGACCCGACACGCGCTCCCGGATTCGTCGCCAGCTTTAACGCACTAATTGGGCGGCTCGAAGGCGTTCAAGCTGCGGGATGATTGCCTGTGGAGGTAATTGAAGCAGCTGAAAATTCGGTAGTAGAGATTCCGTTCGAACGCCTTTTTATTGGAGGCGAGTTCGTCATTGATTCGCGGATAGCAAGCCGCGGTTATTTTATGATCAGCATTGCTGGCGGAAAGCTTCAACTCCGTTCGACGCGTTTTGTGGGGCTTATCCCGCTCAACGATAACGTCGCGGTAAATATTAGGCCCAAAGCGACAATTGAAAATATCGGCGGAATGATCGTGCGTTCTGGCCGCCTGCCGAGCGCGATAGATAACTTTACTCGCGGCTATAAACCGCTCTTTGAGCGCGCCAGCAACGCGATCGAGGTTTATTGGGAGCCATACCTATCGAGCGTTCAGCGTGTTCTCGAGCGCGGCTTGTTGAAGCGGTACGAGCGTGTTCCAAACCCGCCGAAATGGCGCGGGCGCTTGTTGATCTCCGAGACGGTCAAACGCTTCGCCGCTCGCGGCATACGCTACCGAGCAGCGTTCGAATTTACCACCCTGTCTCACGACATCTCTGAAAATCGCCTTGTCAAGGCGGCGCTCGCCGATGTCGTCGATTGGATGTCGAACGCGCCATCACGAGCGGCCGCCAAAGCAAGGCTTCCTTTCGCTCAATCACTGATGCGAGCGCTTGAAGACATCACTGACCTCAGGCGGCCGCTGTCGGCTCAACTTGGCGAGGTGCCAAAGTTTGTACAACTTCTTCCACCCTACGCCGGCCACTATCGCGAAGCGCTCTGGATGGCTTACGCAATTCTCCAGCGCGCCATTCCCGATATTCAGCGGGGCGGTTACGCTTCTCTAACTTCAATGATTGTTGATGTCTCCGCTGTGTTCGAGGGGTACGCCCGCACCATCATTTTAGAACGCGCACAGGAAGCGGGTCTCGTAGTTAGGGATGGCAATTTGCATCACAGGCCGTTCTTTGTTGGAGCCACCACCCCATATAAGGTGCTACCGGACATTATTATTCAGGAAAAAAATGGTACTGTGCGTGCGGTATTGGATGTGAAGTACAAGCAGTCAATCAATGAGCAAGATAGATATGAGCTACTCGCGTTCATGGAGGCGACGGGTGCAACGCGAGCGGCCTTTGTATGCCCGAAATTCGTCGACGAAGAACGTTTTCAGTTCCTCGGGACCACCCGTGGCGGCCGTAGCATGACAATTCTTCGTGTGGACTTAGCTACTCAGGATCTTCGTGCCGAGGAGGATCGCCTTTATTCATTAGTCGAAAAAGTGTTGGACAGTCAGCCTACCCAATGAGACATCAGGTGACGCCGTCGGTCCTCGCGCGTAATCCTTCGGGCAGGATCGGCCCGATTTAATAGCGCGCCGTTCTACGCCGCCCGCGGCCGCACGCGGCGCTCGATCTCGGCGCCCACTTCCGCCTGCGCCTTGGTCAAGTCGTGCGTCGTCTGGAGGTTGAGCCAGAATTCCGCCGTCGTGTTGAAATACCGGCCGAGCCGCATCGCCGTGTCGGCGGTGATGCCGCGCGTGCCGTTGACAATGGCGCTGATCCGGTTCGCCGGCACGTAGAGCTCCGTCGCCAGCCTGTTGGCGCTCAGCCCCAGCGGCCACTCGGCGGCCTCGAGCGGATCGCGCCGGGCGGGGTGGTGATGCGGTTGCGCCGGCTATCGCCGCGCGTCCGCCAGCCCGATCGACAGCCGCTTGCCGAGTGCCGCTATGGCGCGGCCCACGGTGGCGAGCGTCACGCTTGCGTTCCGCGGGTCGAGCAGGCGGTCGAGGGCGGAGCGGCTGGTGCGCATGCGCCGCGCCAAGGCCGCCTTGGTGATCTTGCGCTCGCGCATCGCCTTGGCGAGCTGCCACGCCAGCACGCGCTTCTGCGCCACCATCGTCGCTTGGTCGAGCAGGCCCTCCTCCGCGAGGAATTCGTCAAAGGAAGAGCCGATATGCCGCTTACGCCTCGTATTTTGATTCTATCACCGCGCGTCGCGATCGGCGCGAAGCTCGGCAAGCAGCTCGTCGAATTTTGCTACGGGTATGTTGGACGGCGGCTCGTCCGTTGGCAATGTCGGCAGAGTGAGCCATCCCTGACGCACCAATTCGGCCAAGTTCTCGTCGGCAAGCAACAGCCTAGCCCAATTGCCAGACCCGCCTGTTCCAACCGGTGTCGTCACGCTCTTTTCCTCTCCAATAATTCCTCTGCCGCTTCGGCAAGGAAGCGCGAACGGTTCGGCGCCGCTTCGTCGATCCGCTGGAGCAATCCTTCGGGCAACGTCACGTTCACGCGCACCGCTTTTCCGCTGAGGTCCGGCGCCGGCACGAGCACGACCACGCCGTCGCGATGCTCGGGATCTTGCATCACCGTGTCGACGTCCGACGGTTCGGGAATCGGCTCGCCCGCTTCGGCCATCGCTTCGATGTGGCCTTCGAGCGCCTCGCGGCCCATGGCCAGCGCTTCGTCGAGCGTGCTGCCGGCGGAGGCGCAGCCCGGAAAATCCGGAAATGAGATGCCGAAATCGCTCGCCGCTTCCTTGTGGATCAGGCCGATGTAGTGCCGCATGGTCTCACCTGTTCAATCGAATGCCCGCTTGCCGTTCGATGCCTCGTAGTGTGCCTTTCGGCAGTTCCTTTTCCGGATGCGGAACCGTCACCAAACCAGGCTTGCTCGGATGCCGATAGTGGTGATGGCTTCCGCGTACCCGGATCAGCCGCCAGCCATCCGCCTCGATCGCTCGGATCACGTCGCGGCTGTTCATGTGTATATCATACACACGAACTTCAAGGCGAGTTCTGGCATGGGCGGGCTGATTCCCCTTGACATTCCGTCCAAAGTATGGAACAAAACGGGAACACCCGCAAGTCGGCTTAGGCGGCGGGTTAGGGCGAAAACGGGCGCGAATAGGCGCGCCCGCAACAAAGGAG
>Ga0070735_10003693_pt1 | contig 13291 bp, 8 predicted proteins | sample Coa_R1_FD_66443 | JGI IMG/M metagenome (GOLD analysis project Ga0070735, IMG submission 66443) | Surface soil microbial communities from Centralia Pennsylvania, which are recovering from an underground coalmine fire - Coalmine... | ecosystem: Environmental > Terrestrial > Soil > Unclassified ...
TGAAGACCCGGCTGCACGGCCGGTATTGGCCCGCCATTCCACAGCGAGCAGTTCGGATCTTGTGCAGCTCGACTGAACAGAGTTCCATATGGTTCAGCGTTGATATCACGCGAAGTCACCAGATGCCGCGACATAGTTCCCACGTAGGCAACGTCGAGCGTAGTGCCGCGTGCCAGCTCGTGCTGAATTCCGAGGCTAAAGCTATAAACGGTTGGAACCTGGCCACGTTTATCCGCGCCCAGAATATTGCTAAGCACACCGTTCCCGAAGGAAGACTGCTGAGTAGGAAGAGTCGATACGTTGCCTGATCCTACGGATGCGGTCTGGACCACCGCCGGATTGTTAAAGACCGTGTTGAAGATCAAATTGCCCTGAACTCGGTCATGCGTCATTCCGGCGCCGCCGCGCAGGATGGTCTTGTGATTATTGAAAAGATCATAGGCAAAACCAAAGCGGGGTTCGGGCATGATGCCGCGGTCATCCCAGCCACCGGAAGGAAGATTATGAGCTGCGGTAAACCTCATTCCATTCAGCAAATTACCGGAACCCGGAATGACATTTCCATTGGCATCAACTGATACCGCAGCCGCCGCGCTATAAGCAAATGGATCGAACAGCGCAACCTGATTTTTGGCATCGTACTGCGGCGGAATCCATGAGAAGCGCATGCCGTAGTCGAGGGTCAAGCGAGGCGTGATCTTCCAGGTGTCTTGCAGGTAGAACTCAAGCTGGTTGTAGCGAAATTCGCCGAGCGGCCGCGCAGTGGACTGTGAAAAACTGTCGAAATTTCCCATAAGCGCGCTGGCAAATGGATCTCCTAAGTTGCAAGTGCCCGCTCCTCCTGGGCACGTACCTCCGCCAGTAGGAGCCGTGCTGAAATTGGGATCGCCGTTTATGTTGTTCCAGGCAATTTGGTTCTTTTGGCTACGTTGATAAAACAGACCCGTCTTGATGGTGTGCCGGCCCCGGACCCAGGTTAGGTTATCGTTCACATTGATGGTTGTATTGCCTTGGTGCCAAGGCGTGCCCCCTAAATAGCTACCGGGAAGGTTGACGTTCGCTCCATTGAAGTTGAAGCCGATATCCGGAATTGATTGGTCTTGTCCTAGAGGAAAAAGGAGCGGCAACGTAATGCCATTGGCTCCGCGAGAAATATTGCCCTTTGCCCCGTCCACCAGCGAATAAGTATGGCTGGGACCCACTGAGAATTCGTTGAGAACATTCGGGGTGATCGTGCTGACGAGATCTAACGAGAAATTCCAGCCTGGGTGCTTCTGCGTGCAACCGCCCGGGAACTGGATGGGCGTGTCACACGCAATCACGCCAAACGGCCCGTTATGGTTGCTCGTGAAGGGCGACGAATCCTCTTCCTGGTTATAAATCCAGCGGCCAAACAGTCGGTGCTTCGCGTTGAGTTGATAGTCAATCCGAAGAATGTCCTCGCGACGCGGAGCATTGCCAGAGAGGGCCGCAGAATAGTTAAAATTCTGACCCTTCACGCCGAATCCGCTAACGTTGGGCAGAGGAAAAAGATTCAAAATTTTCTGCATCTGCGGGTTGATCTGCGCCGGATCAATAACGTTGTTGCTGATGCCAGGCCCAGAAATCTCTACTGGAACCGGAGCCGCGCCGGAACCCGGAACGACGGATTGGGAAAAGTCCCCTTTCCGCTCCAACGCGGTTGGAGTATAGAACTGGGTAAGGCCTGCAGTCGGTACAAATTGACGATAGAATTCCTGGCTCCAGAAAAAGAACAGTTTGTCCTTCTTGATCGGACCACCCACTTGATAGCCAATGTAGTTGTAGCGATAAAGTTCCGGAGTGTTCGTCGGCGCCACCCCCTGTGGGGGACTTAATTGACTCTTTTTGTTGAACCACTCATTCGCATTCAATCCCTCATTGCGATGGAAGAAGCGAGCGTTGCCATGCCATTGATTGGTTCCACCTTTGGTGGTGATTGCGATCTGCCCTCCGGCCGCTTTGCCGAACTCAGCCTGATAATTTGAAGTGAGGACCTTGACCTCTTCGATTGCGTCAGGGTTGACTGTGACGTGTGTGCCGCCGTTGTCTCCGGTGTCCACGTTGGAAGCCCCATCAATGGTGAACTCATGCTCGTTGGCGCGAGTGCCATTTATGTTCATATCAGCCAGGCCGCCGGTTCCGGACACCGCACCGTCAAACGAACTGATCACCCCCGGGATCAGTTTCATGTAGTCGAGGACATTCCGGCCATTGATGGCGACCTCATTGAGCTGTTTGTTGGTAATCAGGTCGGAGCGCTCACCCGAATTGGATTGCAACTGGAGTTGTCCAGCGTCTGCGGTGACGTTCACCGTTTCCGTGGTGGCGCCCACTTGCAGGACAAAATCGCCGGCGTTGAGTTTGTCCGCGGCACTTAACACGACCTGCCGCGATTCCAGTTTTTTAAAACCTTCGACTTCAATGTCAATTGAATAAGTCGCCGGGGGAAGATTGGGAACAACAAATTCTCCGGAGGGTGAAGATGTAGTTGTCCTGGTTAATCCGATCTGAGTTCCTCGAACCGTTACCGCCGCATTCGGAACGACCGCGCCAGTATTGTCCTTTACCGTTCCGTAGATTGTTCCGGACGTTACCTGTGCGAATAGTGAAGCTCCGCCCAGGCAAACAGCTATGACGCCAACGCGTAACAATTCGTACGCGCCTCTAGCATCAAAAATGCGACCCATAAGATTGCCCCCATTTTTCCGAACAAGTAATAACCGCTGATGAGTTTGAGCAGCAGAGGATGCTTCTCACGAGGCTCGTACATGCTTCGCGACATCACCCCGTCAGCACCTTGTCGAACCTGGAAAACACCAGGACGCTTACTAGAAAACAACTCTGCAAACCTTGTCAACACTGTACTTTCGTATAGGTGAGCGGCAGGCGCGAGTTAATCGAGAGAGATAATTCCCCGCCGTAGCGCGACGGTTGCGGCTTGGGTGCGGTCTTTGACGTTGAGCTTTTCTAGCACGTGGCTGACGTGCAGTTTGACAGTTACTTCGGCAATGCTTAGCGCGCCCGCGATCTCTTTGTTACCGAATCCTTTTGCCACCAGACGCAGTACATCGATTTCTCGCGTGCTGAGTGCGCGATGCGATTGCCGTTCAGCGAGTTGTGACGCGACCACCGGATCGAGGTATCGGCCGCCGCGATGAACTTCGCGAACCGCGCGCAAAAGTTCTTCGCGGACGATGCTCTTCACAACGTATCCACGCGCGCCGGCTTGCATCGCGCGATAAATTTCTTCTTCACCCGAGTGGGTTGAAACAATCAGGATGCAAGCTTCAGGGAATTCGCGAATGAGTGCCGCCGTGCAATCTGCGCCACTCATTCCGGGAAGGCGAAGATCCATCATGACCAGGCTGGGACGATGCATGCGGTATGCATCCAACGCGGCCTCGCCACTGCCGGCCTCTGCCACTACCGCGATGTCCGGCTCAACATTCAGAGAAGACGAGAGCCCCATCCGCACCATGAAGTGGTCGTCAACCACCAGAATACGTATTGGCTTTGAGCTCGGCATGATTTAGATCGGCTGAATCAAGAGGAACTTTCAGGGAAATATGAGTGCCGCGTCCGGGTTCACTGTCGACATTCAACTCGCTGCCCATCGAATACGCCCGTTCGCGCATATCTAGAAGCCCAAAGTGTCCGGTTGGAGCCGATTGAGTTGCACAAAAACCACATCCGTCATCGATCACGTTCAAGCAAATCGCTGTCGATGTGTACAGCAACTCGATATTCACGTTACGCGGGTGGCCGTGTTTAACCGCGTTGGCCACTGCTTCTTGAGCAATGCGTAATAGGTTCATTTCTTTTTGTCCTGGCAGCCGCACTGGAGTGCCATTAATAGTGACCTTCACCTTCGCACGATCGGCTGAGACCAGAGGCTCGACAATTTGCGATATCGCCGACACCAGGTCCCCATGTTCCAGCAACTGACATCGCAAGTCCCAGACCGAGCGGCGCGCCTCCACCATGCTGTGTCGGCTCATGTCGCGAGCAGTCTGAAGCGCCTGTTGCGCAACACGCGGCGCCTGGTGAAAGCAATCCGTAGCCAGATCCAACTGCATAGTTATGCCAGCCAGTTCCTGTTCCAGGGTGTCATGCAATTCCCGTGCAATCCGGTTACGCTCTTCGAGAACCGCGCTGTGTTTTAATTTTTGGCGAGTGATGAAGATTTGCTCCCGAAGCCGTTTCCCCAACAGCACCACCCATGCCATGACTGCCAAAAGAATGCTCACAGTAATAGCGAGTAGCCAGACGGTGTGACGCAAATTCCACCATGACGGAGCACGCAGCACGACTATGTCCCGCGGTGAGCGCAACAATATCCCCAGCGACTCCGGAACTCGCCACAATCCTCCGCTGCGGACCAGGCATATGCCGGTGACCCGCACTATGCTGTTCAAAGGGATCGTGGCATCTGCGTTAAGTCCTGGCGGCAGCGTGGCGTCGAAAACCACGTCGCGGCTTTGCAGCATGAGGCGAACACCTTCGGCCTGTGCTTGCCGGCTCAACAGTTTTGCGTCAGTCGTGACCAATACACTGTCGAATTGCTCCCAGGGTTTTTCGAAATCCATCCTCGCCGGATCCGGTTCTTTCCCGCGGCCCAGGCGATGAAAGACTGCGTTCTCCAGGATTGGAGTAGTAGCGCCCATCGCTGGGAACCCGAGCACGTCCACGATATCGCCTATCGCGAGCTGAGTAGACTGTGGCGTTAGCACTCGAAGACCTTTGCCTTGAATCTGCAGAAACAAGTCGCTTCCCAGATGTTGATATTCAACGACTCCGCGCAATCGAACGCGATGGTGAGTTTCCATTCCTGGCGAGAAGCGCAATAAGGCGGACACAGGAACTTCTTTGGCCGGCGCTTCTATTTTTATGAAGCTCAAACGCGGGACGTAGAACAGAACTCCGGTTAATTGGCGATCGGCATTGTAGAGACTGCCGCACACTCCCTCGATCAGGACTTCGCTGTCCACCCAGGATGAAAAATTCTGTTCGTGATCAATCGGTACGCGAACGTTGAACTCTCCGCCTTCCGACGCCACGCGTAACGCGAGCGTTGGTTCACGCCATGAGGTTTTATCAACCACCGCCGACCGGACAATGCCCCGTACCTGCACCCACTGACTGTCCTGCTGCCCATTTTCTAATTGTGAGAATGGGAAAAGCGGAGGCTTGGGCAAAGAGGCATTGCCGAGAACGCGCAGCTTCGTTTCGCGTATCACGGGGGCGAATTTACCGGGTCCGGTGACGCCCTTGACCTCGATAAATTCTCCAATCCGGTGTGCAAATTTCGGCGCCACGCTTCCTTCCACAAAAATTCCTGCAGTCTTATCCTGAACAAAAAAGTCGGGCGCGGGAGCGTCCATCGTGATCACGCCCCGAATACGCACAGGATACCCCATTGCAGCTTGTTCAGGCGTTAACCTGCGTACCTGATCGGCGTGAAGAATAGTACTTGGGTTTTTCGCAGGCGTCTGGCCTGAGGCGCTCAGTGAATATGCAAGCGCGATGGCGAACATGCCGAGGTGAAACTTGCGAGCACATCTGAACATCGCCGGTTTAATTTGCGACAGGCGATTGCACAAAGATGATCGCCGACAGCCTGGCATTAGCCGATGGTTTCGCAAGGAAGTAGCCTACACCTGTTCGCCCATAGGTTAGCTGAAGGCAGCCGCGCTGGGAAGCAAGCTTTGCCCTGCCTATCCCTCCAGCGCGTCAGGCCAATTCCAAACAATCTCATGCTGTGGCATTCTGTCTGAACCTATGCGAGCTCTTTTTACTACGACCATTCTTCTCTTGGCGCAACTAGTTGTGCCCCAATCCCTGGAAAACCTCAAGCTCATGCCTTTGCCCGCTACCATGCAACTCGGGCCTGGGCACCTGTTGATTAATCAGTCCTTCACGGTCGCAGTTGAGGGTCATCGAGATTCAACATTAGACCGAGGCGTTCAACGATTTATTGCCGGGTTATCCCACGAAACCGGAATGCGACTGAAGGCGACAGCCGGGGAAGATAGCAACGCAACGCTTCAGATCCACAGCCAGCAAGGAAGTGAGGCCGTGCCACAACTTGGCGAGGACGAATCGTACGAACTCACCATAAACGATTCCGGCGCGAAGCTTTCGGCGCCAAATCCGCTGGGTATCCTGCACGGTCTGCAAACATTTTTGCAGCTGATACAAACCGGCCCCGATGGATTCTACGTGCCTATGGTCGCAGTCAAGGATCAGCCTCGCTTTGCCTGGCGCGGTTTGCTGATCGATGTCGGCCGTCACTTCATTCCCCTCGACGTGCTCGAACGCAACATAGATGGAATGGCAGCGGTCAAGCTGAACGTTCTGCATCTTCACTTGTCTGACGACGAAGGCTTTCGCGTAGAGAGTAAGCGGTTTCCGAAGCTGCACCAGATGGGCTCCGATGGTTTGTACTACACCCAAGCCGATATCAGGACGCTGGTGGATTATGCGCGCGACCGCGGCATCCGCGTAGTTCCGGAGTTCGACATGCCCGCGCACAGCCGTTCGTGGTTTGTTGGGTATCCCGAATTAGCCAGCACGCCCGGCACTTACAAAATTGAACCGGGCGGAGTTTATACGGTCATCGACCCTACTCAGGATCGCACATACAAATTTCTAGACAAGTTCGTTGCGGAAATGGCGAAGCTGTTTCCTGACGCTTACTTTCATATCGGCGGTGACGAAGTAAACGGAAAGCCTTGGGACGACAACCCGAAAATCCAGGCCTTCATGCATTCGCATGGCATGAAAAGCAATCAAGACCTGCAGGCTTACTTCAATCAACGTTTGCAAAAAATATTGAGCAAGCACCACAAGATCATGGTGGGATGGGACGAAATCCTTCGACCAGATTTGCCGAAGAGTATTGTCGTGCAGTCGTGGCGAGGTCAGGAATCGCTGGCCGCTGCGGCGCAGCAAGGTTACAGTGGCCTGCTCTCCTTCGGATACTATCTCGACCTGATGTGGCCGGCTTCGCGCCATTATGCCGTCGATCCCATGTCCGGCGCGGCGTCTAGCCTGACTCAAGAACAAAAGAGCCGTATCCTCGGAGGGGAAGCCTGCATGTGGGGCGAATGGATCAGCCCGGAGAACATCGATTCACGAATCTGGCCGCGTGCTGCTGCAATCGCCGAACGCTTGTGGTCTCCGCAAAATGTGCAAGATGTCGCCTCGATGTATTCGCGCCTTGATGACCTGAGCTGGCGATTGGAGTGGCTAGGCCTCACTCACCGATCGCACGCAACCACAATGTTGCGCCGAATGGCGGGAGTAGAGGATATCTCGGCGCTCAGGACGCTTGCCGACGTAGTTGAACCCGTCAAGGACTACGCGCGTTTTGAGAGCGTAAAGGGCACGTGGGATTTTAGAGCGCCATTGAACCGACTCGTCGATGAAGCGAATCCAGAGAGCGAAACCGGAAGGCGCTTTCAATCTTTGGTGCAGAACTATATTCGAAGTGGATGTAAAGACCGAGATGCCGAGATTCAAATTCGTGGGCTTCTTACAACCTGGCGTGACAATAACCTGAAGTTAAAACCTCTTCTACAAGAATCTTTTCTCTTGCGCGAGACGGCGCCAATCTCTGAGGAACTCTCGAGGCTGGGAGCGGTTGGATTATCTGCGCTCGATTATCTGGATAAAGCCGAAGTTTCGCCGGAACCTTGGCGCATGCAGCAACTAGCGCAAGCTGATGCCGCGGCCGCGCCGCAAGCCAACGTTTTGCTGGTCGTCGCTCAACCGGTGCGGCAGTTGATAGAGGCTACAGCAGGGCAGACTCCGAAGCCGTGATGCGGCAACTTTCATCGCCACAGCCTGCCTAAGAAAGATATTTTATTGTTTGCTCGATCAGTTCCGCTGTTGGCTTATACGGATCGCCGGGGGCGTCATATTCCATCGAGCAATATCCCTTGTAGTTGTGCTTTTTCAAGATTGCAAAAGTGCGCGCCAGATCAACGTGTACAAGTTGACCCTGCTCATTGGCTTCGTTCTCTTTCACGTGGCATATCCCGTAAGCGCGGGCGAACATGGCGTCGATTGCGCCATAGGCGTAATTTTCATCATGCGCGGCTAACGTATTGCCGAAGTCGGGAAGCGCGCGCAGCCATGGACTGTTTACTTTGTCGATGACCTGCACGATGAAAAAAGGATCTTCACTAATGGGGTTGTCGTTTTCCAGATGCACGACGACATTCCTTTTGGCAGCGTAATCAGCCACACGACGCAGCGTTTCGGAGGCGCGGTCCACGTCTGGCTTGGAATTCTTTGGCCCTTCGATATGGGTGCGGACGCTCGGCGAACCAAGCGCCACGCCGACGTCTATCCAGCGCATGCTCGATTTCGCGGAGCGCTCGCGCTCGGCCGCGTCCAGCGAGTATTGGCTGTACTCATCGTCCACGGCAATATCAACTACTGCAGATCCGGCTTTTTCGACCGCAGCACGGAACTCTTCAAGATATTTCGGGTCAGTCGACGGGAAAACGCGGCCCCAGGGCTCAATATTGTGAATGTTGAATTTTTCCGCAACATGCGCGGCAAAATCTTTTAATTCGATTTGCTGCGCGCGAGGAACTGAACTGGGAGTTTTTCCGTCCCAGCCTTTCCATCCCACAATGAATTCACGAAATGGATACGCGGCGACCGACACCCGTTGCCGCGGATCAGTAGGGAAATGCACCGCAGGCGCAGAACCAACCGCGTGCGCAAACTTCGGGAGTAACGCAGCTCCCGCCGCACCGGCACACACTCCAACGAATTGCCTTCGATTAAAAATAATCACCTCGCGAATCTCACAAACATTGCCTGCCCTGTAAATCAGCTCTTGATGGTCTTCGAGTTCTCGTCCCAGGTCACGGCGGTCCTGCGGAAGTAAGATTCGTTTGCCATGTGGCACGCCAGTGCCGCGTGATGACCAAACACGACATCTTCAACCACCGGCTTACGAGTTTTGACCGCGCGGAAAAAATTCCAAAGATGTGGCTTCACGTCATCGAAATCGGGGCCATGGTAACTCACTGATTCGGGCATCGGCTCCTGCCCCAGTTTCGGATCATTCTCCTCATGCCATTTCTTCTCATACTCTGCACGCATGGCATGCGGAAAGCTGTTGTCGTAATAACTGGGCATGGTGTCCTTGCCCGACTGTGGCATGTAACTTATGCCAAATTCTGTGACCTCGAGGATGCCTTTTGATCCCTGGAAACGGTAGGTCTCCGGCATCTCAGTGCCTAAATTCAACCGGAAGTACACCGGCAAATCGTCAGCATAATAAAACAATGTGCCGTGGACATCGGGCATGTTGCGGCCGTCTTTCCAGCGCCGGATGCCGCCCATTGCCATAGCCTGCTTTGGCGCTTCGTTGATGCCGGCCATGAACATCATGCCGCTGACCAGGTGGACCAGCAGATCACCGGCCACACCAGTGCCGTATTCCTTCCAGCAACGCCATCGCGCGAAGGTGTATGGATCGAAGGCCTTCTTTGGCACAGTACCTTGCCATGTGTCCCAATCAAGATTTTGGGGCGATAAATCGAACGGCGGTGGATATTCCCACGCGCCCGTGGGATCGTTACGCCCGAGCCATCCCTCGATCAGCATCATCTCGCCAAGCATTCCCTGAGAAATCATCTCTTTGGCTTTGGCGCAAATTTGAGAACTGACTCGTTGCGATCCGATCTGCACAATCCGGCCAGTGCGCTTTGTCGCCTCAACCATTGCAACCCCGTCGGCAGGACTGTGCGACATGGGCTTTTCGCAATAAATATCTTTGCCGGCGCTCACCGCATCGACTACGACTTGCTTATGCCAGTGGTCGGGGACCGCAGCAACGATGCAATCGATGTCTTTGTTGGCCAGCAATTCTTGATACCTGCGAGTGACGGGAAGGCTGGCGTTCCTCGTGATCTCCCTCGCCAAGGTGTGGCGCCCATCATAAAGGTCGCAGGCCGCCACGCATTCAACGCCCGGCAACTCAATGGAGTTGGTAAGCAGACCTGAACCCTGCATGCCGATTCCGATCATGCCGAAGCGCACATGTTCGCCGGCCGGCATGTCCTCGGCGGCGAATAATGGCTCGGGGTGCAGAAGCAAAGTCTTGCCGCCGATGGTTGCACCGGCTGCGGCTGCGCTCAAACCCAGAAACTTGCGACGAGAGAAGAAGCTTGACTTCATGGTCAACCACCTCCTGAGAATTCAGATAGTGCTGCAGCGCCGGACCAGGAAAGAATTCTGGCAACGCTCTATTTCATCGCCGGCGTGATCACGATGTTACGAAAACTTACATGTCCATCTTCGCTGCCTTGCAAGTAAATCGGCCCCGGCAAGCCTTCGTGGCTATCAAGAGCGCCGCCGGTGATGCCGGGAATTTCTTTGTGGTCAATAATAGTCTGGCCGTTTTGCATGACGGTCACAATTCTTCCCACAAGCGTGATGTCGAAGGTTTGCCACTCGCCGGCTTTACGCGGCAGTTCAGGCGAAGGCGCAATGAAACCATAAATGCCGCCGGTGTGGTGACTCGGCGGTTCCTGTTCAGAGTTGGTTTCAATTTGCACTTCGTAACGGCCTCGCAGATAAACACCGCTGTTGGCTTTCTCGCCGCAATTGAATTCAACGTGCAACTTGAAATCTTCAAACTTTGAGCTGTTAATGAGTTCTGGACCGTGGCCCGGGCTGACGAGATTCCCGTTCTCCACTTTCCACTCGCTCGCAGGATTCGGCTTGTCCGGCTTCCATCCGGTGAGATCTTTGCCATTGAACAATTTGATCGGCTTACCCCACTTTGGCGCGCTGGCTCGCTTGAGCGAAGGCGCTCTCTGGCCAGTCCATGTCCACGGAGTTCCATCCGGTCCAGTGGTCGTTCCGGATAACGTTTTACCCTTCAACGTGCCTTCGAAGACCATGTCGTCCTTGCGTTCTTCTTCCGCCTTGGGCGAAACAAATCTCAGGTGGCCATTGGTGATTGTGATTTCAGGCAAGGGCCGTGCGTTTCCCCATCGGCTGACAAATTGCGCCTTGAGCTCTCCGTTGTCTTGTTGAATCTCAATCCATGAAGGATATTCGCGATCGGGGGCCTTTAAGGTCAAATCCCATCGACCGAGAAAAGCCTTAACATCCGCGTTGGAGCTTGCCGATTTTTTCGCTGACGCAGGTTGAGTTAGCGTAACTGCAAAGAGCAATGAGAGAAAAATCACAACAGGGGGAGATATTGTTTGTTTGCGCATGAGTAAAGTACGACTCAGGTTGTCAAATTGTGTCTCGCCTTTTTTCCATATCAGCGGCGGTTTGTCAAGGCGCATCGCCGCGCTGGAAACGAAATACGTGCCATCATTGAACGTCTTACAATCATTTTTCGAGTTCTCTAGTGTATGCGCTGTCAGGAGGATCTCATGTCTCACCGTCGCGTAACCCGCAGAAAATTTTTACAGTCAGCAGCGCTGTCCGTTGTCGGCGTCGCCATTATTCCGCTGAATTCGAATTTAAGCTTCGCGGGAACGGCATCGTCGGAAGTAGCGCCACTCGAGGAATTTGAGTACGGCCAGGTTGCGGTTATCAGCGAGCTACATAAGGCACAACTCCAACATTGCGTCTCAGTTTTGATGTCATTAAATGAAGACAGCCTTTTAAAACCTATGCGGCAAATGGGAGGTCAACCCGCGCCGGGAGCGGATCTGGGCGGCTGGTACAACTACGATCCAAATTACGACTACCGCACTTTCGATGCGGGCTTTGCGCCTGCCGCGACATTCGGGCAATGGGTTTCAGCTTTGGCGCGCGCGTACGCGATCACCGGCTCTCCCGAATTGCGAGACAAAGTTCTTCGCCTGAACCGCTTGTACGCCGCCACGATCTCTGACGGCTTTTACGCAAAGAACCGCTTTCCCGCATACTGTTATGACAAATTGACCTGCGGTCTAATCGATTCCCAGCGCTGGGCCCGTGATCCCGACGCATTCGCCATCCTGCAGCGAACGACTGATACCGCGCTGCGAAATATGCCCGAGCATGCGGTTGAACATGGGCAAAGTTGGCGGCCAGGAACCGACGTCTCTTATACCTGGGACGAGTCCTACACCGTCCCTGAAAACCAGTTCATTGCCTACCAGCGCGGTGCCGGCGACCGATATAAGGAATTGGGCGCGCGTTACCTGAATGACAAGTTTTTCGCTCCACTAGCCACTGGCGAAAATGTACTTGCCGGCAAACATGCGTACAGTCACATAAATGCGCTCTCCTCGGCGATGCAGGCTTACCTGACATTGGGAAGCGAGATGCATCTGCGTGCCGCCAAAAATGCATTCGACATTTTGCTCGGGCAGAGTTTTGTCACCGGGGGCTGGGGCCCGGACGAGCAACTTCGCGCCACCGACAGCGACGATGTCTATGCCAGTTTGACCGGTACTCACTCCAGTTTCGAGACGCCATGCGGTTCTTATGCTCACTTCAAAATAACGCGATATCTTCTGCGCGTGACCCGCGATTCGCGTTACGGAGACAGCATGGAACGCGTGATGTACAACACTGTCCTCGGAGCCAAGCCGCTGGAGCCAGATGGGCGTGCCTTCTACTACTCCGATTACAACTTCGACGGGCACAAGGTTTATTCCAATCATGGGTTCCCTTGTTGTTCGGGCACGCTTCCGCAAGTCGCGACGGATTACGGAATCAACAGTTATTTCCGTGATGACCACGGCGTTTGGGTGAATCTCTACATCCCATCAACTCTGCGCTGGCAACAGAATGGGACGAGCGTTTCGCTTGCTCAGAAGGGTTCGTATCCAAGTGACGGAATCGTCGAATTTGAGTTCGTGCTTTCGAAGCCAACCAATTTCTCTGCGAAGTTTCGAATTCCAGCATGGGCCGAAGGAGCTTCGATTTCGATCAATGACAAGCGCGTGACCACTTCGGTTATTCCCGGCACCTTCGCATCGATAAATCGCGAGTGGAAAAATCGCGATCGAGTTAGCCTCGACCTCCCGATGAAGATGCGTCTTGAAGCCATCAACCCTCGGCATCCGGAGACGGTGGCGCTTTTGCGAGGACCACTCGTACTTTTTCCAATCGCGCCGTCATCGCAACCAATCACTCGCCAGCAACTGCTGAGCGCGACTGATGCGGGCAGCGGGAAGTGGCAAGTCCAAACCGCAACTACGCCAATGATGATGCTTCCTTTTACTGAAATTAATGACGAGCAATATTCGACTTACTTGAAAGTCAGTGGTTAACGGCGAATCGCGGTAGATTA
>Ga0070735_10003694_pt1 | contig 13289 bp, 8 predicted proteins | sample Coa_R1_FD_66443 | JGI IMG/M metagenome (GOLD analysis project Ga0070735, IMG submission 66443) | Surface soil microbial communities from Centralia Pennsylvania, which are recovering from an underground coalmine fire - Coalmine... | ecosystem: Environmental > Terrestrial > Soil > Unclassified ...
CAGGCTTGCCGAGCTTTACCACCCGCCCCAGGTTCGCTTCGTACGGTGTCACCGAAGGGTCGAGCTCGTTGCCGTACAGCGCCATGCCGGCCTCCAGCCGGAGCGTGTCGCGAGCGGCGAGACCCGCGGGCACCAGCCCGGCGGGCTGACCGGCGGACAGCAGCGCGTCCCACACCGCCTCGCCGGCACCGGCCGCGCAGTACACCTCGAAGCCGTCTTCTCCCGTGTACCCGGTCCGCGCCACCCAGGCGTCCACGCCGGCGACCGCGCCGTCCGCGCCGGCGTAGTACTTGATCGAGGGCAGGTCCAGCGAGGTCAGCCCGGCGAGTATCGACTGCGCCCGCGGCCCCTGGATCGCGATCAGGGCGTAGCCGGAGGTCTGGTCGGTGACCGCCGCGTCGAAACCTTCCCCGCGTGCCACCAGCTCGCCGTAGACCAGCGCCGCGTTCGACGCGTTCGCCACCACCAGGAATGAATCATCAGAACGCCGGTAGACGACTAGGTCATCGAGAACCCCGCCATCCGGCGCGCAGATCATGGTGTAGCGGGCACGCCCGATGTTCAGCGATGCCAGCTCGCCGACCAGAGCGTAGTCCAGCAGCGCGCCCGCCTGTGGCCCGGTGACCGTGATCTCCCCCATGTGGGACAGATCGAAGAGCCCGGCCGCGGACCTTACCGCGTTGTGTTCGGCTATCTCGCCGCTGTATCGCAGCGGCATCCGCCAGCCAGCGAACGGTGTCATCGCGGCGCCAAGCCGCTCGTGTGCCCGCTCCAGCGGTGTCACCAGGACAGAATCCACCATGGAATGGTACGCGGTGGCCGCGGTGTACAGCTTGCGTGCCATGTCACCGAGGACCGGAGAGTAGAGCGTCCCGGCCTGGCCGGTGTACCTGAAGCTGGTCACCCCCATGATGGTGCCTGTGCCAGCTGCCGGGTTGAAGCCAGAAAGCCACGGGCCGCCGCTGTCACCCTCGGTCATCGTGCAGGCGATCCCGTTGTCCGCGGCGCCATACGGGTCCGGCTTGACCGTCCCGGCGCAGTAGTCCAGCGTCTGCCCGGTGTAAGGCGGCGCCGCCGGGTAGCCGAACACGAAGGCCTGCCGAGCCGGGGCTCGCTGGAAGGTCCGCCCGAACGAGATCGGCAGCGCGACCAGCCCGGGTGTTCCGGCAGCTGGCCGCTCCGGGGCCACTGTGACGAACGCCACGTCAGAACCGGGATCGGCGCCGGCCGCCCAAGCGCTGGACACGTACATGATCCGCGCCCGGTACGTGCCGTACGGCGCCTTCCCCGCCGCGTAGCCCGGCACGAACGTCCAGTCATCCGCCCATTCGCCGGCGCCGTCGCTGACACAGTGAGCCGCGGTCAGCACGACGTCCGGACCGACGACCGTGCCGGAGCACGCATACCGCACCTTGTCGAGCGTAAAGAACACCCGGCCGCTCGCCTGTGTCACGGCACCTCCGCCGTGCCATGCCGCGCCGCGCCCGGGTCCTGGTAGCGGCGCACGTTCGGTGGCATGCGCCGGCGCTCGTTCTGAGAGAAGGAAGGCGAGCAGAACTGCGGCGGCCAGGCCGACTCGGCGGATACGGAGTGTCACATCGTAGGCTGTTTCCCGTCCACGCGCGGGCGCACACCTTCGGTCAATCCCACAATGCGGAGCCGGGCAGTTTCATCAGATTTGCACAAAAGGACATCTGCTAGCCCCTTTCCTGTACCGCGCGCCCATGGCATTGTGAGCTTCGCCTTCTGGGAGGACAGACAATGAGAGCACGCAGTATCGCTGCCGTTGCCACGGTTATCGTCACGACGGCGGCCGTCACAACGGTTACGGCCGTAGCGGAAGCCTCGCAATCAGCGCCCGCCAAGACGGCGACGCTGACCAGCGCGCCGGCCTGCAACCTGGGCAACGGCGTCAAGCACGTAGTGCAGATCACCTTCGACAACGTCCATTACTTCCGGGACAACCCGAACGTCCCGTCCGACCTTGAGCAGATGCCGAACCTGCTGCATTTCTTCGAGAACAACGGCTCGCTCCTGTCGAACGATCACACCCCGATCATCGCGCACACGGCGAACGACATCCTGACGACGCTCACCGGCTTGTACGGCGACCGGCACGGCGTCGGGATCTCGAACAGCTACCAGTCGTACAACACCGACGGGCCTAACGGGACGTTCGGCACGACTGACCCGGCGACCGCGTTCAACTACTGGACCGACAAGATCGACGACACGTCGCGCACGCCGAGCCCGGCGAACGACACCAACCCGAACATGGTGTACTCGCCGGTGCCGCCGACGACCGCGAGCAACCCAGTCAGCCCGACCACGGTGACACCCGCCCCATGGGTGCCGTTCACCAAGGCAGGCTGCGACGTCGGCAACTTCTCGACCGCGAACGTCGTGCTGGAGAACACCTTCGACATCCCGCAGGTGTTCGGCGCCGGCTCGCCCGAGGCGCAGCAGCTCGCCGCCGACCCCGACCACTTCAAGGACGCGGAGACCGATCAGTACATCGGTGTCGCGGTGCACTGCGCGCTCGGGAGCGCGGTATGCGCGAACGCGAAGGGCATCAAGTTCGGCCAGACCGCGCCGAGCCCGACCGCCGCGCCAGACCTGCTGCCGGACCAGCCCGGCGGGTACAACGGCTTCCAGGCGCTGTTCGGCGCCAGGTACACGGCGCCGCAGCTCGGCGCCGGCACACCGAACCTGTCCCGCGACGGGTTCCAGATCACCAACTCGGCTGGCAACCTGGTGGACCTGAACGGCAACCAGATCAACGGGGCTTTCACCGGCAAGCCGGGCTTCCCCGGCTTCGACCCGGTCGCGCCGCAGACGCTGGCATATGCCGCCGACATGCTGGAGTCCGGCATCCCGGTGGTCCAGACCTACATCTCGGACATCCACGGCAACGAGAGCATCCCGGCACTGAGCAGCGTGTGCGCGAACGCGCCCGAGGCCCTCCCGCCGGGCAGCCCGTGCTACCTGGCCCAGGCGAAGTACTACAACGACGCGTTCGGCACCTTCTTCAAGCGGCTGGCCGCTGAAGGCATCAACACCTCGAACACGCTGTTCGTGCTGTCCTCCGACGAGGGCGACCACGTGGCCGGCGCGAACGTGGGCCGTGCCATCCAGCCGGCCCCGGCGAACTGCGACGGCGTCACCGTGCAGTGCACCTACCCGGCGGGCTCGTTCGGCGAGCTGTCCGGCAACATCAAGGGCCTGCTGGTGTCCGAGAAGAACAACACCACGGCGTACGGTCTGGAGACCGACTCCGCACCGGAGTTCTACCTGCACGGCGCGCCCGGGCCAAACGACACGGTGACCAGGCAGTTCGAGCACGACCTAGGCGGCCTCACCGTGCCGAACCCGTACGCCGGCCAGACGTCGCAGCAGCTCGCGAACTACCTGGCGGACCCCACCGAGGAAGCGATCATGCACATGGTGGACGCCGACCCGGCCAGGACCCCGACCGTGGCGATGTTCGCCAAGCCGGACTTCTTCCTGTCCAACGGTTCCGCTTCGTGTAACCCGTCGGTGGTCGGCACCGGCGGCTGCGTGTCGATCAACAGCGGGTTCGCCTACGACCACGGCGACTTCGCCGCGGAGATCAACACGAACTACGTCGCGTTCGCCGGTCCCGGCGTCCGTGCCGCGGGCGTGCTCGGCAACCAGCCGAACAACGGCCCGAACTCGGCCGGCGCGGACAGCGGGCAGATCGCGGCGATCGACAGCGGCACGACCGGCCCGTGGACCGACGAGACCGACATCAACCCGACGATCTTGTACCTGACCGGCCTCAGCGACCCGTACACGCCGGACGGCCGGGTGATCACCGAGATCCTGTCGAGCCCGAACAGCGCGCTCAGCGCCCCGGGCGTGACCGAGCTCGGCGCCTGCTACAAGCAGCTCGACGCCAGCACCGGCCAGTTCGGCACCTACACGCTGCGGGCCGACACCGCCGCGCTGGAGTCGACCTCGTTCAACGACACCCAGTACAAGGGCACAGAGAAGTTCCTCGGGACGCTGCTGCGCCAGCGCGACCAGCTCGCAGGGAAGATCAAGTCCGAACTGGACGCCGCTGAGTTCAGCAACACGCCGGTCGAGGCCGTCAACGGCGACACGTCACGCTGCGGCGTGATCATCGACGCCGCCAAGCGCCTCTCCCAGCGCCCCTAAACCCGTGCAGATCCGCCCGGGCGGCCCACGCCGCCCGGGCGGATCCATTCCCGCTGCCGCGCCGCAGGCCGGGCCGCGTTTTGAGAAAGGGTCGCTAGAGCAGCCGTTTCTCAAAACACCCTGGCACCGGCGAGCCGGCGGGGTCCGTGCCTGCGAGGAAGCGGGAGCGGGCAGAATGGGGGCGTGCGACGGGACGTGGTAATCCTCGGGTCGACCGGGTCGATCGGGACGCAGGCACTTGACATCATCCGCCGCAATCCCGGCCGGTTCCGGGTCGCCGGTCTTGCGGCGGGCGGCGGCAACGCCGCGCTGCTCGCCGATCAGGCCGCCGAGTTTCGCCCGGAGGCCATCGCGGTGGCCAGCGAGGCCGCCGCGGCCGATGTGCGAGCCGCGCTCGTGTCCAGCGGAATCGACGGCCCGGTCCTGCTGGCGGGACCGGATGGCGTATCCGAGCTGGCCGCGTGGCCGTGCGACGTGGTGCTCAACGGCATCGACGGCGCGGCAGGGCTGCACGCCACGCTCGCCGCACTTGACGCGGGCCGCACGCTAGCCCTGGCCAACAAGGAGTCGCTGATCGTCGGCGGACCGCTGGTCACCTCCCGCGCCAAGCCCGGCCAGATCGTGCCGGTGGACTCCGAGCACTCCACCATCGCCCAGTGCCTGCGGGCCGGCCAGCACGGGGAGGTGCGCAGGCTCATCCTCACCGCCAGTGGCGGTCCGTTTCGCGGCTGGTCACGCGACGAACTCGAGGAGGTTACCCCGGCGCAGGCGCTCGCCCACCCGACCTGGAGCATGGGCCCGCTGATAACCGTCAACTCGGCGACTCTGGTCAATAAGGGACTGGAAGTCATCGAGGCGCACCTGCTCTTCGGCTTCGGCCTTGACAAGATCGACGTTGTGGTGCATCCGCAGTCGATTGTACATTCGATGGTGGAGTTCGTCGATGCCGCCACGATCATCCAGGCGTCCCCGCCGGACATGCGGCTGCCGATTTCACTGGGGCTGGCCTGGCCGGAACGAGTCAGTGACGCCTCGCCGCGGCTCGACTGGTCGGCCGCGGCGACCTGGACGTTCGAACCGCTCGACGATGCCGCGTTCCCCGCGGTGGCGCTGGCCAGACAGGTCGCGACGGCCGGCGGCACCGCGCCGGCTGTTTACAACGCGGCCAACGAGGCCTGTGTAGCTGACTTCCTCGCGGGCAGGATCAGCTTTACGCGGATTGTTGACACCGTAGCGCGGATAGTCTCAGAGCATGACGGTGCGCAGTGGCCGGCCACCTCGGTTGACGCTGTGCTCGCGGTTGACCAGTGGGCCCGGCGGCGGGCACGTGAGCTGAACACCTAGGCGCCACGCATGTAAGGGGGAACGGATGGACCTGCTGGGCTGGGTCATCTTCCTGTTCGCCCTGCTGTTCTCGGTCATGCTGCACGAGTCCGGTCACTTCGTGACGGCGAAGATGTTCGGGATGAAGGCCACCAGGTACTTCGTGGGGTTCGGTCCGACGCTCTGGTCCACCTGGCGCGGTGAAACGGAGTACGGGATCAAGGCCGTCCCGCTCGGCGGGTTCGTGAAGATCATCGGCATGCACTCGCTCGACGACGTCGACGATCCGGTGGACGAGCCCAGGTCGTTCCGCAGCAAGCCCGCGTGGCAGCGGATCATCGTGCTGTGCGCCGGGTCCTTCATGCACGTCGTGCTCGCGTTCGTCCTGTTCGCCGGCGTCGCGCTGAGCATCGGCATTGCCAATGCGGACACCACCCAGCTCGGCACGGTCCAGCCCTGCGTGGCATCGTCCCTGGCCGCCCTGAAGGCCGGAAACTGCGGTACGTCCACGACCAAGTCTCCCGCGGCGCTGGCCGGGATCAAGGTCGGCGACAAGGTGACCGCGTTCGACGGCAAGCCGGTCAGCACATGGACCCAGCTCAGCCAGGACATCCAGGCGGTCAAGCCGGGCACGCCGGTGACGGTGACCGTGAAGCGGGGCACCCAGACGCTCTCGCTGCGCACCACGCTGTCCCAGGTACCCGGTCGCACCGGTTCCTATATGGGCATCGCGCCCGACGTGGTCTACCAGGTCGCCAGTCCGTGGGGCGCGATCTCGTCGGCCGGCTCGTTCTTCGGCCAGGAGCTGTCCGGCTCGGCGAGAGCGCTGGGCGCCCTGCCCGCAGCCCTGCCCAAGCTGTTCAGCAAGCAGCGTGCCGATACCGCAGGCGGCCAGGTCAGCAGCATCGTCGGCGTGGCGGCGGCTACCGGTCAGGCGGTGGCGGCCGATGTCGGCTGGAAGGCGAAGGTCAACTTCGTCCTGCTGCTGATAGCCGCCGTCAACATCTTCATCGCCGCCTTCAACATGCTGCCGCTGCTGCCGCTCGACGGCGGGCACGTGTTCGCGATCGTGCTGGAGCGCATCCGCGCCTGGCTGGCCCGCCTGCGCGGCCGCCCCGACCCCGGCCTGATCGACATGCGGAAACTGCTGCCCGCCATGATGTGCATCTTCGCCGTCCTGGTCTTCTTCAGCGCGGTCATCCTCCTAGCCGACATCGTCAACCCCGTCTCCGCCGGAGGGTGAGCCCCCAGCGAGCGAGCCAAAGGGGCGCCACAAAGCGCCCCGGAGGCGAGCGAGCGCGAAAGACGGCGTGACGCGCCCGTCACAAAGCGGCGGAAGGGCGAGAGCGAGGTCTGGTTGAATGGGCGAGTACAGGGAAACTGGATGGGGGCTATGAGTACTGATCTCGGAATGCCTGCTGCACCGCCTGCCCCGCTCGCGCAGCGGCGGCAGTCCCGGCAGATCATGGTGGGCGACGTCCCGGTCGGCGGCGGCGCACCGGTCTCGGTCCAGTCGATGACCACGACGCTGACCGCGAACGTGAACGCCACCCTGCAGCAGATCGCCGAGCTGACGGCGTCCGGCTGCCAGATCGTCCGGGTCGCCGTCCCGTCGCAGGACGACGCGGAGGCGCTGCCGCAGATCGCCCGTAAGTCCAAGATCCCGGTTATCGCCGACATCCACTTCCAGCCAAAGTACGTGTTCGCCGCTATCGACGCCGGCTGCGCGGCGGTTCGGGTCAACCCGGGCAACATCAAGCAGTTCGACGACAAGGTCGCCGAGATCGCGCGCGCGGCGAAGAGCGCCGGCATCCCCATCCGGATCGGCGTGAACGCGGGCTCGCTGGACAAGCGACTGCTGGCCAAGTACGGCAAGGCCACCCCGGAGGCTCTGGTCGAGTCGGCACTGTGGGAGTGCTCCCTGTTCGAGGAGCACGACTTCCGTGACATCAAGATCTCGGTCAAGCACCACGACCCGGTGGTGATGATCAACGCCTACCGTCAGCTGGCCGCTGCCTGTGACTACCCGCTGCACCTCGGCGTCACCGAGGCCGGCCCGGCGTTCCAGGGCACGGTGAAGTCGGCCGTCGCGTTCGGCGCGCTGCTGGCCGAGGGCATCGGCGACACCATCCGGGTGTCACTGTCCGCGCCGCCAGTAGAAGAGGTCAAGGTGGGCGCCGCGATCCTCGAGTCGCGCGGCATGCGGCCGCGTCGGCTGGAGATAGTGTCCTGCCCGTCATGCGGCCGGGCCCAGGTGGATGTCTACAAGCTGGCCGAGGAGGTGACCGCCGGCCTGGACGGGCTGGAGGTGCCGCTTCGGGTCGCGGTGATGGGCTGCGTGGTGAACGGCCCGGGTGAGGCGCGCGAGGCAGACCTCGGTGTGGCATCGGGTAACGGCAAGGGCCAGATCTTCGTCAAGGGCAAGGTGGTCGCCACCGTGCCCGAGTCCCAGATCGTGGAGACGCTGATCGACGAGGCGATGCGGCTGGCCGAAGCCGGCCTGGTTGACGCCGGGGACGGCGAGGGCGGCCCAGTCGTCACGACGTACTGAGCCACCCGCCGCGCGGGTCAGGCAGTTCTCGCGGGTATCGCGTGCAGGCTCGCCGCGACCATGACCTCGCCGACATGCTCTCTCGCCTGGTCGACCGCTTCGGGCCGGAGCATGTCATCGGTCACCAGGACGGCTACCTCGCTGAGTGAGGCGAATGAGCTCAGGCTGGTCACGCCCCACTTAGTGTGGTCGGCCAGGACGACCAGGCGTCGTCCGGCGCGGATGAACGCCCGGTTGGTTTCCGCCTCGGCGAGGTTCGGCGTGGTCAGGCCGGCGTCCGGGTCGATGCCGTAGCAGCCGGTGAAGACCAGGTCGAACCGCAGCGACCTGATCGTCAGGTCCGCGACCGGGCCGACCAGCGTGTCGGACAGGACAGGGACCCCGCCAGTGAGCACCGGGACGGTCGTGCCGTCGGGGCGGCTGGTGAACAAGTTGCTGATCCGGAGAGAGTTCGTCACGATCGTCAGGCCTGGCACGTCGATCAGGCACTGCGCGAGCGCGAATGTGGTGGAGCCGCCGGTCAGGGCTATCGCGCTGCCCGGGCGGACCAGCGCGGCGGCCGTCCGTGCGATATCGGCCTTCTCCGGCTGCGCGAAGGTGAGCTTGCTGTCGAGCGCAGGCTCCTGGCCGGCCGACGTCCCCGGCATCACGGCGCCGCCGTGCACCTTCTCGATCAGGCCTTCCCTTGCGAGTACTTCGAGGTCACGCCGGATGGTCATGTCTGAGACACCGAGCCGCTGCGTGAGGTCACTGACCCGAGCGCTGCCATCGTTGCGCACGGCTTGGAGAATCAGTGACTGACGATGCCTGGCGAGCATCCGTACTCCCTTCTGGGCGGGGGATCGCTCCCGATGCATGTGCGGGTTGCACCGGAATGCGATCCGTCGCCAATGAGACGATCGGCGCGCGTGTTGGGTTCCGCAGATCGGTGTGCGATTCCGATTTTGTCCGCGCGGTCTCGCGCGGTTACGCGCGGTGCCGGCGCACAGCAGCCTGCGCTGGCATTCCTCGCCACCGGCGGCCTGCCGGACGGGCCGGGCCTGGTGAACGCCGTATGTCTCGCCCCGCCCGCGTCGGCTCCGTCTAGTTGACCCGGGCCAACACGGTTGTCTGTCCGGAGCGCGGTGGTATCGCCCGGTAGGCTGGCAACGTGTTGCGCGTAAGGCCGCCGTGGTCGGCCACGGTACGGCTGCTCGATGAGCGAGATCGCGTCGCGGTGCTCGCGATCTGTGACCGTGATCCGGTCAGCAACGTCTTCGTGGGCTCGCGAGTGCGGGCGCTCGGGCTCACTCCGGCACGGCTCGGCGCCCAGATGTGGGGCCACGGCTCCGGCGGCAGGCTGGACTCGCTGTGCTACTCCGGCGCCAACCTGGTCCCAGTCGCCTGCACCACGGATGCCATCGCCGCCTTCGCCGACAAGGCGCTGCGGCAGGGCCGCCGCTGCTCATCGGTGGTCGGCGTGTCCACGGACATCCAGGCCCTGTGGGGTTACCTCCGGCCGCACTGGGGCCCGGCCAGGGACATCAGGCCGGTCCAGCCCGTCCTCGCCATCGAGGGCTCGCCGCAAGTGGTGCCAGACTCGCAGGTCCGCCGGGTCAGGCCGTCCGAAATCGACATCTTGTGGCCCGCCAGCGTCGCGATGTTCACCGAAGAGGTCGGCGTGTCCCCGATCGCCGGTGACGGCGGCGCGTCCTACCGCGCCCGGCTTGAGCAGCTGGTCCGGGCCGGCCGTGCCTTCGCCAGGATCGAGGACGGCAAGGTCATCTTCAAGGCCGAGATCGGCGCGGTCACCCCCTACGCCTGCCAGGTGCAGGGCGTCTGGGTCCGCCCGGACCACCGAGGCCGGGGCATGGCCGCCCCCGGGATGGCCGCCGTGGTCACCGAGGCGCTGCGTAGCATAGCCCCCGTTGTCTCCCTGTACGTGAACGACTACAACGCGCCGGCCCGCGCGACCTACGCCCGCGTCGGCTTCACCGAGCGCAACCGCTTCATGTCCATCCTGTTCTGAGGCTCCCCGCCCCGGGCGGCCGGTGGCAGGAACCGGCGCGGCACAGGTGTAGTCCACCGGGTACATTGCTTATGTGGCTGGTGTGGAGGAAGCCGAGCCGCGGTGGCTGACCGATTGCGAGCAGGCGGCGTGGCGTGCCTCGCTGCACGCGCACATGCTGCTGCTGCGCCAGATCGATCTTGACCTGCGTGCCGATGGCCTGTCCCGGCACGACTACGAGATCCTGGTAGTCCTCTCCGAGGCACCCGGCCGCCGCATGCGCATGACCGAGCTGGCCGAGGCCACCAGCCAGACGCGCAGCCGGCTCTCGCACCAGATCTCCCGGATGCAGGCGCGCGGCCTGGTCCGCCGCGAGGAGTACGAAGGCGACAAACGCGGCATGATCGCGGCGCTGACCCAGACCGGCATGGATACGATCGTCCAGGTCGCCCCCCGTCACGTGGAGAGCGCCCGCCGCCATTTCATCGACCGCCTCACACCCGAGCAGCTCGAGGACATCCGCGTCATCTTCGAGCCCATCGTCGATTACCTTCGCAAGATCCGCCCCCGCGACTAGTCCGCTGCCGCTTCCCGCCGCGCTGACGCCGCCGCCCTGGGATGTTGTGGCAACCAGCCGGCCAGGACCCGGGCGCGCTGAGACCCAAAGCGACAAAAATCCCCATGTCTCGCCGCGCTAAGTACCCACAGTGACCAGATGGGGTTTACCATGACTGTCAAATGTCGCGGTTAGTTCTCACCTTGTGAGGGAAGGTATGCCTGACCTCGACCCGGAGACGCACCAGGGTGCACACCAGCGCGCTGCCGCGTACCTACGCGAGCTGCTGCTTCGTCCGGGCCGGCACCGACGCAAGTGGGAGCAGTTCTCCGAGCGCGGTCGGCCCGGCCAGGTGAACCAGCTGGCGGTCGCCGAAGTGCTTGCTCACTACCTGTGGGACAACCCGCGCACCGCCGCGGACATCGACGTGCTGCCCCGGCAGCTCAAAGACACCACCTCACGCGCCCTCAGCGGAACCCTGCTCAGCAAGGCGACCCTCCAGCTGTTCATGGAGGCCTTCGACCTGCCCGACTTCGAGCGTGAGCAGCTGCTCAAGCTCTGGGAAGGCACGGGCACCGTGCGCTTCCTGCAGGGCCAGGGGGCGATGGGACCGAAGCTGGTCTCGGATGTCGAGGCAGCGCTCGGCCCGCGCGGGCACAAGAGCGTCGTGCTGCACGACCACGCGCTGATCGGCGCCGACCGGCAGCTGGCGCGGGTGCGGACCATGCAGGTCATCGAGGCGATCCGGTCAGGTGTTGACCGGATACCGTACATCCACGACACGGCCGCCCTCACCGTGCAGGCCGGGCTCGGCTGCATCGGCATCAGCGAGCCGCTCGGCAGGATCGCCGAAGGCGTTTTCGCAACGCATCTCCTGCTGGCCAAGCGGCTGGAGCTGGGCGAGACCCTCGCCCTGGAGTACTGGACCGTGTTCCGGCACGATCCGGACATCGCGCTGGAGCCCGAATACCGCCGGGTAGTGATGCGCAGCGTGGAGAACGTCGATATCCGGGTCGAGTTCGCACCAGAAGCGATGCCCAGCTCGGTGTGGTGGGCGGTATGGAGCGGTTTCGAAGGAGGCATCGCGGATGACGAGCAGGTCGAACTGGACGGCCAGCATTCCGCGCACCGCTTCCTGCGGTCCGCGGAAAAAACAGTTGTCGGCTTCCACTGGGACTGGTAAGTTCTCGCCTTTGTGACTCCCGATCAGGTACTCGCCGCGGAGCGCGAAGAGCTCCGCATATCCCGCGACTATCTGGCGCTGATGCGCGAGGACGTGCTGGGGCTGAGAGCGCTGGCCGGCGACCGGGTCTCCGAGGAGTACCTGAAGGCCACGCTCCACCATCGCGCCGAATCCCTGAAGGACCTGCCGGACACCCCGCTGTTCTTCGGCCGCCTCGACTACGCGCGTGATCATAACGGCACGCCCGACTCCGATGTTGACAGCGTTGCCGGGCACTCGTTCCACATTGGGCGGCGGCACGTGCACGCGCCGGACGGCACGCCGGCCGTGATCGACTGGCGCGCACCGGTGTCGGTGCCGTTCTACCGGGCCAGCGCCGCCGAGCCGATGGGCCTTGACCTGCGGCGGCGGTTCGGTTTTGCTGGCGGCCAGCTCACCGCGTACGAAGATGAGGTGTTCGGGACAGATAGCGACCTTCGTTATGAGGCTCACAAGCCGAGCCAGCTGCTGATCGAGGAGATCGAGCGGCCCAGAAGCGGTCCGATGCGGGACATCGTGGCCACGATCGCGCCGGATCAGGACGATATCGTCCGGGCCGGCGCGGGGCAGACCGTGTGCGTGCAGGGCGCGCCTGGCACTGGGAAGACGGCGGTCGGTCTGCACCGGGTCGCGTATCTGCTGTACACGCACCGGGAGCAGATGGTGCGGCGCGGAGTCGTGGTGATCGGGCCGAACCGGGCGTTCCTCTCCTACATCCGCAACGTGCTTCCCGCGCTCGGCGAGGTCGACGTCACCCAGACCACGATCAGCGACCTGGTCGGATCGGTGCCGGTGCGCGGCAAGGATTCCGAGCGCGGCGCCATGATCAAGGGCGACGCGCGGATGGCGGAGGTGCTGCGCCGGGGGCTGTGGGCTCAGCTCAACCCGCCGGCCGCGCCCCTGGTGCTGCCGCGCGGGACGCGGCGGATCCGGGTCTCGGCGTTCGAGCTGGACGAGCTGGTGATGGAGTTGCGGGCACGCGGGGTCAGATATGGCTCGGGACGCGACATGCTGCAGAACCGCATCGCCCACGTGGTGCTGACCAGGCTCGAGGAAGCCGGCGAGGCGTGCGACGACCGGACGCACGATGCGGTCCGCCGGTCCCGCCCGGTGCGGGCGGTGGCCGAGCAGATGTGGCCCAAGGTGGACCCGGTGCGTCTGGTGTTCAATGTGCTGTCTGACCCGGCGCAGGCGGCCGCAGGAATCCTGACCGAGGCCGAGCAGGAGCTGATCAGGTGGTCGCCGGTTCCGCGCGGGCCGGGGTCGGCGAAGTGGACGATCGCCGACCAGACGCTCATCGACGAGGCCCGTGACCTGCTGGAACGCACGCCGAGCCTGGCGCATGTGGTCGTGGACGAGGCTCAGGACCTGTCCGCGATGGAGATGCGGGCGATCGGGCGCAGGTGCAGCACCGGGTCGGCTACCGTGCTCGGCGATCTGGCTCAGGCCACCACCGCGTGGTCCGCCGGCT
>Ga0070735_10003695_pt1 | contig 13288 bp, 13 predicted proteins | sample Coa_R1_FD_66443 | JGI IMG/M metagenome (GOLD analysis project Ga0070735, IMG submission 66443) | Surface soil microbial communities from Centralia Pennsylvania, which are recovering from an underground coalmine fire - Coalmine... | ecosystem: Environmental > Terrestrial > Soil > Unclassified ...
GATTCTGCGAACCGCTTCGAGCCATCCGAATCGAGGTCGACCTTCTCGTCTGCCATCCAACCCGGCGCGACCATATTGACCGTGATGTTGTCCGGGCCAAGCTCGCAGGCGAGCGACCGCGACAGCCCGACCATCGCGCCCTTGCCCGCCAAGTAGACGGTCCACTGAGCCGGCGCAAGGTTCCAGAGCTCCGTCACGATGTTGACGATTCGGCCGCCGCCCTGCGCCTGAAAGACAGATCGGGCCGCGCCTACGGTATGAATGACCGCCTTACAGCCAAAGGCGTATGCGTCGTCGAAGTCCGACTCGGCAGCGGTATCGAAGGGGCCGTGCTGCCGCCCGGCAATTGCATTGTTGACGACGGCGTCGAGGCGGCCAAACTCCGCGACGACCTCGGCGACCATCCGGTCGACCGCCTTACGGTCGCGCACGTCTGCGCCAAACGCTCTGGCCCGGCCTCCAGCGGCCGCGATTGCGGCCACGACGGCCTCCGCCTTGTCGGCGCTGTGCGCGTAGTTCACCGCGACCGCGGCGCCCTCGCGCGCCAATACGCGGCAGATCGCGGCGCCGATACCGCGCCCGCCGCCTGTCACGAGAGCGACTCTTCCCTCCAGCAGCATCTTCAGCCCTCCGGCGCCCCGTGCACAGCGGCGCTGTAAGCAAAACGGCTCGCTCCCGATATTGGAGGCGAGCCGGGAGCGATCGTTGCGTGGCGGACTAGCGGCGCAGGTAGATCGTGTCCTCCGCCATGGGATTGACCGCGCCATCCGGGGCCGGTACGGCAGGGGGCTGCAGCGTGCCGCGGTTCTGCTCGTCGCGGATCCGCATCACCTGGTCGAAGCTCTCGCGCAGCGCGGGCAGGTACTCGACCAGCGCGACGATGTCGTGGCGCGGAACGCTCAATACGTCTAGCGGCTCCATCGCGCGAACGGCCGCTCCTCGCGTGGACTGGCCCTCCTTAAGCAGCGCCATCTCGCCAAAATACTGGCCCTTGCTCAGCTCGGCGAGCCGCTTAGCTACACGGTTCTCCGTCTTGATGACCTCCGCCTTGCCCTTGATGATGATGAACAGCCGGTCGCCAAGATCGCCCTGGTTGAATACGTACTGGCCCGTCTCGTAGTGCTCCTCGACGATGCCGGCCTGAGGGCGCATTGTAAGCTGGACCGTGTCGGTGGGCAGGTAAGATGCCGTCAGCCACGCCGTGAATGTGCGGACCTGGCGATCCCAGCCCGGCAGCTTCATCAGGTAGACCGCGCGCCACATCAGCCAGGCCAGGTAGCCCTTGATATTGATCTTCTTGTCGCCGAGGGCAAGCTGCGCGACGGCCGAGTGGTGACCGAATACGCCCATCTGTCCCAGGCCCGTGAATGCGAACTGCTTGCGCGCGCCGCCGCGGATCGTAGCCACGATGTTCTGCGCGGCGAGCGCTCCTTCGCGAACCGCGTGCTGCGCCGTCGGCGGGCAGAACTGCGTCCCGGAAGTATCGCCCGGCTCCGGAATCTGCGCGCAGTCGCCGATCGCCCAGATGTGGTCGCTTCCCTCGACCTGGAGCTCCAGGTTCACCTTGATCCGGTGATTTGACTTGCCGCCACGCCCAACGCCCTTCGGAAGGTCCAGGGCCTCGATTACGGGATTCGGCGAGCCGGGAACCGTCGATACCAGCGTCTTCGTCGGAATGCGCTCGCCCGTGTTGAGCACGGCCTCATCGCCCGTGGCCGCGGCAAGTCGCGTCTCGAGACGGATCTCGATGCCGTTCTTCTGCATCACCTGCTGCGCGGCCAGCGCCAGCCCCTCGTCCATCTCCCGCAGGATCCGCGTGTCGCTCTGGAGCAGCACCATGCGCACCTGCTTCGGATCGACGTTGCGGTACTTGCGGGCGACGTTCCGCACGAAGTCGTTCATCTCCGCCACGCACTCGACGCCAGACCAGCCGCCGCCAGCGACGACGAACGTCAGCAGCGCCTCCTTGAGCCTCGCGTTCGTCTCGACGGCCGCCTCTTCCAGGACGTGGATGACGTGGTTGCGAAGCATCAATGCGTCGCTCAGATACTTGAAGCGGAGGGCATGCTGCGTCAGGCCCGTAAGTCCGCGAAAGTCCGTGACGTTGCCGAGCGCCAACACAAGGTAATCGTATGGGTACTCGAACCGGACGGGTTTGAAGCCGGGGCTGGTGATGACGCGTTTGTTCGCGAGGTCGACGCTCTCGACGTCGCGGACAATTACGTCCGTCTTCCTAAGAAGCGAGCGGAGCGGGCTGACGGTATCGAAGATGCCGACGTGGCCGGAGATGATCTCCGCCAGCATCGGCTGGTACACAAAGTAGTTGTCACGGTTAATGAGCGCGATATCGAACTCGTCGCGGTCCGCGCGGAGCTTCTCCAGCTCCTTGGCAACGTAGACGCCGCCGAATCCGCCGCCAAGGATCAGAACGCGTTTTTTTGCCATTGCCGAGCTGGTGCCTTCCCGTACCGATCGGCGATTCAGGGGCGCCGTCCATCCGTCCTATTGTACCGCAATACGGACCGTGCAATACGCGGCGACGCGGCCGTGGGCTTCTCAAACTTCGGGGCTGGCTCGCATACGATGCGCATAGGGCGCGGGTGAGCTGCGCTCTCGGCCCTATGCCCGCTTGAACTGGCGGTCCAGCTCGCCAAATGGGATTTTAACCACGATCGGCCGGCCGTGCGGGCACAGGTAGGGATTTTCCGTCTCCGCGAGCTGCTCCAGCAGGCCGGTCATCTCGTCGATGGTCAGCGGATCGCCCGCCTTCACGGCCATCTTGCACGCGTTCGTGATCGTCACGTGGTCCCGCTGGACGAGCAGGCGGCGCGAGATCGTCTCGCTCACCAGCTCCTCGACCATGTCCCGCAGGATGCGCTCGTACGGCTTGTTTGCGAGCAGCGCGGGCACGGCGCGGACCACGAAGCTCTCGCCGCCGAATGGCGCGATGTCCCACCCCGCGGCGGCGAAGCTGTCGCAATGCTCGGCGAGGAGCAGCGCTTCGCGTCGTCCCAGGTCCACGGTGAGCGGCATGACCAGTCTCTGGACCGGCACGCGGCCGCCGTACCGCTTCTCGGTGAGCCGCTCATAGAGTACGCGCTCATGCGCCACGTGCTGATCGACGACGGCGATGCCGTCCGGCGTGAGCGCGATGATATACGTATTCCGCGCCTGCCCGATTACTCGGAACTCTCGCAGTTGCTCCGCAAACGGCCGTGGCCGTGCCGGCACGCTCAGCGCCTCGTCACTCCGGGCCTCTCCCGCATCTGGCCCCGAGTCCGCTGCGCCGGCAGTGTTCGGATTGTGGACGTACTGCGCGCCTCCAGTGGCGAACGGGCCGAGACCGCCAGTCGATAGCGCCTCACCGACGTCCCGAGGACGCGCGGGATCGGCGACCGCGCGCGTATCCGCGAACCCCAGCGCCATGACGGCGGACATCTGCACAGACTGCACGATCTCACCATCGTTGGGCCTAGCTCCAGGCGTGCCAAACGAGATCTCCGGCACCGTCAGGCGGGGCGATGGCACGATTCCGTAATCCAGCAGCGCCCGCTTTACCGCCTGGCTCACCGCGTGGTGCACGTCGCCGTCGCGCGTGAACTTGACCTCCGTCTTCGTGGGGTGGACGTTCACGTCCACTAGCTCGGGGCTGATCGCAATGAAGATCGCAGCGATCGGGAACCGGCTATCGGGCGTCAGCGACCGGAAGGCGTCTTCGACCGCGTGGGCCAGCAGCCGGCTCTTGATCGGCCGCTGGTTCACGAAAAAGAGCTCGTGCGTCCGGCCCGTCCTGGAGATGTCCGGCGTCGCCACAAATCCCGTGACGCACAGGCCCGGCGAGTCCAACTGGATCGGCAGGAGCTTGCGCGCCGCCTCCCGGCCCCAGATTGCGGCCAGCGCGGAGAGCAGGTCGCCGGTGCCGGGCGTCGCAAGGCTTTCGTGAGAGCGCTGGCGAACGCGCATCGCAACACCGGGAAAACCGATGGCCAGGTTCCCGACGATCTCCATAACGCGGCCCACCTCCGCCGGCGTCGATTTCAGGAACTTCAGGCGGGCTGGAGTGTTGAAGAACAGGTCCCCGACGACGATCGTCGTGCCGTCGAGCGCTGCTGCCTCCTCGACGGTGACGAGGTCCCCGCCATCCACCAGCAGCCGGATGCCCTGGTCGGCGTCGCGCGGCTTGGTCACGAGCTCGAATCGGGAGACGGAGGCGATCGAAGGCAGCGCCTCGCCTCGAAAGCCCAGCGTGCGAACTGCGAACAGATCGTCGGCCGTTCGGATCTTGCTCGTGGCGTGGCGCTGTAGCGCAAGGATCGCGTCGGATCGCGCCATGCCCTCGCCGTCGTCCGCGACGGTGATCCGCTGCTTGCCGCCCTCCTCCAGCGATACGGTGATGTGCGTGGCGCCGGCGTCGATGGCGTTCTCGACGAGTTCCTTCACCGCCGACGCCGGCCGCTCGATCACCTCGCCCGCGGCGATCCGATTAGCGGTATTCTCGTCAAGTAGCATTACACGGTCGATCGGCACCCAGAGGCCCCCTCATCGCCTGCCGCACCGGCGCGCTGCCAGGCGCTCCTGCCGGCAACGATGGGCCGGCGCTCCCTGTTCGGGCGCCTCTCGGCGTCCGAAGTGTCAGCCACGATTGCCGTAGTGGCAACTTACTTATAAGCAATGCTACCTGTTTTTGACGCCGGCCCGGAAATAGTGGTTATTACGGTTGGAATCGCGCTGGAAATTGGTAATACTAGTCAGGTACGCCTCGACTTGAAAGGACCGATCTGAATGTCCGCACATCCGGCTGTAAGTCCCTCGCGCTGTCCCCGCTGTGGCGGAATCTGCGAGTCCAACTGGATCACGATCACCCTCCGGCGCACGGCGAGCGAATTCGCGATCCTTCGGAACGTGCCGGCCGAAATCTGCCAACTGTGCGGCGAAACCCAGTTCTCCATGCCCACATCGATGCGCATGCTCGCCTCGCTGCAGACTACCCGGCTGCCGGACGAGGTCGCCGTCGTTCCGGTCTACGATTTCACCACGGCATTGTAAACCGCGTTACCGCCCGTATCGAACGAATCCGCCTCCGACCCTCCCGTGCTGCAGCCGGCTGGGGCTGCTAAACGCCTTGGGCTGGCCGTAATCCCCGGTCAGCCCGGCCGGCCGCCGCCCCGCTCGACCGCCTCCAGGATCTCCAGTGCGCGGACCGAATCCGCCGCCGTGAGGGCCGGCGCCTGGAGGCCCCGCACCGCATCGGCGAAGTGAGCCAGACACGCTTCCAGTCCGTTCAGACCGCTCACGTCGTGCGTCTGCCAGATCGGCACGTCGCCGGACCGGTAGCGCACCGTCCCCGCGTCGTAGTCCAAGAGACACGCGCCGACCGTGCCGTACACTTCCAGCAGGTTCCGGCTCCCCGGTAGGTTCTGGACCGCCTCCACCACGCCGATCGCGCCGCGCTCGGAGCGGAGAACGATCGCGGCAACGTCGTCGCTCGCGAAACCGGGCGTGATCGTCGACGTAAGGCCCACTGCGCCCTCCGCCTCGCCGACGAGCGCGCGGAACAGGTCGATCCCGTGCTGGCCCGTCTCTCTCGCCACGCCCGAGAGCGCAAGCTCCGGACCGGCGCTGAGGAAGCTGCGCGGATCGCTGAATCGGCACCGGAACGAGACTGGCCGGCCGACGTCGTCGCTCTCGATCATCTCTCGCGCGAAAAGCACGGGCGGGTGGAAACGATGAATGAAGGCCGGCATCAGCAGGCGCTCACGGTCCGCCGCGATCGCCGCCAGCGAGCGCGCCTCCGCGGATGTCGTGCCGATTGACGGCTCGCAGACCACGTGAGCGCCGGAGCGAAGCGCCGCGGCGACCACCTCCGCGCGCTCTTCCAGCGGGACGCAGACGTCGACGACGTCGAACGCCTGGAGGCCCAGCATCGATTTAATGTCGGGGAATGCGGCGGCTCCGGGAGCCTTCATGGCGGCGCGTGCGGCGACGACCGTATCCGGGTCGCAGACGGCGGCGATTCTGACGCCGCTCTGCAGCCCCCACGCGGCGAGATGCAGCCGGCCCGGCCCGGCGCATCCGATCACGGCGACCGCGAGCTCGTTCATTGCGCGGCGTCCGCCGGACGGCCGATTCGCGCAGCGTTACCTAGGCAGCCGGCAAGGGGTCGCTGGATCATTGCGCGGCGGCTCAGTCGCTCGCCGCCAGGAGCTTCAGCGCTTCCAGGTGGTGGTTGATCTCGTGGGTGATGAGCCTTCGGAGGGTGACGGTCGTGGCGATGGGCGAGGCCGCGGGAGCCGAAAGGATGAGGACCGCCTCGTGCGCCGTCGTCTCGCCGGACTCCACTTCGGTGATCAACTGCGCCGCCTCCGCGTCGTCCACCCGCGTGGCGTATCCGTTTGCGTCCAGGAAGGAGAGCGCCGCGATGAACGCGGTGCGGACATTGCCCTCGCTAAACGGCCGCGTGCAGAGAAGGCGGTCAAGTAAATTGGCGGCCTGGCCCGGAACGTTGTGGCTGTCGCCGTAGCTGTACTGTCCCGCCATCGCGGCTTCGAGCGTCACGTAGTTGTACGGATTGACCTTACCCGTGATGCTTGTGTTGATCCACACGATATCGTGCGTGGTCAGATACTCCATCTCTCTCCCAATCTGTGCGATCTGCCCAATAGTTTACCCGGTTTTGGACAATTGACTCGGACCGCGCCGCCGCCATGGCCCCGTCGCAGGGATGCCGGGCTCCCCACGCCGCACGGCGAACCGGCAAGTCCAGACGCGGGCAGCTCTAACGGTTCCGTGGCGCATTACCGAACGTCCCGTGCGTGAGGAATTGCGCTGCGCACTCTGCGACACGTGCAGAGACGAGCATGCTCGTATGGGTCACCGGGAGCACCAGGTGGTCCGTACGGCCAGGGCAGCAGTCTCCTTTTCGGCCACAATGGTATCGTTCTGCAGGCCCGGACAGAGCAGATGGCCGAGCAGGAGGTTGGTCCTGCCCGCGATACTTCCCAGTTCGCAGCCCACGGGGATGGCGAGAGCTTCGGCGCAGGCCGCATCCGCAAGCGCCGGTGTGACGATCCAGCGGCCTCCTGGCAGCCGCATCGCGCGGCGCGCGGCCCCGCAGCCGGTCAGCGGCGAGCCCAGCGTGACCACGCGGGCCGGCAGGAGCTCCGGGTAGTCGTCGAGCAGCCTTAGGACGATCCGGCCGCCGAAGCTGTGTGCCACGAAGCTCGGCGACTCGATGCGTCGGCGCGCCAGCATGTCGCTCAGATCCGCGGCCTTGCTCGCCAGCGTACCGGCCCACGGGTTCGTACAGAAGATGGCGACGCGGTATCGCCTTGCGCGCAGCCTCGCCGCGAGGACCGCCAACTCAAGACCGAACAGCCCCACGCCCGGCACGAGGACGACGATACGGCTGCTAGAGTCCACGCAGGTGCGGATTGGTCCGCCGCTCCGTACCGATCGTCGTCGGCTCCTCGTGCCCCGGAAGCACGCGAGTCTCGTCCGGGAGCGTCAGCAGCCGTGTGCGGATCGAGTGGAGCAGCGTGGCGTGGGACGCGCCCGGAAGGTCGGTGCGGCCGATACTTCCGGCGAACAGGCAGTCGCCGCAGAGCGCGGCATCCTCCACGACCAGCGTGACGTGGCCGGGCGAGTGGCCGGGCGTGTGCAGGACCGCGATCTCCGTCTCGCCCAGCACGAGCGGGCGGCCCTCCTCAAGCCAGATGGTGGGGTCCGGCGAGGCGGCGACCGTTATGCCGAACATGCGTCCCTGCTCCGGCAGCGCGCGCAGCAGCGGCAGGTCGGCCCTGTGGAGCGCGATGGGCAGGCCCGCCTCGGCAGCGTAGAATGCATTGCCGACCACGTGATCGAAGTGCGCGTGCGTATTGATCAAGTACCGCAAGTGGATTCCGCGCCGCTGGAACTCCGGCCACAGCTCCTCGCTTTCGAACGACGGGTCGATCAGGGCCGCCTCGCCCGTCGAGTCGTCCACGATCAGATACGTGTTGTTCCCCATAGGTCCCAGCGGGTATCGCGTAATCGACACGGACGCTTACTCCAAATCGCCGCGTACGGCTTTCGCCCACGCCTGCTCCGCCAGACGCTTCATCACCAGGCTCTGCTCCCAACGATCGCTGAACTCGCGCCCGTCCGGAAGCGTAATCGCGTAGCGCGGTGGCCCGAGCTCGCTCGCGAACGGCAGCACGTCGCCCGGTCCGGCGTCCGCCAGCCAGGCGTGCATTGCGGTCGCCCACAGTCGCACGAAAAACTGCGCCGTATCGCCGCTCCCGTCGCCCACGTCCACCTGGACGGCCTCGCCGTTCGATATCCGGCCGTGCATATGCGAGGTGCGCGACAGCACGGGCAGCAGGCGGTCCACGGCACGCTCCTCCTTCCAGCCGTAGAACTCGCCGCAGACCACGAGGTGCGACAGGTCGGCAGTGAAACGCACGTCCGGCAGAAGCTCGATCAGTTCGAGGATTTGCGGAAGATTCTCGGTGAAGTTGTTTCGGTGTATCTCGATGAACATCGCCAGTCCGGCGTCGGCCGACAGCTTGCGCCCTTCGCGGCACAGCTCCGCCACTGTGTGCACGGGAGTGAACGCGTCCGCGGGCTGCGCGAAGATGAAGTCCGCTTTCAGGCGCACGGCACGCGCCACGGTCGCCCGTACGTCGTCCAGCGAGAACGGGCGGTGGCCAAGGATGAGGCGCAGCCCGTGCCGGTCCAGCGCCGCGCGGTGTTCGGCCTCGTTGGCATCGGTCAGCCAGCACTCCACGGCCTCAAATCCGGCCTCGCGGACTCGGGCGAACTTTTCGTCCAGCGTCCACTCGGTCGCGCCGTTCATCGGCAGCTTGCGCAGCGACCAGAGCGAGTGCTGCACGCGCAGCCGCGGCGCGTTCGCGCTTCCATCGTTGTATCGCGGCATCGGCTCCGCCATCTCAGCCTCCCCTACTCCAGGTCCGCCAGTATCCGGCGCGACTCCACGACGTCGAGCGCCATTTGGCGGCGCAGTGCGTCCAGCGATTCGAACTTCAATTCGGAGCGCAGCCGGCGCACGAATCGGAGGCTCATCGCGCTCCCGTAGATATCCTCGTCGAAATCGAGCAGGAAGGTCTCGATCGATCTTCCGGCGCCATCGACGGTCGGCCGGTCGCCGATGCTGCAGGCGCCGGACAGTTCACGTCCGTCGTCCAGCCGGACACGTACCGCGTAGATGCCGTCCAGCGGGACAACCTGGCGCCAGGCCCGCGCGAGGTTCGCGGTAGGGAACCCAAGCTCCCTGCCAAGCCTCCTGCCCGGCACAACCGTCCCTTCGAGCCAGTACGCGTGACCGAGCACGCGCTCCGCCTCTTCGATTTCGCCGGCGCGGAGCAGCTCTCGAATACGAGTGCTGCTTGCCGGCGCGCCGTCCACCATGACGGGCGGAAGCGCCGTAAGCCTGTATCCCAGCCGGTCCTGGCACGCCTCAAGGAGCGCGACGGTCCCCGCGCGGTTTCGCCCGAAGGAGAAGTTGTCGCCGACCACGATGGCCGTCGCGCCGAGCCGGTCACGGACGATCTCTTCGAGAAACGCCTCGGGGGGCAGCGAAGCAAGGTCGTGGTCGAAGCGCGCGATGACGAGGCCATCCACTCCCAGAGCCGCGATGTGAGCGGCTCGCTGCGACGGAGTCGAAAGGTAGTCCGGCGCGCGCTCGGGCGCGAGCAGGTCGGCGGGGTGCCGGTCGAAGGTGAATACGAGCGACCGTGCGGAGCGGGCTGCCGCGTCCGTGACCGCGGTACGAATGATAGCCTGGTGGCCTACGTGTACCCCGTCGAACGTGCCGATTGCCACCGTTGCGGGCTCTGCGGGTCGCGGGAGCGACGCCAGCCCGTCGAACAACTTCATCGCGATGCAAGCACCTTTACCGGCCGCAATACGTCGCCTGTCCGCCGCACGATAGCAACGACCGTTGCGCCGCACAACGCGGCAGCCAGGTCTCCGGTCGGCGATGTCGCGCCGCCGTGCGCGGGCAAATCGATCTGGGCCGGCTGGCCCATGCACAGCCGGCACGCCGCGCCATCGTCGATCTGAAGCTTTTCCATGCCACGCAGCCCGTCCGCCAGAGATAGGAGAGCCCGATCCGCCGCGCCAACCGAGGCCATGCTTTCCAGCTCCTCCAGAGCGTGCGCGTCGGCGAGCCTGAAGCCGGTCGGCTCGTCTTCGCCGACCCACGTTCGTCGAAGCGCCGACATGTAGGCTCCGGTGCCGGCCGTGGCGCCCAGGTCGTCCGCGAGGACCCGGATGTAGGTGCCGGAGGAGCACGTTACCTCGAGCGTCGCAGTGGCCCGTGGGCCGCTCTGGAAACTCGTCATTTCGAGCTGCGAGATCGTCACGGGCCGGGACTCTCGCTCGACGGTGATGCCGTCGCGCGCCAGCGCGTAGAGCCGCTGGCCGGCATGCTTTCGAGCCGACACCATCGGCGGAATCTGTTCTATTCTACCTCGAAAGGCGGGAAGGAGACCGGCCACGTCCTCGGCGGTGAGGCCCGATGCGTCGCGCTCCTCGATCGTCGCGCCGGAGCCGTCCATGGTGTCGGTGCGCGCGCCGAAGACGAACTCCGCGCTGTAGTGCTTGGAAGAGGCCGTTAGATACTCCGCGATGCGCGTGGCGGCGCCGAGACAGAGGACGAGAATTCCGGTCGCGTCGGGGTCGAGCGTACCCGTGTGCCCGACGCGCTTCGTCCGAAAGAGCCGGCGGACGCGGTCGACCACATCGTGCGAAGTCATTCCCGGCGGCTTGTCGACGACCAGGAAGCCCGTCGGACCGTCCGCGCGGCTCATGGCGCACCGGCCGGCGGCGTGCCGAGCTGCCGCGCGCACTCGGCGACCACGCGATCGACCGCATCCCCCAGCGGCGGCTCGATGGAGCAGCCGGCAGCCAGCCGGTGCCCGCCTCCGCCGAAGACATTCGCAATTCGGTTCACGTCGGCCCCCTCGCGCGCGCGGAGGCTGATCCGGACCTTGCCGCCCGGTACCTCGCGGAACAGGACGCCAATCGCCGCGCCGCGGACCGCCCGGACGTGGTTCACGATGCCTTCGGTCTCCGCGTCCTGGGCGCCGAACCGCGCATAGTCCGCCGCCGTCACCACGGCCCACGCGACGCGGCCATCTGGCGTTGTCTGAAGCGATTCCAGCGCGCAGCCGAGCAGCTTTAGGCTGGCGAACGAGCGGTTCTCGAAAACCAGCTCCGCGATCTCCGCCGGCATCGCCCCCAGGCGCTGGAGACGCGCGGCAAGCCAGAAGGTCTGTGGCGTGACGTTCATGAAGCGGAATGAGCCGGTATCGGTAATGACGCCGGTCATCAGGCAGTCTGCGATCGCGCCAGTCATCAGGTCCCGACCGAATCGTGAGCCGAGCGCGCGAACGAGTCCGTAGATCAGCTCTGCCGTTGCGGCCGCTTCCGGATCGACGATCCGAATGTCGCCGAATGGGGCGTCGCCGACGTGGTGGTCGATGTTTAGAAGGGTGGGCGCGGAGAGCAGCATTTCACGCTGGCTGCGGCCTGCGCGCTCCAGCGCGCCGGCATCGACCACAATCGCAAGGTCGAAGTCGCGCCGTTCCGTCGACGTTTGAATCCACTCCGCGCCAGGCAGAAACCGATAGATGTCCGGCACGCCATCCGTCGATATCGCGACGAGGTCCTTGTTCAGCGCCCGCAGTGCGTGGGCAAGGCCCAGCGTGCAGCCGAGCGAGTCGCCGTCGGGATTGACGTGCGACGCGATCACGACGCTCTCGGCGGCGCAGACCGCGTCGACCGCCTCCCGGTAGTATCGCCTCAACTCGCGTCGGTCGCGGCCTCGACCGCGCCCTCCTCCGGCTCAGGCGCAAGGTCGGCCTCGACGCTATGGAGCAGCTCGAATATGCGCTGGCCGCGCGCGATCCCTGTATCCTCGTGGAAGACCAGGTCCGGCGCGACGCGAAGGTGGGCGCGCCGCGCGAACTCGCCGCGCAGCAGGCCGGACGCGCTGTTCAGCGCCTTCAGGCTCTCTTTCTGCGCGGCCTCGTCGCCGAGAACGCTCACGAACACCTTGGCGTGCCGCAGGTCGCGCGTAATCTCCGCGCCGGTGAGCGTCACAAACCCGACCCGCGGGTCGCGCACATCGCGCCGAATCATATCGCTCAGCTCGTGGACCAACTGCTCCTGAATTCGCTCTTGTCGTATGCTCATCGTCCTGCCGGCCCTTTCTTCCGCACCGTCTACAGCATCTCCAACCGGACGTCGCCGACCTCTATCTCGGGATTTCGCTCCAAGGCCTCGACCAGCTTATCCAGCACGCCGTTAAGATGGCGCGAATCGTTGGAAACGCATGCCACCCCTATCGTCGCGCGCTGCCATTTGTCGAGATCGTCCACCTCCGCGATCGACACGTTGAACTTGCGCCGCGCGGTCTCCACAAGGCTCTTGACGATGGATCGCTTGTCCTTGAGCGAGCCCGCGGAGTGCAGGTAGATCGTTATCGTAAGCGTCCCTATGTGCATGTACTGTTGTTAAGCGGCAGGCAATCGCCCGGGCGGTTGCCTGCCGTCGAATGCCGAGCGCCTACTGCCGCATCACCTGCTTCATCTCGAAGCATTCGATCAAGTCGCCGGGCAAATACGGCTCGTTGTAATCGGCCAGTGTCAGGCCGCACTCGAAGCCCTGTGCGACCTCGCGTACGTCGTCCTTGATGCGCCGAAGCGTGTCGATCTTGCCGGTGTAGAGCAGCTCCGCGCCGCGCCGCAGCCGCACCTCGCCTCCGCGGACCAGCTTGCCGTCGGTAACGTAGCTTCCCGCGATCGTAATCCCCTTCGGGGTTCGGAAGCTCTGGCGCACCTCCGCCTTGCCCAGCGGCGACTCCTCGTAGATCGGCGTCAGCATGCCCTTCATGGCGCGCTCGACGTCTTCGGTCAGGTCGTAGATGATGTTGTACGTCCGGATTTCGACTCCGGAGCGTTCGGCCGCGCGAGTCGCCCCGAGATCCGGCTTCACGTTGAAGCCGATCACGAGCGAGTTGGTCGCCGCAGCCAGGTCCACGTCGGTCTCGCTGATCGGTCCTACGCCGCTCAGCTTTACGACGATCCGAACCTCCGCCTCGGTCTTGTTCTCCTCGATCTGCGCCAGCTCGCCCAGCACCGCTTCGACGCTTCCCTGCACGTCAGCCTTGACGATCAGGTTAAGATCCTTGACGGTCCCCTCGTTCACCTTGCGCGCCAACTCGGCAAGCGTAACGCGCTTGATCGTGCCTTCGAGCCGCGTGCTCCGGGCCTGTTCCGTCCGACTC
>Ga0070735_10003696_pt1 | contig 13287 bp, 9 predicted proteins | sample Coa_R1_FD_66443 | JGI IMG/M metagenome (GOLD analysis project Ga0070735, IMG submission 66443) | Surface soil microbial communities from Centralia Pennsylvania, which are recovering from an underground coalmine fire - Coalmine... | ecosystem: Environmental > Terrestrial > Soil > Unclassified ...
CGCAACTTCCAGGACACAACTCCCGAGTTCGAACAACTCGCCGCCATGCAATCGGGACACAACGCGATGAACGTTCGCAGCGGCCCCGCAGTAACTTCGGAGCGCGGAGAGTACGTTTCAGGAAATTATTTTTCGACCTTCGGCATCGGCGCCTTCGCCGGCCGCACGCTCCTGCCCTCCGATGACATTCCCGGCGCAGCGCCGGTCGCCGTCATGAGTTATGCGGACTGGCAAGCCACCCACGCCGCCGATCCGAAAGTGATCGGCGCCACGTTTTACATCCAGAACCAGCCCGTCACCATCGTCGGCGTCGCGCCCCCGGGCTTCTTCGGCGATCGCATCAACAGCGATCCAACCGCTCTCTGGATTCCCCTCAACGTTGAGCCCATTCTCGAAGGCCAGACCAGCATCCTCAAGCAGCCCGACACCAACTGGCTCTACGTTCTCGGGCGCATCAAGCCCGGCGTCAATCCCCGTAGCCTGCAAGCCAAGATCACCAATAATCTCCGTCAGTGGCTTGCCACGCAGCGCGCTTACACCATCAACGGATACGACACTCAGATTCCCAAGCAATACGTCGTGCTCACTCCCGGCGGCGCCGGCATCCAAAACCTGCAGCAGGAAGCCGGCAGCGGACTCCGTCTTCTCATGGCAATCTCCGGACTCGTTCTTCTCGTCGCCTGCGCCAACATCGCAAATCTTCTGCTCGCGAAAGGCGCGACCCGCCGCGCCGAGACTTCCATCAGCATGGCCCTCGGAGCCGCGCGCTCCCGCCTCATTCGTCAGATGCTCGTCGAGAGCCTGCTCCTCGGCTGTGCCGGCGGACTCGTCGGCATCGCCGTCGCCTACTCCGGCGCGCGTATGATCCTCACGCTCGCCTTCCCCGACTCGCCGAACCTCCCCATTAACGCCAGCCCATCGCTGGTTGTTCTCGGCTTCGCTTTCGCGCTATCGCTCCTCACTGGGCTCATCTTCGGAATCGTCCCTGCATGGATCACCTCTCACTCCGATCCCGCCGAAGCTCTCCGCGGAGTCAACCGCTCCACCCGCGACCGTGCCTCGCTCCCGCAGAAATCTCTCATCGTTATTCAAGCCGCTCTTTCTCTCGTCCTGTTAGTCGGCGCAGGTCTCCTCACGCAGAGTCTTCGCAACCTCGAACATCAGAATTTCGGTATTGCCACCGCCAACCGCTACGTCTTCCACTTCGATCCCGCGGGCGCCGGCTATACGGTCGCTACAGTCCCGGCGTTCAATGAGCGCGTCGAGCGCGAATTCTCTACTCTCCCCGGCGTTCAGAGCGCAGGTCTGGCGCTCTACAGCGCGCTTGAAGGCAACAACTGGGGAGAAGGTATCTACATCGAAGGTCGTCCCGCACCCGCGCCCGGCGCCGACAACAATTCCTCCTGGGACCGCGTCAGCCCGCATTTCTTCGAAACCATCGGCCAGCCCATCGTTCGCGGCCGTGGCTTCACTGATCAAGACACGGCCACGTCTCGCAGGGTTGCGGTTGTGAACCAGACCTTCGTCAAAAAATTCTTCCCCAACGAAGATCCCATCGGACGTCACTTCGGAACCTTCGATCAGAAGTACGCCGCCGACTACGAAATCGTCGGCATCGTCGCCGACGCCAAATACAACAATCCGCGCGACGATTTCCGTCCCATGTACTTCCGCCCCATGACTCAGTTGAACACCACGGTCACGGAACACAGCGCCATCACCGCCGAAACTCGCTCCCTCTTTCCCAACTCCATCACGTTGCGCTTCGTTGGAGATGCCGCCGGTCTCGAACCTCTGGTTCGCCATACTCTCGCCAACATCAATCCCAACCTCACTATTCTTGACTTCCGTTCGCTCGACTACCAGGTCGCCGGCAACTTCAATGGAGAACGTCTCATCAGCCGCCTGGCTTCTCTCTTCGGATTGCTCGCGCTCACTCTCGCCTCGGTCGGTCTCTACGGCATCACCGCGTACTCGGTCGCCCGCCGCACCAGCGAAATCGGATTGCGCATGGCTCTCGGCGCCAACCGCGGGAACGTCGTCGCACTCGTACTGCGCGGCGCATCCTGGCAAGTCGGACTCGGCCTCGCCATCGGCATCCCCGCCGCGCTCTTAGGCGGACACTTTATGGCAAGCCAGCTCTACGGCGTCAGCACCTACGATCCGCTCACGCTCGCCGCCGCGGTCGTAATCCTCTCCGCCTTCGCCGCGATCGCCGGATTCATCCCCGCCCGCCGCGCTGCCACCATCGAACCCATGACCGCCCTCCGCATCGAGTAGTGATGTAGCATGCGATGTCGTAAGAGATGCCGCAATGGCATGTGGCGCGGGCACCCCCGCCCGCGACTGCCAGTCGAACCAGAATGCCTGCGGATTCCCTCGACCAACTTCCATCCCACGCACGAACCTTTGTCATCCTGAGCGAAGCGAAGGACCCCTAACAGCCCTCACAACCATACCCCTCGACAGGGATTCCCACCAGATAGCCGGAGCGCCTCAATGGTGATTTTGACTTCTCTATAAGGAGGTCGTTCCCCAAACGCCCGTAACTACAGCCGCGAAGCCTCGCACGAACGACGCGATCCGTCCCCCTTGTGCTAAGCTTCCGCGCAGAAAGAGGAACCGCCGAGTGGACATCTACCGTCTGCTTCCCCCCGATGCATTCAAGATTGTCCTCGTCCTCTTCCTGTCTTTCCTCATCGGACTCGAACGCGAAGAGCACAAAACCGCCGCCGGCTACTACTCCTTCGGCGGAGTTCGCACCTTCCCCCTTATCGGATTCATCGGATACTCCATTGCTCTTCTCTCCGGCACTCAACTTCTGCCAGTCACGCTCGGCTTCCTCGTCATCGGCGGCTTCCTCCTGCTGTCCTACTGGCACAAACTTTCCCGCGCCGAGACCGCCGGCGTCACCTCAGAAATGTCCGGCCTCACGACGTATCTCGTAGGCGCCCTCGTCTACTACGACCACCTCTGGATCGCCACCGCCCTCAGCGTAGCCAGCCTCTTACTCCTCGAACTCAAGGTCGGTCTCGAAACTCTCGCCAACCGCACCGCTCCACAGGAAATCCTTACCTTCGCCAAGTTCCTCCTGCTGACGGCAGTCATTCTCCCCACACTTCCCAATCAGGAGTTCGGACGCTTCCACATCAACCCCTTCAAAACCTGGCTCGTCGTCGTCGCCGTCAGCACCGTCTCCTACGGCAGCTACGTCCTCCAGAAAGTCACCAAAGAACGCGGAGGCGTCGTCCTCATCGCCTTCCTCGGCGGAGCCTACTCTTCCACCGTGACCACCATCGCCATGTCGCGCCGCGCCGCGCGCGAACAGCACCCGCATCTTTTTGCCGGAGGCATTCTGATCGCTTCCGGAGTCATGTATCTCCGCCTCGTCGCTCTTCTGGCCTTGTTCAATCGCCCGCTCGGCGCTATGTTGGCCCCAGCCTTCCTCACTCTCGCCGCCGCAGCCATTACCACCGGATGGTTCTGGTCCCGCCGCCCCGATCCCGATCCCTCGCCGATCAAACGCCAATTCGAACCCACCAATCCTCTCGAACTTCTCGCCGCCTTTCTCTTCGCTCTCTTCTTTCTCGCAATGCTCGTCGCCACGCAGTTGGCCATCACCTATCTCGGTCGCGCCGGCGTCAACATCCTCGCCGCCATCATGGGAGTCACCGACGTTGATCCCTTCATCATGGGGATGACCCAGGCCGCTGGCACGCTCACTCCATTAAAAGTTGCAGCCGTAGCCGTCCTGATCGCCGCCTCCAGCAACAACCTCATCAAAGGCATCTACTCCTATACCCTGGCTGACAGAAAAACAGGCCGCCAAAGTCTCTTCCTCCTGGTAGCCCTGGCAGCTGCCGGCCTGATCCCGTTGTTCTGGCTCTGAACTCGGGGAAGGAAGCCTAAGGTAAGAAATGTGGCGCGGGCGCCCCCGCCCGCGAGAGGCCGAAGCCAGGAACGTGGCCGTTACTCCATTCCTACTTCGAGGCGACCAGACGGCGCAAGCTTATGCTATCGCCTGGTTTCGACAGCCACGCCATTCTTCAAGCATTCCTACGCTAAACTGGACTCACGATGAGCGAGTCCCCAGACCCGTGGCACGAGTACCGTAAACGCCGGAATCTAGTCCTATTCGCATTCTTGGGCTACACGCCGGTCGTGTTTGTAATTGCACTAGTGACCACTCGTCTTTTTCACACGTCGATACGCGCTTTCGTTGCGGCATTTAGTTGGATGGCGATCTACGCGGTCGCGGGCACCAGATTCCAGACTTTCAGGTATCCGAGATGCCAAAAATGGTTTTTCATCAGATGGTGGCCCCCACCAAGACCGTCTGCTCAACGATGCGTTCATTGCGGTTTGCCAAAATATGCAACCGTCTCAGGACAAGACGCTCATTGACTCGGCAAGGGGGTTCTGAGCGCAATGGCCTGATAGCAACAGTCACCGATGTTACGTGCCTGCGACCCCGAAAAGTATGACCATCGAGGGGATCGTCGCATAAGCTCACCTTATGGCTTACCAACGTGGAAAACCACTGAGTGTTGGGTTCTCCGCCCTATTCGCCTTTGCGCTGCTCGCCTATGCCGCGGAGGTACCGACTCCTCAGGCGGTGGCCACCCTCGATGTCGCTAAACTGCTGCGTGAAAGCGCCTGGGTTTGCGAATGCGGCATGTTGGGCCGGTTGAGCGGGGCTCAGAAAGATTCAATTCCGATAACAGCACTGTTCACGTCGAACAACTCGATTGCGGTAGGACCGTGCCCTTCAGCCGGTTATGCTCAATGCTCCTTACCTGTGGTTCATTGGGAGAACGGCACCTTGAAAGAGACGGCCGAGACAGCACACGTTACGCCACAGAGCGCCAGGGCATCGGCAGATGGAAAACGAACGCTATTCGACTTCAATGATCGACAAGTACCTTTCAGGCAACATCTCCTAGAGAGCGCTCACACCGTTTTAACTCTGGGAATGAGCGGCCCTGAGGATGTGAATGGGGAGGTGGTACAGGTTGTCGATACCTCTTCTAAGAAGGCTTGCTTTCAGTGGCGGCGTAGTTTCCCAATGACGTGGACGCGAGTAAGGTCCTCTTCGATTTCCCCGTCTGGCGAGTTTGTTGCGATTATTGAGGGCACGAAGCTGTCTGTCTACCGTCTTCCCGCGGCCTGCGAGGGGCGAAGAATCAGTCCACCACCCAGCTAGAAAAACGAGTCAGTGGCGTAACATCGCGATTTCACTCAAATCCGGCACTCGCTAGGGTTGAAACTGACTCCGTCACTCAACCGCGTCCAGGTGTACAAGCTTCATGTGCTCGCGAAACTGTCGCTCTAATACAGCCCTGTAATGATCGTTCTTGGGTGGGTTAGTGGGTGGAAAGGCACCAAAAGGACGAGTTTCTGAACGCTTATCGTGCTTGATCTTGAACTGGGCATCGGCGCAAGCTGTGCACTCAGCTTCAAACGGTATTGGCTGTCTGCGGCTTCGCAGCCATCGTGTGATTCGCAGTTTCGGCTTCTTCGAGCGCAAGATTTGATTCTAGCGTGATTACCGATTGGCGAAAAATCCCCATCTCACTCAGAATCCCTCAATCGCACGATAGGAGCCCCCGCAAGCTCCCCCACCGGCAGTGTTCGCCCCTTTTCCACAGTTTTCCACAGCCAAAAATGCGAAATGTGTGACGAACAACCTTTACCCAGAATACAAAAGGCGCACAATAGAACTCGTGCGCGCAGACCAACGCCAATCCGCTAACTCCTTATTCCGCAAGATTTTACCCGCAACCCCTTGCCTATCAAGATTTTGCGGCGAACGCACCCGATACCCCCACCCTAACTCCCATCGATCCATAGATTTACGCGAACGCGAAAAAAATTCGTGGTATGACCACTCCTTAGCCACCCCGTTTGACCGTCCGCGCACGCGCAACTAGAATCGCCTCACCAATCGTGGGGTGCACCATGAAACGTCTTGCCTGCTTGCTGCTCTTTTCATTCCTCATCACTTCCGTCGCCCTCGCCGACGACGACAAAGACAACGACAAAGATCATCATCACCACGAAGATCTCACCGAGACGCAACTCGGCACCGTCCACTTCCCAATCTCCTGCGCGTCGTCGGTCCAGAAGCCCTTCGCCCGCGGAGTCGCCTTGCTCCACTCCTTCTGGTATGAGGAAGCCGAAAAGGAATTCGTCGACATCGCCAAGGATGACCCCAACTGCGCCATGGCCCACTGGGGAATCGCCATGAGCATCTGGCACCAACTCTGGAACGAACCCGACGAGAAAGTTCTCGCCCGCGGCTCGAATGAATGCTTGAACGCCAAGTTCGCGGAAACCCCGCCCCGGAATCTAATCGACCCTGTAAAGACTCCGCATGAACTCGCCTACGTCAATGCTATTTGTGCGTTCTATACAGACTTCGCGAAGCTCGACCACGCTGCCCGCGCGACCGCTTACTCCCACGCCATGAAGAAGGTGTACGAGTCTTATCCTGATGATCACGAAGCTGCCACGTTCTATGCGCTCTCGCTGCTCGCGTCCGAGCCGCATCACGACGAGACGTTCGCGAACCGCAAGGAAGCCGCCGCAATCCTCGAAAAGCTTTTCGCCATCGAGCCCGACCATCCCGGAGTCGCGCACTACCTGATCCACAGCTACGACAAGCCGCAACTCGCTCAACTCGGCATCCCCGCCGCGCGCCGTTACGCGCAAGTCGCCCCGGCCGCGCCCCACGCGTTACACATGCCGTCGCACATCTTCGCCCGCGTCGGCCTCTGGCAAGACGACATCAACTCCAACCTGGCCTCCATCGCCGCCACGCGCAAGACCGCCGCCATGGGCATGGGAGGCGAAGGCCACCAGTTCCACGCCATGGATTTCCTCGTCTACGCCTACCTGCAGAGCGGCCGCGAAGCCGACGCCGCCAAGGTCATCGACGAGATCAAGACCATGCCCAAGATGCAATCGATGTACGGCCACGACTTCGACCCGCAGACCAACGCCCTGTCCGCATTTCCCGCTCTCTACGATCTCGAACTTCGCCACTGGTCCGACGCGGCTGCCTTGCCGCTCATCGCCGGCGGCACAGAGCAGGATCACGACATCACCCTCTGGGCGCGCACGATTGGAGCGGCCCGCAGCGGCGATTTGACCGAAGCCCACAAAGACCTGCGCGAAATGGAAACCTTGCGCCAGAAAGCATTGACCGAGAAGAAGACAGATTTCGCCGAAGGCATGCAGCAGGACTATCAGGAAGCTGAAGCCTGGATTCTGCACGCCGAAGGTGAGGACGACAAAGCCGCCGGAATGCTGCGCACGATCGCCGATAAGAACGACAAACTGGGCGACGAACCGGGATGGATTCCCGCCCGCGAAATGCTCGCCGATCTTCTGCTCGAAGCCAAGCGCCCGCAGCAAGCGCTAGTCGAATATCAAACCGACCTGAAGCTGAATCCCAACCGCTTCAACGCTCTCTACGGCGCCGCCCAAGCCGCCGAACAAGCCGGCAAACAGTCCGACGCCAACGAATACTACGCCCTGCTCCTGAAGACCTGCGAAGGAGGAACCTCCACCCGCCCCGAACTGAGCCGAGCAAGAGAACTGCTGGCTAAGAAATGAGAATCAACGCAAGACTTGAGCGAAACACCGTTATTAAGTAAATGAAGAAGCTGGCGACACTTCTATTCACGCTGCTCGCTTGCCAACTGCCATTGGCTGCTCAAGTGGATTCAGTAGTAGAGTCGCGCAACGTAAGTTTCTGCGAACTCTCGAGAGATCCGGCCGCCTATAACCATCAACTCGTGCGATTGACCGGGTTCGTGACGCACGGATTCGAGGACTTCCAGATTACGGAGCCGGATTGTCCAACGCAGGGCTTTTCCATCTGGCTAAAGTATGGCGGCAACGCTGAGTCGAATACCGTCTATTGTTGTCCAGGAGAAGCGGGTCGCGAGAAACGTCCAGCGCCGTTGAGCGTGGAGGGAGTCGAGATTCCGCTCGTTGAGGATCAAACATTCCAGCAGTTCACGGACCTGCTGAAGAAAGAAGGTGACACCACAGCGCACGCGACCCTGGTTGGGAGGTTCTTTTCAGGAGAACGAGGGTTGGTTAGCACTTCGGCGCAGTGGAGGGGCTTCGGACACATGGGCTGCTGCAGCCTGTTGGTCGTGGAGCAGATCGAATCATTCGAGCCACACACGCGGGACGATCTTGACTACACCGCCGAAGCGGGCTGGTACGAAGATGAAGGTTGCAAGTGGGGCAGTGAGCAGGACCTGAGGCACGTTTCGGTTTCCAACTGGGACAATGGAGGCCAGAAGGGCATTGAGGAACAAGAGAAAGCTGACGCAGGGCAAGCCTGGGCGTTCAGCGATCCTCAGCGAGTGGCAATCGAGTCGCTGAAGCCCCTGTATCCCGGCCAAACGCCGGTCTTGCACATCGTGAAGAGAACATCCTCACGAAATGTCTTCCAATGGAGAAACGGAAAGAAATCGGTCGTGGTGGTGGTAACTCGCCCTTATTGGTTGTCGTTCTATGCTGCGTCCAGCTCTGTTGCCTGGATCAGCACGATGATCAAGGAGGTCGAGTGCGACTAGCAAGCTTCAGCTATCGAAACCATTCCATCTTCACGATCAGCGCCGCGAACATCCCCAGCGCCCCCAGCAGCGCATTCCACTCCCGATGCTTCAAGTAAAGCTCCATCGAGAATCCCCCCTCGCCGTCCGAGCGCGCCGGCACGATCCTCGGCAACATCCGCGGCACGCGCTGCGCATACTGCTCGAACTCGGGAAACTTCCCGCGCAGGAACGCCTCTTCATCTCGAATCACTGGAACATAGATCGCGACGAACATCACGACGAGCGCAACGCCTACCCACCAACTCCGCGCCGCGACGGCGAACCCAATGCCCATCAGCAAAGACCCGAGATACAGCGGATTCCTCGTGTAAGCGTACGGCCCAGAAGTTGCCAGCGCCTCATTCTTCCGCACATGCCCCGAAGCCAGCGCCCGAATGAGCAACCCCGGCACGATCAGCACAGCGCCAAACGCCAGCCATCGCCAAGTCGGCCGCGCCAGCCAGAAGTAGAGGACGGCGAACACGAATCCCAGCGGCACACGGATGCGTCGCGCGATCTTCGCCCATTCCGGCCGCGACGACTCACCCATGCGCTCCACCCGTAAGTGTGGCGCGGGCGCCGTCGCCCGCGTCAGCCAGCAGTCCCCGGGCAGCCTCAACCACGGCGTCCACTCCAATCTCCAACATCCCCTCTTCCGGCTGCACGCGTCGCGCGTGCGAAGTCACGCTCTCCGGATTTCGCAAGACAATGCTCCTCGTCCCATACGGCCCGTTGCGCGCCGGATCCGTTGGCCCGAATATCGCGACCACCGGCACCTGCAACGCCGCCGCAAGATGCAGCGGCCCAGTATCTCCACCGATGAACAACTTCGCTCGCCGCGTCAGCGCAGTCAACTCGCTGATCGAGCATTGGATTGCCCGCGCCGCACCTTCACTCGCCCCTTCAGCTTCGCGCGCCAGTTCGTCTTCACCCGGACCACAGTTCAACAACGACCGCAAACCATCTTTCCCCAACGCCCGCGCCACGCGCCCATATCGCTCCGCCGGCCATCGCTTCGCGCCCCACCCCGCTCCCGGATTCAGAATCGCGAACTCGCCAACGCCAGCCACCTTCTCGGCAACGCGCTGCTCAGCCGCAACGTCGCGCGGCAACTCCACGCGCGGCGCCGACATCTTCCTCTGCGCCACCGCTTCAACGACAGACAAGTTCTGCTCGATCACGTGCGTTCCCCGCGTCACCACGCGCCGCGTGTACCACAAGCTCGCCTCCGACTCACGCGCTTGCGCAGCGCCGTACACGACGCGCGCCCCAGACCACCGCGCCAGCATCGCCGATCGAATCGCTCCCTGCAGATCAAGCGCAACGTCATACCCCGCGCTCCGCACATCGTTCCATACGCGAGCAATCTGCTGCGCGGTCGAAACCGTGAACAGCGACTTCCTCCATCCCGCGAGACTCACCGTTTGCACCCAGTCCACCAGCGGACGCTGCTCCGATCGCGGCCCGCGCCGCGTCGTGCCCGGCGCACACAACAGCTCAGCCCAGCGTTCCTCAATCAGCCAGCCAATCATTGCGTCGGGGAATGCCTCGCGCAAGGCCTGCGCCGCAGGCAGCGTGTGGAGCACGTCTCCCATCGCGCTCAGCCGCACGATCAACAGGCGTTCGACGCCGGAACTGTTGGCAGGCGAGCCGCTCAAGGTTTCCTTTTCCGCGTGCCCCCGGGCGATAGCTGTGTGCGGCGTTCCAAATGGGAAACGATCTCGCTGGTGGAGTGATCCTTTGGATCTCCAACGATCTCGACGCGCCCTCCATACTCGGCAACGGCGTCGCGCTCCGGAACCGAGTCCGCCGTGTAGTCGGTGCCTTTGGCCTGAATGTCTGGCCGTATCTCGCGGATGATCGCTCGCACATCAAGTTCCGGGAAGACGACTACCGCGTCGACATCAGCCAGCGCCGCGACAATCTCCGCGCGTTCATGGTCCGGCATGACCGGCCGCCCTTCGCCCTTCAGCGCGCGCACCGATTCGTCCGAGTTGATCGCGACCACCAGCTTTCCGCCCAACGCCTTCGCCCCATGCAGATAGCGGACATGCCCCACATGCAGCAGATCGAAGTTGCCGTTGGCCAGCGTGATGCGTTCGCCCGCGCGTCGCCATTCCTCTACGCGCCGGCGCAGCTCTTCGCGGCTCAGGATTTTGGTTTGTCCACTCTTTGCTTTGTTCATTCAATGAGGTCGTGTAACTGGAGGCGTCCGTTCCAGTGCATGCAGCAACTCTTCGCGTGAGACCGTCGCCGTTCCGCGTTTCATCACCACGATGCCGCCCGCGTAGTTGGCCAGTTGCGCCGCTTCTTCGGTCGTCGCTCCAGCAGCGAGCGCGGCCGTGAACGAGGCAATCACCGTGTCGCCCGCCCCGGTCACGTCCGTGACCTGATCAGAGCCGAAGATCGGAATATCGACCGGCTTGTGCTTGCGATCGAACGCCACCATGCCGTCGCGCCCGCGCGTAATGACGAGCGACTGCAACTGCATCCGCTCCATCACCTGCTCGCCCGCGGAGAGGACCTTGCTCCAGTCCTGTCCAATGCGAAAGCCGAGAGCCTCTTCCACCTCGGGCTCGTTCGGAGTCGCTGCCGTCACGCCCGAATATTGCAACATCCGGTAACGCGAATCAACGATGATCGGCACGGTCCCAAGCTTGCCTTTTTCCTGCAGCGTGCTCACGATCGCCGGAGTGGCCGCGCCGTATCCGTAGTCGGACACCAGCAGCGCGTCGGACGCATGCGCATAGTTTCGCGCCGCCAGATACAGCTCGCGCGTCAGGTGAGCATTGGGCGCGTCCTGCGGCTCGCGGTCGACGCGCACCACCTGCTGCCGCGCCGTATGCGTCATGCCCGCGAGAATGCGTGTCTTCGTGACCGTGGTGTAACTCTTGTCCTTGAGCACGCCGCTCACGGCGATCCGTTTGTGGCGGAAGTATTTCAGCAGCATTCGCCCTGGCTCATCGTCGCCCACGATCCCAACCGGCAGAACGTTGACGCCGAGATCAGCCAGATTGTTCGCCGCGTTGGCGGCACCGCCCGGAACGACGGTCCGCTCACGGTGCTTCAGGATCAGCACCGGCGCCTCGCGCGACACACGCGAGATTTCGCCGAAGACAAACTCGTCGGCCACGAGATCACCAAGCACCGTCACAGTGATCTTGGGAAACGCCTCGACGATCTTCTTCAGCCGGTCGGCTTCTTTAGGATGTTTGGTCATACTCCGCGCTCGTAACGCCGCCGCCCCGGCGGTTGTTGCGGGCGAGAACGCCAGCGCTACGGAACCGATTCTCTCATGCGCCGCGCTTTCGTTCTTCGATCTTGCGCAGCATGGTATCGAGTGCGTTAGCTGCATCGGCCAAGTCCATTTTTACCGGAACCACCGCGAGCGGCTCGAGCGCAGACAGATACGCTCCCAGATTCACCGCATCTTTCTCCGTCGTCACAAAGCCGCCGGCCTCGCTGCGCTGCTTGAGATCGATCAGCTCGCGGATGTCTTTCTCGCTGTACGCGTGATGGTCGCGGTAAAACGCCTCGGCTACCGGTTCGATGTTCGCCGTCCGCAACTGCAGCACGAAATTCTGCGGACGCGCGATGCCGCAAAATACGATCGGACGCGGAGGAACATTCTGAGGCACAATTCCGCGACGCACCCGCCACACCAGCTTCCCGTTCACGGGAAACGATTCCGCCGACGCCCCACTCGCCAGCACGACGGCATCCGCACGTTGCAACGTACGCAGAGGCTCGCGCAACCGCCCCGCAGGTAGCAAGCGATCGTTAGCGTCCTGCGGCGTTACCAGAACGATGTCGAAGTCCCGCGCCAACGCGCGATGCTGAAACCCGTCGTCGAGCAGGTGAAGTTGCGGCCCGAATCTCGACTCGGCAAAGCGACCAGCTTCGTACCGGTCTTCTCCCACGATCACCGGCACTTTCAGCTTGCGCGCAATGAGCAGCGGCTCGTCGCCGAACTGCTGCGGCAGGCCGGCTGGATCCACGAGCAGTACACCCCGACTCCTGCGTCCGTAGCCGCGCGACAGCACGTCGAACTTAACCCCGCGCGCCTTGAGCAATTCTCCCAACAGCAACACAAACGGAGTCTTCCCCGACCCGCCTGCCGAAAGATTTCCCACGCTGACGACGGCACCCTGCAAGCGCCGCGCTCGCAGAACTCCGCGATCGTACAGCGCATTGCGCGTGGCAACCACGCCGCCGTAGATGGCCGAGAGGGGATTCAATCTGTGTGCGCAGCGTGCGCCGAGATCGGCGCCGGATGGCTGCGTTCGGGTACCAACGTTTTCAGCGCCGCGAGCGTGCGCGCGGTCGCGCCCATCTGCGATCGCAAAGTTTCTTCGGCGCGCAGGCCCAGGGTTCGCCGTTCGACATCGTCCGCCAGCAGTTGCATCAAGGTGAGCGGCAGTTCCGACAGGGCCGCAACCCGCACCGCGTCGTGGCTTTTAAACAACGCAACGATGTCGCGGAAATTTTCTGTGTGGGGTCCGACCACAATAGCGACGCTGTGCTGCGCAGGCTCGATAATGTTGTGCCCACCGCGCGGCACCAGGCTTCCACCCACGAATGCCACGTCGGCCAAGGCATACAGCGCGGCCAGTTCTCCAATCGAGTCGACGAGCAAGACTCCGCCAGCGAGCGATTCTCCGGTCCAAAGCGA
>Ga0070735_10003697_pt1 | contig 13287 bp, 11 predicted proteins | sample Coa_R1_FD_66443 | JGI IMG/M metagenome (GOLD analysis project Ga0070735, IMG submission 66443) | Surface soil microbial communities from Centralia Pennsylvania, which are recovering from an underground coalmine fire - Coalmine... | ecosystem: Environmental > Terrestrial > Soil > Unclassified ...
ACTGCCGACTGCATCAACTGCGGCGCTTGCGAGCCCGAGTGCCCGAACGAGGCCATCAGCGAGGGGGACGAGATCTACGTCATCGACCCGGAGCTCTGCACCGAGTGCGTGGGCTTCTACGACCACGAGGCGTGCCAGGCCGTGTGTCCCGTCGAGTGCTGCATTCCCGATCCGAATCACCGCGAAGAGGAGCAAGCTCTCCTCGAGCGCGCGCTCAAGCTCCATCCGGACGACGAGGAGTTGAAGAAGAGGGTCGGCACCGGCTCGTTTCCATCGCGATTCCGGAAATGAACGTGTGACTCGCGATCGCGCCGTCCGCCGATCGCCGCGACCGACGGCTCGACGGTGGGCCATCGCCAGGCCGGCCGCAGGCCTGGCCTTGTCGACGATGGGCTGCGCCGGTGGTTTGCCCTTGCTCCATCCGGCGCGAACCCTGCCTCCAGGGGACGTGCGGGCCGCCGCGGGATTCAGCGGCAACGTCGCGGGCGGTGGACTGGCGGACGCCGTGCGCAAGGCCGAAGGCGAGGCCGCCTCGAACCCGACCGCCGCCGGGCCGTCAGGGACGGACGCCACGTACGCCAAAGGGGCGCTGGCCGTGGCGTCGACAGCGCCAGGCCTCGCGCCCATCGTCGGCGCGCGGGTCGGGGTCGGATCTCAGGCCGACGCCGGCCTCGCCTACACCGGCCGCTCGGTGCGAGTGGACGTTCGCCGGTCGTTCGATCTGTCGCCGACGTGGGCGCTCTCGATCGGAGCCGGCGGCCAGGCTGCGCTGTACGGACGGGGCGACGGCGGCACCCTGCCCGCTGTGGACCTCGGTCATCTCCACGGCTGGGGCGCCGACGTCCCGCTCCTCGTCGGCTACGAGAGTGTCGGTAACCTCTACTTTTTGTGGGCCGGCGCGCGCGGCGGTTGGGAGCACGTGGACATCGGAGACGTGAGCAGCGTACCGGGGAGCCCCCCGCTCGGCGCGGCGCCGCTGGCGCTGTCCGCAACGCGTTTCTGGGGCGGCGGCCTGGTCGGCGCCGCGGTGGGCTTCCGCCACGTCCACGTCGCGGTCGAGCTCGACGTGAGCTACGCGGCCATCAGCGGCGACTTCGACGGGACGCACGCGAACGTCGCGGGCGTGACCATCGCGCCGTCGAGCGCGCTGTGGTGGCGATTCTAAGAACGAGACCTACCCCCATGATCCGGGTGCGCGACCTTCGCAAGCATTACAAGGTGCATGAGCGACCCCCAGGGCTCGGCGCCGCCCTCCGCTCGGTCTTTCGCCGGCGATACAAGACGCTCGCGGCGATCGACGGGTTGGATTTCGATATCGCACCGGGCGAACGCGTCGGCTTCCTGGGACCCAACGGCGCAGGGAAGACCACGACCCTGAAGGTCCTGGCCGGCTTGCTCCACCCGACGAGCGGCGAGGTCTCCGTCGACGGGCACGAGCCAAGAAGACGCGAGGACGCCTTCCTGAAGAAGATCATGCTGGTCCTCGGACAGAAGCAGCAGCTGCTGTGGGATCTGCCGCCGAGCGAGACCTTCGAGCTGAACCGGGCCGTCTACGACGTCCCTCGGGCCGAGTACGATGCCCGCCTCGCCGAGCTGACGGAGCTCCTCCAGATCGGGGACCTCGTGCGCAAGCCCACGCGGACCTTGTCGCTCGGCGAGCGGATGAAATGCGAGCTCACCGCAGCCCTCATCCACGGCCCCAAGCTTCTCTTTCTCGACGAGCCGACGATCGGCCTCGACGTCTCGATGCAGGTCGTCGTCCGCGACTTCGTCAAGAGTTACAACGAGCGGAGCGGGGCGACGCTGATCCTCACGAGCCACTACATGGAGGACGTCGAGAAGCTCTGCCCACGCGTCATCGTGATCGACAAGGGAAAGCTCGTCTACGACGGGGCACTCGACGCCCTTGCGACGCGGATTCGCCCCGACAAGCGGATCATCTTGCGCTTCTCCCGACCGGTGGACGTCGCGGACCTGGCCCCATTGGCGACGGTGCTGAGACATGACCCGGGGGAGACCGTCCTCCGAGTCTTGAAGGACGAGGTCAGCGCCGTGGTCGCGCGTGCGCTCGCGCAGTTTCCGGTCGACGACCTCACCGTCGAGAACGCTCCGCTCGAGGAGGTCATGAGCGAGCTCTTTGCCCGTGGTCGGCCCGACCCCGAACGCGGACCGCCGCCGTGAGCCTGCGCAGCACGACGCGGGCCCTGCCGACCCTGCTCCGGGTCGGGTTCGCGGACGCCGTCGCCTATCGAGCGGAGATGATCGTCTGGGTGCTCGCGACCACGATGCCCCTCGTCATGTTGGGCCTCTGGACGGCGGTGGCACGCGACGCCCCGGTGGGCCGCTACGGCGAGCCGCAGTTCCAGGCGTATTTCCTGGCGACCTTCATCGTCCGCCAGCTGACCGGTTCCTGGGCCTTCTGGGAGATGAACTTCGAGCTGAGAAACGGGACCCTGTCGATGCGGCTCCTGCGGCCGGTACATCCGCTCTTGGCGTACGCCGCGGAAGGGGTCGCCGCGATGCCGATGCGCGTCGCCGTATCCATCCCGGTGGCGGTCATCGCGCTGGCGCTCGTCGGTCCGACCGGGGTGAACGCCAAGCCGCTCCTTTGGGTCGTGTGGGCCTTCTCGATCGTCGGGGCCTGGCTCTTGACGCTCATGGTCAACCTGCTGATCGGCTGCGCGGCGTTCTTCTTCGAGAGCAGCCTCAAGCTGATGGACCTCTGGCTCGTCTTCTACTTCGTGCTGAGCGGCTATCTCATCCCCATCGACATCTTTCCGACGCGCCTGCGGTCGTTCGTCGACTGGTTGCCGTTCCGGTATCAAATCGGCTTTCCAGTGGAGCTCATGACCGGCTCGCACGCGATGCCCGATGCGCTCGTGCTCCTGGCGCGACAGGCGGCCTGGATCGCGATCTTCCTCGGCGCGACGCGGTGGGCATGGCGCCGCGGCGTCGCGAGGTTCTCCGCTTTCGGCGGATGATGAGGCGGCGGATGAAGGCGCGCTACCTCCGCCTCCTGGCCGTCCAGCTCCGGGCATCGCTGTTGCTAGGGATGCAGTATCGAGCGGACTTCGTGCTCGACGCCCTCGTCGAGGTGTTCTGGATGGCGACGGCCATCGTCCCGCTCCTCGTCGTATACGACGTGCGGAGCACGGTGGCCGGATGGAGTCGAGGCGAAGCGCTCCTCGTGATGGGCTGGTTCACGTTCCTTCAGGGCGTGCTCGAAGGCGCCATCAGCCCGGGCCTGGCGACCGTGGTCGAGCACATCCGCAAGGGAACGCTCGACTTCGTCCTGGTGAAGCCCGCCGACGCGCAGTTCCTCGTGTCGACGGCGCGACTGCACCCCTGGCGGGCCGTCAACGTGCTCACCGCCCTCGCGATCTTCGCGTGGGGTTTCCGCTTGCTCGGACGAGCGCCCACCTTGTCGAACGTGGCGACCGCCGTCGTCGCCCTCTTCGCGTCCGTGTCGGTCCTTTACGCGCTCTGGATGCTCACGGTGAGCGCGGCGTTCTACGTGGTGCGAATCGACAACCTGTCCCAGCTCTTCAGTGCCATCTTCGACGCTGCGCGTTGGCCGGTGGACGTCTTTCGGGGCGCGGTGTGGGTGATGTTCACGTTCGTCGTCCCGTTGGCCCTGATGACGACGTATCCCGCGGAGGCGCTCCTCGGTCGGCTGGCGGCGGGGACGCTTGCCGGCGCGCTGGCGGGGGGCGTGGCGGCGCTCACCCTATCTCGCGCCGTGTGGCTTGCGTCCATCCGACGCTACACGAGCGCGGGGGGATGACGACGACTCCACGCAACTTCGGAGACCTCCACACGACGGAGACGGCTGTAGGGCGAGGGCCGACCGGACTCTCACTGAACGATCAGTCTCATCAAAGGAATCTTCGGGGAGTGGTAATTTGTTGAGAAGGGAACGGTGATCCGTCAGTACGCATGACTACTCCGCGCCCCCCACGTCCGTCGGCGAGGGTGCCTACACCCCGGGGCGAGCGGGTGGCCAACCGCTACCTGATTCGAGCCGAGCTCGCGTCCGGCGGGATGGGCGTCGTCTATCGCGTCTTCGACCGATCCCTCGGCGAGGAGCGGGCACTCAAGAGGCTGAACCGCGAGGCCGTCGAACAGCCCTTTCTCGTAGAGGCCTTCGAACGAGAGTTCCAGGTCCTCGCGGGCATCGATCACCCACGAATCATTCGGGTCTTCGACTACGGAGTGGACGAGGTCGGCCCTTACTACACGATGGAGCTCATCGACGGGGAGGACCTGCGCAGGGCGGCTCCCCTTCCGTATCGGGACGCGTGCCGCTATCTGCGGGACGTCGCGGCGTCCCTCGCGCTTCTCCACGCTCGACGCCTCATTCACCGTGATCTGAGCCCCGCGAACGTGCGGGTCACGCTCGACGGACACTGCAAGCTCCTCGACTTCGGCGCGCTCTCCGCGTTCGGTAACTCGCGCCTCGTGGTCGGAACGCCGCCAGCGATCCCGCCGGAGGCCCTGCAGGGCGCGCCCCTCGACCAGCGAGCCGACCTCTATGCGCTCGGGGCCCTCGCGTTCTGGACGCTCACCGCCCATCACGCGTACCCGGCGCGCCAGATCGAGGAGCTCCGCGAGCTTTGGAAGACGCCCGCGCCCGCGCCGAGCACGTTCGCCGACGACATCCCGAGGGAGCTCGACGCGCTGGTCCTCTCGATGCTCAGCGCGGACCCGCTCGCGCGTCCCGCGAGCGCGGCGGAGGTCATCGCGCGGCTGAACAGCGTGGGCGATCTGGCGCCCGAAGACGAGGGAGAGCTCGAGCGACTCGCGGAGAGCTTTCTCTCGAGCCCGCGCTTCGTGGGGCGCGCGGCGAAGCTCGAAGAGCTCGAGGAGCGCAGCCACGCAGCCCTGAACGGCAACGGGGGCGCCGTCCGCATCGAGGCGATCGCTGGAATGGGCCGGACGCGGCTGCTCGAGGAGGTCGGGATCCGCGCGCAGGTGGCCGGCGCGAGCGTCCTTCGTGTCGACGCCAGCATGCACAGGGACTTCCAGGGGACCGCGCGTGCCCTTGCGATGCGCTTGCTGGACGCCGTACCGGTCGTGTCTCGCGAACACGCGAAGCGGTGCGGCGAGGCGCTCGCCGCCCTCGGGCGGGAGGTCGAGGCCCGCCTGCTGACGGACAATTCGATCCCGCCGCCGTCACCGTTCGAGGAGCCCGCAGCGCCCGAACGCGCGGGCGGAACCCTCGAAGGATGGTTCGCGCACGTCAGCCGGACCAGACCCCTGGTCATCGAGGTCGACAACGTCGACGACGCCGACGACGCGAGCCTCGGGCTGCTCGTCGCGCTGGCGCGGATCGCCCCGGACCATCCGATGCTGCTCCTCGTCGCTGAACGACTGCGCCGGGATCCCCGCGCGGCGGCGGGGCTCGCCACTCTGCGTTCGCAGTGCACGCGCATCTCGCTCACGGGGCTCTCACCCGCCGAGACGCGCGAGCTTGCCGGGTCGCTCTTCGGAGACGCTCAGAACGTGGAGCGCTTCGCCGAGTGGCTGCACGCGCGCACGGCGGGGAGCCCCCTGCACTTCATCGAAACGTCGCGCCAGCTCGTTGCCAAGCACGTCATCCGGTACATCGGCGGGATGTGGGTGTTGCCCGCGGACCGGCCCGACGCCGTGCTCCCCGCCGCCCTCGAGGACGCCCTGCGCATTCGCCTCGCGTCCTTGAGCGAAGAGGCACGAGCGCTCGCCGAATGCCTGAGCCTCCAGCGCGAGCGGCCGACCCTCGAGCTCTGCAAGTTGCTCGTCGAGGGGAGCGAGAGTCGTCTCGTGCTTCATCTCCTGGACGAACTTGCGAGGAGCGACGTGCTCTACGCCGACCAGGACGGGTATCGCTTCAGCAGCAGCGCGCTGCGCGAGGCGCTGCTCGGCGGGATGGACGACGTGCGGCGAGAGCGCAACCACCGGCGGCTCGGCGAGGCGTTCGCGCGCCTCGCCGGCGACGGCGACCACGAGTTGCGGATCGAGGCGGGCTGGCACCTCATCGAGGGCGGCGACGAGCTGGCCGGTGCCGACATGATCGCCAAGGTCACGCACAACAGCGCGACCGTCCGGAAGATGATCGCGAACCTGCACCATGCAGGGCGACCGATCGAGGCGGCCCTCAAGGTCTACAAGAGGCACCGCCGCTCGATCTACGAACGGATGCCGCTGCTCGCGGCCCTCGCGCACGCCGGGTACTACGAGGACAGGATCTGGGGCGAGCGGTACGGCGACGAGGCGCTCGACGCGTGCGAAGACCTCTCCGGTGTCCGGATGGCGCGCCACTGGCGCCGCCTCGTCGGCCGCTGGCTGGCCATGGTCCTCGGCCTCTTCTTCGCGTTCCTGCGTTTCCACCTCACGCCGCGAAAGGAGCGCAACTACCCCTTCGACGAGATGCTCGTCCAGCTCTTCGGCGCCGTGACCACGTTGACCGGAACGGCGTCCCTCTCGCTCGACGTCGAACGGGCGACGCGAGTGACCGAGGTGCTCGAGCTCTTCGCGATGCTCCCCAAGCGCCTGCCCCCGGTGGGCATCTACGAGTTCTGCCTGGGACTCCGCGAGATCGGGCGCGAGCGACAAGCCCACGCCTACGACGTCTTCGAGACCCTGCGCCGTCGGTTCGAGGACCTGCGCTTCTACCCTGGCCTGCCGGCCGACGCGCGCATCCTCTACATCACGGGAGCGCACATGGCGCGCGGCTCGTTCGCCGTCATGCGCGAGGACGGACACGCGGCGCTCGCCAGCGCGGACGCCCTCGAGACGTCCGGCATGAAGATGTACGCGATGGTCGCGAGCCAGCTGCGCTTCCTCTACCACGCCAACCGCGGCGAGTTCGCCAAGGCGGCCGTGCACCGCGAGCAGGTGGAGCTCCACGCCGCTCACGTGGGATCCGCGTGGCAGGTCGAGACGTGGGGACCGGCGGTGCTCCTCGCCGTCTACGGCCGGCTGGGCGACGTCGTCGCGCTCACGCGAGTCGCCGAGCAGCTCGAGGTGCTCAGCGGCTCGGTGCGGTCGCTTCGCCAGTACAGCCGCCTCGCGCACCTGGCGCTCCTCTATGCGCGCGGGGACGCGGACGACGCGACGCTGGACCGCGCGCGGGATGAGCTCTTGGCCGTGCCGCCCCGATCCTTCATCGGGTGGACGGCGTCCACCGCCTTCCTGGCGCGGGCCTGCAACGAGCGCGGACGCCACGCGGATGCGGCGGACACGTGCGAGCGGGTCTTGAAGCACGTGACGGACGAGGACCGCGAGTACGTCACGCTCTTCCTCGACCTGGACGTCGAGATGGCGATGGCCGACGCGGGCCTCGGCCGGCACGCGGCCGCCCTCGCGCGGATCGACGGCCTCTTGGATCGGTTCCGCGGCAGTGATCACCCGCTCGTGCAGGGCACCCTTCACGAGGCGCGCGCGAAGATCGCCTGGTTCGCGGGTCGGCCGGAGGACTATGCCCACAGCCTGGCCATGGTGGACCACTGGTTTCGGCCGACGGGCACGCCTGCGCTCATCGCGAAGTACGAGCGCCTCGCCGAGTTGCCGGTCCTCGGCAACTCCAGGCCGCGCAGCGTCACCCCCGACGCCGGTTCGTCGCCCAACCCCGTCACGGGTCTCGACAGCGGGCCCGTGGACACGACGAGCGTCCCGGAGGCCAAGACCGTGGCCTTGGTGACGCGGCGCGAGACGGCCTAGTCCGCACGCCCCTCGTCGTTGTACTTCCGGCGCGGGTGGATACGCTGCCGGCGATGGCGTACGAGCTCTTTTACTGGCCCGGCATCCAGGGCCGCGGCGAGTTCGTTCGCCTCGCCCTCGAAGAGGCCGGCGCGCCCTACGTCGACGTCGCGCGCGGCCCGGGCGGCATGGATGCCATGCGAGCGATCCTTCGCGGAGAGGGCGCGCGACTCGCTCCCTTCGCTCCGCCGTTCCTTCGCGACGGCGACGTGCTCGTCGCGCAGACCGCGAACGTCCTCGCGTACCTGGCGCCGCGCTTGGGGCTCGTCGCGCACGACGAGGTGAGCCGCGCCGAGGCGCTCCAGGTCCAGTTCACGATAGCGGACCTGATCGACGAGGCCCACGACAGCCATCACCCGATCTCGGTAGGGCTCTACTATGAGGACCAGAAGGCCGCCGCCAAGAGGCGGGCCGCGGCGTTCATCGCCGAGCGCATTCCGAAGTTCCTCGGGTGGCTCGAACGGGGCCTCGAGAGGCGGGGGCCGTTTCTCCTCGGCGACGCGGTCTCGTATCCGGACCTCTCGGCGTTCCAGGCGGTGTGCGGCCTCACCTACGCCTTTCCGAACGCCATGGGTCCGATCCTCCGGCGCGCGCCGCGGCTGGTCGAGCTCCGCGACCGAGTCCAGGAGCGGCCGCGAATCGCCGCCTACTTGGCTTCCGAGCGGCGCATTCCCTTCAACGAGCACGGCATCTTTCGTCACTACCCGGCGCTCGACTCCCCTTCTCGCCGGCCCGGCAAGGCGACCGGATCGCGCAAAAGGGCGCCCGTGAAGAGCGCGCGCAAGTAGAACCCACGAGGGACCGTCGCGAGGAGCCCTCCGTCGCGCGCTGGAGCCGCCGTTCGAACCCGCCCGTGCGCGGCCTTCGGCCGGACCTGGAGCCACCGTCCGGCGTGCCCCGAGAGACCTTCGACCTCTCCGGCGCCGATGCGACCCATGATGTCCTCGAAGTCCTGTGCGAGGACTACGTCCTGCGCCGCCGTCGGCGACCAAAGCAACGCCCCTGCGACCCGGCGGGAGCCGTCGGGGAGCACGAGGACGGGCACCCAGAGGACGCGGCGCAGCTTGGCCCGCGCCCACGACGTCGCCCACTCCGCGCGATCCGCGTCGCGCAGCGAGATCGTGCAGACGAACGTGGATTCGCGCGGCACGCCGCGGAGATCGACGGGCACCGTCTTGAGCTCCACGCCGAGCGACGGAAAATCCCACGTCGCGCTCGATCCCCCGGTCGCGCCGAGGACCCTCTCGAGCAAGGTCCCGGTCTTGCCTTTCGTCGAGCGCCCGACCGAGCCCAGGGTCACGCCGTGCTCCCGGGCCAGTCCCTCCAGCGAACGACCCGCCAGGGCGCGCGCCCGGGCAACGAGCTCCGCTTCGTCAGAGGGAGTCCGCACGCTCGAGCGAAGCGAGAGTTCGGACGACGCACCAGACCGAGAGGGAGTCCGCACGCTCGAGCGAAGCGAGAGTTCGGACGACGCACGAGACCGACGCGGTGTCATCATGGCGTACCGATGGTAGCTCGCTCCCTCCGGGATGTTTCGCGAAGAAGGCCGCGCCGCGACCATCCCCCCGGGCCACCCAGTGGATCGCAGGGGCCGGTCGAAACCGTCTACGGGCTGCGTGCCGGACTCGCCGTCTTCGACCGACGCCGCCAGGACGTAGAGCGGATCGCCTTCGCGCGCGCCGCGCGCGCCGAGGTGCACCCGCTCGTCCGCTGGGCCGCCGCGCAAGGCGTTCCTTGCCAGGAGGTGCCGGAGGGCGAGCTCGAACGGCTCGCGCGCTCGCAGCAGCACGAGGGTCTATGCATCGTCGCCCGCTCGCGGCGATGGAGCACGCCCGCAGAGCTCGCGGACGCCGTGGGCCGCTCGCGTGGGGTCGCCATGGCGCTCGATCGAGTACGAAACCCCTACAACGTCGGGGCCATCCTGCGGAGCGCAGCGTTCTTCGGCGTCGCGGGGGTCCTCCTGGGAGCGCCCGCCCCGCACCCGGGCCTCGCCACCACCGCTGTGCGGGTCGCCGAAGGGGGCGTGGAGCGCCTCGCGATGGCGCGGACGACTGACCTGGCGCAGACGCTCGCCGCGATGCGCGCACGCGGGATCCACGTCTTCGGCGCCGATGGGCACGCGCCGACGAGCGCGCTCGGATTCGCCTTCGCGCGACCCGCGCTCCTGGTAGTCGGTCACGAACGCGAGGGCCTGGGCGATCGGATCCGCGCGCAGTGCGACGCCCTCGTCGCCATCCCGGGCGGCGGAGGCGTCGACTCGCTCAACGTGGCGGTGGCGACAGGCGTCCTGCTCGCTGAACTCACTCGTCGTCGTTAGCGCGCAAAAGCACGCGGCTCACATCTCGCCGCACTTCATCCACTCGCCGAACCGCTCGCCCATCATGATGGCGGTCAGGTTGGTGTGGGCGCTCGGCAGAGTGGGCATCAAGCTGGCGTCGGCCACCCAGAGCCCTTCGACGCCACGTACGCGCCCCCGCCCGTCCGCTGCGGCGTCGCTCCACGCCGCACCATCGGGGCCCATGGGCACCGTACCGCACGGGTGATAGCTCGAATCGCAGATCCGCCCGATCCACTCGCGCAGCCGGTCCTTCTTCGCGACGACACCCGGCGGCGGCCAGAAGAACGTCGCGAGGTCCCGCATCGGGGGCGAGCGGGCAAGCTCCACCGCGAGCTGCATCGCGTCGACCGCGCGGTCGCGATCACGCTCGTCGACGAGCAGGCGCGACTCGATCCGGGGTTGCGCGCGCGGGTCGGCCGACGCGTAGCGGATCGAGCCAAACCCGTGGGCCTTCGCGACGCTGCACATGATGGACACGAGAGGCAGCGTCGCGAAAGGAAGCGGCAACGTCGATCCGGGCTGGACGATCATGTCGTTTTTGCCGGGGCCGCCCTTCGACGTGTAGCGGAGGACGGTCTGGATGAGCGGATCGGTCAGCGACTGCACGCCGGGTTTCGGACGAAGGAAGATGGCCGTCCCCGGGTGGTCGAGCACGCGCGCGCCCACCGCCGGCACGTCCGCCACCAGGTCGACCCCCATGCGTTCGACGGCGAGACGGGGCCCGATCCCGGAGCGCAAGAGGATGCCCGGGGTGGCCGTGGCCCCGGCGCACAGGACGACGCGGCGCGACGCGATCCGGCGAAGGACCCCGTCGAACTCGACGTCCACGCCGACGACCCGCCGGTCGCGGAGCACGACGCGACGCACGATCGCCCGGGGGCGGATCCGTAGGTTGTCGCGCGCTCGCACTTCCCGAGTCAGGTAAGAGCGCGCGACGCTGATCCGCTCCCCGCCGATCTTGTTCATCGCGTGGGGTCCGTAGCCCGTGCCCCGTGGATCGTTCGAGTCGTCGCAGCGTTCGAACCCGGCCGCGGCGCACGCCTCGACGAAGGCGGCCTGCCACGGAACGAGCTCGCTCGGCGGATGCCGTCGGAGCGGCAGCGGGCCGGTCTGCGAGTGCCACTCTCCGTGGACGTCCAGGTCGTTCTCCAGGCGCTTGAACGCCGGCAGGCAATTCGCCCAGCTCCAGTCGGAGAGGCCGAGCGACGCCCACTCGTCGTAGTCGTGCGGCTGCCCGCGCAGCGCGATGCACGTGTTGACGGCGGAGGAGCCGCCAACCACCCGGCCGCGCGGAAACCAGAAGAGGAGCTTGTGCCCCGGGGTCGCGCGGTGCATCTGCCCCCAGTCGTGGCGCCGCATCGAGTTGCGCGTCCCGTCCCGAAGATCGGCGGGCAGGCCGACCGGGTCCGGATAGTCGGGGCCGGCCTCGAGGAGCAGGACCTCGCGCTGGCTCGTCTCGGTGGCGCGTGCCGCGATGACCGCACCGGACGATCCTGCGCCCACGATGACCGTGTCGGCATTCATTTCCGACGGAAAAGCACAGTAATACCACCCCGAATCAGCGCGCGGATGACGGACGGAGCGGGAGACATCGTTGAGGCCTTCCCTCGGCCATTTCCGACCCGTACCATGGAATCTTCTCTGCCGAAGGAGGTCATGGCCGCATGTCCCGCCGATCCCGCCCCCCCCGCGGCCGCAAGTCGCGCCATTCAGAGCCGATTCAGGCGACGACGCCGCGCATCGACGGGCCCGCGACAATTGCGCCCGCGGCGGAATCTCTTCGGGAATCGGAAGCGCCGCCGACGGCGGGCCCGGTCGACGAGCTCGCCGCGCTGGACGCCGGGTGGGACGAATTGCTGCTGGTCTAAGTCCGCAGGCTCGAGCGTAGCGAAGAGAACGGACTACAACACAAGGGAGTCCGCACGCTCGAGTGAAGCGAGAGAGCGGAATAGGAATCGCTGCCGGTCCGCCGGCTCAAGATCCCTTGCGCGCCCGCTGAACGCGGACGGGGATCTTCGCGATGAGGCCCGACTCGTAGAGCTTTCGAAGCTGCGCCTCCATCGCCCGGCCGAAGATGAGCCGCACCGCCTCGGTGCCGAGGGGCCGGAGCGACTCGAGGAACTTTCCGAGCTCTTTCGGCCCGAGCGCTCCGTCGGTCGCGCGCTGCACGAAGAGCTCGACCAGCTCGCTCGCGGCTCGGCGGAGGTGCTTGACCACGATCTCCTCGGCGCGCGCCGCCGTGCGTAGGTCCACCCCCGCTCCCTCGAGCTTCATCGCGATGGTGAGGAGCGCCGGGCTCCGCACGAGGTAGACCTCGCCGTGGCGCTCGATCATCCCGACGCGCACGAGCTCGGACAAGAGGCCCGGGCGATCGGTTCCGGCCATCTCGTACACCTCGTGCTCCGTCAGGGTCCGCGGCTGATCGTTGGCCCAGGGGGCCTGCACCTGTTGCTCCACGCCCAGCCACTCAGCAAGGTCGAGCTCCCCTCGATCGATGCTGGCCAGCAGGTCGCGAATCGCGTCGATCCGGAGGCCGCGGTCCTGAAGCTGCGCGATGAGCTTGAGCCGTTCGAGGTGAGGCTTGCCGTAGTACGCGACGCGCCCCCGAATCTCCGGGGGCATGAGGGCGCCGCGCGACTGATAGAACCGGATGGTGCGGCTCGGAAGGCGGGCGGCGGCCGCCAGTTCGTCGATCGTGAACTCGAAGGATTCGGGGTCGGCGGGCGTGGTCATTGGGTCGCGAGACGCGGGCGGCGCGTGGCCCGCGTCGGTCGACGTCGCGGGCCACGGGGCCTCCAGGGCGGCTGCGGGCAGCATCATGCCATCTCGCGGGCGATCGCGGCGACCCCGCCCTGCCGACCCAGCCGGGCGATGTGGGCGAGGGCCTTTTGCAGCGTGCGGCCCCACCGATCCGTCTTGTAGGGCACCCCGTAGTGCTGGCAGATCCGGCGAACCTCGGGCGCGATCTCTCTCAGCCGATGCGGCGGCAGCTGCGGAAAGAGGTGGTGCTCGATCTGCAAATCGAGCGCGCCGCACAGGATCGAAATGGGACGAGACACCTCGAAGTTATTCGTGGCGGCCGCTTGCATCGCGTACCACTCGCCTCGCCCGTGCGCCCGCACCCCGTCGGCGTAACTCGTCACGTCGTGCCCGACGTGCCCGCAGAATATGGTGCACGCCGAGTAGACGTCGCGGACGACTTCCGCAAGGAC